>Ga0209963_1000202_pt1 | contig 180752 bp, 180 predicted proteins | sample ThiBio_1000_biof_2_FD_183957 | JGI IMG/M metagenome (GOLD analysis project Ga0209963, IMG submission 183957) | Wastewater bioreactor microbial communities from Cape Town, South Africa - Thiocy_cont_1000_biof (SPAdes) | ecosystem: Engineered > Bioreactor > Thiocyanate-remediating >... | reverse complement strand
CAGCAAATGCCGGTCCACACGCGGCAGCCGCCGCTACTCCAAACGCCAATCCCAGAAACCGGCGGCCAAACCGGCGGCCATCAAGGCCATTCGACATCTTCATGCCGCTCGCGCTCCTTGTCATAAACCCGCACCAGCACCTGGCGGCCATCGATACGGGCCCAACAAGCGCGTTACGTACCGGCCGTTTTCTTAAAGGAGTATATTTTAAGATGCAAGCGCCGTTCATGCTGCTATGCGGCAATGACGAAAGCCTTTCCTTTACGAAAAAAATCGCATCTGTGCGCAAGCATCACGCGTCTCGTCGGGATTTTTAAGTCAATACGTGAAGGTGTGCGGCGACGAGCAGTCTAAGATGAGTTTTCGAACGCAAGCGGCGACTGAAATCTTCTTACTTTTTCTTGACCATGTACCGAATTCCGGTCTTCCCAACCGTCAGCAACACAGTCGCCGCGATAAAGAGCGCGCGGATCCGCACGGTGAAAAAAGCAGTTTGGCGATGTAGCGGCCGATTGCATGAAGCCATTTGCCGAAGCGCAAACACAACGCTATCGTGCAATGGCCTGAAGGCCTTAAGACAGGATTATCGGCAGACGTCCGCGCCCTTCCATTTTATGCTGCGCAGATCGCATGCCTCCACTGCACGGTCGACATCGCAATTTTTGGTCGATGGCATAACCGGACTTTCCGACGGCAGGGTTCCACGCCTCACACACGCAAGCCCGATACTGAAGCCGAATTGAGGATCGTAACGAAACCATTTTTTCTTGGCGAAGCACGCGACGCTGAACGGCGTCATTGACGCTCAGGGGAGGCATTCGGCAGAATAACCGAACTCGAGCTACGGTCCGCGCTTCGAGCGGCAATGAGAAAGCATTGCCGGGGCAACATCGTAGACTCAATCATCCCGCACCCGGCAATCCCACATGACGATTTGCATGCAATCAGTAGGTACGGTGCGCAGCCCGTACAGAAACAAGGCCACGCGAATTTCCCGCCGTGACATCGTCGCCGAGATCGTCGTGCGCGAGGATTTGGAACGCACCCTCACCGGCATCGAGGAATGGTCCCATTTGTTCATCTTGTTTTGGATGGATCAATTCACCTGGACGCCCGATCAACTCACCGTCCATCCACGGCATCGCGAAGATTTGCCGGAAGTCGGCGTGTTCAGCGCTCGCGGACGGGAGCGGCCCAATCCGATCGGACTTGCCGTCGTCGAATTGCTGAAACGCGACAAGAACGTTCTGACCGTGAAGGCGCTGGACGCCTATGACGGCACGCCCGTCCTCGATATCAAACCCTACGATGCCTATGACGCCATCACCGGACTCCGAGCGCCGGAGTGGTGGCTGATGGCAACGGGCCGTTTGAAACCGTAACAGCCGCTTCGGTTCAGCGCATACACGTCAGCCGACGCCGGCGACTCGTCGCTTCGCACGTCCGACGCTTTGCACGATCAACGCAAGGGCCGGCGCGTCGGCGCGGACTGCCGCCACTGTCGCGACAGACTTATCAGCCGATCGCGGGAAATCGTTCCGCCGTGATAGACCGCGCGCGACACCGCGCCGGTACCGAGCACCGCTTCTCCAAATTCGTGCCGCCGCAGAAACGGATGATGCGGCAGATAGGTTCGAACCATTTCCCTGTACTTTTCCATCTCGGAAGGAGGCAGCCTGACACGGCCGGCGCCCTCGAGCGGCTTCGACTCGATATACTGCGCAAGCAGCGACAACTGCTCCTCGACGTCATAAACCGCATTCGGCAGCGCGGACTCGCATTGCTCGCTCAATCGGTCCCGCAGCTTGTCCTGTTCACGGCCCAGTATCTCGTACAGAACCGCTTCGACCATTCCCCAGGCTTCACGGCCGCCGTTTGCGCTGAGGTTTTTGGCGACGTTTGCGAAATTATCGATCACGGCCAGGATGGATCCCACCGCCGCAAGCACCGGGGCATATCCGGCGAACACTTTGCCTCGTTCGTTCTGCCAAAGCTCTCCCGCCGGCAAACCCAGCGCTGCTTCGATTGCGTCAAAATAAACCGTGATGAAATCCTGCGCTTGTTCGGGGTGCTGCAGATAGTGCGAACCGGGTCGCGCGGCTGTTGCGGCATAGGCGTGGATCAGTTGCCTGGCTCCCTCCTTGTCGAAGAACTCGACGTTGGCCGTGACATGCGTAAGCCCATGCACGGCGAGTTTGAGCTGCTGCCGCGCCAGTTCGATCGACTCGAACCTTCCCAGCAAGATCAGCTTGGGTCGCGAGATGACGCGTCGGTCGCTCTGCAAAAATTCGGCGACGGATGCGAGAAACTGCTCGATTCCCGACTGGCTCGACAGCAACCGTCCTTCGTCGAGAGCGTCAACAATGACCGGTATCGTCCCCTCGTGAAACGCGGCGAGCGGATCGCTATTGTCGGCGGCTTCCAGATCAGCCAGCATCGCCTGGAGAGAGCCGGCAGAAACGGGCACCTTGGCCAGGTCGAGGATGGGCGCCTTGAGCGTCGCGGACAGTTGCCTTGCCAATGTGCTTTTGCCGATCGCCGCGGACGCCTCGATGAAAACGATCTCCTTCTCCAAGGCAGATAGGTCGCTCTCCTCGATTTCCAGCCTTGGCGGCACGAACGGCGTGGGCGCCTCCCCGACAACGAGACATCCGTCCTGACCGGACTTCGGGAAATGGACGGGGCGATTCAACACGCGAACGAGCGAGCTTAGCGTAGTTTCCGGCATCAGATATCCTCTTCGAAGGCCGCACGTTTACAATCGCAATACCTCGGGTTCAATGGATAACGGCGTTGCGGCGACGCGCGTCAAACAGCCGGTGAACGGGTAATGCATCGAGCGAAGCCGCACCGCACCTCATTTTCGGGCATCAGCAGATTCGGGGCGCGCTTCAAAACGGGCGATGGTCCGTCTATCCGTTTGCGGACGGACGGAGGCTCGCTGTGCGCTGCTCCAAGGAGGGATCGCAGCGCGCCCTGCGCGCGGCACATGTCCGATATTGCACTGCGACATACTTGAAGCGTGCGAACGCCTTATGTCCCTGACAATTCGTCGGTCTTAAAACCGAAATCTGCGGGGGTAAGGCGGCGCGGAACGAGCAACGATCGTCAAATCGCATATGTACGCGAGCAAGAATCCATGCCATACGGGGCTATGCTAAAAGGTTGGAAAATCAGTTCCGTAAGACCCGGCAGAGGGGCCAGTGGTGCACTGCGCCACGAATTCATCCTCGTCGCCATCGCCGACCAGGCCGCGGCTCTTCGAGCCGTCAAGGAGTGCCTTCCTGACGCCGAAATCACGGTCGATTCCGAAGCCACTCCAGAGCTTTTAGCCGAATATCAGGTCATCGAAGGCGAAATGGTCGTTCTCGCCGATTGATCCGGACGTGCCGATCCGGACGTGCGCGGAAGCCGTCCGATATTATCTTCGCCATGGGATTGCGGCCGGCGCCTAACGCGCGGGTCCCCGCCCTGGACCATGGGGAAGCCATAATTTTCAGTCGACAGGGCCGGAATTTCTTCATAGCAACGGCGGGAAGCAAGCTATCGTCGGTCGCAGCGGGCAAAGTAGCGGGACGAACGGGCTGGATTGGCAATCCGGCGCTATTCGAACAGGTCCCGTGCATCAACCTGATCAGATCGCCTCACGAACAAGCCGCAGCCTGTGACCGGCTGATGCCGGAGACGCAGAGACAGCGGCCTAAGGAGAGTATAAGCAATGCGGTACCGTACCAATCAGGGGCTGTTGATCGAGGCCGCCTCATCGGCTGAAGCAATCACCCGTCTGCGCGAGTCAAGCTGGAACGAACAGAACCTGAGCGATCGTGCCTATATGGAAGCGGTGGCGGATCGCATGTTCCAGGAAGGCATTCACATCTCAACCGTGAGCCCGGACATCTTCATCGCCGGATTATTGCGCGCCGGCCTGTTGACGCGCGAGGCGGACGATACCCAGCCCGATGCGGCGAAGCAGGAAACCGAGCGATAGCCAGTCAGGCGGCTGCGACAAACGTCAAGCCCGACGCCGGGAACGAGCCCTCGCGGCAATTGATGCAAAACGGCTGGATGCCTATATAGCTGGACCAGCGGAGGAACCAAATGACTGATAAAATTCCGGTCACCGTGCTGACCGGCTATCTCGGCGCCGGCAAGACCACACTGCTCAATCGCATCCTCTCGGAGGAGCACGGCAGGAAATACGCCGTCATCGTCAACGAATTCGGCGAGATCGGCATCGATAACGATCTTGTCGTCGGCGCCGACGAGGAAGTGTTCGAGATGAACAACGGTTGCATCTGCTGCACCGTGCGCGGCGATCTCATGCGCATCCTTGCCGACCTGATGAAAAAGAACGGCAAGTTCGACGCCATTATCGTGGAGACGACGGGACTCGCTGATCCGGCGCCGGTGGCACAGACCTTCTTCGTCGACGAGAACGTTGGAAGTAAAACCAAACTCGATGCGGTCGTCACCGTCACCGACGCCAAGTGGCTCAACGACAGGCTCAAGGATGCTCCCGAAGCAAAGAACCAGATCGCCTTCGCCGATGTGATTCTGATCAACAAGACCGACCTGGTATCTGCAGCCGAACTCAGCGAGATCGAAGCGCGCATCCGCGGCATCAATCCTTACGCCATGCTGCACAGGACTCAGCGGGCGCAGATCCCGCTCAACGAGATCCTGGAGCGCAACGCCTTCGATCTCGACCGCATTCTCGATTTCGAACCGGCCTTCCTCGAAGCCAAGGACCACAGCCACGACCATGGCCACGATCATCATCACGATCACGGCGATGACCACCATCATGATCATGACCATGACCATCATGATCACAAGCACGAGGAACACACCGGGGGGCTCAAGCACTACCACGACGAGGAGATGCAATCGCTTTCGTTCCGGACCGAAAAACCGCTGGACGCGGATAAATTTTTCGCCTGGATCGAGGATCTGGTGCAGGTCGAGGGTCCCAACATTTTGCGAAGCAAGGGCATCCTCGCTTTCAAGGACGAGGATCGGCGCTTCGTATTCCAGGGCGTGCATATGATTCTGGACGGCGACCATCAGCGCCCCTGGAAAGAGGACGAAAAGCGCGAAAGCCGCATGGTCTTCATCGGTCGCAATCTGCCGGAAGAGAAAATCGCCGAGGGATTCCAGAGTTGCATCGCCTGATTTAAACGATACCCATAACCTGCTGATTGTGAGCGCCGATAGCCTTCACCGCTTGAAACGGTGAAGGCTATCGGTTTTTGTTTTGACGCTTTTGTCCCGCCAACCGGATTCCACTTCGCTCGTCAACGCCAGAGCGCATCCAAACGCTGCGAGAGGCAGGGTCGTCGGCTTCAATGCCCGATCACGTCGGCATGGTCATCCCGCCGACCAAGCGCTGCCGGTTTCCGAAGCGAGCACCGCTGCTCGACGAACCCGCGCAACGGCAACGGCGGCGAGAAAACAGGAGCGACCAAATCCATGCTGAGGTCTGTCTTCGCAGCGGCTGACTCATAGCTGCCCTGCGCGATTCCGCCCCTCCGATGGAAGGAGAGCCCGCCACGAACTTTCAGGCGATTGATTTCCGGTGAGGTTTATCTGCCGACCACCCTTCCTTCTCTCACAAGGAAGAGGAAGCAGGCCGAACATGCGAGTGTTGCTTCAATCCGAACGGATCAGACGCGAGGGGCGTCCAGGGGATCGGGGATCGGTCGATCTGATTTCGCAACCGGGAAGATGGTCCGTGGCACAACGGCACATGCTCGCACACGCCATCTGCGCGGCAATAAAGCGACTCAGTTCAAACCGCTGGCTGCAAGCCTGAACAGCATACCCTCACACTCAACTGCTGATCCGCTCGACAGCGGTCGAGTGTGTTGCTCACGGCCTATTGTCCTCTCGATCATGGACACTGCACGAGCAATGAGGACCGCAAAGGCCATCGCCGGAAGGACGAAGGCGGGATGCCATCGACCTGCCCGTGCGACATTCCGAATTCTACGGCTCCTCAGAGGGCCGCGAGAAAATGATGAGCAAAAAGCCGATCACGGCCATCCCCGCGCCGTAATAGACCCATTCGGTATGCCTGACTAGGATGCTATCGGCGGGAAGGTTGTAAAACCGGAAGCCCTGTCCCATGAAGCCCAGTCCGGCGACCAGGGTGATAACTCCGACGATTCTCAATAGAGCATGCATTCTAAGGCGCTATCCCGGATGTTGATGTTATTGAATGAGGCCAAGCAGAGTTCGTTATACTATGCGTCCTCGGGTTTCGCTTCAACTCCATTTGCGCGCCTTGCGACATCCATCAGTGACTATGCGGCAAATATGCACTGAGGGCGAAAATAATCCTGGCAGTTTTTCAAAGGGAAGGGGCGCTAGCGTCAGCACGACTGCGGTCAGGCCATTCCATGCTGCGGTTCTTCTTTTCGCGGCGCGGCACGCAATCGATGGTGCGGTCGCGTCGTATGTCAGTTCGGTAGTCTAAAACGACTGGTCGGTCGACGAATGGAGACGCCAGGAGACTTTGTGCTTCTGACGGAAACAAAAGCGGAAAACGCCGACGTTGGTTGATGCGTTTTCACCGTACGAGCCGGTGGCATGCTTGGGACAAGCCTTAGAGGACAAGCCTTAGAGCGTTTTCGAGCGAAGTGGTAACCGCTTCACAAGAAGAAAACGCGCCGAATCAAAATCATAGAGCCCCTCAAAATCATAGAGCCTCGCTTCTGATCCCATCAGAAGCGAAGCGAAAGGGCTCTAGGATATCCCGTATTCGACAACGCTATATGGCGGAAGATTTGATCGACCGAACCATCAAGGCAGCCCTAGCAAGTTCGTCGATTTCCTGGATCCTACGAAACGCTGGGCGTGACCGGCGGCCCGATTTCCTTTGCTCGACCGTGTTGCCTGGGCGAGCCTAGCCTGCGTGCGACCGTGGAACGCTGGTTATCAAAATCGCTTTATTGATTTCTTTCTTTTACCAGTCGCCCGCCGACCGGATCCCAGGCGACCGGACCAAGCACCTGAAATCGTGCTCCAAAACAAAAGTCCTATCGTCGCATTCGTCCGACCGGGCTTCCTCCGCTCGGGGATTCAGGACGCCGCTGCTTGATTTCATTTACGCGAGTTCTTGACGCAAAAGCGATAGGCATCATCAGGTGAAGTTAAAGACGCGCCGCATCGAACGTTATAAATCCATCATCCCATGCTTAAAAAAGCCAATGCTAAAAACGCGTCGACCGCGGTACGCGCCGCCCTCACTTCGGAGGTTAGCGCGTGTAACCGCGGTCGTCGACGAATAAGCAGCTTAGCTTAAAGCTAGGCGGCAGAGGCAGACTTGACCTTGCTCTCCGGCTTCTGAGCCGAAGGCGTCTTCACAGTCGGCACACCGTTCTGGAAGCTTACCTCGGCACCAATACCAGCGGCCAATTCAGCCTCAAGGATAGAGGGCTGCTTCGGCGCGGTGAAGCGCTGGAATGATTCCGCAAGTGCCGTGGACAGATCAATGGCAGTGCCACGGAACGTATCCCACAACATCACGGCGCCCTGGCTCGGCACGAACATTCCCTGCTTGCCCGAAGCGCGGTTCAGAGCGAGACGCGAATCGCGGGCGCGCCGATGTCCAGCGTGCGCATGATCGTGCTCGTCGTCCTGCTGAGGGTTGGCGGGCAACTGCAACACGGTCGCGGTTTGGCCGCTTACGAGTTGCGTAATCTTCAGAACCTGCCCATTGGGGAACTCCAGCGCATCGTGCTGGACGTGCGGGTTATCCACATCGACCTTCCGGAAGCTCGCGACCTTGTGATCGACACGAGCCTTGCCCGAGAACTTTATGCCAAGAAAGCTGCGGGGGCATTCATACTGAACGTTCTCGTCAAACGCGAGTTCCGTTCCAGGAAGCAGGCAGACCGCCAGCTCAGGCGGGCTGTCATGAATCACAAGCTTGGGGCCGAGCTCGCCAACGGCGGCAAAGCCGCGCACGTTGGATTTTGCAAGCTCCATCGTAACCAGCTTATCGGCGACCTTGGCAGGCCGCGACGCTACGTGATGCAGACTGTAGTCGCACATGAAGGGCTCCTCTGGTTGGGACTACGCACTCCCCACATCAATAACAATACCCGCGATGCGAACTCGTTCCGCCGATTCTTAACTCGTGAAAGGCGGTTGCGTATCTTAGTCCAACGATCCAACCATGCTAAATTGGTGTAGCTAAAATCTACCACGGCAATAACGTTCGCGTCAACTCCATTCCGAGCAGATAGCTGGTGACGAGAGCGGCCATTCTGCCCTGAAATTGAGCCAAAATTCGCCACATCCGAGCCGGGCGCGCTTCAGAAATCCATGTCCTTGCTAGAATTACTCAAACCGGAGGTCCTGAATCATTCCCCGACCATCCTCGGGAGTCTTCCTTAGCCACCCTGCGTCGATATTGCCAGGTCGATCGAGGGGCACGCGGCGCGACAAGCATCCGCTCCAAGGCCTCCGAACCGATATGCCCGGTCAAGGTTCTTCTGTTGGCGCTTGGAGAAGACCTGTAACTGCGCTATGTAAAGCAGGTACGCTGCCTACGAGGCTGCGTTGGCGAACGCTTTGACGACGTTCGAGCGGAAGACAACAAATCCGAATCCGCACCCATCCAGACTACGCGGGCCAACGCTTGGTGCGACCCGTTCGCCAAAGCGCAGGAGTATTTGTATGACCGACGAGGCGAATCTGGCTGGCACTGAAAGCGTTTTCTCCGGTGGCGCGGACTCCGCCGAACCGACGGGTTCGCCGGCGAACGTTCCGCCGGACGAAATGGCGCGCATGGGAGAGGACATCGTCGGCGCGCTCAAGACGGTGTATGATCCGGAAATTCCGGCCGACCTCTATGAGCTTGGCCTGATTTATAAAATCATCATCGACGAGGACCGCAGGGTCAATATCGAGATGACGCTGACGTCGCCAAACTGTCCGTCGGCGGCGGAACTGCCTGGCCAGGTCGAGAACGCGGTCAAGAGCGTGGCCGGTGTGCAGGGCGCCAAGGTCGCGATCGTCTGGGAGCCGGCGTGGGATCCCAGCCGGATGTCGGACGAGGCGCGCACCGTGCTCAACATGTGGTGATGGCAAGAGCATCGGCCGGCCGCATCACAATCCGGCCGCTTCGGCTGCGCCGCGCATTCCGCTATTGCCGCTCGTCTGGCCCGGCGTCGGTCTGTGAACCGGCAGTCTGTGAACCAGCGTCAGCCCATGAAAAAAGGTCTGTGGGTCAAACCGACCCAGCCGGTGGAACGAGGTGGCCCAACACAATCGGGAGCAGATTGGAGTTGTCGTCCCTTCGGAAACCGAAGACCACGACTTCCAATCTTGCAGCGCAACAAAACAAGCCGGCACTTTCACCGGCCGCCCGCACGTAATTTGCCACTCAAGGCGGTTGCGTTTGATGAAATCACGCCGATCCGCCGAGATCGTTCGAAGAACGGCAGCGGCGGCTGGTCATTCAGTTTTGCTTGGCTGCCCGAAACCAACCCTGCGCCAGAGACATTGCAAGCTCCATGTCGTCCGCCTTGCGGTTTCCGCAAGACGTTGATGGCTTGCGGACGTCAGATCCTACGGGACAGACGCCCAACGCCGGTTACACCCGCGGGCGGATGCCACTTGGAAACAGACTGATGAGACGTGGCGATAGCGCCGCTGAAATGCAGGTTCGGCCCTGCCAAACGAGTGCGGCTGCTCACAGAGCAGTTCGGTCGACCATCGCAGACTTAGGAGAGCAGACTTAGGAGCAGACTTAAGGAGATTCGCAAGGCAGGCCGTGAAATGGCTTTGCCCCGCGCTAAACCTGCTGCGGACTAAAACTCGTTAGCTGAGAGCTAAGGCTGAACCGCCTGCCCCATGAGGCGAACGCGAGCAGATGCTCGCGAGCGCCATGGGTCGTGACACAATCGAACGCAGCAAGCGTTTCTTGCTGCAGGCATCGGTCTCCTTTCGGAGACCTATGCTTCTTACTTCGGCAGCGGCGCCGGGCTCTTCGAGAGCGTATTGAGATAGGCAACCAGGTCGGCGCGCTTGCTCTCGCTCTTCAAGCCGGCGAAGCTCATCGACGTGCCCTTAACGTAGGCGCGCGGATCTTCGATCCACTTGTCGAGTTCGGCAAAAGTCCAATTACCACCCTTGGCCTTCAAGGCGGCGGAGTAGTTGAAGCCCGGCACCGAAGCTACCGGCCGATTGACCACGCCGTAGAGATCAGGACCGATCTTGGCCCCCTTGCCTTCCTCGGTGTTGTGGCAGATCTGGCACTGCTTGACGAGCCCGGCACCACGCTCGGCGGAAGCGCTGGCAAGCAACTTATTGAACGCCGCCGGGTCAGTAGCTGCCGGCTTGGCGGCGGCTTCCGTGGCAGTGGCTTTATGGGTGGCTTCAGCGTGCGGCTTCTCCGGCCCGCTGAACGACTCGTCGATGATGCGTACCGTTTGCACAAACAACAATGTTCCCAGCAGAGCGCCGAGAATAGCGTTGGTCCGGTTTGAATGCACTGTATCGCTCCCAGAGGCCATTACTGAAGTACTCCCAGTGGTAAAGGAACCAAAGAAAACCGGGAATGCCCCGGACGAAACTAGAAACTAAAAGGATCGACGGCAGCGGCACCCCCGGCTCATCGATCCTGGAACAGCCCCACTATAGCCCGTTTTGCGTGCCTAAGGGGAGCGGCGCGCACACCCATATCAAATAGAAGTTTGTCGCGCAACGGTTCAGCCCGATGCTGAGGCATCGCATTTTGCACTGCAAATTCCATTATCCATAGTGATCCATAGTGCAGCGCACCGAAATCGCAGGTGATGAATACGCCCGCCGGATGCGCGATCAGAGCCAGGGCGCGACCGCATCCATCGCAATGAGTTGCTCGACCTCGATGCGCGGACGGACGACGGCGTACCGATCGTCCCTGACCAGCACCTCGGGGATCAGCGCGCGGGTATTGTAGGTCCCCGACTGCACCGCGCCGTAGGCGCCGGCGGTCATGATCGCGAAAAGATCGCCGGCTTGCGGCTCCGGCAGATTGCGTTCGAGCGCCAGGAAATCTCCGGTCTCGCAGACCGGGCCGACGACGTCGGCGACCATCACCGCCGCGTCTTTCGGCGCCGCGCGCACCGGCATGATCTGGTGATAGGCCTCATACAAAGTCGGACGGATCAGATCGTTCATGGCGGCGTCGATGATGACGAAATTACGCGCCCCGCCGCGCTTCACGTAGATCACGCGCGTCACCAGAATGCCGGCGTTGCCCACGATCATGCGGCCCGGTTCGAACACCAGCGTGCAGCCGAGATTGCCGGTCACGCGCCTGACCATATCGGCATAGGCGCGTGGCTCCGGCGGGGCGGCGCGGTCCTCGTAATAGGGGATGCCGAGACCACCGCCGAAATCGACATGGCTGATCGCGTGGCCGTCGGCGCGCAACGCAACGACGAAATCCGCGAGCAGACGGAAGGCGGCCTCCATCGGGCCAAGGTCGGTGATCTGGCTGCCGATGTGCATGTCGACGCCGGTGATCGCGATGCCGGTCAGCTTTGCCGCGCGGGCATAGACCGCGCGCGCCTGCGCGATTGGGATGCCGAACTTGTTCTCCGACTTGCCGGTCGAGATCTTGGCATGCGTGCCGGAATCGACGTCGGGATTGACGCGTAGCGAGATGCGCGCCGTGCGCCCGGTTTCAGACGCAAGCCTGGACAGCAGATCAAGTTCGGGCTCGGATTCCACGTTGATGCAGAGAACGTCCGCATCGAGCGCTGCGCGCAGTTCGGCTTCGGTCTTGCCGACGCCCGAGAACAGGATCTTGCCCCGGGGAATTCCTGCCGCCAGCGCGCGCTTGAGTTCGCCGCCAGACACCACATCCGCCCCTGCCCCGAGCTTCGCCAGCGTCCGCAGCACCGACTGATTGGAGTTGGCCTTCATGGCATAGCAGATCAGATGGTCGACGCCTGCGAAGGCATCGGCAAACACGCGGTAGTGCCGCTCCAGCGTCGCGGTCGAATAACAATAAAACGGCGTGCCGACGACGTCAGCCAACGTCGAAAGGTTGACGCCCTCGGCGTGAAGCACGCCGTCGCGGTAATCAAAGTGGCGCATGGACCTCGTGTCCCGAAGTTCGCCTCACGATGCAGCACCTTCCGTAGCGAACTTCGGATTCGAAAGGACACCAGAGCATGATCCCGAAAAGTGGGAACCGGCTTTCGGAAAAGATCATGCTCAAATAAAAAGTTAAGCGACGAGTCTGAGTCAACGCAGGTGAACCAGACTCTAGCGAATTTTATATTTCCTGGATTCAGAAATTCGCTTGAAGGGCACACCGAGGTGAGGAAGCGAACTTCTGGACCACCACACTAGAGCGCTTTCAAGCGAGATAGAAACCGGTTCGCGTGAAGAAAACGCGTCACATCAAGATCATGGAGCCCCGCTCCTGATTCCATCAGAAGCGGAAAAGGCTCCGGCGCCTTAGTGGCTATCGAGCAGCGGATCAAGGATGAAGGATTTCCTGGCGCCCTTGGAAGCCGCCGGACCATTGTTCATGCCGTAGGAAGGATCGAACAGACTGCCCTTGGCTGCCGCCTCGCGCGCATTGTCATCGGCCGCCGCCGTGGCGCGCGACTGCTCTGACGCCGTCGGCGGCAGATCGAGGCCGCCCTTGCGCCCGCAACCGGCCAGCGCCAGCGTCGCTGTCGTCAGGAAAATCAGCGCCCATCTCGTGGACGCCGAGCTTGAAGTGCTGTTCACGGCGGTATCCCCAATCGACGGCACCATACAGAGAATGCGCTGTTCTGGCGAGACCCGGAAGTCCGGAAAAATCCGGGGTGGCAGTTCAAACGTTCGCTTTGTCAGTCCAACTTTTGCTCTTTTTCCAGCCGCTTGAGCCACGCTTTTGCCTGCGCGCTGACGTTTTTCGGTGCGGTCCCGCCATAGCTCGTGCGGCTTTTCACCGATGCCTCGACGGACAGCATCGCAAGCGCATCGCGCGTGATGCGCGGCTCGACCGCCTGCATGGCGGACAGCGGCAACTCGTGCAGCGCCAGCCCCTGCTTCGATGCGGCCGCGACGATGCGTCCGGTGACATGATGCGCATCGCGAAACGGCATCTTCAGGGTCCGCACCAACCAGTCCGCGAGATCCGTCGCGGTGGCATAGCCATCACCGGCGGCGGCTTTCATTCGCGCCTCGTCCGGCACGAGGTCGGCGACCATGCCGGTCATGGCGCGGATCGCCAGCGAAAGCGCGCCGAACGCCTCCATCGCGCCCTGCTTGTCCTCCTGCATGTCCTTTTGATAGGCCAGCGGCAATCCCTTCATCACGATCAGCAGCGCCGTGAGCGCCCCGACGACACGGCCGGTCTTGGCGCGCACCAGTTCGGCGGCGTCCGGATTGCGCTTCTGCGGCATGATCGAGGAGCCTGTGGTGAACTTGTCCGACAGTCGCACGAGGCCGACCAGCGGCGAGGTCCAGATCACGATCTCCTCGGCGAAGCGTGAAAGGTGCGTCGATGCGATCGCCGCGGCCGACAGTGTCTCCAGCACGAAGTCGCGATCGGACACCGCGTCGAGCGAATTCGCCATCGGGCGATCGAAACCGAGTCCCTTTGCGGTGACGCTGCGATCGATCGGAAAGGATGTCCCCGCCAGCGCCGCCGCCCCGAGCGGGCTCTCGTTCAGGCGTTTGCGCGCATCCGCAAAGCGGCCGCGGTCACGCGCCGCCATCTCGACATAGGCCATCAGATGGTGGCCGAAGGTCACCGGCTGCGCGGTCTGCAAATGCGTGAAGCCCGGCATCACCGTCCCGGCATGTTCCAGCGCCCGCGTCGCCAGAATACGCTGGAAGGCTGCGAGCGCCGCGTCGGTCTCGTCGATAATATCGCGGACGTAGAGGCGGAAATCGGTCGCAACCTGGTCGTTGCGCGAACGCGCCGTATGCAACCGTCCGGCGGCTGCGCCGATCAATTCTCCAAGCCGGCCCTCGACATTCATGTGAATGTCCTCAAGAGCCCGCTTGAAGTCAAAGGAGCCCTTGCGAATCTCTGACAAAATCGTGTCTAGACCCTTGCCTATGTTTTTCGCATCATCCGCCGTGAGGATACCTTGAGCGGCAAGCATGGCAGCATGAACCTTGGACGCGGCGATGTCCTGGGCGTAGAGATGGCGATCCACGTCGATCGAGACGTTGATTTCTTCCATGATCGCGTCGGGGCCTTCGCCGAACCGGCCGCCCCACATCTTGTTGCTCATGTTGTTTCTCAATGCCGCGCCACTCAGTTGATGCCTGCCGGACGATCGAACCAGTTCGCTCCAGCCATCTAAATCCGAAGCCTGCATACCCGCATCTTATACAGGATGACAAACGATATGACTGAAACCACGCCGCCTTCCCGCCGCACCCAAAGCAGGCTTCCCGTAGGCCCGCTGGTCGCGGTCGCCGTCGTCGCCGTCGTCACGGCCACGCTTCTGGGAGCCGGGCACCTGAGATACGCGAGGTCCGCGGCGAGCGCCGGCATGCCCTGCAGTCCGGCCGTGGAACTGTCCAGGAAACTCGCCCCACGCGCCATCGGCGAAGTGGCCGCCCTGACGATGGCGTCGAAGCCGCGTCAGATGCCGGACCTGGCCTTCATGGACGGCGACGGTCAGCCCAAGAAGCTTTCGGACTGGAAGGGGAAAACCGTTCTCCTGAACCTGTGGGCGACCTGGTGCGTGCCCTGCCGCAAAGAGATGCCCGCGCTGGACAAGCTCGAAGGCAAGCTCGGCAGCGACAAATTCGCTGTCGTCGCTGTCAACATCGACACGCGGGACGCCGACAAGCCGAAGGCCTTTCTGAGAGACGCCAACCTGACGCGTCTCGGCAATTTCCACGACGAGAAAGCAGAAGTGTTTCAACAGCTTAAAGGGGTTGGCCTGGCCGTAGGCATGCCGACTTCGGTGCTGATCGACGGCAAGGGATGCGAGATCGGCAACATGTCAGGACCGGCGGAATGGGACAGCCCCGACGCGATCGACCTGATCCAGGCCTCGTTGGCGCAGTAAGCGCAGCGATGCGTTGAAGGCGGCCTAAACTGAAATGTCGAGTTTGCTTCCGATGCCCGGCGCGTTGTTCGCCGCCGGGCCGGTCTGCGGCGGGGCAAGCAACTGAAGCACCTGCGCCTGGGCGGCGAGGTTCATTTTCAGTGCGCGGGTCGCGATCTGCGATTGCGTGTGCGCCGTCATCATCCCGGCAGCGGCCGCAACCAGACTCATGTCCATGCCGGAAACTCCACGGCACGTTTTTAACGGGCTATGCGTTAACGAAGGCTGGAGCGGATCAGCGCGTCGGAACCGGCTTCTCGCCGCGGTAGTCGTAAAAGCCGCGCTGACTCTTGCGGCCGAGCCATCCGGCCTCGACGTATTTCACCAATAGCGGACAGGGCCGATACTTGGAGTCGGCCAGTCCCTCGTGCAGCACCTGCATGATCGACAGGCAGGTATCGAGGCCGATGAAATCGGCGAGTTCGAGCGGTCCCATCGGATGGTGGGCGCCCAGCCTCATGGCGGCGTCGATCGCCTCGACATTGCCGACGCCTTCGTACAGCGTGTAGATCGCCTCGTTGATCATCGGCAGCAGGATGCGGTTGACGATGAAGGCGGGGAAATCCTCGGATACGGCGATCTGCTTGCCGAGCCTGCCGACAAACGCCTTGGCCGCATCGAAAGTCGCATCGTCGGTCGCGATGCCGCGGATCAACTCCACCAGTTCCATCAGCGGCACCGGATTCATGAAGTGAATGCCGATGAATCTCTCCGGACGGTCGGTGGACGAAGCAAGCCGCGTAATCGAGATCGACGAGGTGTTCGAGGCAATGATGGCCTCGGGCTTCAGCACTGCGCACAAAGCATGAAAAATCTTGCGCTTGACCTCCTCCTTTTCGACGGCGGTCTCGATCACCAGATCGCAATCGGCCAACCCGTCGAGGGATTCAGCTTGTCCGATATGCGCGAGCGCCTTGTCGCGAGCATCCTCGGTGATGATCTTCTTCGACACCTGACGCGACAGGTTGCTGTTGATGATGGCCATGGCCGACTTCAACTGATCGGAGGACAGATCGTTGAGAACCACGTCGAACCCGGCGAGAGCCGCCACGTGCGCAATGCCGTTGCCCATCTGCCCCGAACCGATCACGCCGACTTTTCTGATCATTGCCGCCATCTTGCCATCTCACCGGGTCCTGAACCGCGCAGACTTCAGCTCCACCCATTCTTGCACAAACACCCGCCGAAGTCCGTTGCCGGCGAGCATCCTTTAGAATCATCGTCAGCGGCCGAGCTTGCCCAGTTGTTCGGTGAGTTCGGGGACCGCTTCATACAAGTCGGCCACCAGGCCGTAATCCGCAACCTGGAAAATCGGAGCATCCGCATCCTTGTTGATCGCGACGATCACCTTGGAGTCCTTCATACCGGCGAGATGCTGGATCGCTCCGGAAATTCCGATGGCGATGTAGAGCTCCGGCGCCACGACCTTGCCGGTCTGCCCGACCTGCCAATCGTTCGGCGCGAAGCCTGAATCCACCGCCGCGCGCGACGCGCCGACGCCGGCGCCGAGCTTGTCCGCCAGCGGCTCGATATATTTGGTGAAGTTGGCGCTGCTTCGCATACCTCTGCCACCGGAGACGATGATCCGGGCGGACGCCAGTTCCGGGCGATTGTTCCTGGCCACCCGCTCGCCGACGAAACTCGACAGGCCCGGATCGGCGGCTGAGGCAACGGCCTCCACCGGAGCATTGCCGCCCTCGCCGGTCGCCGCGAAAGTCGAGCTTCGAACGGTGATGACCTTCTTGGCGTCCCTGGACTTGACCGTCTGGATCGCATTGCCGGCATAGATCGGCCGCTCGAACGTATCCGGCGCGACAACCTTGATGATTTCGGAGATCTGCATCACGTCGAGCAGCGCCGCAACGCGCGGCATCACGTTCTTGAAGCGCGACGTCGCCGGCGCGACGAACGCATCGTAGCCCGGCGCCAGCGAGCGGATCAGCGCCGCGAGCGGCTCGGCGAGATCGTGGGCGTAGGCCGGATCGTCCGCGAGCAGAACTTTCGCGACGCCATTCAGTTTCGCAGCCGCGTCGGCCGCGCCCCTGGCGTTTTCACCGGCGACGAGCACGTCGACCGGCGCGCCAAGCTGGGCGGCCGCGGTCAGCGCCTTGTTGGTCACGTCCTTCAGCGAAGCGTGGTCGTGTTCGGCAATCAGCAGCGTGGTCATCAGATTACCCCGGCTTCGTTCCTGAGCCTGGACACCAGTTCGGCGACGTCCTTGACCTTGACACCCGCCTTGCGACCGGGAGGTTCGGTTGTCCTGAGGACTTCAAGGCGCGGTGCGAGATCGACGCCGTACAGTTCGGCGGCCCTCTCCACGATCGGCTTCTTCTTCGCCTTCATGATGTTCGGAAGGCTCGCATAGCGTGGCTCGTTGAGCCGCAGGTCCGTCGTCACGATCGCCGGCGCTTTCAACCTGACCGTTTGCAGACCTCCGTCGACTTCGCGCGTTACCTTGAAATAGGCCCCGTCGACTTCAAGCTTCGACGCGAAGGTCGCCTGGGCCCATCCGAGCAGCCCCGCCAGCATCTGACCGGTCTGGTTTGAATCGTCGTCGATGGCCTGCTTGCCGAGAATGATCAGGCCCGGACCTTCCTCTTCGACAACGGCCCTGAGAATCTTGGCAACCGCCAGCGGTTCGACCGGTGCCTCGGACCTGACCAGGATGCCGCGGTCGGCCCCCATCGAGAGACCGGTGCGGATCGTTTCCGCGGCTTGAGCGGGCCCGATCGACACCAGCACGACCTCGCTCGCCTTGCCGGCTTCTTGTAGGCGCAGGGCTTCCTCGATCGCGATTTCGTCGAATGGATTCATCGACATCTTGGCTTTGGCAGTGTCGACGCCGGACCCGTCGCTTTTGACCCGGATCTGCACGTTGAAATCGACAACCCGCTTGACCGGCACCAGAATCTTCATCGACCCTCTCTCGAACCGAGTTTTGGCTGGATCAACTGGGAGTGTGAGCTTCGGCGCGGAACCTAAAGGTCCCGTTTCCGGCGGTCAACGCAGGAAGGCCAAAAATCGCAGTCCCTGTAACGTTTTCGCGCGAAGCACGTCTCGGACTTGACCAGAGGATCGATCCGCCTCGCCTCACCACAATGCGTCATCTGTTTTGACCGGGCACCCAGAGCACGTCGCGCTCGCCCTTGTCATTCATGAACCGGCTGGCCACGAACAGAAAATCCGACAACCGGTTCATGTAGTGGATCGCAGCATCGTTGACCGGCTCGCCCGGTTGCGACGCGAGTTCCACCATCATGCGTTCCGCGCGGCGGCAGATGGTCCGCGCCAGATGCAGATATGCCGCCGCAGGCGTCCCTCCCGGCAGCACGAACGATGTCAGCTCAGAAAGCCCGGTGTTGAGACTGTCGATATCGTTCTCCAGGCGCACCACCTGGCTGGACAGCATGCGCAGCCGTTCGGCTTTGCCCTCGCGCTGGGGCACCGCAAGGTCGGCGCCCAGATCGAAGAGATCGTTCTGGACGCGACCCAGCATCCGGTCCAGATCGGGGGCGCCGGAAAGATGAAGCCGGACCACGCCGATCGCAGCGTTGGTTTCATCGACGGTTCCGTATGCGCCGACACGGAGATCGTATTTCGGGCGGCGCTCACCGGTGCCGAGCGCGGTGGTGCCGTCGTCGCCGGTACGCGTGTAGATGCGATTGAGAACGACCATCGGTCCTGCCCTGCCGGGCCATCAATCCGTCACTGTCCCATCATCCAGATGGTCACCATGGTGATGACGATCGCAACGAACTGCAGGAAAACCCGCATTCGCATCAGTTTCTGCGAGCGGTTGGGACTGCCGCCGCGCATCATATTGATCAAGCCCATCAGCAATACCGCGGCGACCGAGGCCACCGCGATCGGAATCAAAACCATGCTCAGAAATACCGTCATGCCACATACATAACACCGCAGCCGCGGCGGCGCCATGACCTCGCGAAGAGATTCGATCCTGCGCAACGATCTGGATTTTTATGTATTGATATCAGATAGTAAACGGTGGCGACGAAGCCGCCATCCGGTCCTGGCCAGGGTGAAATGTGAGACAAATCCGCTACGTCTACAGGATCGGAACGGACGCCTTCTACACGTTCCTTGCCGACGATGGCTGGGCGATCGCAAGCCATATCGCGCTGTCCGCGCTGATGGCGCTCTTTCCGTTTCTGATCGTCCTGACGTCGCTGGCGGGCTTCTTGGGGTCAAAGGGGCTTGCCGACCAGGCGGCGGAGCTGATGCTCCAGATCTGGCCGGCTCAGGTCGCCAATGCATTGTCCGGCGAAATCCATGACGTGCTGACGACGACGCGCGGCGACGCGTTGACGGTCGGCGCCGTGCTCGCGGTCTATTTCGCGTCGAACGGCGTCGAAAGCCTGAGAGTGGCGCTCAACCGCGCCTATGCGGTGATCGAGCAGCGCCGCTGGTACTGGCTGCGGCTGGAATCGATCGGCTATACGCTGGTGGCCGCCGTGACCACCCTTGCGATGGCGTTCCTGATCGTTCTCGGCCCACTGATCATCGCCACCGCGAAACGCTACGTCCCGCTGATCGTCGAATCGAACGAGACCCTGCTCAACATTGCCCGCTACGGCGTCACCATGCTTGCGATGTTCATCGCGCTCGTGATCCTGCACGCGTGGCTGCCGGCGGGCCGACGATCCTTCCTTCAGATCATCCCCGGCATCATCTTCACCATGTTGGCGTCGCTGGTCTCGGGCGTCGGCTTCGGCCTTTACCTTGCGCGCTTCGCCAACAACTATGTCACAATGTATGCCGGCCTGGCTTCGGTCGTCATAGCGCTGGTGTTTCTCTACTTCATCGCCGCGATCTTCGTATTCGGAGGCGAATTGAACGCGGCAATTATCAAGTCACGGCTGCCGCGCGGCGTTTCGCTTCAAGCAGCGCAGTCGCTAGAGCCCGCGGAGAAACCGGTTTGACAAGAAACGCGTCGCCGCCGGCCGCTCGCGATGCCGCCTCGTCATCGCTTCTGCCCGACAAGCCGATGATCGCGACGCGCCCGGGCGGCGCATCAAGGGCCCGGATGCGCCTGATCGACTCGATCCCGCTGATGCCGGGCAGCACCATATCCATCAGCACCGCATCGAAGCCGCCTTGCGCGATGCGCCCGACGGCATCCTCCCCTCGCCCCACGAATTCGGCCTGATGTCCAAGCTCGGTGAGAATCGCGTTGAGCACGACGCGACCGAAAGGATTGTCCTCGACGCTGAGAACCCGCAGTCCATCCGAAAGAACCGATGGCGCATCGGCGTCGCCGGCGGACGGGATCGTCACCGGTCCCTCCGCCGGCGTCAGCAGCACCGTGAACGTGAACGTGGTGCCGCCGCCGCGCCGTTGCGTTACTGTTACGTCCCCGCCCATCGCGCGGGCCAGTTGCTTCACCGAGGACAGCCCGAGGCCGGCGCCGCCGAAACGCGATGCAATCGAGACATTGGCCTGTGAGAACGGCCGGAACAATCGTTTGATCTCGGCGAGCGACAGGCCGATGCCGCTATCGGACACCGCAAAGGTCACGCCGATTTTTCCCTTCGGCCGCTGCGATGCAGTGACCTTGAGCACGACGTCGCCACGCTCGGTGAACTTGACGGCATTGTCGATCAGGTTTTCCAGCGCCGCGCGCACACGAACCGGATCTCCGGTCACGAATGCCGGCAGGTCGTCGGAAATTTCGACTGCCGAACGCAAGCCCTTGGCGGTGGCGCGGCCGGCGAGCGAGTCGCCGGCATTGCGCGCCAGCGCGCGCAGATCGAAGAAGTCCTGCCGTCCTCCCGGCGCGGAATGACGGCTTCGCGCCGCATCGACGAACAGCGTCGCCAGACTGGCGAGATGATCGGCGCCCGCCTTGATGGTCTCGACCCAGCGCCGTTCGCGCTCGCCGAGATCGGAGGTGGCGAGCAGGTCGCTGACTGCGAGGATTCCGGTGAGCGGCGTGCGCACCTCATGAGCGAACGCCGCCAGCGCGGTTTCGACGATATGGGACGAGGATCGCGCAGACGGTCGCTTCGCCTTCGCCGGGCTCAAAGCCTTCTTCGGACCGCGCGTTCCTGCCGGCCGTTTTTCACGCTTGCGCGACTTGAGCTTGCGCGGCGCGCGCGATGTCGGCGCCATGATGTCCTCCCCCGGCCCTGCGCCAGCATGCCACGGCCGGGGCGCGGGAGTCACGCGGGCGCGTGTTTTGAATCCAGGCAAGTCTTGCGGCGTTGCGGCAATTTCACAGCAGGCCGGTCAGTCTCCTGACTTCCTCGGCCGTCATCCCTCCGGCGCGCAATTCCCGCAACCCGGTCGACGATGACGACTTCGACAGCTTCTTCCCGGCATCGTCGCGGATCAGATCATGGTGGCGATAGGCCGGTTGCGGCAGGTCGAGGATTTTCTGCAGCAGCCGATGCACGGCGGTCGACCAGAACAGGTCGTGACCGCGCACCACGTCGGTGACGCCCTGCAGGGCGTCGTCGATCACCACCGCCAAATGATAGCTGGTCGGCGTTTCCTTGCGCGCAAGAACGACGTCGCCCCAGATTTCCGGCCGCGCAACGACCGCGCCGGTCTCACCATTGGGGCCGGAGCCCCGCTCGGTCCATGTGAGATCGCCGGCGAGCTTGCACGCCGCGTCCATGTCTAGCCGCAGCGCGAACGGCGCGCCGGATCGCAACCGCCGTTCCCTGGCGGGAAGCGACTTCGCCGCGCCGGGATAGAGCGGTGCGCCGTCGGGATCGCGCGGCCAGATCCCTCCCGTCTCGCGTGCGTTAACCAAAGCCGCAATCTCGGCGCGGCTCTCGAAGCTCGGATAGAGCAACCCAAGTGCGGCCAGCCGGTCGAGCGCCGCCCGATAATCGGCAAGATGGTCCGACTGCCGTCGAACCGGCGTCTCCCAGGTGATCCCAAGCCAGCCGAGGTCCTCATAGACCGCCGCCTCGAATTCGGGACGGCAGCGGGTTGCGTCGATGTCTTCGATCCGTAACAGAAACCGTCCCCCGCCTCGTCGGGCGGCGTCGAAATTCAGCAACGCCGAACGGGCGTGCCCGAGATGCAGAAAGCCGTTCGGCGATGGCGCAAAACGGAAAACGGGTGGCGGCATCGGTTCTTGCTCAACGATTGTTCGTCATGGCCCGTCTTCATACGATGCAGAGCGCCCAGAATGATCCATGCGCAGAGATGTTGCAAAAGGTGGATGGCCGGACACGCCCGACCATGACACAAAGGTGAGACGAACAAATGACCGTCCATCTGAAAACCCAGTCCGACCTCGACGACGCCATCCATGCGCTGGTGAAGCAGGACCCGCGATTGAAGCCAATCCTGGACCGCACCGGCCCTCCCGCCCTGCGCCGACGCCAGCCGGGCTTCGAAGGCCTCGCTGCGATCGTGTGCGGCCAGCAACTCTCCACCGCCAGCGCGAGCGCGATCTGGGGACGGCTCAGCGCGGCGTTCACGCCTTTCGACCACGACGCGATCCGCAAGGCCCGCATCGACCGTCTCGGCCGGCTGGGGTTGTCGGCGGCGAAGATCGCCGCGCTGAAACTGCTCGCCGGCGAGATCGCGGCGGGGCGCCTCAACCTCGATGTACTCGCCGAGGAGGATGCCGACGCCGCTCACGCCACGCTGGTCCGGTATCGCGGTATCGGGCCTTGGACCGCCGACGTCTATTTGCTGTTCTGCCTTGGCCACGGCGACGCCTGGCCCGCCGGCGACGTCGCGCTTCAGGAAGCGATCAAGGTCGGCCTCGGATTAACCACGCGACCTTCGCCGAAACAGATGGCGCCGCTCGCGGAACCGTGGCGGCCCCTGCGCGGCGCGGCGGCGCATCTGTGGTGGGCATACTACAAGGTCATCAAGAACCGCGAGGGGGTTGCTGCCGGGACAAAGTGAGCGAACTGGCCTCGTTCGTTCCGGTTCCCGCCGGCGCGACACCTCTGGAACCTAACGATTGCAGGGAGGTTATGTTTTTCGAGGGCTTCCGGGGTTTAAATGCTGGATACAACAAAAGACGCCAACAACACTAAAAAGTTGTTTGAAACCGAGCGTGGGTTTCGCCTTCTGGTGGAAGGTGTCACGGATTACGCGATCTATATGCTCGATCCCACGGGGATCATTACAAACTGGAACGTAGGCGCAGAACGTATCGAGGGGTATAGGACCGAGGAAGCTGTCGGCCAGCATTTCGCCGTGTTGTATACTCCCGAGGAGCGTGAAGCCGGCGTTCCCGCGAGGTCTCTTGAAACGGCGCGGCGCACCGGCAAATTCGAAGCCGAAGGCTGGCGGATTCGAAAGGACGGCACGAAATTTCTGGCATCAATCGTTATCGACGCCATCTACGAGCACGGTGATCTGGTGGGCTTTGCCGAGGTCACCCGCGATATCACAGAACGCAAACAGGCCGAGAATGCGCTGACAGAGAGCGAAAATCAGTTTCGCCTTCTCGTCGGCGGCGTAAGCGATTACGCGCTGTTCATGCTCAATCCCGACGGCATCGTTACCAACTGGAACATCGGCGGCGAACGCATCAAGGGCTACCGACCCGATGAAATCATCGGTCAGCATTTCTCGCGGTTCTACACCGATCCAGATCGAGCGGCCGGACGGCCCGCCCGCGCGCTACGCATTGCCAGCACCACCGGCCGCTACGACGAGGAAGGCTGGCGGGTCCGCAAGGACGGATCCTTTTTCTGGGCGAGCGTCGTCATCGACGCGATCCGGGACGACACCGGACGGCTCATCGGCTTCGCCAAGATCACGCGGGACATCACCGAGCGGCGCGAGGCGCAGCAGGCGCTGGAGCGCGTGCAGCGGCAGCTCGCCGAATCGCAGAAGATGGATGCGCTCGGCCAGCTAACCGGCGGCGTCGCGCACGACTTCAACAATCTTTTGATGATCGTGAGCGGAAACATCCAGACTTTGAAAACCAGAGTCGAAGGCGACCCGAAAACGCAACGAGCGATTCAGGCCATCGAGACTGCAATGCAGCGCGGAGCCGCTCTGACGCGGCAGCTTCTGACATTTTCCCGGCGCCAAAGCCTCAATCCCTTGCCGACCGATATCCCTGCCCGTATCCGTTCGGTCGCCGACGTTCTCAGGAGCGGCCTCGGCAGCGCGATTGCCCTGGACATCGACATGCCCAGCGAGGTGTGGCCGGTTACGGTCGATACAGCCGAATTCGAGACAGCCCTGATCAACCTCGTCATCAACGCGCGCGACGCCATGGCCGAGGGCGGGAGGGTCACCGTCAAGGCGCAAAACGTCTGCGACCCGGAAACAGGGCACGCTGTTGCAATTTCCGTCGAGGATACCGGCCATGGCATTCCCAACGACATTCTGGCGAAGGTGTTCGATCCATTCTTCACCACCAAGCCGGTCGGCAAGGGCACCGGCCTCGGCCTGTCACAGGTCCATGGCTTCGCACATCAGGCCGGTGGTCGCATCGACATCGAGAGCGAACTTGGCTGCGGCACCGTGGTCACCATCTATCTTCCGCACACTGAAGGGTTGACCGTCGAGAACCGCCCGCAAAGCCGGCGTGATGACGCCAGCGACACCATCCTCCTCGTCGAAGACAATCCGGACGTCGCAAGTGCGAGCGCTGGTCTTCTCGAAGAACTCGGCTATCGCGTTCGCATCACCACCAATGCCGAAACGGCCCTGAAGGAAATCGAGAGCGAGGGCATCGACCTGGTTTTCAGCGATATCGTCATGCCCGGAAAGATGGATGGCCTCGGTCTCGCCAAGGCTCTTCGCGCCAAGCGTCCCGATCTGCCCATTTTGCTGACGACAGGCTACAGCGAGGCTCTCGCCTGCAGTCAGAACGAATTCCCGATCCTCCGGAAACCGTACGCCATTCACGAACTCAGCCAGGCGCTCGCCAAGCTGTGCCAGTGAGGCTGGCGTGGCCGGATAAGTCTCGCGAAGCAAGGTCACCCGCAAGAAAAACCCGCCGGATAATCCGGCGGGTTATCATGAACAGCACGGCCTCGCACCGCGGAGCCGGCGACTTATGCTCGATCAGGTATGACCGCCTGAGCTTCCGGCCCACCAGGCAACGCCTGCCGGACCAACCCAGATGCCGGCCCCGCCGACCTGGATGCTGAAGCCCTTCTCGAATGTGTAGATGCTCACCGGCCCGATGTGGGCTTCGGCGCCACCCGATACGAGATCGAGTTCGGTTGCCGACAAGGCGCGGATCGCGCTGCCGGTCTCGTGTTCGCTCATGACATTCTCCTCAAGGTTGATGCAGCGTCTGGCTCATCCATCGCCGCCGCAACCAGTTTGCCGAAAGATCGGGGGAAGCGTCGTGATGCGGCTCACACAGTGCGGAGGCGGACATGATCGACGCTTCCTCCTCGTCCGCAGGCCGCCGCGGACAACGCGTGCGGCCAAAACAAAAGGGCCGGCGCCCGAGCGCCAGCCCTTTGGATGTCGCATCGCCGGGCAATCAGCCGATCGTATGCTTCGCGAATACGTCCTTGAAGGTCCACGGCGGCGCCGGCGGCTGGATCGGGCCGAGGGTCGGAAGGCGGATGCAACCGCCGTCATCGTAGATGCCGCCGGAAACCTGCTCGAGTTCCACGTCGTTCAGCGCGCGCAGGCCGTTGCCCTCGAAATCGGAAATCCGGGTCATGTCCATTCTCCCTTGTCTGGTGGCCCGCGAACCGGAATGGCTCGCATGCGCCATGACGGGACTATCCCAGAAGCCGCGCCCTGCATCTGTGATCTGGGTCACAAGGATAAGGACGCGCCTGCACAAGGTCACATTCCGAAAAACGAGGCGCCGCGCTACGTCGCCGCGCGCGTCGGATACATCGAGCGCCCGCGCGACTAATAATGCGTCAGGTCCCGTAGCCGCTCATCCGCCGTGCTGGGCTCACAAGTCACCGACAACCTCGCGGCGACGGCGCTCGGATTCTTCGGCATAGCGGCGCATCGCGTGCGCTTCGGTGAGGATTCCGATCGGGCGCTCGTCGTCGCCGGCCTCCACCACCGCAAGCGTTTCAGCTTCCGCCGCGTCGAACACGGCGATCGCCTGCTGGATGTTCATCGCAGGATGCAGGACCACGTCCTTGTAATGCAGGATGTTCGCGATATGCGTGATCTCGCCGGCTTCCGGCGTATGCGCCTCGGCAACCAGCGCCAGCCCGGCATAGCGACCTTCCTCATCCACTGCGATCACCTGGGTTTTCGAGCCGAGGGGAAATTTCGCGCGGAACTCCTCGATCGGCATGGTCGAAGCGACGGTCACAGTCTCGGGACGCATCATGCTCTTTACAGTGAGATCACGGATCCATCCGACGTCAGCGGCGCTGCGTATCGTTTCGCCGCGCAGATGCATGCGCCAGGTCGCAAACGAATAGCCGAACAATTCCCGAGTGATCTGCGTCGAGATGATGACCGCGATCAGAACAGCCGAGGTCAGCCAGAGATTGCCGGTGGATTCCAAGGCGATGAACGACATCGTCAGCGGGCCGCCGATCACCGATGCCGAGAGCGCGCTCATTCCGATCACCGCGTAGATATCCGGGTCGAGGTCGAGACCCGGCCACACCACATCAAAGCCGGCAGCGAACAATCGGCCGCCGAGCGCGCCAAGAAACAGCGTCGCAAAAAACAGTCCGCCGCGAAAGCCGCTGCCGAGCGAAACAATCGATGCCAGCGATTTCAAGATGAACACGATCGCGGTCATCTTCAGCGGCATGATCACGATGCCGGAATAGAACAGCGCGCCGTGCCCCGACGACATCACCTGCGGCGTCACCAGCGCCAGCAATCCGACGGAGAGCCCGCCGATCGCCAGCCGCGCCGGCGGCCCGATGCCGGTCAGCGCCGCCTCGCACAACGCGACGCCGCGCATGATGCTGATGCCGGTCAGCGCCGCGAACATGCCGATCAGCGCCGCGATCGCGAGATCGTGGCCGAAGATCACGCCGAAAGGCCCCACCCTGACGCCGAGCGACAGCGGCAGGAAGTTGTGGGCGACGAGATAGCCGATGACGGCCGCGACTCCGACCGGCGTCAGACTGGCAGGCGTATAGCCGCCGATCACCAGTTCGAACGCATAGAACGCGCCGGCCAGCGGCGCGCCGAACGCCCCCGCGATCGCGGCGGCCGCACCGCAGCCAACCATGATGCGCTGGTCGGCGCGACGCAGATGGAAGCCGCGTCCGATCGAGGCGCCGAGGCCGCTTGCAAGCTGGGTATAGCCCGCCTCGAGGCCGACCGATGCGCCGACGCCGCTGGACCAGACCGTCTGCAACGCAACGATGACGCTGCCGCGAAACGACATCCGTCCGCCATGCAGCGCGTTGGCCTCGATCGGGTCGACCTCGCGCGCCGGCCGCCAGCGCAACAGCAGCAGGAAAGCGCCGCCAAGCAGCAATCCTCCGATGCCCGGCACCAGCATGCCGCGCAGCGGATCGATCTTGTCCTGACTGGACAGATGCTCCCCGGCCGGAATGGCGAACAGCACCTCATGCATCTTGAGGACGGCAGCGCCCATCGCCGCAACCACCAGCCCGCCAATGGTTCCAATCACCGCCGCGAGCAGGATGAGGCTCGTCTCATGCGCGCGGACGAAGGCGCGGAACCGCTGCGGCGCTTCAATGAAACGGAAATCAGCAAACATTCGTCAGGTCCGGACGATGTCGGGCGGAGAGACAGTTAGCTTGAGGCGGTTTAGCTGTGTCGAGGCCTGCAAACCAGCCAGTGCCGCGCAAAATTCATGGTTGTGACCGGCAAGTTCAGATCAACCCGCAACCGTGCCCGCCGGAAAAGCAGAGCTTGCGCTCTTCACAATCCCGTCACGCTGCCTGTAGTATGCCGGCGCAAGCCGCCTCGAAGTGCGGCAGAACAGGAGTTGGGGCGTAGATCGCAAAAGGTGCCGGTTTTGCGATCAGAGTTGTGTGCATGTCATAATTGGATGCATTTTCGGCGGCAAACCGGCGTTCACTTCGCCGGAAAATGTTCTGGAGGCGCTGCTTGAACGCGCATGTCTCGCAAGGCGGCTGGCCGGTGCTGGTCCTGAACGCGGACTTCCGGCCGCTGAGTTACTATCCGCTGTCCCTCTGGTCGTGGCAGGACGCGATCAAGGCGGTGTTTCTCGACCGCGTCAATATCGTCGAACATTACGACCGCGCCGTGCGCAGCCCTTCGTTCGAAATTCAGCTCCCGAGCGTGGTGTCGCTGAAATCCTTCGTCAAGCCGTCCACCCATCCCGCTTTCACCCGCTTCAATGTGTTCCTGCGCGACAAGTTCATGTGCCAGTACTGCACGGCCATCGAGGATCTTACCTTCGACCACATCATCCCTCGCAGCAAAGGCGGCCAGACCACGTGGGAGAACGTCGTCGCGGCCTGCTCGCCATGCAATCTGCGAAAAGGCAACCTGACGCCGCAGCAGGCTGGGATGTTCCCCCGCCAGACGCCGTTCGCGCCGACCGTGCATCAATTGCATCGCAACGGCAGGCTGTTTCCGCCGAACTATCTGCACGATAGCTGGCTGGACTATCTCTATTGGGATACCGAACTCGATCCATAGGCTTGCGTCGCGGTTGTGTGGGCGGACGCATCGCGCGGGGCCGAATTCCCGCCGCTTTCACAGCGAACGTTTGAGGTCTAGGATCGTTGTGCGGTGACTTCTGTTCAACGACAGACCGTTGCCCCCATCCGCGTCGAACGGAGAATGCGCATGGCCTCATTGACCGAATGGAAGGTTCCGGCCGCCGCGCAGCCGCGCCAGGACGACTACGAATTCGATCTGGACCGCGCACTGTCCGCCGTGGTCGGACTGCATTCGATCATTCCACCCGACGCCTTCACCGCGCATACCCTCGGCGAGGAGCGCGCCGGCAATGGCGTCGTGATCGACGACGGCCTGGTTCTGACCATCGGATATCTCATCACCGAAGCGGACAGCGTGTGGCTCCATCTTGCCGACGGCCGCGTTGTGCAGGCCGACATGCTGGGCATTGATCGCGAGAGCGGCTTCGGCCTGTTGCAGACGCTCGGCCGGCTCGATCTCGAACCGCTGCCGCTGGGCTCGTCCGCTGCGGCCGGCGTGAACGACAGGGTCGTGGTGGGCGGCGTCGGTGGCCGAACCCGCTCCCTCGCCGGCCGCATTGCCGCCAAGCAGGAATTCGCCGGCTACTGGGAATACCTGATCGACGACGCCATTTTCACCCACCCGGCGCACCCCAACTGGGGCGGCGGCGGCGTTATCTCGGCAGCGGGCGAACTGATCGGGATCGGCTCGCTGCAGCTCGAGCGGGTGAATGGAGGCCAGACCGAACATCTCAACATGAACGTGCCGATCGATCTGCTGAAGCCTGCGCTCGACGACCTGCGAAAATTCGGACGGGTCAACAAGCCGGCCCGCCCGTGGCTCGGCATCTACGCCACCGAGATCGAAGATAGGGTCGTCGCGGTCGGAATCGCGCCGAAGGGACCGGCGGCCCGCGCCGAGCTGCGCACCGGCGACGTGATCCTCGCGGTAAAGGGGGAAAAGGTATCGGATCCGGCGCAATTCTACCGGAAATTATGGGCGCTGGGTCCCGCAGGCGTCGACGTGCCGCTGACGCTCTATCGCGAGGGCGACATCTTCGACGTGGTGGTGGCGTCAATCGACCGGGACCGAATGCTGAAGAGGCCGCGATTCCACTAACGCGTCGCGACGAACGCCTGTCGCCGCGACGGAATCGGCCTCGCCGGCTTTTATTGCGGTGATGTGCCCTGTGGAATGCCGAGCAGCCCCGCAAGGCGGGCGCGGGGCGCCACGAGGTCGGCCAGCGTATATCCTTCAAGCACTTCCATGAACGCGTCCTGCGCCCGTTTCAGCGCGCGCTTGAGTACGCAACTCGGGTTGATCGTGCAGGACGCGTTAACAGGCTTCAGGCACGACACCACCGCCATGTCCGGCTCCGTGGTGCGAATGACCTCGGCCAGGCTGATCGCCTCGACCGGCTTGGCGAGGCGCAAGCCGCCGCCCCGGCCGCGCACCGTCTCGATATATCCGGCCACGCCGAGCTGATGGACGACCTTCATCAGGTGCGCCTCGGAAATATCATAGCTTTCGGCAATCGCGGCGATGGTCGAAAGTCCGTCGGATTTCAGCGCAAGGTACATGAGCACCCGCAATGCGTAGTCCGAATAGGTGGTGAGGCGCATGCATCTCTCCCGCGGGGGCAGTCACGTAAAAGCTATATTTTAAATATTGCTTTTAGGCAACCGCGGATGTATAGCGGTGCCATCCTTTTGAACGGAGGGCTCCATGAACTCGAGTCACGCCACAATCAGCGATACCGTCCTAAAGCCTTTTCTGCTGCCGGGAACCGTTGTCTGCAACATTATCGGAATCAACGGCAGCAATCCGGGCGATTATTCCAACCTGGTCCGGATGTTGGTCAATTCGTTGATCTGGACTGTAGCCGGGGTCATCGTTATGGCTTTTCTCGCATGAACAGCGCGCCGCAAAAAATGGATCATGTTTCCGAGGACGGCATCGTCCGGCTGGTCGACACCTTCTATACGAAGGTGCGCGCCGACCCGGAGCTGGGCCCGATCTTCGAAAACAAGATCAAGGACAACTGGCCCCACCATCTGGAGAAGATGTACGCGTTCTGGTCGTCAGTGATGCTGACCACCGGCCGCTACAAGGGCAATCCCATGATGAAGCACATGGTGATACCCGGCCTGAGGCCGGAGCTGTTCACCCAATGGCTTTCGCTGTTCGACGAGACCTGCCGCGAACTTTGCGAAGAGCCGATCCGCGCCGCCTTCATGGAAAAGGCCGAGCGCATCGCCGAGAGCCTGAAAATCGCGGTATTCTATCGGCCCGACCGGCCGTGGCCGCCGCAGGCATCCGCGAGCCTGACCTGACGCCGCCTTATTTTTTGTCGCGACGGAACGCCTTGCGTGCGTCCGCGATGGCCTGATCGAACTGCGCCATGGTCAACGCGCCGGGAACGCGGAATTTTCCGATAATGAACGCCGGCGTTCCGTTGAATCCGAAAGCGGTCGCCTGATCGTTGTTGCGTTTCAGAATGGCATCGATGGCGCCGGCGTTGGTGGCCATGTCCTTGAGCGCGCGACCGACGTCGATCTTTGCGCCCGCCAGCAACTCGCGGATGCGCGGCTCCGTCAAACGTGAACTGGTGCTCATCAGCGCCTCGTGCGCGGCCGCGAACTTGCCCTGGTATTTCGACGCCAGCGCCAGACGCGACGCATAGACCGAGACCGGCCCGAGGATCGGCCAGTCCTTGAAGATCATCCGGACCTTGCCATCGTCGTAAACCACCTGTGCAAGCTCCGGCGCGAGCTTGCGGCAGTACGGGCAATTGTAATCGAAAAATTCGACGATGGTGACGTCGCCCTGCGCGTTGCCCGCCGGCGGGATCTCCGGATCGCGCAATACCGCGCTCTCGGTCAGAACCTCGTCGGAGCTAACGGCGAGGGCGGGGACGAATCTCAGACCCGCCACCGCCGCGCCAAAGCCGAAAGCACCGAGCATCCGGCGTCTGGTCGTCCGGATGCTCGCCCCGCCTTGCGATTCAGGCATCTCCGATCAGACGCCCTTCAACCGCTTGGTGCATTCGCTGTAGTAGCCGCCGCCCTTCATGATCCACTTCAACCCGCCATTGGCGTTGGTGGTCTTGTTGGTCCTGTATTGATCGAGGCAGGTATGCTCACGCGCCTTGCCCGCAGACTCGTTGGCATATTTCGGCGACACCGCCGACGGGAAGACCGCATTGCCGACCGGCGCGGCAGGCGTCGCAGCGGTCTTCGGCGCAGGCGTGGCCGCGGGCGTTGCCGAAGGCGTTGTGGCGGCAGTGGCCCCCGCCCCGCACTCGGCCTTGCGGAAATCATTCCACTTCTGACCGTTGAGCGTGCCCGCCGATTTCGCAGCCTTATATTTCGCGCTGCATTCCTGCGCGGTCAGCGCCTTGGCGGGCATCACCGAAAGCGCAAACAAGCCGGACGCTGTCAGCGCGCCAAGCAATTTCAAATGGCCTGTCATGTCTGTCCTCCCGGGACATCAAGGATGGGACCGATATCCTAGCGCGACCGCCCGCCGTTTCAACGGCGCGCCTGAATCCCGGATCAAAAAAATGTGGCTGCATGTTTTGGGTGATCCGAGTGCCATTCATTCGCCGTTCAGCCGGGCTCCGCGACGGTGACGCCCTCATCAACCCGAGGGATTTCCCATGACCATGTCTTCCCGTGTCATCGCGACCATCGCCGCATCGCTGCTGCTTGGCGGAACGGCTTTCGCGCAGATGACCGCGCCCGCGACGCCCGCACCGGCATCGAAGATGGCACCCGCCAAGAAGGCCGAGAAGCCGCGCACCGCGGCCTCGCTCGAATGCTCAAAAGAGGCCGACGCCAAGGGCCTGCACGGCAAGGAGCGCAAGAAATTCCGCTCGGAGTGCAAGGCCAAGGCGGCCAAGCCGAACTGATCCCGCGCGCCCGGCAGTGTCGGCGGGTCACCGACCTCCGACACCGCCGGCTTTGCCGTGCGCAGGGCTGGCGGGGCCGCCCTTTGAGTCTGATTCAACGACATTGAATCAGACTCAAGTTCTATCCTTCTGACTGGGCATGATCTTATCCGAAAACCGATTTCCAGTTTTCGGGGTCTTTGCTTTAAGGATTATCGGACCTTGCCTGCCAGGGCTGCGATGCCCCACCCCGCCAGCGCCGCCATCAACAGCGATATCATCGCGTTGTAGCCGGCAAGCGACAGACCGAGAAAGCGCCACTGCACCTCGTCGCAGCGCACGACCTTGACCTTGTCGAGGTTGTCGAGCAGACCGGCCTTGCCGAGATCGAGCACCGGTCCGGTACAATCGGCCGGTCCCGGCCAGTAGCCCCATTCGACGCCGGCGTGATAGGCGCCGAGCCCGGCATTGCCCAGCACGGCCAGCGCGAGGACGGCGAGACCCGGCATGATCAGGCAACGCGGCGCGCCCTTCCCCGTGATAAACGCCACGAACAGGCCGAGGGGAATCGCAAGATAGTAGGCATAGCGCTGCTCGAGGCAGAGCGGGCACGGCAGGATATCCAGCACGAGCTGGAAATACCACGCGCCTGCGATCGTTGCCGCGGCGATGAAGGCCACCGCCAGCGACGCGGCGAAGGCGGTTTTCTTTCCGCGGGCCGCAGAGGTGGATGTCTCGGCGACATCGGGATTCATGGCGGGTGGGCTCCGGCTGACTGCTTCGCTTGTGCTAAATCACGATGATCTTGGATCAATCATGCACGTGATCGATTCTTTTGAGCGGGATGCGGGACGGAAAACAGCACCCCACTTTCCTCATCCCGCTCAAGACGTCGTAGCCTCGCGCCTCGCCGCTGTCGAGCCGGCGGACATCACACTGCGTTGTCTCGGCTCTCAGGTTTCTTGCCGCATCGGCGGCGCGGGTTGACCGGGAAGGAACGCCCGCTATAGTCCGCCCGCTTCGCAAGGCCCCGCCGCTTTTGGCACGGCCCCGCGAATGCCCCTGTGGCGGAACTGGTAGACGCGCTCGACTCAAAATCGAGTTCCGCAAGGAGTGCTGGTTCGATTCCGGCCAGGGGCACCAGAGGCTTATCCGCAAGCCTCCGCCACCCTTTTGAAAGAAGCGAGTTCTGTCCGATAAACCGGGCATTTCTTGACCGGAGCGGGCGCCACTATCCGCCGACATCCGCGCAATTCCTGCAGGTTCAGCCCGATGCCGCGAAGCTCTGGCGCTTCTCCGGCCGCGGCAGGGCTCTGTCGTCAGGCGGCGATCCCGTCCCCAAGCCGTGCTGCTTCCCGCATCAATCAAGGCCCTGGCAGAGGGTTCTCGATCGCGGTAACGGTCAATGAGCAGCCCGGGATGCAGCACTGATAACGACCATCCACCTCACGGAAACGGCTCGCAACTGTCGTCTTGATACGGTTTGAGACGTTCGGTGGGCCGTCACCCATGGCTAGTGTGAGTGACATTGGATCGGGACTCGGTCCGCACTTGGCTGGTCCACTTCGCTACCATCATAGCAAACGTGACGATCGCCCAAGCGGTGAATCCGAACAGGGCCGCAGCAATCAACGTTTTTCGCATCGGGCAATTCTCTTCATGAGAGCCAGCTACGCTCGTCGCCGCCGGAACCGTAATCCGGATTGCACGCGCGGGGAAGCGCCCCCGACAGGGTTTCTATACCTTTGGCTATTTAGCTGGAACGGTGCGCAAGGTGCCGGCGCCCTTCAAAATGACGGCCGACATATCGGCGGGCAACACCACGTCGCTCCCGGCTTTCAGCTCGCGCATGCCTTCATCGACGAGCGCTACACCGGCGGCATCCTCGGCCGTATCGCCACTTAACCTTCCCTGGCTTACGCCCTGTCATGTCATCAAGCCGGGCGAGCGGCTTTGCGATGCAGGAAAGTCTCAACAATGTTCCGTTTACACAAAAAACCGTGACAAGATCGGCGCGTTTGCAAGCGTGTCCGGCTCGCACGGCAGATAGCGAAGGTCGGATGCCCTCTAAGCCGGAAGGGTTTGAAGGTGGTAGACTTGATAGGCATGCCTGCGCGGCGAGGTGAAGTGGTCTCCGAAATTCAGGCCGTGATGTCTCTCCACGCCGCCAATCAGATCCCCTGCATTGAACGCAGTCGACAACCGATCCGGAAGGGCAAAGAGACAGGTGAAGCCTGGGCCCCATAAGGAGTCGGTCGGGTTCAGCTTTGTGTCCTCGATGTTGCTTCTGAAACTGTCAGGATCCCAGCACAGGAAAACAAGCTGGCCGTCCATCAGAGCCCAATCAAACGCAAGCACGTAGTGTTCCGGCGTGGGGAAGGTGCTGCGCTCGTGCGAGGCTCCACTGAGCACGCCACAGCGCACCACCGATCTTGCGACGAGCGCGCTCGTCATCTGTCCATAGAGGACGCCGAGCGCCACTGTATTGGAATATTGGATCGTTTGTTGAGGAACGGGGTCTGCGCTGCCGGCCGCGGCGCCAGAAACGGTCGCGCCAGCAATCTGACCTTGCGAGATGCGGCTCGCCGGTGCGGTTGTTGAAACACCTCGCGCGCGGAGCAGCTTGCCGGCGAGGGACTGCAAAACAGGATAGCACTTGTCCTGTTCGTAGGCACTTGCCGCCCGGATCCTGTCCATGGTTGGATCAAGGGAAAACCAAGGCGGACCCGCGCCTATGTCCGGAGTGCCCCAAACGCTGGTATAAAGCTGCTGAACCTCGTTGGTTGCCGAAGGTGACGGTACTGCCAGTTGCTGAACACTTTGAGGGAGGTTGAGGCTTGTCGCCAGTGCTGACAAAGCCGCATTCGTCAACGTCGAAGGGGGGCCATTGAAAAAGTCCTTTACCTTCTGGATGGCACTCTTTTTCACAGCCTCAGGGACGAGCGCCCACAGGACGTCCGAAGCGATGGCTGATTGTATGGTCCCAACGGCCATGTCGATGAGCCGGTTGGTCACATAGAACTGGCCGTAGGTAATCAGTTGGGTGTGAGCGGCAAACTCGTTCTGAAAGCTCTGCACTTTGGCGCGCAGCGTCGCATCCCTGAAATTGACCACTTTGAAAATCTCCCGCCCTTAGGTCCAAATTAAATATATAATTTTGTCACTTCGTATTTGCGGCAGCAACTTCGGCTCGTGCGCGGAATGGCCTGCATGTTGCCTCGGACAGGCCCTTTAATCCCGCGAGTCCCGCGGTCACCGTAGCTAATGCAAAGATCGCGAGTCATCCTATCTCGGCACTTAAGCGTGACGTGCGTTAAGGCGATATGCGGCGACAAGTGAAAATTTTACAAGTCGCTCCACCGAAGCCGAAGCCATCTTGCGGAGAAAATAAAGCAGTCGAAGGATGCGCCGACTTCTGTTGGACGCTCTCGATCACCGCATTCTCGACCGCCATGCCGACGCTCGCGCGCAAGGGAGGAATTGACAGCTAGCGCTTCACCTTCAACCCGATCTCGACGAGGCGGCCGATGGCTTCTGACGATGTTCTGCCCGCGGGACGGATTGCCGGTCCCTAGATGAGCGAAGCCACCGCCTCCAGTCCGATGATGCGCGCGAGCGAACGCGCCTCACGCTTCTGCTCCTCACGCAGCCTCGACAGCAGCGGTTGGGCTGCAGTCTTGATCTGCTCGATGTCGGCTGGACTGAAAGAGGCCTGCCGTCCCGTCACTGTGCGCCGCTCATGGATTTTCCGGGCGACGTCGCGCAACACGCTTTCCACGGCCGGCCAGTAAGGCTGCTGCGCGGACGTCAGTTGCAGCCGGTTCTTCAGCGCAGCGATCTGCATGTCGCTGAGCAGCGAGTAATTTTTCTGAACGAGCTGATTGGCGATACTGGGCCGCGGTCGGGGCAGCGGCGGCTTATCGAGGGAGGCCGTCGGCGGCAAAAACTCGGCACTGACGGAAACGTCTGCGTCCCGCTCCGGCAACGCGGAGGACGCCACATCTTCGCCGGCGTCGGGAGCAGCCGCAAATCGCGTCGCGACTTGAAGCCGGTCGGTTTTTCGCGCGCGGTTGGCCGCCGGTTCGGCCTCGGCTGGCTCTGCTTCGGCGGGTGGCGGCGCGGCAGAAAACCGGACCACCAGGACGTTGCCGCGCCCGAAAACCCCTGCCAGCGTCACCCCGGTGACGACGCAGCACGCAAGCGCCAGAACCGTCATCGTCCGCGTCAAAAAAGATCTCCGGTTCAGCCCACGAACGGCCGCCGATTGTCCTCACAAATCGATACGAATTAAGGCTTCCCCGCGCAAGACAGGTCGTTTCTCGCCGGGCACCTGGGGAAAATCGCTGGCCCGCCCCGCTACAACAGCGCGATCCGCGAAAACGAATACCGGTTTTACGTCCGATCGCGCTTCTCAAAATACCGAGAATGCGCGCGATCTTTTCGGCAGACCGCTCACATTTCCGCTGATCATAGAGCTGGCTAGGCGGCCAGAATATAGGCGTTCTGGATGTCGGCGACGAGTTCTGACGCCTCCCAGATCGCGTCTGGCGGGATCGTACTCATGCTGACGGTCCAGTTGGCCCCGCTGCGGGTCCTCGGGGTGCTGACGACGTCGAAGCGTACGTCGCGGCACAGCGGATGCCTGCCGAAGGCGGCGGCCACGCGGGCCTGCAACTCCTTGATGGTCGCCGGTATCCTTTCCGGCGCAATGTCGCGATCCATCGCCCTGCCCGTTGCCCGCCGGAATTTTGCGGCGAGGGCCGCAAATACATACCGGCACGGGAAAAAGTGCCTCAGTTCGGTTAATGGATCGTTAATTCGGGAACCCGCCTCACCAGAGGCGAGGGAAGGGGCAAGCCAAACATCGTCCGAAAGAGGCAGCTTCGCAGGGCGCGCGTTTCGCCGGCGCGTCCGGAGTCATCATTTGATCCGTTTAAGCTCTGCAAGCACCTCGTCGATGGTCGCGAACTCGGTTTCCACGGCCTGGCGCACCAGCGTGTAACGTTTGGGACCATCCGGATCATCGGCGTGGCGAACAACCAGCCCGAGCTTGAACGCCAGCGCCCTGGCCTGCCTGAATTTCTCCAGCTCATCGTTCGTCGTCATCATGTCGTTCTCCGTGCTCCGCCGAGCTGAAAGGTCATCTTGTTCGTTGGAATTGCGGTCTCCCGTCCATTTATTCCAACTCCCGCCTCGCCATCAACGCCTCTAGATCAGGCGGAACGCGATCACAAAGCCGAGGACGATAACGGCGGCGCCGATCGCAACCCACAGGCCGAGCCGTTTCTCGATCTCGTATCGGATCACGTCGCCGTAACGATTGAGCAGGACCGCGACGATAAAAAAGCGGCCTCCCCGGGCGACGATCGAACACAGGATAAACAGCCAGAGATTGTATCCGGCGAAGCCCGAGGTGATGGTGACGAGCTTGTAGGGGATCGGGGTCAGGCCCTTGCCGATGATGATCCAGGCTCCCCATTGCGCATACGACTGGCGAAACGCCTCGACCTTGTCGGCCAGACCATAGAGCTGAATGAGCCACTGCCCGAGCGAGTCGTAGAGCAGCGCCCCGATCGCATAGCCGAGCACGCCGCCTGCAACCGAGGCGATGGTGCAGAGCGTTGCGAACAGCCATGCGCGCTGCGGCCGCGCCAGCGACATCGGCAGCAACATGATGTCGGGCGGCACGGGAAAAAACGAGCTTTCCGCGAAGGCGACGGCCCCCAGTATCCACAACGCGTAAGGCTTGTCGGCGGCGGCAATGCACCAGTCATAGGTCTGTCTCAGCATGGCGCGATCAACCACTGCGCAGCGGATTTGTCCATGGCTGAGGCGAAGATTCAGCGCCGCTTATGCAACCGAAGGGCCTCGAGCGCGACGACCCGGCCCTTCGCCGAACCTTGCGGAGGCCTTGAGCGGTTTCGGCGGAGCTTTCGGCAACTTCTCGGCGATCCCGAGCATGCGCTCGCGGCGGTCCATCTCGGACCACACGTCTTCAGGACGGACCCCGGCCGCGGCCCACAGCACGGCGAGATTATAGAACAGATCGGCGCTTTCGCGGATCACCGCATCAGGCTTGCCACCGACCGCATCGATCGCGATTTCGATAGCCTCCTCGGCAACCTTCTTGGCCATCTTGGTGGGACCGCGCTGAAACAGCCGCGCAGTCCGCGAACTGGCGGGGTCGAAATCCCGCGCCGCGATCACCGCCTGATAAAGCCGCTCCAGCGAATCACTCATGCCGGCCACGCTAGCGGAAACACATGGCGGCCAGATTAACGCCGGCATCAAAACGACGCCGGCCGCGATCGCAGCCGGCGTCCGTCATCCTGCCTCAATAATTCCCGGAAACCTCAATAGGGAACGTAGTATCGGGGGCCGCCGTAATAATAGCCGCGCGGCGGACCATAATATCTGGGACCGTAATATCCGGGGCCATAATCATAATAGGCATCGCGACGCGCCTGGTTGGCCGCGATCGCGCCGACGGTGCCGATGATGCCGGCGAACGCAGCCGCCGCAGCAGCATCCCCGCCGCGCCGGTAATGCCGATGGTGCCGTCGCGCCGCGCTGAAATCCGTAACTTCGCTGGATGATCCCGTCGCCGAGATTCCGCTGGAAACGGGCGCTGACGATCCGGCGAAAGACGGACCAGCCGCCGTCAGAGCCACCGCCGCAACCGTCGTCAAAACGACGATCCGGCCGGTCCGTTTGAAGTTTCTACGCGTCAACATCTGATACCTCTGCTGATGTACCCGGCCAGTTGAGGCCATTCTGAAGATAACCCCCGTCTTCACATCGAGTTCCAGGAGACAAATGCCGGTCCGCCTGCGGCAAATTGTGGCGGTCATCGCGTGTTCAGGTTATCTTTGTTAGACCTTGTATTCTGAAACCTGCCGGCGTTCGCGCAAAAACACCCGCAATCCGGCCGATCGCTGCAAATCCCATGCAAGCACGTTCAATGCGCTCTCTCTGGTTTGTCCTGCTGGTGCTCCTGGGCACGGTCGGTGTCGCGCGCTTCGGCATCGCGGACGGCCGCGCCGACCCGGTCACGCTCACCCAGATCGAGTTTTCGCTCGATCGCCCGATCGATGCCGCCGTCGCTCCGGTCGTGCTGGCATCGACCAGAGGGCTTTTCCGCGGTGAAGGCCTGAATGTCACGACGACGGCCGCCAGCGACACGTCCGACGCCATTGCGCGGGTCGCGGTCGGAACAAGCCAACTGGGGCTGGCCGACATCAATGCACTGATCCGCTTTCGTGACGAGCCGGGCGCGCCGCCGGTGAAGGCGGTGTTCGTGCTGTTCGACAAAGCGGCCTATGCCTTCATCGCCCGCAAGAGCCGGGGCATCAACGCGCTTGCCGACATCGAGGGCAAGACGGTCGGCGTCACCGACGGCGACTTGTCGATAAGGCTGTGGCCCGCGCTTGCCCGTCGAAACAAATTGCCGCTCAAAACAGTGAAACTGGCTCAGGTCGGCCCCGCGGTTCGTGAACCGATGCTTTCGGCAGGCCAGCTCGACGCCATATCCGGCCTGTCATATCTGTCGGGGGTCGACCTGCGCAATCGTGGCATCCCGGCCGACGATCTCACGGTCCTGCGGTTTTCCGACTACGGCTGCGCCGCCTACGGCAAGGTTCTGATCGTCAATCCCGAGTTCGCTGCCGAGCAGCCGAAAGCAATCAAGGCGTTCGTGCGTGCGGTGATTGCCGGCTTGCGGCTGACCGTCAAGGCGCCCGAGCAGGCAGTCGACGATGTGCTCGCCCAGATGGATAACGGATCGCGCGCTGTCGAGCTGGAGCGCCTGCATGCGGTGCTGAGTGACAACATTCTGACCAGCGAGGTCAAGCATAGCGGCATCGGAGCGATCGACCCGGTCCGGTTCGAGACCTCGCTTGATCAGATCGCCGAAGATTTCAAATTCCGCCATCGTCCGACGGCCGCTGATATCTTTGACGACAGTTTTCTGCCGCCAGCCGGCGACCGCAAGATCACGCAGGCCGAATAACACCGGCAGAAGCCACTATATCCCCAATCCGATCCCTGATTAGAATGCCGCGGTCCTCTTCCTTTCGGCGCACCCCTCGTTTGTATTGCCGGGGTGCTGCCGCTGCGATCCGCCCGAGCATCGTCCGATGTCGATGATCCGCCTTTACACGCGCGTACTTGAATCGCTCGGCAAGGAAGCGCGGCTTGGCTGGATCCTTGCCGGGGCCAATCTCCTTTTGGCCGGCGCGCAGTTCGCCGAGCCGGTGCTGTTCGGCCGCATCGTCGACGTCCTTTCCGGCAATCCCGCAGCCGGTCCTTTCGGGACGACTTCGACGTCGCCGTGGCCGCTGCTGGCGGTGTGGGTGGCGTTCGGCCTGTTCACCATCCTGTGTGGCGTGATCGTGGCCTTGCAGGCCGACCGTCTTTCGCACCGCCAGCGCCAGGCCGTGCTGACGGACTATTTCGAGCACATCCTGCAATTGCCGCTGACCTATCATGCCGGCACCCATTCCGGCCGCTTGATGAAGGTGATGTTGCAGGGCACCGACGCGCTGTGGCGGCTGTGGCTCGGCTTCTTCCGCGAGCATTTCGCGGCGATCATGTCGCTCGTCGTGCTGCTGCCGTTGTCGCTCTATATCAACTGGCGGATGGCGATCGTCCTGTTCGCGCTCTGCATCGTGTTCACGATGCTGACGACGCTGGTGGTTCGCAGAACCTTCGACATGCAGAACGAGGTGGAGACGCATTTCAGCGATCTCTCCGCGCGCGCTTCCGACGCCCTCGGCAATGTCGCGCTGGTGCAGAGCTTCGTGCGCGTCGATGCCGAGGTCCAGGGCCTGCGCTTCGTCGCCGACAAGTTGCTGGCGGCGCAGATGCCGGTGCTGTCGTGGTGGGCCGTCGTCACCGTGATGACGCGCGCCTCGACCACCATCACCATCCTGGCGATCTTCGCCGTCGGCATCGCGCTGAACCAGCGGGGAATGACATCGGTCGGCGAGATCGTGATGTTCGTCAGCTTCGCCACCATGCTGATCCAGCGGCTCGAACAGGTCGTCTCCTTCATCAACAGCGTTTTCATGGAAGCGCCGCGGCTCAAGGAGTTCTTCAACGTGCTCGACGCCGTTCCGGCGGTGCGCGACCGTCCCGATGCCGTCGACCCCGGACGATTGCAGGGTCTCGTCGAATTCGACGACGTGTCGTTTACCTACGACGGCAAGCGGCCCGCGGTGGAGAACCTTTCCTTTGTGGCATTGCCCGGCCAGACCATTGCGCTGGTCGGCCCGACCGGCGCTGGCAAGTCCACTGCCGTCGCTCTGCTGCATCGCGCCTTCGATCCGCAATCCGGCGCCATCAAGATCGACGGCATGGATATTCGCGGCCTCACGCTGGCCGGGTTGCGCCGAAATATCGGCGTAGTGTTTCAGGAGCCGCTATTGTTCGACCGCTCGATCGCGGAGAACCTGCGCGTCGGCAAGCCGGATGCGTCCGAGCAGGAGATGCGGCTCGCGGCCGCACGCGCCCAGGCGCTGGAGTTCATCGAACGCGGCGAGAAAAAGTTCGACACCCATGCGGGCGAGCGCGGACGCATGTTGTCCGGCGGCGAGCGGCAACGGCTGTCGATCGCCCGCGCGCTGCTCAAGGATCCGCCGATCCTGATTCTCGACGAGGCGACCTCTGCGCTGGACGCTGTGACCGAGGCCAGGGTCAATGCCGCTCTCGATGAAGTGATGAAGGGCCGCACCACCTTCGTCATCGCACACCGGCTCTCCACCATCCGCAACGCCACGCGCATTCTGGTTTTCGAGAACGGACGCGTGATCGAAAACGGAACCTTTGAAGAACTCGTGGCGAGGAGCGGCCATTTCGCCCAGCTCGCGAAAGCACAGTTCATGATTCCGGACGGTTCCCCGAGCGTCGAAATTCGGCCCCTTTCGTCGGGGAATTAAGCAGCGACCCACTGTTCTGGCTCACCGAGCCAGTATAGGTTGGCGCAGCCGCGATCGACGGCGCCGGACACGCTTGAAACCCAGCGCGTATTCCGCAAAAGTGGATACCGGTTTTGCGATCAGAATACGCGCAGTCACTCAATGAGAGTATTTTCTTACGGCTAACCGAACGCTACTTAGCCGGAAAATGCTCGAAGCAGGCCTCCTTGCCAAAGGCGGGTCTCAAAGGACCGGAACGACCGTGCATTTTCTCATCGTCCTGTTTCGCAAATCCATCGCCCTAGCTCGCACATCGTTGCCGGTCTGGATGATGCTTGCGAGCGGATTAATCGTCGCGATCGCACCGGTACGCGCGGCTCATGCCACAGAAGCGCACCTTCTGATCGAAGCCGACACCGGAAAAGTGCTGGAGGCGGAGAACGCCACCTATCCCTGGTATCCGGCCTCCCTCACCAAGCTGATGACTGCCTATGTCACGCTGACGGCGGTCAAGCAGGGACGCATCACGCTCGACACGCTGTTCGCGGTGTCGCCGACCGCAGCCGCCCAGTCGCCTTCGAAGATGGGCTTCCGGCCCGGCACGCAGGTGACCGTCGACAATGCGCTGAAGATGATGCTGGTGAAGTCGGCGAACGATATGGCCGTGGTGCTGGCGGAGGGCGTCGGCGGCTCGATCGACGGCTTCTCGGCCGAAATGAATGCGACCGCGCAACGGCTCGGCATGACCCAGACGAGCTATGTGAATCCGAACGGACTGCCGGCAGATGGCCAGATCACGTCGGCACGCGATCTCGCCATTCTCGCGCGTGCGTTCATTCACGATCTGCCAGAGTACGAATATTTCGTGCACATTCCCTCGATCCGCTACGGCCGCAGGGTGACACAAAATTTCAATAAGCTGATCGGACGCTTTCCCGGCGCAGACGGCTTCAAGACCGGCTTCATCTGCGCGTCCGGCTATAATCTCGTCGCATCCGCCACGCAGAACGGCAAACGCCTGATCGCGGTGGTGCTTGGCGCCTCGTCCGGCACGATGCGCGCGGTACGCGCCGCGCAGATGCTGGAGCGCGGCTTCGCCAACAATACGCTGTCGTGGCTGCGTCCCGCGCTCGGCACGGTCGACAATCTGGCGCCCATTGCCGCCGCGCCTCCGAATCTGCGCGACGAGATGTGCGGCCCCAAGCGCAAGCATCCCGCCAGCGACGAGGACGACGATGTTGCGGCCAATACGACGACGACCGGCGCTGCGGTGATGTCGTTCTTGGCGACCGGCGTGCAGCCGCCGGCCTTGCGTCCAGTGGATATGATGGCGGCGGCGCCCGCCCCCTCGGACCCGATCGTCGTCTATACCGGACCGACACGGACCGGCGCGGCCATCGCCGCAGCCGCGGAAGCCGATGCTGCGCGCGATGCTCCACCTAAAGCAGGAAAGCGCAACAAGGTAACTCGCGGCAAGCGCAACGGTTCATCTGCGGCCAAAAGCGAAGCCAGATCTGAAGCCAAGTCTGCAGCCGCCACCGAGCCAAAAAAATCCAAACACCGGGCCTCGGCGACGATAAAATCCGGCGACGGCGCTAAAGCCACGAACGCCAAGACGACCCAGGTCAAGGATGGCCACGTCAAAGGCGCCCGCGCCAAGCAGGCTGCCGCCCGTCCAGCCGCCAAGCCGAAGCCGGCGGAAAGCGCCAAGGGCGAAGCCGGGCAATAGAGCGCGCCGGCACAGTCGCGCAGCCGCTTGCCTTGGACAACCGCCTTGCTCAATACTCCCTGAACAAGACCTTTCTCGCTTGAATGCGGGAGACCCGGGGAGTCGCATGGATCGCATCTGGCTCAGCCAATATCCCGCAGGCGTGCCTGCCGATATCGACGCGTCGCAATACGCCTCGCTGATCGACCTGCTTGAAGAGAGCTTCGCCAAATTTCGCGATCGCAAGGCGTTCATCTGCATGGACAAGGCGATCACCTATCGCGAGCTCGATGAGGCGTCACGGGCGCTCGGCGCCTATCTGCAAGGCCAGGGACTAAAAAAAGGCGCGCGCGTCGCGCTGATGATGCCGAACGTGCTGCAATATCCGGTCTCGACGGTGGCCGTGCTGCGCGCCGGCTATGCCGTGGTCAACGTCAACCCGCTCTACACGCCGCATGAGCTGGAGCATCAGCTCAAGGATGCCGGCGCGGAAGCGATCATCGTGCTGGAGAATTTCGCACAGACCGTGCAGCAGGCGATCGGCAAAACCGCCGTCAGGCATGTCATCGTCGGCAGCATGGGCGACCTGCTCGGCTTCAAGGGCGTGATCGTGAATTTCGTGGTTCGCCACATCAAGAAGATGGTGCCGTCGTTATCGATCCCGGGCGCGGTCAGGTTCAACGACGCCCTCGCCGCAGGACGCGGCATGACGCTGGCCAAACCGAACCTTGCGCCCGACGACGTCGCCTTCCTGCAATATACCGGCGGGACCACCGGCGTCTCGAAAGGGGCGACGCTGCTTCATCGCAACATTCTCGCCAATATGCTGCAGAACGACGCCTGGCTGCAGCCGGCGCTGAAAAAGCCGCCGGTGGTCGATCAGCTCTTCATCGTCTGCGCGCTGCCGCTCTATCACATCTTCGCGCTGACGGCGTGCTTCATGCTGGCGATGCGCGCCGGCGGCGTCAATCTGCTGATTCCGAATCCGCGCGACGTGCCGGGCACGATCAAGGAACTGATGAAGCATCAGATCAACTGCTTCCCGGCGGTGAACACACTCTATAACGCCCTGCTCAATGCACCCGGTTTCGACAAGGTCGACTTCTCGAAGCTCAAGGTCTCGATCGGCGGCGGCATGGCAGTCCAGAAGGCGGTCGCGGAGAAATGGCTGACAGTGACGGGCTGTCCGTTGCTCGAAGGCTATGGCCTTTCCGAAACTTCGCCGACCCTGACCTGCAATCCCGCCGACCGCGACAAGTTCACCGGCACGATCGGTCTACCCATGCCCTCGACATACATCTCCATCCGCGACGACGAGGGCCGCGAGGTGCCGCTCGGCGAGGCCGGCGAAATCTGCGCCAGGGGTCCGCAGGTGATGCCAGGGTACTGGAACAGGCCGGACGAGACCGCGAACGTGATGACGGCGGACGGCTTCTTCCGCACCGGCGACATCGGCGTGATGTCCCCGGATGGCTACACAAAAATCGTCGACCGCAAGAAGGACATGATCCTGGTCTCCGGCTTCAACGTCTATCCGAACGAGGTCGAGGAGGTGATCGCGAGCCATCCGGGCGTGCTGGAATGTGCGGTGATCGGCGTCAAGGACAGGAAGTCGGGCGAGGCGGTGAAGGCTTTCGTGGTCAGGAAGGATCCGAGTCTTACGCCCGAGGACGTCATCAAGTTCGCGCGCACGGAGTTGACGAGCTACAAGGTGCCACGGCAGATCGAATTCCGCGACTCGCTGCCGAAAACCAATGTCGGCAAGATTCTCCGCCGCGAACTGCGCGAGAAGAGCAAGACAGCGGCATGAAGGTCATTGTCGCAGGTCGTCCCTCCGCTGGAATGCCGCACTCCCTCGCCCCGCTGCTGCAAGGAGAGGGTCGGGGTGAGGGGCCACTTCGCTGGCGCTCCAACAAACCGAGAGCAAAAATCTCATTCGCGCCGTTTCCAACGATAAAGCATCCCGCCCCTCACCCGGCGCATTCGCGCCGACCTCTCCCCGTAAACGGGGAGAGGTAAGCCCGCAGTCGCCCCTCATGCCTCAATCCGATCTTCCCTCTCCCGCCGATGTCCTCGCCTTCTGGCGTCATGCCGGCATGGCCAAATGGTACACCAAGGACGAGGCGTTCGACGCCGAGGTGCGCCGCCGCTTTCTGGGGCTTTGGGAGGCGGCGCGCGCCGGCGAACTCGCCGCTTGGGAGATGACCGACGACGGCGCGCTGGCGCTCGTCATCGTGCTCGATCAGTTTCCGCGCAACATGTTCCGCGGCGACGCCCGGACCTTTTCGACCGACGACCAGGCGCTGGCCGTCGCCGCGCGCGCCGTCGGTCGCGGAGCCGACGCGCGCATCGCGCCGGACCTCATCGAATTCCTCTATATGCCGTTCATGCATTCCGAACGGCTTGCCGACCAGGACCGCTGCGTCGCGCTGTTTCGCAGCCGCGGCCGGCCGGAAAATCTCAAATTCGCGGAAGTGCATGCCGACATCATCCGCAAATTCGGCCGCTTCCCTCATCGCAATGCCTTGCTCGGACGCATGACGAGCGCGGAGGAACAGGCTTTCCTCGACGCGGGCGGGTTCGCCGGATAGCTCCTTTATTTTGTCGCGCGTTCTGCTTCGTCCGAAAACGCGTTAATGACGGTACGTTGAAGGGCTGCCCATTGCCGTTTCGCCTCCGCGTCATATTGTGCCGATGCCCGCCCCGTCCACACCCGAACTGAATTTCAAGGAGACACGACGATGACCATCAAAGTTGGCGACCGCCTGCCCGACGCGACGTTCCGCATCATGACCGAGGACGGGGTTCAGACCAAAACCACCGCCGATATCTTCAAAGGCAAAAAGGTGACCTTGTTCGCGGTGCCCGGCGCCTATACCGGCACCTGTCACAAGCAGCATCTGCCGAGCATTTTCTCAAGCGCGCGCGCCATCAAGGACAAGGGCGTGGACGAGATCGCCATCGTCTCCGTCAACGACGTGTTCGTCCTGAACGCGTGGAAGCGCGACACCGATCAACGCAACGAGGCGACCTTCCTTGCCGATGGCAACGCGGACTTCACAAAAGCGATTGGCATGGAGTTCGATGGCTCCGAGAAGGGTCTCGGCATCCGCTCCAAGCGCTACTCCATGCTGGTCGAGGACGGCGTGGTGAAGAAACTGAATGTCGAGGACTCGCCCGGCAAGGTCGAAGTTTCCGGCGGCGACACGCTGCTGGGGCAGCTTTGAGCCGCTTGTTGCCCCTTCTACCGGGAAAGCCCGCGCCAATGCGCGGGCTTTCTGCTTTCCAGGCCGCCAAAAACTTCATCGATCAGACGGGAATGCCGGCAAGCTATCCATCATGTGAATTAGCCTGGTGAACGACGGGTCGAAAGCTGCATGACTAAGATTTTGGTAGCCTGCGCCTGGATTGCATTTCTCTTCCGGCGGGTGAGACGCGCGAAGGAACACGCGGCAGAAAGGGCAGCAAGCGGCGTGTTGCGCGAACCCTTGTACTGGGTCGGCAGCACATTGAGCCTGACAACCCTCGGATTCAGCATATACATGGCGAACCTGCGGCCGGCTCACATCCGCGGCGGCCTTTGGTTCACGGTCACTGCACTATTCATCGCCACTATCGTCGTCTGGCGCATGCTTAAGCGGCGTCACGGCATTTAGATCAAGCTGACTACTTCAACCGCGCCATGGCCACGCCTTCGCGCGCGAGCTGATCGGCGCGCTCGTTTTCCGCATGGCCGTCGTGACCCTTGATCCAGTGCCATCGCACCTCATGAGGCTTCAGCGCATCATCGAGCCGCTGCCACAGGTCGGCGTTCTTCACCGGCTTCTTGTCCGAGGTGCGCCAACCGTTGCGCTTCCAGTTGTGAATCCAGCCGGTGATGCCTTGCCGCACGTACTGGCTGTCGGTGGTGAGGTCGACCAGCGCCGGCCGCTTCAGCGCCTCCAGCGCCGAGATCGCGGCCAGCAGCTCCATCCGGTTGTTGGTGGTGTGCGGCTCGCCGCCCTTCAACTCCTTCTCGATGTCGCCGAACCGCAGGATCGCGCCCCAGCCGCCGGGACCGGGGTTACCCGAGCACGCGCCATCGGTGAAAATCGTGACATGGGGAAGCGTGGACGAATTCACGCCACCAGCCCCGACACTGCAATGCCGTAATCGCGAATGTTGTCGATGCCTTGCTGGAAGCGCAGCTTGCGGACGTATTCGAGCGGATCTTTTGGTTTCACCAGCGCGCCGGCGGGCACGTTGAGATAATCGACCAGCCGCGTCAGCAGAAACCGCAGCGCTGCGCCGCGCGCCAGCAGCGGCAACGCCGTCTGTTCGGCCTCCGACAGCACGCGTTCGCGATTGTAGGCGCCGAGCAGCGCCCGCGCCTTGGTGACGTTGAAGGAGTGATCCGGCTCGAAACACCAGGCGTTGAGGCAGATCGCGACGTCGTAGGCGAAAAAATCATTGCACGCGAAATAGAAATCGATCAGCCCCGACAGCCTGTCTCCGAGAAACAAAACATTATCCGGAAACAGATCGGCATGGATGACGCCGGCCGGCAGCTTGTCCGGCCAGTGCCGTTCGAGGTGGTCGAGTTCGGCCCCGAGAAAATCGCACAGACCGTGCTGCAAGGTATCGACGCGCGGCGCGGCCTGGTCGAACAGCGGCCGCCAGCCCCGCACCGACAGCGCGTTGGCGCGCGTCATGGGAAAATCGCGGCCGGCAAGATGCAGCTTCGCCAGCGCCTCGCCCGTAGCGGCGCAGTGGGTGACGGTCGGCTTGCGCGGCCACACCCCCTCGAGGAAATCGATGATGGCGGCAGGTCGTTCAGCGAGGCGGCCGAGCGTTTCGCCGCCGCGCGTCCTGACCGGCTGCGGGCATACGATGCCGTGGGTGGCAAGATGCCCCATCAGGCCAAGGAAAAACGGCAGATCTCCCGCCGCCACACGCTTTTCATACAGCGTCAGGAAAAACGATCCGGCGGTGGTATGCAGCAGGTAGTTGGAATTCTCGACGCCCTCGGCAATGCCCTTGTAGGACAGCAGTTCCCCGATGTCGTAGTTTTTCAGAAAATCCGCAAGCTCGTCGGCGGCGACGTCGGTATAGACCGCCATCTCGTATCCCCATTCGAAGGCCGCAGGCCGTGATCAGGCCGCGTCGGGCCGCAGCGAGCGCGGCAACGGGAAGAACTCGTTCTCTTCAGCCGCCGAAACCGTCTCCACATCGAGATCGTAGCGCGCCGCGAACGCGCCCATGATTTCCTCGACGATCACTTCCGGCGCGGAGGCGCCTGCGGTGATGCCGAGGCTCGTGATGCCCTCGAACTTGCTCCAGTCGAGGTCGCTGGCGCGCTGCGCCAGCACCGACACCCTGCAGCCCTCGCGCTCGGCAACCTCGCGCAGCCGCTGCGAGTTGGAGGAATTCGGCGCTCCGACCACGATCAATGCGTCCACCACCGGCGCGACCTTCTTGACCGCGAGCTGGCGGTTGGTGGTGGCGTAGCAGATATCCTCCTTGTGGGGCCCATGGATGTTCGGGAACCGCTGTTTCAGCACCGCGACGATCTCGGCGGTGTCGTCGATGGACAGCGTGGTCTGGGTCACGAAGGCAAGGTTATCGGCGTTCTTCGGCGTGAACTGCTCGGCGTCCTCTGCAGTCTCGATCAGCGTCACCGCACCGGCCGGCAATTGCCCGACCGTACCGACGACTTCCGGATGATGGGAATGCCCGATCAGCAGAATCTCGTGACCGCGCTTGAAATGGATCGCCGCCTCGCGGTGAACCTTGGTCACCAGCGGACAGGTGGCGTCCAGCGAAAAGAAATTTCGTCGCTGTGCGTCGGCCGGAACCGATTTCGGCACGCCATGCGCGGAAAACACCACCGGGGCCTTGGTGTCGTCGGGAATTTCCTCCAGCTCCTCGACGAAGATCGCTCCCTTGGCGCGAAGGCTGTCGACCACGTAGCGGTTGTGCACGATCTCGTGACGCACATAGACCGGCGCGCCGTACAGCGTCAGCGCGCGCTCCACTGTATCGATTGCCCTGACGACACCCGCGCAGAAGCCGCGGGGCGAGCAAAGCACGATTTTTAGCTTCGGTTTGGCATTCATGGGGCGATCCGGGACCGAATCACCCCACACCGGCGGGGCGGGAACGGCCAATAAGAGAAACGACTTTGGACGGCTTTGGGGCGCTGTCAAGGCTGTTCCGTTAAGCCACGGGCCGACAACAGCAAACCATTGCGCACTCGACCCTCGACGGCTTATATAGGCCAATTCCCGTCATCGTCGATGACCAAAAGGCTCTGCCCCTGAGGGGTGGGCGGAGCGCAAAGGAGATTTGCCATGAGCAATGCACCGCTGATGCCGAAGGCGACTGCCGTGTGGCTCGTCGACAATACCGCCTTGTCGTTTGACCAGGTCGCCGATTTCACCAAAATGCACCCCCTGGAAGTCCGCGCCATCGCCGACGGCGATGCCGCCCAGGGCATCAAGGGCATGGACCCGATCTCCACCGGCCAGCTCACCCGCGACGAGATCGAGAAGGGCGAGAAAGACCCGGACTACCGCCTCAAACTCAGCGAGAGCAAGGTGGTGCTGCCGCCCGCGGCCAAGAAGAAAGGTCCCCGCTATACCCCGGTGTCGCGCCGTCATGAACGGCCGAGCGCGATCCTCTGGCTGGTGCGCAACCACCCCGAGTTGAAGGACGCGCAGATCATGCGCCTGGTCGGCACCACCAAGACCACGATCGCCGCGGTCCGCGACCGCACCCACTGGAATGCCTCGACGCTGACGCCGATGGACCCGGTGACGCTCGGCCTCTGCTCGCAGATCGAACTCGACTTCGAGGTGCAGCGCGCAGCCAAGGAGAAGCCCACCGATCAGCAGTATGGCGGCGCCACCCTGCTGCCGGCGTCGGAGACCACGCGCAAGGACGCCGAATTCGAGCCGACCGAAAAGCAGCGCGACGATCTCAACGTCGATGCCGTGTTCGCCAAGCTGAAGACCATCGGCGGCAAGAAAGCCGAGGACGACGAGGAGGAGTAAGGTCGCACTCCCTCCCCTGGGCACGGGCTGTCATTTTCGGCGCGGGTTGCTCGTCTCGCGTCGCGCCGCCATCGTCCCCGCGAAAGCGGAACGCGGCGCGCCAAGCGTCAGCGATGTAAACAAAACATTGCGGGGTACGGGATACCCGCCTTCGCGGGGTATGACAGCAACGGCAGCAAACCCGCTACTGCCCGTTCAGCATCCGCTCGGCGAGATCGCGGTGGGTGCGCTCCATCCGGTCGGAGCGGGTGGCGGCGACGTCGCGATCCTTGCGGCAGGCGGCATAGGCCGCGGAGCCCTGCGGGCCGCCGTGCGCCTGGCAATAGGCATCGTCATCGCCCTGCGATACGGCGCTCGCATTGTGCCGCTCAAGATTGGCGCAGCCGCCGAGCGACGTAATCAGTACAAGAGCGGCGATTCGCATCGATGTCTTCAGTCGCATGGTCGTTCCCGGATTGCCAGTGACACGACTGTTCGGACTCAATTGCGGGAATTGTAAGTCCATCGAATACCCCCGGCTCATGTCCTGCTTTTCAGCGCGCCTTGAATCTCCTCGAGCACCTTCGGGTCCTCGATGGTCGCGGGCATCGTCCATTGATCGCCATCCGCGATCTTCTTGATGGTGCCGCGCAGGATCTTGCCTGAGCGCGTCTTCGGCAGCCGGTTCACCGTGATCGCGCGCTTGAACGCCGCGACCGGACCGAGCTTCTCGCGCACCAGCGCCACGACCTCTTTCTCGATCTCGGCGGCATCGCGGCTGACGCCCGCCTTCAGCACCAGAAGGCCGCACGGCACCTCGCCCTTGATGCCATCCCTGACGCCGAGCACTGCGCATTCCGCAACATCCGGATGCGATGCGAGGATTTCCTCCATGCCGCCGGTCGACAGCCGATGACCGGCGACGTTGATGATGTCGTCGGTGCGGCCCATGACGAAAATGTAGCCATCCTCGTCCTTGTAGCCGGCGTCCGAGGTCTTGTAGTAGCCGGGAAATTCGCTGAGATAGGCTTCCTTGCAGCGCGCGTCCTGCTCCCACAGAGTCGGCAGGCAGCCCGGCGGCAGCGGCAGCTTGATGACGATGGAGCCCATCGCATTGGCCGGCAGCGGCTTTGCCGCTTCATCCACGATATCGACCTGATAGCCCGGCATCGCTACCGTCGGCGAGCCGTGTTTCACCGGCAGCATGCCGAGCCCGACCGGATTGCCCGCGACACACCAGCCGGTTTCGGTCTGCCACCAGTGATCGATGACCGGCCGATTCAAATGCTTTTCCGCCCATTCCACCGTCGGCGGATCGGCGCGCTCACCGGCCAGAAACAGCGTGCGGAACTGGGACAAATCATATTTGCGGATGAACGCACCGTCCGGGTCTTCCTTCTTGATGGCGCGGAACGCCGTTGGCGCGGTGAAGAACGCCACCGCCTTGTGCTGCGAGATCACGCGCCAGAATGCGCCTGCGTCCGGCGTGCCGATCGGCTTGCCCTCGTACATGATCGTGGTGGCGCCATGGATCAGCGGGCCGTACACGATATAGCTGTGACCCACCACCCAGCCGATGTCGGAACCGCACCACCAGACCTCGCCCGGCTTGACCCCGTAGAGGTTGAACATCGACCATTTCAGCGCGACCAGATGGCCGCCGTTGTCGCGTACCACGCCTTTCGGCACTCCCGTCGTGCCGGAGGTGTAAAGAATATAGAGCGGATCGGTGGCGAGCACGGGGACACAGGGGGCGGACTTCCCAGACGCCATTGCGGCCGCGCGTAAGCCTGCCCAGTCGTGATCGCGACCCGCTAGATCGCAACGCTGCTGCGGACGTTGCAAAATGATGCAGGCGGGAACCTTGTGCGCGGCGAGTTTGATCGCCTCGTCGAGCAGCGGCTTGTATTGCACGATGCGGCCCGGCTCCAGACCGCAACTCGCGGAAAAGACCAGCTTCGGTTTGGCGTCATCGATCCGGGTCGCAAGCTCCTTGGCCGCAAAGCCGCCGAATACCACCGAATGCACCGCGCCGATCCGCGCGCAGGCCAGCATCGCCACCACGGCTTCCGGCACCATCGGCATGTAAAGAACGACGCGATCACCTTTGGCGACGCCGAAGTCCTGCAAGACGGCGGCGAGCGTCGCCACTTCCTTGAGCAGTTCCGCGTAGGTGAAAGCGGTGATGGCGCTCGGGCCGCCCGGATTGGCCAGCGGCGAATCATGGATCAGCGCGACCTGGTCGGCGCGGCCGCCGGCGACATGGCGATCCAGCGCATTGTAGCAGGTGTTGACGACGGCGCCGGCAAACCAGCGGCCGTAAAGCCCCATCGACGGATCGAAGATCTTTTTCGCCGGCTCGATCCAGTCGATGTCGCGCGCAGCGTCAGCCCAGAAACCTTCGGGATCGCCGAGCGAGCGGCCGTAAATCTCGCGGTAGCGGCTTTTTTCCTGAATATTCATCGCACATCTCCCGTTCCTGCATTGTCACGGGATGCGGTGCTCATTTCAAGGGCGGCGGCCTTGTCCTTACGGAGCATTCCTCCTTCGAGGGAGCCGCGCTCCGGCTTCACAGCGGCGATCGCCGCCTCAGCGCGGTTGATGCCTCCATGCAGGAAAGGAAGCGTCCCCCGCAAGCGCATGAACGGCTGCGAGTTGATGTTTTCGTCGTCTTTGGTGAAGTCGAAGCCGCCTTTCGGCGCCTCATAGACCACGCGGCCGTAATTGCGGCCCGAAAAGGCCGGGCTTCGGCTCGACGGTGGCGCCGAGCAGCGGATGGCCGAACTTGTCGGGGCGTTCGCGCTCGAGGCTGGCGATGGAGCCAGGCTCGAACAGCCCGCCATCATAAACGATATAAGCGAAGGACTGGCCTTCCGTTGCCGGGACCGATCGACGCGGCTTGGCGCGATCCTTTTCTGCCGCCGTCAGACGGCCCGTCCGTACCACTTGTCCAAGTGGCGGTCGAGGACTCGCCGGCTATCGCCGCCGAGGCCTCGATGGGATCCGCGTCGCCCTGCGGCGTCACCCACAACAGACGGATGACGCCGATGTCTTTCGGCGTAGAGTCGGTCTCCCAATAGCCCGTTGTCTTCTAGGCCATCACGCCGGATTTGTAGCGGTCCTTGCCGCGGACGGTCAGCGATTCCTGGTTTTGGAATTCGTTCTCCCCGTTGATCCGCGGTGGTTCGATCCAATCTCACTCCGCGGCGACGGCCGTATCGCCGATGCGCGGATCAAGTTTGCCCGTGCGATAAAGCTTGGCCATTTCAGCCAATGGGATCACCTTGATCTTCGACGCGTTTCCGGCGGTGCCGAACTGCTCGAAGCGCTCGCGGCAGAGGTCGCGCATCGCATCCATCGCGGGCTTGAGGAACTTGCGAGGATCGAATTCGCTTTTGTTGTTGGTCGCGATTTTCCGGAACACCGCGGTCATCGCCAGACGGCAGTCGGTATCGATATTGACCTTGCGGACGCCGTGCTTGATGCCGCGCACGATTTCCTCGACCGGCACGCCCCAGGTCTGCGGCATCTCGCCGCCGAACTTGTTGAACTCGTCCTGCAGGTGCTGCGGCACCGAGGACGAGCCGTGCATCACCAGATGCGTGTTGGGAAGGCGGCGATGGATCTCCTCGACCACTTTCATGGCGAGAATGTCGCCGTCCGGCTTGCGCGAGAACTTGTAGGCGCCGTGCGAGGTGCCCATCGCGATCGCCAGCGCGTCGACCTTGGTGGCGCGGACGAAATCGACGGCCTGATCGGGATCGGTCAGCAGTTGATCGTGGCTGACGGGGCCTTCAATGCCATGGCCATCTTCCTGCTCGCCGCCGCCGTGCTCGAGCGAGCCGAGCACGCCCAGTTCGCCTTCCACCGAAGCGCCGACCCAGTGCGCCATGTCGACGACCCGTCGGGTGATGTCGACGTTGTACTCGTAATCGGCCGCGGTCTTGGCATCGGCCTTGAGCGAGCCGTCCATCATGACCGAGGTGAAGCCGTACTTGATCGCGGTGGCGCAGGTCGCTTCCTCGTTGCCGTGATCCTGATGCATGCACAGCGGAATATTCGGATACATCTGGTCCAGCGCATCGATCATGTTCGCCAGCATGATGTCGTTGGCGTAGGAGCGTGCGCCGCGCGAAGCCTGGAGAATGACCGGAGCGTCGACGGCAGCGGCCGCCTCCATGATGGCGAGACCCTGCTCCATGTTATTGATATTGAATGCCGGTACGCCGTAGCCATGCTCGGCCGCATGGTCCAGCAGTTGCCTCAGTGTAATACGAGCCATTTTGTCCTCACCCTTGGGATGTGCTGATAGCAGTCACGCCGGGGATTATACCCCCCTTGGCCGTGCACCGATCAACTACTTCGATGTCGCGGTTCCCGCCGTCATTGCGGCGGCTCCGCTCGACTTTACCTATCGTCATGAATTCGCCGCTCATGCGCGCCTCTTTCGCTCGATGAGCTGAAGGATCAGCGGCGTCAGGATCAACTGCATCGCGAGATCCAGCTTGGATCCGTGAATGACAATCGAGTTCGCGCGCGACATGAAGCTGTTCGGAATCATCGACAGCAGGTACGGAAAATCGATGCCGCGCGGATTCTTCATCCGGATCACGACCATCGACTCGTCGGGGGTCGGTATCCACCGCGCGATGAACGGATTCGAAGTATCCACCGTCGGCACGCGCTGGAAGTTGATGTCCGTTTCGGCAAATTGAGGGCAGATGTAGTTGACGTAATCCGGCATGCGCCGAAGAATGGTGTCGGTGACCGCCTCGGTGGAATAGCCCCGCGCGCTGCGATCGCGATGCAGCTTCTGGATCCATTCGAGATTGATGACGGGAACGACGCCGATCTTGAGATCCGCATATTGGGCGACATTGACCTTGTCGGTCACGACCGCGCCGTGCAGACCTTCGTAAAACAACAGGTCCGAGTTCTCGGGTAGTTTCTGCCAGTCGGTGAACGTCCCCGGGGGAACCTTATGCAACGCGGCTTCCGCGTCGTCATGGACGTAGTAGCGCGTGTTGCCGGTTCCGGTTTCGCTATAGCTCCGGAATACGGCCTCCAGCTCGGCGAACAGATTGGTCTCCGGGCTGAAGTGACTGAAATGCTTGTTGCCCTTGTCCGACTCCTCGGCCATGCGGGTACGCATTTCGGCGCGGTTGTACCGGTGGAACGCGTCTCCCTCGATGTAGGCGGCCACCACGTTCTCGCGGCGGAAGATCTGCTCGAAGGTACGCTTGACGGATGTCGTGCCGGCGCCCGACGAACCCGTGATTGAGATAATAGGATGCTTTCTGGACACGATTGCAACAGCCCCTCAAATCAAACGCGAAACAAGCCGCGATGCCCGAACAACGGAGCATTCGTTTCCAAGGCGACGTCGGGTGCCGTGTGCATGTGCTCGAGCCGCTGGACGTTCTTGATCGAACCCATGATCAGCGGAACGCGCTGATGCAGGGTGCGGGGAACGAGGTCCAGAACGCGTTGACGTCCTGTGGTGGCGCCGCCGCCCGCCTGCTCGATGATGAATGCCATCGGATGCGCCTCGTAAACCAGGCGCAGGCGGCCTTCTTCATAACCGTCCCGAGCGTCTCCGGGATAAAGGAAGATGCCGCCGCGAATGAGAATGCGGAAGGCTTCCGCGACCAGCGAGCCGATCCAGCGCATGTTGAAATCCTTGCCGCCCATCCCGTCGGCGCCCATGAGGCACTCGTCGATATAGGCGCGAACCGGCAGATCCCAGTGCCGCCTGTTCGAAGCGTTGATCGCGAACTCCGTGGCGTTCGGCGGGATCTGCACCGTCGATCCCGTGAGCTTGAACACCCGCTCCACGCGATCGAGCGTAAAGATATCGACGCCCTGGCCGAGGGTGAGGACGAGAGAGGTTTGCGGACCGTAGACGACGAAGCCGGCCGCAAGCTGCGCACTTCCCGGCTGCACGAAGGCGGCGCTGGCATCGGAGGGCGTCGGCATGATCGAAAAGATCGTGCCTACCGACATGTTCGTGTTGATGTTCGATGAACCGTCCAGCGGATCGAACGCGACGCTGATCGGCGCGGCCGGATTCAAAATCTCCAGATCCGCCATTTCTTCCGAAGCCAGCACGGCGATCGGCAGGGCGCCGAGGGCTTCGCGGATGATTTGATCGGCGCGAACATCGAGATCCTTCTGAACATCGCCGTCGGTGTTGCGTCCTTGTGCCTTGCCGGTGATCCCCGCCAATGCGCCACGACACGTCAGATCGGAAATATCGATTGCAGCCTGTGCGAGCGCAGCGACCGCTTCCTTCACTGCTCGGCGAAGCGGATCCGACCCTCCTTCACCATCCATCCTTTGCTGCAGTGTTAGCTCTTGGCTCATTCAGTTTCCCCTTCGGCCGCAATGTCCAAACAGCCGATCTGCCGCTTTCCAGAGCATTGCGAAACATTGACTCGTTGCATGTAATAAGTACAATTTCAATATCCTTAATCGAACCAAAATTCTTCTTATATGATCTCGAAGCTTCGCGACGTCACCATTCGGCAGCTTCGTGCTTTGGCATCGGTTGCGGCTGGAGGCAGCGTCACTGCAGCCGCAAACAAGTTGCATTTAACCCAACCTGCGGTCACGCTGCAGTTGCGTAACCTGCAACAACTCTGCGGACTGCCTCTGCTTCAGCGCACCAGCGACGGCATGGTGCTCACGCCGGCGGGGCAGGAACTGTACACGCTTTTCGAACGCGTCGAGGCCGCCATCGAAAGCTGCGCGACCTCGCTCGACATGATAGCCGGTCGAACCGGCGGACGCATATCGATCGGCGCGGTCAGCACGGCAAAATATTTTGTCCCGTTTGCGATTTCCGCATTCTCAAAGCTCCATCCGGGCATAGACATCAGTCTGACGATCGTCAATCGCCAGGAAATACGGCAGGCTTTGCGCGGCTATGCGCTCGATTTCGCGATCATGGGCCACCCGCCTCCAGACATCGAACTGGACACCCACCTGATCGGCGACCATCCGCATGTCGTCATCGCCCCGAAAGAACACCGGCTTGCAAACGTCTCCGGCCTCGCGGCGGTTGATCTGGCGCAGGAAACCTTCGTTTCCCGCGAGCCAGGCTCCGGTACACGGTTCCTGATGGAGCAGTTTTTCGAGAACAGCAACCTTGAGCCGCAAATCGGCATGGAGATGAGCAGCAATGAGACCATCAAGCAGGCGGTCATCGCCGGTCTCGGGATCGCTTTCATCTCGGCGCACACGGTGGCGGTCGAACTCAGGGAAGGCCGGATGATCACTCTCGACATCGCCGGTCTGCCGATCGTGCGACAGTGGTTCGTCGTCAGGAGGAAGGACAAGGTCCTGCTTCCTCCGGCGCAGGAAATGCTCGACTTTCTGGTCGTCAACGGCAAGCAGTTCCTGCCACAGGCGGCGACCGCCGCCGATCGGCGCGACCCGAAGCGCAGGTGAAGCGGACATCTGGCGACGCAACCGGCGAATCCGTCGGCGCTTGCGTTGCGCGGCCGGCGCATCGAAACTATAAGTCATTGAAATAATGGTCGGAGTGGCAGGATTTGAACCTGCGACCCCTGCGTCCCGAACGCAGTGCTCTACCGGGCTGAGCCACACTCCGACAAGACGCGGCTTATAGCCTTGGGTTTCGCGCACCGCAAGAAGCTGGATCGAAAACTGAAATTCCAATGTCCGTGGAATTGACAACGCAGATTAGACCGGCCGGCGCGGCCGCGACGGCAGCAGCTGCCCGGACGCTCCGCGACGGCGGCCTGGTTGCGTTCCCCACCGAGACAGTCTACGGGCTCGGCGCCGACGCCGCCAACGCGGAAGCGGTCGCGCGGCTCTACCGCGCCAAGGGCAGGCCCGCCTTCAATCCGCTGATCGTGCATGTCGGCGATCTCGCATCCGCGCAAGGGATCGCCTGTTTCGATGCCACGGCGCTCGCGCTCGCTGACGCGTTCTGGCCGGGCCCGCTGACGCTGGTGCTGCCGAAGGCCCCGCGCTGCCCGGTGGCCGAGCTTGCCACGGCCGGCCTCGACACCATTGCGATCCGGGTTCCCGCCCATCCGGTGGCGCGCGACATCCTGCGCGGATTCGGCGGCGCGCTGGTCGCGCCGTCCGCCAACCTGTCCGGCCATGTTTCGCCGACGACAGCGGCGCATGTGCAAAGCGATCTTTCGGGGCGGATCGACCTGATCGTCGACGGCGGGCCGGTCGAGGTCGGCGTCGAATCCGCCATCGTCGGCTGTTTCGCGTCCCCGGCGCTGCTGCGTCCGGGCGGAATTCCGCGCGCCGACATTGAACGCGTGCTCGGCAGCCCTCTGGCCTCGCCCGATCCCGACGCGGCCAATGGACAACCGCTGGCATCCGGGATGCTGGCCTCGCACTACGCGCCGCGCGCCAGGGTGCGGCTCAATGCTGCGAGCCTTTCACGCGGCGAGGCCCTGTTGGCCTTCGGCCCGGCCGCTCTCGCCGGCAGCGAAGCCGCGGCCGCCGTGATGAACCTGTCCGAGCGCGGCGATCTCAGGGAGGCCGCCGCCAATCTTTTCGGCTATCTTCGCGCCCTCGATGCCTGCGGCGCGCGGACCATCGCGGTGATGCCGGTTCCCGACGACGGACTCGGCGAAGCCATCAACGACCGGCTGCGCCGCGCCGCCGCGCCGCAAGGCTGATCGGCATGTCGTCGAAAGCCTTTGGACACGCCATGACTGTCGCCCCGCCAAAATCCGCGCTGCCGCCGCTGTCGCCCGATCTGATCGCGCGCTTTGCCTCGATCGTCGGCGACAAATATGCGGTGACCGACGCCGACGAACTGGCGCCCTACCTGACGGAGGAGCGCAACCTGTTTCACGGCCGCTCTCCGCTGGTGCTGCGTCCGGCATCGACGGCGGAGGTGTCCGCGATCTGCAGGCTCGCGACCGAACACAGGATCGCGCTGGTGCCGCAGGGCGGCAACACCGGTCTCGTCGGCGGACAGACGCCGCACAACGGCGAAGTGGTGGTCTCGATGCGGCGGATGGACAAAATCCGCGAGGTCGATACCGCCTCCAACACCATGACGGTCGAGGCTGGCGCCGTATTGCAGACCATCCAGCAACGCGCCGGCGAGGTGGATCGCTTCTTTCCGCTGTCGCTCGGCGCCGAAGGAAGCTGCACCATCGGCGGCAATCTCTCGACCAATGCCGGCGGGACCGGCGCGCTGGCGTTCGGCGTGGCGCGCGACATGGCGCTCGGTCTCGAGGTGGTGCTGGCCGACGGGCGCATCCTCAACGGCCTGTCGAAGCTGAAAAAGGACAATACCGGCTACGACCTGCGCAACCTGTTCATCGGCGCCGAGGGCACGCTCGGCATCATCACCGCCGCGGTCCTGAAGCTGTTTCCGAAACCGCGCGCGGTGGCGACCGCCTTTGTCGGCCTGACATCGCCGGCCGATGCCCTGAAACTGCTGGCCATTTCCCAAGCCGAAGCCGCCGGCAGCCTGACCAGCTTCGAGCTGCTCGCCGGGATCTGCGTCGACATCTGCGTCAGGCACGGCCCCGACGTCCGCGACCCGTTCGGCAAGCGCCATCCCTGGTACGTGCTAATGGAAATCTCCTCGTCGCGCGACGACGCGGCCGCGACGCTGGAAGCCATTCTGAGGCGGGGCATGGCGGACGGCACCGTCGAGGATGCGGTAATCGCAGCCAGTCTCCAGCAGCGCGCGGCGTTCTGGAAGCTGCGCGAGGTGATCCCGATGGCGCAAAAGCCGGAGGGCGGCTCGATCAAGCACGACATCTCGGTGCCAGTCGCGGCCGTGCCCGCCTTCATCGCCGAGGCTGATGCCGCCGTGATGAAGCTGATCCCCGGCGCGCGCCCGGTCGCCTTCGGCCATCTCGGCGACGGCAACATCCACTACAACGTCAGCCAGCCCGTCACCGGAATGGCGACGCAGGAGTTTCTCGGCCGCTGGCACGACGTCAATGCAATGGTCTTCGCCGTCGCACTGCGGATGGGCGGCTCGATCTCCGCCGAACACGGCATCGGTGTGCTGAAGCGCGATGACCTGCCCCGCGTGAAAGACGGAACCGCGATCGACGTGATGCGCGGCATCAAGGCGCTGCTCGATCCGCTCGGCATCATGAATCCGGGCAAGGTGCTGTGAGCATTCACAGACATTGCGTTGGCGACGTCATGCCCGACGCTGTCGCGTCATCGCCGGTCAAAACAACGAGCCCTGACCGTCCTCGCCAGAGGCCGCGGGCGCAGCTTTGCGAACCGTCATCTTCTTCGCCGCCTTCGTCGCCTCGGCATCCGCCTGCTCCGCCGAGATCGGCAGAATCAGCTGCTCATCATCGTGGGCGACACGGTTCACGCGTGTCGAGACTTCATGCCAGACGAATTCGCCGTCCTCCGGCGCGCGCAGCAACCGCACGGCCTCTCCGGCATCGATAGCGTCGCCGTCGAGCCAGCGCGCGTGATCCGCAGGCGCGATCGTCACCGGCACCCGCGAATGCAGAGTCGCGAGAGCGCCATGCGCTGCCGCGGTGACGAGCGCGACCGTATCGAGTTCCTCGCCGTTCGGCCCGACCCAGGTTTCGGAAAGCCCTGCGAAGGCGATCAACCCGCCATGGCGCGGCCGAATGAAAAACGGCCGCTTGCGCCCGTCCGATTGATGCCATTCATAGTATCCGTCGGCCGGAAGCAGACAGCGCCGCCGTTTCATTGCGTTTTTGAAAGCCGGCTTGTCCAGCACGGTCTCGGCGCGGGCGTTGATGAGAAGAGCGAACTGCCGAGGGTCCTTGACCCAGGCCGGAATCAGGCCCCATCGCATCAGGCGAAAGTGCCGGCCGCCGTTCTCGGGGACGACAACAGGGATCGGTTGAGTCGGCGCAATATTATACCGAGGCGGAAAGTTCGGCTGCTCGGCGTAGCCAAAAGCCTGACGCATCGCCTCCGGCGGCGACAGGATGACGTAGCGTCCGCACATTTCGTCTTCCGGAAGTCAGAAATTCAACTCGTATTAAATCCCGGAGCCTAACACTACAACCAATGACAACGGCGTCCAGCAAACCATCCCTTGTTCCAATTGGGAAGCAGACCGACCCGAACGGGCCCGGTCGGGAAGCCGAACTGTCGGCCGCCAACATCAACCCGCGAACGGGTCTTGCGACCGACTATCTCAATCATTTCAACGAAGCCATCATGCTGCTGGAGATGATCCCGGATATCCCGGACTGCGCCGCCGACTTCATGGACTGGCAGCCCTTGACCTATCCGGAGCATTTCATGGCGTCGAACTTCAAGGCCCGCGATCTCGCGATCGAGGCCTATGAACAGGCCGACCCTGATATTCGCGCCAGATTCGACAACGTGACCGGCAACATGACAACCATCCTGACGGCCGTGGCGTCAGCGATGAAAGGCGTCCGCCAGGACAAAACCCGCGCGCTCCTCGCCATTCAGGCGACGGGCTGGGTCAAGCCGCTGGTCACGCTGGCCGGCGGCATCATCAACGGTGAGCGCGGCGAAACCGACGTCGATTACATCATGAACCACTGATGCCGGCTGTCGAGCCTTTCCAGACTCCCCAGCTCGCCGTCAGCGCCGCGATCTTTCGCGACGGCAAGGTTTTGCTGGTGCGCCGCGCCCGGCCGCCCGGCAAAGGCTCGCATTCGCTGCCCGGCGGCCGCGTCGAATTCGGCGAGACCATGGCGAAGGCGCTGCATCGCGAGGTCGCGGAAGAAATCGGGTTGAGAATCGCGATCGTCGGCCTCGCGGGCTGGCGCGAGGTCGTCCCGACCGGACCCGGTGACGGACATTTCGTGGTGATGGCGTTCGCGGCGCGCTGGGTCGACGGTGAACCCGTCTTAAGCGAGGAACTCGACGGTCTCGGCTGGTTCGCTCCCGATCTGCCGGACGATTTGCACGTCACCGAAGGGCTGCAAACCATCATCGATTCGGCGCGGCGGCTCGTCGGAGCCTAAACCTGCGAAGGCGAAGGCCTGCCGTGGATCGCCCAGCCTTGCTTCCATCGCATTGAAAAGGCATATCACGACGGAGCCGGACTCCGTTGATGCGCAAATCGGTTTTTGCCGTTGTTGTTCTGACTGCGATCTGCAGCGCGTTGCCCGCGCGCGGGCAGGAAGGGGCTGCGCCGTTCGATGCCGACCTGCAGCGGCTGGCCGAGATTCTCGGTACGCTGCATTATCTGCGCGGCATCTGCGGCGCCAACGAAGGCGCCAAATGGCGCAATGAAATGCAGGCCCTGGTCGACGCCGAAACACCGACGGGCGAACGCCGCGCCAGGATGATCGCCGGATTCAACCGCGGCTATAACGGGTTCCAGCAGACCTATCGGGTATGCACCCCGGCCGCCAATGTCGCGATCCGCCGCTATATCGAGGAAGGCGCGAAGATTGCCCGCGACCTGACCGCCAGATACGCAAATTGATGTGCCGGCTCGTTTCGGCGTCAAAATACGCCAAGGCGCGTTAACCTTTCCTAAAGAACTGGCTGTCCGGCCTCGATTCGCATGCTAAACCCAGGGCGGTTGTTAAACGCTTTGTTTCGTCAGATGCCCGGATTTTTCATGCGCCCGCCATTTACCTTCAGCCCGGCCTGCAATTCGCTGCCCGATCAAGAACAGAAGCAGGCCGCTCTGAGTTACCTCAACGAAGCGTGGGCCGAGGCACGGCATGACGGCGTCGATGGCGATTGCCTGGCGCAGGCCAGCCTGTTCGCCGCCTTTGCCGAACTCGTCAGCACTTATGGCGAGGATGCGGTGGCGAACTTCGTCGAAGGTCTCGCAAGCCGCGTCCGCAACGGCGAGTTCTCGATCGCGCTGGCGAAGCAGTAGCTGCTCATCCGTTGCTCATCGCCGGGCGTGACCGGCCGATTCGCTTCCGGACCCTCGATACTGGAATTCAGCCCTGCAATACTGGATCATCCGCCTTCGCGGATGATGACGTCCAGAATTGCAGCGCGCACTATGCTTTCAGCGTCTCCAGAAAGCGCACCGGCTCGCCCGCGGCTGGCGTCGTCAATTCGCCCTGCCACATCACGCGGCGGCCGCGCACGAAGGTGCCGACCGGCCAGCCCGTCACTTCGACGCCGTCATAGGGCGTCCAGCCCGCGCGCGAGGCCACCCACTTGTTGGTGATGGTCTCGCTCCGCTTGAGATCGACCACGGTGAAGTCGGCATCAAAGCCGGCCGCGATCCGGCCCTTGCAGGCGATGTTGAACAGCCGCGCCGGCCCGGCGCTGGTGAGATCGACGAAGCGCGCCAGCGACAGCCGGTCCGCATTGACGTGATCCAGCATCAAGGGCACCAGCGTCTGCACGCCGGTCATGCCGGAGGGCGAGGCCGGATAGGCCTTCTGCTTCTCCTCCAGCGTGTGCGGCGCGTGATCGGAGCCGAGCACGTCGACGATGCCCTGCTTGATGCCGTTCCAGATGCCTGCGCGATGCGCGGCATTGCGCACCGGCGGATTCATCTGCGCCAGCGTGCCAAGCCGCTCGTAGCAGGCGGGCGCGACCATCGTGAGGTGGTGCGGCGTCGCCTCGCAGGACGCGACATCCTTGTGGTCGCGCAGATACTCGATCTCTTCCTTGGTCGAGATATGCAGCACGTGGATGCGCTTTCCGGTCTCGCGGGCGAGCGTGACAAGCCGCTGCGTCGCCTTTAGCGCGGCGGCCTCGTCGCGCCACACCGGATGCGAGCGCGGATCGCCTTCGATGCGCAATCCCTTGCGTTCGTTGAGGCGGTATTCGTCCTCGGCGTGAAACGAGGCGCGGCGGCGGATCACGTTGAAGATTTTTCGCAGGCTGCTGTCGTCCTCGACCAGCAGCGCGCCGGTTGACGATCCGACGAACACCTTGACCCCGGCGCAGCCCGGCGCGCGTTCCAGTTCGGGCAGGTCCTGCACGTTGTCGCGGGTGCCGCCGATGAAGAAGGCGAAGTCGCAATGCATGCGATGATGCGCCGCTTTCATCTTCGCGGCGAACGTTTCCGCCGTCACCGTCAGCGGATTGGTGTTCGGCATCTCGAACACCGCCGTGACGCCGCCCATCACGGCGCTGCGCGAGCCGGTTTCGAGGTCTTCCTTGTGAGTGAGCCCCGGCTCACGGAAATGCACCTGGGTGTCGATGACGCCGGGCAGGATATGCAATCCCCGGCAGTCGATCACCTCGCCGGCGTCGGCGTGGCCAAGGCCGCCGATGGCGGCGATGCGGCCGTCCGATACCGCGATGTCGCCGATCCCCTCGCCGTCCTGATTGACGATGGTGCCGCTTCTCAGAATCACGTCAAATGTCTTGGTCATCTGTCCTGATCATCGTCTCCGATAGCTTTTTTCCGCATGCGGCTCCGCCACGCGGACCCTTGTTGCGGGCACCTTAGCGGCTTACGTTCGGAAGCGAAATCCGGCACGCAGGTTTCCCCGGGGTACTGCGCACGACCCGCCAAGACAACAATGCCCGGCCAAGAGATTTTGTCATGAAAGCAGCGTTTCTTCCCGACCGGGGGGTGGTCAAGGTCAGCGGCGACGACGCACGCAATTTTCTCAACGGTCTTGTGACCACTGATGTGACCAAGGTCCAGCCGGGGGCTGGCCGGTTCGGCGCGCTGCTGACGCCGCAAGGCAAGATCACGTTCGATTTTCTCATTACCGAAGCGCAGCCGGGCCACGGCGGCGGCTTTCTGATCGACTGCCCGTTGTCGCTGGCGCAGCCGCTCGCGACCAAGCTCGGCTTCTACAAGCTGCGCGCCAAGGTCACGGTCGAAAACCTTTCGGGCACGCTCGGCGTGCTGGCGGCCTGGGGCGGCGAGCCCGCGATGCACCCCGACCTGACCTTCGCCGATCCGCGCAGCGACAAGCTCGGCTGGCGCATTCTGGCGCCGGAGGACCTCGCGGCACGGGCGGCCACCGTGATCGGCGCCGAACTGGTCGAAAGCAACGATTACGAGGCCCACCGGATCGCCAGCGGCGTGCCGAGCGGCGGCACCGATTTCGCCTTTGGCGACGCCTTCCCGCATGAAGCCAATATGGACCGGCTGCACGGCGTCGATTTCGACAAGGGTTGCTATGTCGGTCAGGAAGTGGTTTCGCGCATGGAGCATCGCGGCACCGCGCGCAGCCGGATCGTGCGCCTGCTGCTGGACGACGGCGCGCCGGAGGCCGGCGCCGCCATCGTCGCGGCGGACAAGCCGGTCGGCACCATGGGTTCGTCGGCCGCGGGCCAGGGCCTTGCGCTGCTTCGGCTGGATCGCGCCGCGGACGCGATTGAAGCCGGGATCCCGTTGACGGCGGGGACCGTTCCGATCCGTATCGCCGATCCGGACGACCTCAAGCTTCCGGCCAAGAAGACGGTCGCATGACGCAGTCGGCGCGCCTGCATGCCGACGGCCTGACCCGCTGCCCGTGGCCCGGCGACGACCCGCTCTACCTTGCCTATCACGACACCGAGTGGGGCGTGCCCGAATACGACGATCGCGCGCTGTTCGAAAAGCTGATCCTCGACGGCTTTCAGGCGGGCCTGTCGTGGATCACGATCCTGCGCAAGCGCGACAACTTCCGCCGCGCCTTCGACGCTTTCAACCCGGAGACAATCGCCCGCTACGGCGACAGGAAAATCCACGCGCTGATGAACGACGCCGGCATCGTGCGCAACCGGGCGAAGATCGAGGGCGCGGTGACCAGCGCGAAATCCTATCTGGCGATCATGGAGCAGGGTCCGGGCTTTTCCGACCTGTTATGGGGCTTCATGGACGGCAGGCCGAAGGTCAACCGCTTCAAGACCACCGCGACCGTGCCGGCCTCGACGCCGCTCTCGATCAAAATCTCGAAGGAACTGGCCTCGCGCGGGTTCAAGTTCGTCGGCCCCACGATCGTCTACGCCTTCATGCAGGCGACCGGCATGGTCAACGACCATCTGGTGACGTGTCATTGCCACGAGACGTGCGGCCGGCAGACGCGCAAGCCGCGCCTTGCGACGACATGACGGCAAAGGCGGCTCCGAAAATCTCGTCGCGCGCATGGCAGCGGATGCTGTCCGGCCGTCGGCTCGACCTGCTCGATCCCTCCCCGCTCGATATCGAGATCGCGGATATCGCCCATGGTCTCGCCCGGGTGGCGCGATGGAACGGCCAGACCCGCGGCGCGCACATCTTCTCGGTCGCGCAGCACACGCTGCTGGTCGAAGCGGTGATGCGCGAGCACACCCCGCGCGTCGATATCCGGGTGCGGCTGGCGGCGCTGCTGCATGACGCGCCGGAATATGTCATCGGCGACATGATCTCGCCGTTCAAGGCGGTGATCGGCGGTTCCTACAAGACGGTGGAGAAGCGGCTGTTGTCGGCGATCCACGTCCGCTTCGGGCTGCAACCGGCGCTGCCCGCCGATATCGAGCGGCAGATCAAGGATGCCGACATGGGCGCGGCCTATCTCGAAGCGACTCATCTTGCGGGCTTCTCCGAGGCCGAGGCGAAGCGCCTGTTCGGCAGCGATCCCGGCTTGCCTGCGACAATGATCGACGACTATCTGACGCCATGGCCGGCGAGCAAGGCCGAGAAGCGGTTCCTGACGCGGTTCCAGAGCCTGCAGGCCTGATGTTCCAAGCTGCAGGCCGTCTTTCGTTGCCGTGCGCACGAGCCTATATTTTCCGAAAAACCGGGAATGCCATGATCCACGTTTGCTCGCTAGCCTTGCTTGCCGATACCGTAAGAACCACGGGCGCCAGCCATATCCTCACCGTGATGGCCAATGTCGATCAGGTGCAGCGTCCGCACTCGGTGCTCGAAGCCAATCACCTGAAGGTGTCGATGGACGACATCAGCGAGCCCGCGGATGGCTTCGTCGCGCCGAACGACGGCCATATCCTGCAGCTTCTCGCCTTCATCCGCGGCTGGGACCGCAAGGCGCCGCTGGTCGTGCATTGCTACGCCGGCATCAGCCGCTCGACCGCGAGCGCCTTCACCGCCGCCTGCGCGCTCAATCCGCATCGCGATGAAATCTCCATCGCACGGCAGATCCGCGCAGCCTCGCCGATCGCGCAGCCGAACCGCCTGATCGTGACGTTGGCGGACAAGGCGCTCGGCCGCGAGGGACGGATGTTGCGCGCGCTCGACGAGATGGGTCCCGGCAACATGGCGATCGAAGGCCGACCGTTCCGCGTCGATCTGGAATAGGGTTATGACGCTTTCGAGCAAGACACGTCCTCCGGACCGACCCGGGGATGGATACCGGTTCGCGTCAAGAAAACGCGTCAAATCAAAATCATAGAGCCACGCTTCTGATTCCATCAGAAGCGGAAAGGCTCTAGAGCGTTTTCGAGCGAAGTGGAATCCGGTTCGCGTGAAGAAAACGCGTCAAATCAAGAAGCTGGAGTCTTTCATCGTTTCCATGAAACGGTGAAAGACTCTAAGTCCCCTCGCCGACTTCAATCCGTCATCGCGCCCGCGGATCGCGCTCAGGCCGCGCGCCGCCGCAGTTGCAGCGCCTCGCCGAACGCTTCGAACAACGCCCGGTTGACCGGATTGCGTTGCGGATCGTATTCGGCATGCCATTGCACACCGAGCGCGAAGGCCGGCGCATCGGCAATGCGGATCGCCTCGATGGTGCCGTCCTCGGCCACGCCTTCGACGATAATGCGCTCGCCGGGCTCGAGGATGCCCTGGCCGTGCAGCGAATTGACGCGGATGGTCTCGCAGCCGAGCAATCGCGCAAACACGCCGCCCTGAACCAGGCGGACATCGTGGCGTTCGCCGAACACCACGTTCAGGTCCGGATGAATCTCGCCGTTCTCCAGCCGCGGCATCCGGTGATTCAGGCGTCCCGGCAATTCGCGAATTTCCGGATGCAGCGAGCCGCCGAATGCGACGTTGATCTCCTGCAGTCCGCGACAGATGCCGAAGATCGGAACGCGGCGGGCGACGCAGGCCTGCGCCAACGACAATGCGAGATCGTCGCGGTTGACGTCGTAAGGCTCATGCCGGGGGTCCGGCTCGACGCGAAAACGGCTCGGATGCACGTTGGCGCGCGCGCCGGCCAGCACGACGCCGTCGACCGCATCGAGCAGCGCTCCGATCTCGGTCACCTCCGGGCAGCCCGCGAACATCAGGGGCAGCGCGCCTGCAACCTCGGCTACCGCCCGCAGGTTCTGCTCGCTGACTATCTGCACCTCAAATCGGTCCTCGACCAGGTGCGAATTCCCGATCACGCCGACCACCGGCTTTCTCATCGCCAGAAACCTAGCTCCGACAGCGGGTCGTTGGTCCGGATATGCATCTTGTGGTCTTCGCGGAGGGAGCGACTCGCGGCAAATGGTTTGACGATCATGCCTCTCGACCGAAGCCGGATCAACAGTTCAACAAAATGATGCTCATGCAGCGCGCAAAAGTCCCGCGCTGCCTGTGCCCGACGCACGCGCACGCACGGTTGACCAACGGCACAGGCGCCGCGCCACGCCCTATCAATCGGTGGAACGGCGGAGCTCCAGGGCGCCTTCGACGTTGGCCGGCTTTGCTTCCGGCTTGACGGGATCGAGCCTGGCGCTTTCGACCCGCGGGGTCTCGACGCGCGCGGTCACCTCCGTCTTCGAGGCGTCGGCCGTGCGTGGACCGTGCCCCCGGCTGCGGGGCCGCGCGGCGGCCCTCGCCAGCAGCATCTGCCTTCCGCCCTGATGGTTGAAATCGCAGTAGGCAAAGCCCATGCCGGAAACCGAACCACGGAAGCTGCGATCGCTCTGCTTGTCGAGGTTGAAGCACGGCTCGAACGGAAGTCCCTTGAGCGAGGCGCAGACCGCCTGACCGCGGACCTGAAGCGTATTGCCCGGCAGCCTCATGTGACGAACGGGACCTGAGCCGCTGAACTGCACCGCGCCCGCCGCGCCGCCGTCCTCGAACACCCGGCCGGCGCCGCGCGTGCCATCGAAGCAGGTGAAGGCAAAAACCTTGCCGGCGACGAACCGCCTGGCCTCGTCAGCATTCATCATGTGACCGGCCATTGCCGGTGCCGCGATCGCACCTGCAACCAGGGCTCCTGACACGAAACGCGCGAGCATGACTGCAACTCCAACGAAACTGAACGGGCGACCGCGAACGGCCGGCACCTTTACCCACTGCTTACCATACCAACCGTGGCAACATTGGAGCAGCTTGGTTGGCAAAGTCTGAACATCCCTAGAGAATTTTTACCACGATGCGCCCGCGCACCCCGCCGGCAAGAATCCGGGCGCCGGCCTCGATGACGTCGTCCAGGCCGATTTCATGAGTGATTTCAGTTAGCTTGGACCGATCCAGATCAGTCGCGAGCCGGCTCCATGCGGTTTTGCGAAGCCCGATCGGGCACATCACGGAATCGATGCCGAGCAGACACACCCCGCGCAAAATGAATGGCGCCACCGACGACGGCAGATCCATGCCGCCGGCGAGCCCGCAGGCCGCGATGGCGCCCCGGTATTTCGTCATCGACAGCAGGTTGGCGAGCGTGGTGGAGCCGACGCTGTCGATGCCCCCGGCCCAGCGTTCCTTTCCCAGCGGCTTGGCCGGTCCCGACAAGTCGTTGCGGTCAATCACCTCAGCCGCGCCGAGATCCTTGAGGTAGCCGAGCTCCGATAGACGGCCGGTGGAGGCGATGACGTGGTAGCCGAGCTTGGAGAGCACGGCTATCGCCACCGATCCGACGCCGCCGGCGGCCCCGGTCACGATCACCGGCCCGTCCTTCGGCGTCAGGCCGTGTTTTTCGAGCGCCAGCACCGACAGCATCGCGGTGTAGCCCGCGGTCCCGATCGCCATGGCGTCGCGCGCCGTCACGCCTTGGGGGAGCGCCACCAGCCAGTCGCCCTTGACGCGGGCCTTTTCCGCATAGGCCCCGAGGTGGGTTTCGCCCATGCCCCAGCCGTTGCAGATCACCTTGTCGCCAACCTTCCAGGAGGGATGCGACGACTGCTCGACCGTGCCGGCGAAATCGATTCCCGCGATCATGGGAAAGCGCCGCACCACGGGCGCCTTGCCGGTGACCGCCAGGCCGTCCTTGTAGTTCAGCGTCGACCATTCGACGCGCACGGTCACGTCACCGTCCATCAAGTCGGCTTCGTCGAATTGGGTCAGCGCGGCCGTCGTGCCCTTCTCGGCCTTGTCGATCCGGATCGCCCTGAATGTCGCCATCGCTACCGCTCCCGGATGTCTGGGCGAGCCTTTCGGAAGATTGAACCCATTACGCAGGTTGCGCAACCGGCCGCCGCACAGGGGCCTCGACGATCGGCAGGTTGATCAATGCGGACAGCACGCCGAACAGCACCGACAGCCACCAGACCGCGGTGTAGGAACCGAAATGGTCGAACGCCACGCCGCCCAGCAGCGCGCCGAGGAACCCACCGACCTGATGACTGAAGAACGCGAAGCCGTAGAGGGTCGCCAGCCAGCGGGTGCCGAACATCAGCGCCACGAGGCTCGTGGTGGGCGGCACCGTGGACAGCCAGGTCAGGCCGGTCACGACGCCGAACGCGACCGCGGAGAACGTCGTCATCGGGGTTAAAATGAACGCGACGATCGAGAGCGCGCGGATGAAATAGATCGCCGACAGGATGTAGCGCTTGGGCATCCTGGTCGAGAGCCATCCGACACTGAGCGATCCGACGATGTTGAACAGGCCGATCGCAGCCAGCACCCAGCCGCCGGCCTGAACCGACAGCCCGCGATCGACCAGGTAGGCCGGCAGATGCGCGGTGATGAAGGCGAGCTGGAAGCCGCAGGTGAAGAAGCCGAGCACCAGCAGCACATAGGAGCGGTGACCGAAGGCTTCCGCCAGCGCGTTCTTGAAAGACTGTTCCGACGCCGCGGCAGCGCCGACGCCGGCATCGCTGGGCGGCGTCGACAACACCAGAGCGAAAGGCACGACGAACAGCATCAGCACCGCGAACACCGTCAGCGCCGGTTGCCAGCCGAAATTGTCGATCAGCGCGACGCTGAGCGGCGCGAACACGAATTGCCCGAACGAGCCGGCCGCGGTGCCGACGCCCAGCGCGAGACCGCGCCACTGCAACGGCAATAGCTTGCCGAAGGCGGACAGCACCAGGTTGAACGAACATCCGGACAGGCCGAAACCGACCAAGAAACCGGCCCCGATATTGAGCGACACCGGCGTACCGGCGTACCGCATCACCAGAAGGCCGGCGGCATACATCAGCGCGCCTGCGGAAATCACCCGCACGCTGCCGAACCTGTCGGCAATCGCGCCGGCGAAGGGCTGGCCTATACCCCACAAAAGGTTCTGAACCGCGAACGCCAGCGCGAAGACGTCGCGGCCCCACGAGAACTCGCTGCTCATGGGCTGCATGAAGAAGCCGAAGGCGGACCGCGGCCCGAACGTCAGCATGCCGATCAGGCAGCCGCAGATGATGATCACGAGCGGCGTGCGCCACCCGGTTTTGCGCCCGGTCTGCGGGCCGCTCTCTTCGGTTGTCGCCATCGGGACCGTCCATTTGCCGGTGCAGATGTAGACGGAACATCGGCACCTCCGGCCGGCAGGGCCGAGGCCTGCAAGTTAATGCGCCTGCATGAAAATGCCAACTCGCCGGGATAATAAATCAACCGTGCAGCTCACGCGATGCGTGAGAACCCGACCGGGTTACCTGCGACTTAGAGCATGATCCCGAAAAGTGGAAAACCGGTTTTCGGATAAGATCATGCTCAAACAAAAAGACAAGCGACGACTCTGACTCAACTCGGTTGAAACAGGCTCTAGCGTCGGGCGCGAAGTTCAGCCGAGCTGTGCGCTGCTTCCGCCAGCCTAGCCGTGATCTCGGCGGTCTGGGCCGTCGTGCCCCAGCTCGGCGCGTCGCTGCCGTCGCCCCACGCCCGCGGACGATAGAAAGTGTGGACGCCGGTACGATACATCTTCTTCATTTCGCGCACCCAGGAGGGATGCACCCAGTAGGCATGATAGTGCGTCGACTTGCCGACTTCCGGCAGCCAAAGCCGCCCGTCGAACGTGGCCTTCGCGATCCTGCGGGCGCGATCCCACATGTCCGGCTCCGTGACCACATCGCGAATGCCGTCGCAGGCGAAGGTGAACTGGCACGCCAGATGACGGTTCGCGTTCTGATAGACCACGCCGCATACGGTGGTCGGATAGTAGCCCGAGAACACGCGGTTCATCACCACCTGCGCGACCGCGATCTGGCCGCGGATCGCCTCGCCCCGCGCTTCGAAGTAGACCGCTTCGGCAAGGCATTTTTCCTGCCTGGCGCGTTTCTTCTGGTCGAGCAGGCCGAGCCGCTCGGCCGGCGTTTCGACCTCGCCTTTGCCGACCACGGTTTCGCCAGCCTTCCCGGTATCCTGTCGCGGCGGCATGGACGCCTTCATGTCAGGATCCGCCGCCGGGCCCGGGCTCACGATCATCGGTTCTTCGCCGGGCTGCCAGCGTTCCAGGCTCTCGCTCGCGACGCCCAGCGAACCGCCGAAATACAGGCTCGCCGTCTTGATGGAGAACTCGTCGCCGGAAGGCCGCGGTTCGAGGGCCGCATCGTCGGCTTTGCGATTCCGCTTCAGATCGTCGAGCGGCTGCGCCTCGAGCGACAGCGAAACATCATATTGCGGCAGCGGCGGCGCTTTCAGCGCTTCCGCCAGTTCGGGATCGAGCGCCGCCGGCTCGGCGGCATGCGTGGCCGCCGCGGTCTTGGCTCCCATCACCGACGTATTCGATGTCGGGGACTCCTGCGGCGCGCTCGCCGGTGCTCCCGGTTGCGTCTCCGGCGCCACAATAGTCAGACGATCGCCTTTCAGCGTCCGATCGACCTTGGGAAAATCAGAAGCCCGGTAGCGAGGCGGCGGCCGCAGCAGCGGGTTACGCGCAACGATGCCGCCGCTCTGATCGTCGAGGCTTGCAAGCAGCAGCGTGGCCGCACGCGGCGCGGCGGTGCCGACGGGACGGCCGAAGCTGAAGGTGGCAACCTGAATCGAACTGACGGCGGAGGCGAACACACGCTTTTGCCAGCGTTCGGCAACGCCGGGCTGATGCGCCAACAGCGCGGCGATATCCTGATAGCCGGTTTCGTTCGGGATCAATGCGAAGAAGCAGAGACCGAAACCGAAGAGTGCAAGACGCGCACCCTTCGGTTGGTTACGCAACACAAACATCGACACGCTCACGCAACGCCACACATGCGATCGATCCGCACGGTCGGTGCAATTCGATCGATTTCGGTAATATCCAATTAAAGTTGCGAGGCCGTTAATCGGCGATGCGCGCGCACCACAGGCAAGAGCGTAGTCGGGGTCGGTCGCGGACGTTGCAAAGGTTGGTAAACAACCGCTCCGGCGGAATGGTAAAGATCAGGTCAACGCTATAGCGTTTTCGCGCGAAGCATGTCCTCGGGCTTGACCCGAGGAGAGATGCCGGTTTGCGTGAAGGAAACGCGTCCAAAGGCGCGGCCGCAATTTCCCAAAACGGGACGGGCGATCAGGCCTGGTTTGCAACGGTCTTGCGAAGCGCGGCTTGCGCGGCGGCAAGGCGCGCGATCGGCACGCGATAGGGCGAGCACGACACATAGTTCAATCCGATCTCATGGCAGAACGCCACCGATACCGGATCGCCGCCGTGTTCGCCGCAGATGCCGACCTTGAGATTCGGCCGGGTCTTGCGGCCGCGGGCGACGCCGATCTTCACCAGTTCTCCGACGCCGTTGCGGTCCATCGAGATGAACGGATCGATCTCCAAAATGCCCTTCGCGATATACGTACCGAGAAAGCTCGCGGCGTCGTCGCGGCTGATGCCGAAGGTCGTCTGCGTCAGATCGTTGGTGCCGAACGAAAAGAACTCCGCGCTTTCCGCGATCTCGCCCGCCACAAGACAGGCGCGCGGCAGTTCGATCATGGTGCCGACCTGATAATTCAGCCTGACTCCGGTCTCGCGCATCACCGACTGCGCGGTCACATCGATCCGCGCCTTGATCAGATCGAACTCCGCCTTGGTCGCGATCAGCGGCACCATCACCTCAAGGCCGACCGCCTTTCCGGTGCGCTTGCCGGCCTCGACCGCAGCCTCGAAAAGCGCGCGGGCCTGCATCTCGGCGATCTCGGGATAGACGATCGCGAGACGGCAGCCGCGAAAGCCAAGCATGGGATTGAACTCGGCCAGACTGCGGGCGCGGTCAGCCAGCCGGCGCGGATCGGTATTCATCGCGCGCGCGACTTCCTCGATCTCGGCTTGCGTATGCGGAAGGAACTCATGCAACGGCGGATCGAGCAGCCGGATCGTGACCGGCAGTCCTTTCATGATCTCGAACAGTTCGACGAAATCGGCGCGCTGCATCGGCAGCAATTTCGACAATGCCGCGCGGCGCGCCTGCTCGTCTTCGGCCAGGATCATCTCGCGCACGGTGCGGATTCGGGTTTCCTCGAAGAACATATGCTCGGTGCGGCACAGGCCGATCCCCTCGGCGCCAAACTTCACCGCCGTGCGGGCGTCGGCCGGCGTGTCGCCATTGACGCGGATGCGGAGCTTGCGAACCTCGTCGGCCCATCCCATCAGCGTGCCGAACTCGCCCGACAATTCGGGTTCGATCATCGGCATCTGTCCCGCCAGCACCTGGCCGAGCGATCCATCGATGGTGATGACGTCGCCGACCTTGAAGACGCGGTCGCCGACGGTCATGGTGCCGCTTCCATAATCGACGCGGATGCTGCCGCAGCCCGATACGCAGGGCTTGCCCATGCCGCGCGCGACCACGGCCGCGTGAGAGGTCATGCCGCCGCGCGTGGTCAGGATGCCCTCGGCGGCGTGCATGCCGTGGATGTCCTCGGGGCTGGTCTCCATCCGCACCAGGATGACCCTGCGGCCGTCGGCCTGCAGCTTGGCCGCGTCATCGGGGGAAAACACGATCTCGCCGGCCGCGGCGCCCGGCGAGGCCGGCAGGCCGGTGGCGATCACCTCACGCGTCGCGTTGGGATCGATGGTCGGATGCAGCAACTGGTCGAGCGAGGCCGGATCGATGCGGGCGACCGCATCCTTCTTCGAGATCACGCCTTCATTGGCGAGTTCGACCGCGATGCGCAGCGCGGCGCGCGCGGTACGCTTGCCGCTGCGGGTCTGCAGCATCCAGAGCTTGCCATCCTCGACGGTGAACTCCATGTCCTGCATGTCGCGATAGTGCCGTTCGAGCAGGGTGTAGATGCGCGTCAGCTCCTTGAAGGCCTCCGGCATCGCCGTTTCCATCGACGGCTTGTCGGAGCCGGATTCCTGGCGCGCCGCTTCGGTGATGTCCTGCGGCGTGCGGATACCCGCCACCACGTCCTCGCCCTGGGCATTGATGAGAAACTCGCCGTAAAGCCGGCTCTCGCCGGTCGACGGATTGCGCGTGAAGGCCACGCCGGTCGCAGACGTCTCGCCGAGGTTGCCGAACACCATGGCCTGCACGTTGACGGCAGTGCCCCATGATTCCGGAATGTTGTGAAGGCGGCGATAGGTGACCGCGCGCGCATTCATCCAGGACGAGAATACCGCGCCGATCGCGCCCCATAGCTGCTCGTGAGGATCCTGCGGGAATTCATTGCCGGTCTCGCGCGCGACGGCCGTCTTGTACCTGCCCACCATCTCGATCCAGTCGTCGCCGGTCAGATCGGTGTCGAGCGAATAGCCCTTGGTGTCCTTGAAGGTGTCCAGAATGTCTTCGAACTGATGATGCGCGAAGCCGAGCACGACGTCCGAATACATGGTGATGAAGCGTCGATAGCTGTCATAGGCAAATCGCCGGTCGCCGGACATCGCGGCCAATGCCTCGACGGTCTTGTCGTTGAGGCCGAGATTGAGCACGGTGTCCATCATCCCGGGCATCGAGGCGCGTGCGCCCGATCGCACCGAGACCAGCAGCGGATTCGTCGCGTCACCAAACACCTTGCCGGTGATCTTTGCGACCTGCTCAAGCGCCTTTTCGACCTGCTGCTTCAGTTCCTTCGGATAGGATTTGTCATGCGCATAAAAAAATGCGCACACCGAGGTCGGAATCGTGAAGCCGGGAGGCACCGGCAAACCGAGATTGGCCATCTCGGCGAGATTGGCGCCCTTGCCGCCAAGCAGCTCCTTCAGCTCCGCCTTACCTTCCGCCTTGCCGCCTCCGAAGGTATAGACCCACTTGCTCCTCGCAGGCGCCGCCGCTTTTATCTCCTTGTTCGCCGCCTTGCGCGCGCCGCCGGAGCTTGCGGCTTTCGTCCGAGGTGTCGCGGCTGACTTTGATTTCGCGGCGGGCTTCTTGGACTTCGAGGCGGCTTTGGCCATGCGATGAAACCATCCCACGTGAAGGAAAGCGTGTTCGCCTTACACCACGTTTTGACGACTTCACGCAAGCTGCGCGAGCCATCGTTTCCTCCGCCGGATGCCTTGCGCGCATTTCGGCGCGCCTCACGATTTCGGCTTCGCGACCTTAAGGCAATCGTGAAACAACGCGAATCGTGAAAACAGCCCGGCTTGCGCCGGGCTGTTTGTTCGATCAATGGCCGCCGAATCCCATCAGGCCTGCGGCTGCGGCTCGAGGCCCGGATCGGGGTCCGGGCGCGGATGGGTTTTCCCGGACGGCGGAACCGCAGAGGTGCGGGGGGTTGTCGGCTCCAGCACAGATTCCCGATTCGGTTTCTTGCCGTTCAGCAAATCGGTGATCTCGTCGCCGGTCAGCGTTTCGAATTCAAGCAGACCCTTGGCGAGCGCCTCCAGATCGGCCCGCTTCTCGGTGAGAATGCGGGTGGCGTCCTTGTAGCCGGCTTCGACCAGACGCTTGACCTCGGAGTCGATCTTTTGCGCGGTCGCCTCGGACACGTTCTGCTGGCGGTTGACCTGCATGCCGAGGAACACCTCGTCATTGTTCTCGCCATAGGACACGGTGCCAAGTTCTTTCGACAGACCCCAGCGGGTCACCATCATGCGCGCCAGGCGCGTCGCCTGATCGATGTCGGATGCAGCGCCCGACGTCACCTTCTCGTGACCGAAGATCATTTCCTCGGCCACGCGCCCGCCCATCATGATGGCGAGCCGCGAGGTCATCTGCTCCAGCGACATCGACAGCTTGTCGCGCTCGGGAAGCTGCATCACCATGCCCAGCGCCCGGCCGCGCGGAATGATGGTCGCCTTGTGAATCGGATCGGTGGCGACGACGTTGAGGCCGACGATGGCGTGACCGCCCTCGTGATAGGCCGTCAAAAGCTTCTCTTCCTCGGTCATGACGAGCGACTTGCGCTCGGCGCCCATCATCACCTTGTCCTTGGCTTCCTCGAACTCGGCCTGCGTCACCATGCGCTTGTTGCGGCGGGCAGCCGTCAGCGCCGCCTCGTTGACGAGGTTCATCAGGTCGGCGCCGGAGAAACCGGGCGTGCCGCGGGCAATGGTCTTGATGTTGACGTCGGGCGCCAGCGGCACCTTGCGGATATGCACCTTCAGAATCTGCTCCCGGCCGACGACGTCGGGGTTCGGCACCACGACCTGACGGTCGAAGCGGCCCGGACGCAGCAGCGCGGGATCGAGCACGTCGGGGCGGTTGGTCGCGGCAATCAGGATCACGCCCTCATTGGCCTCGAAGCCGTCCATCTCGACCAGCAACTGGTTCAGCGTCTGCTCGCGCTCATCATTGCCGCCGCCAAGACCGGCGCCACGGTGACGGCCGACCGCGTCGATTTCGTCGATGAAGATGATGCACGGCGCATTCTTCTTGGCCTGCTCGAACATGTCGCGGACGCGGCTGGCGCCGACGCCGACAAACATCTCGACGAAGTCGGAACCCGAAATGGTGAAGAACGGCACATTGGCTTCGCCCGCGACGGCGCGAGCGATCAGCGTCTTACCGGTGCCGGGCGGGCCGACCAGCAGCACGCCGCGCGGAATCCGTCCGCCGAGCCGCTGGAACTTGCCGGGATCGCGCAGGAACTCGACGATCTCCTGCAGGTCCTGCTTGGCTTCATCGACGCCCGCGACGTCTTCGAAGGTGACGCGACCATGGGCCTCCGTCAGCATCTTGGCGCGCGACTTGCCGAAACCCATCGCCTTGCCGGCGCCGCCCTGCATCTGACGCGACAGGAAAATCCACACGCCGATCAGCGCAATGAACGGCAGCCAGGAGACGAGCAGCGACACGAACCACGGCACGCTGTCGCCCGGCGGCTTCGCGGTGATCTGCACCTTGGCGTCATAGAGCTTTTTCACCAGTCCCGGATCGGTCGGGGCATAGGTCTGGAAGTTGGAGCCGTTGGTGAAGGTGCCGTGAATTTCCTGTCCCTGGATCACGACATCGCGAACATTGTTCTGGTCGACCTCCGTCAGCAACTGCGAGAAGGAAATATCCTGTGCCGTCGCGTGATGGCCGGGATTCTGGAACAGCGTGAACAGCGCCAACAGGAGCAAGACGATGATGACCCAGAGGGCGAAGTTGCGCATATTGGCGTTCATCGATTTTCCTTCGGGGCTGCGCGGATCGCAGCCGGATGTCCCTGCATCGACTCAACAGATAGGGGGTGCCGACTGGATACAATTTAGGCGCGGAGGTTGCCGCTGCCAAGGGAACCACGCCGGACTCTTAATAAATTAAACCTATTGGACCGGAAGTTGACACAAGGCCGCGTCCCCGATGCGTCTGGCCCCGGCCGGCCCCTGGCCACACCCCCTTGATCCGCTTCACCTTTACAAGAGCCTCGACCGGCTAAGGGCCAGGCATCCAGCACTCACGCGACAGTCCATATTAGCTGATGATGGAACCAGGCGCATCGACCGAGCCATTCCGGTCCGGGGAGGCATGATGGTTTTTTCTGTGCAACGGTTAATGCATCAGCGAGTTCGCCGCGGCGGCGCGCGCTCGACGCTGATCCGCTCGGCGGTGAGCGTCACCACCGCCCCCGCCAGCGTCCTTTTCAGCAGAACACGGCGGCCGCTGACGCCATCGCCCGCAGCCGCGCCATCGAGGGCCGACAGCAGGGCCTCCACCTTGCCCAGTTCGGCCGGTCCCTCAGAGCCGGCGCGATCGATCGCCCGCAGCAGCAATCGGACCTTGATCTCCTCGGACAAGGACGCAAAGGCCTTGGCCGAAAAGCCGGGGCGCTGCGCTTCGCGATCCTGCAGCGCCAGATAGCGCTCGGCACCGTCGACCAGGAGTTCCAGCGCGGCATTGGCCCGCGCCAGACGCGAGGCCAGCCGCGCCAGGTTGCGGGGATCGCATCCCTCCTTCGCCAGCGCCGGCATCAGCGCGCGCAGGCGCGGTCGCGTGAAACCGACGTCGCGATTGGTCGGATCCTCCGCATAGCCGATCCCGGCCTTGTCCAGCGTCGCGATCAGCCGCGATTTCGGAACATGCAGGAGTGGTCGGACCAGGATGAAGCCGTCGCGCATGGTTTCGCGCGCCATCGCGGACAGCCCGGCGATACCGCTGCCGCGCGATATCCGCATCAAGACCGTTTCGGCCTGATCGTCCAAAGTATGCGCGGTCAGGACGTGACTCGCGCCATGGGACCGCGCCGCCCTGAACAGCAGCGCGTATCGCGCCGCACGCGCGGCTGCGGGCAGGCCGGTCGCGGGTTTCTTGCCGGTCCAACGCACGGTGCGATGAGAGATGCCGAGAGACTTGGCGAGGCGCTTCACGTTGCGCGCCTCGCCTGCCGCTTCGCGCCGCAGTCCATGATCGACGGTGACAGCGATCAGATCGGGGCCATGCGTCATGGCGCGCCGCCAGCGCGCCGCGAGCCACATCAGAGCCATGGAATCGGGGCCGCCGGATACGGCGAGGACCAACGCACGGGCGGCTTTCCAGTCCGCGAAAAACGGCTTGGCTTCCGTTGCCGAGATCGGCGAGACGTCGTTCTCGATCATGCCGCAATTTAGAGCCTTTCCGCTTCCGATGGAATCAGAAGCGGATGATTTCGGATCGACGATCGGAAATCCTGAACGTGATCGATCCCCGTATTTTGAGCGGACGCGGGCAAAAAGGTGCGTCGGCAAAACCTATCGGACGTTGCAAACGTAAGCGTCTGTGGCCTTGGCTTCTCAGCACTTAACCCGCTTCTGCTCGCGGTCCACCGCCTGCTTCACGCCCGCCGAGGAGCGGGGATATTTGCGCGTGACCTCGCCAAGCGCGGCGCAGGCGGCCTCCTTCTCCTTCAGCGCGGCCAGCGATTGTCCGAGCCGCAGCAAGGCGTCGGCCGCTTTCGCCGAGGTGTCGTATTTGGTGGTGACGCCGAGAAAGGCCTCGGCCGCCTCGCGATATTTCTGGCGCTGGAACAGGCTTTCACCCAACCAGTACTGCGCGTCGCCCGTCAGCGTATCGGACGGGTATTTCTGGGTGAAATTGCGCATGGTCTCCTCGGCCAGCGCATAGTCCTTCCGCTGCATGTAGCCGATGCCGAGGTCGAATTCGTCGCGTGGCGTCGCCGACGGCGGCAGCGTCGTCAGGCCGCCAACAGAGGGCGGAGCGGACTCCGACGCCGGATAGCCCGCACGGCGCGGGCTGGTGTTGGCGAGGTCGAGCGGCGCACCCGCTTCCCGGCCGCCCGGCGAGCCCACGGCTTCTTCCGGCATTGGCATCCGTCCGCCGCCCAGCGCGCGCGGTGCACCCGGCGCGTTTGGATTCCGGCTGGGATCGAAGGCATCGCCGCGATGGCCCTGCGCGGGCACACTGACCGCCTGTTCCTGCGCGACGGGCGCCTGACCTCCCTGCGGATCATAGGCCGGCTGACGGTAGGTCGGAGCCGATTGCGCCGGCGGCGCGGCGGCGACCGCAGGCGGCGCGCCGGCCGGCTGCAACTGCTGCAGCTGTTGTTCGAGCATCCGATTCCGATGTTGCAGTTCCTCGTTCTGTCCGGTCAGCGTTCTGAGCTGATCTTCCAGTTGCTGAATGCGGATCTCAGGGTCGACGTCGTATTGCGCGAATGCAGGTGACGACAGCGCAAGCACCGCGGCAACAGCCGCTGCGCGCGCAAGCATCGGGGCTATGGATGACATTTTGGCCTGACGATTGAAATGAACGTCACATCGAAAGCGCATCCATTGAAAACCCGACTGCGCCGAAAATGTGACCGGGTCCAACACCGGCAGTCACTTTACGACGATCTTCCCAGTCCGTCTCCTGTTTAGATACGTCTTGGAGCCCTTCCGCTTCTGATCGAATCAGAAGCCAGGCTCCATGATTTTGTCTTGATGCGTTTTCTTGCGGCGAACCGGTATTCGTCCTCGGGTCAGGCCCGAGGACATGCCTCGCTCGCAAACGCTATAGACACCGGTCTAAAACAAAACCGGCGCCCGAAGGCGCCGGTTGACATCACAGATGCGCGACACTTCAGGAGCTGGCGTTCAACACCGTGACGGCACGGCGGTTCTGAGACCAGCAGGAGATGTCGTTGCAGACCGCAACCGGACGCTCCTTGCCGTAGGAAATCGTCCGCATCCGACCGGGATCGATGCCGCGCGATGCGAGGAAGGCGCGAACCGTTTGCGCACGGCGGGCGCCGAGCGCGATATTGTATTCGCGGGTGCCGCGTTCGTCGGCATGGCCCTCGATGGTGAAGGAATAGCGAGGATAGGTCTGCAGCCAGCGCGCCTGCTTCTCCAGCGTCGTGATCGCTTGCGGCGACAGGTTGGTCTGGTCGCTTTCGAAGAAGACGCGGTCGCCGACGTTGACCACGAAATCCTGCTGGCTGCCCGGCGTAGCGGCCCCGGCCATGGCGCCGTCCGCACCACCCATGCCGTTCTTGTTGGCGCAGGCCCCCATCGACAGCGCCGCGGCGAGCACGGCGGCCAGCTTCAATCCCCGGAGGATTCGCTTCTGATGTAACATTCCGGAGCCTCCACGCTCACGTTTTCCACTGTCATCCGCTCTACAGGGCGATGGTTAAGCGAACGTTCCGTCAACCTTGATGAGACGTTGCCCGACTGCATCAAATGCCAAGTTTTCCGGAAGAAGCGCCGCGATGGTTAATGAGTTGCAAATGTGGCGCGACGGTGAAGCGGCGTCGGTTTTCGGATCTCAATCCCCTTCCCCATTGGATGCAGGGGAAAACCGCTCACACCTTATCTCACTCCCGCTCGAGCAAATCTGCAGCCGCCATGACACGCATGACGGCGGTAATCCCCGCTCATCGCACGGGAGGCTGTCGTCGTCCCTGCCGAGAGCCGACGCTCAGGCCCGGATCAAAGCTTCGGGGCGATCGAGGCTTGCGCGAACGGAAACCCGGAACCGGGCAGCGCAGGCGTCGCGGCTCCGCTCCTTCGGTCGAACAGCATCCGGCGTTCGAAATAGCTCGAACGCAGATAAGGATAGCGCGTGAAGACCTTTTCGCGCGAGGCCGGAAAATCGACCGCCATCAGGCAAATCGGCTTGATCAGACCCGGGTAAAGACGCGGCGGGCTCAGCGGCTGATGATTGAACAGGCGCGTATAGAATGTTCGGTGCTCGGCGCGGACCGTCGCCAGACCGAGGTCGGCGTGGAAGAAGCTGCATGCGACGAAGCACAGCCGAAGCGTAAGGTATGGCAATTCGGGAAATTGCCCGGCGATTTCCGGATCGGCGACGAAGCGGGTCGGATCGACCATGACCTTGCCCTGGTCGACTTCCGGCTGGAGATAATCCTGAAACACGTCCACCGACGGACAAAGCGGATGTTCCGGCGATGAAATGCTGAGACGGATGGAACTGGCGAGCACGCCGTCCAGATAGACGCCGAAAATCCAGGAGTTCGGCATATCGTCGAAACGATCAGTGATCTTGTGATCGGGATTGGGCTCGATCGCCCCTTCCTTCAGGTAGGCGCGATATCGCAGACGGTAGATGACGTCCCTCTCCGCCCGCGTTTCCATCAGGCGATAGTCGATCCGATCGAGGAGCTGGATGCCGCGATCTGCTGGCTTGGCAATTGTCTGTTGAGCCGAACTCATTGGAACACCCCCGATCCATCTTGAATCCCAGCCGACAATCGAAGGTTAACGCTTTGCTAACTTATTGCAAAGGTAACGAAGCATTAGCGTTAATCCGTACCCTCCTGTCATAATAATACTGTTAATTCGCACCGGTTGCGCCCCGGATCGAATGAGAAGATTCTCATTCGCGGCAGCCAAATTGTAGGAAAAAATTTTAAGCAATCGACCGCGACGGAAGGACCTTCACGTTGTCGTCGCGCTGACGCCGGCCATGGGAGGCATCCAGCAGTTGACGAATACGGGACGCGGAGACCGGCCGGCTGAAGAGATAGCCCTGCGCTTCCGTCACCGTGCCGTCGGCGCTGATGAGTTCGAGCTGCTCGTTGGTCTCGATGCCTTCGACGACGACGGACATGCCGAGATCGGCACTCAGCCGCGCCACGCCGCGCAATAGCGTCAGCGGCCGATCCGTATCGATCCCCTCGAGGAACGAGCGGTCGATCTTGACCTTCTGAAGCGGGAAATTGTGCAGATAGCTGAGGCTCGAATAGCCGGTGCCGAAGTCGTCGAGGGAAATCCTCACGCCGGCCGAGCGCAACTGCGTCAACGCGTCCAGCGTCCACTGGGTATTGCGCAGCAAGGACGATTCCGTGATTTCGATTTCCAGGCGATGCGCCGGAAGACCGGAGACCTCCAGCGCGTAGCGAACCTCGCTCAGGATCTCGCGCTGATGGAACTGCTGCGATGAAAAATTGACGGCGACGCTGACAGCCTCCGGCCATGTCATGCATTCCATGCACGCCTTGCGCAGAATCCAGCGGCCGAGATCGATGATGAGGCCCATCTCCTCCGCCACGGGAATGATGTCCATCGGCGACACCGTTCCGCGCGTGGGATGATTCCAGCGCAGCAGCGCCTCGCAAGCCGTGATCCGTCCCGACCTCAGATTGACCAGCGGCTGATAGAACAGCTCGAACTCCTCGTTGGCCAGCGCCTTGCGCAGGTCCAGCTCAAGAACGCGGCGCGCTTCGACCGTTTCCGCCATCTCGCTGCGGAAGAAGCAGAACGTTCCGCGCCCGCCCGCCTTGGCCCGGTAGAGCGCCATATCGGCGTTCTTGAGAAGATTGTCGGCGGTGGCGCCCGGGGACGTCAGCGCGATGCCGATGCTCGCGCCGATCTCGACAAGGTGACGATCGACCTCGTACCGCTCGGTGAGCCGCTCGACGACGCGGCGGGACAGCGCGGCCGCCTCCTCCGGCGACTGGATGTTTTGCTGGAACACGACGAACTCGTCGCCGCCGAACCGCGCCACGAAATCCTCCGGACGCAGCATTCCGCGGAGCCGGTCGGCGACGATGCACAACAGGCGGTCGCCGCAGGGATGGCCGAGCGTATCGTTGATCTGCTTGAATTGATCGAGATCGATGAACAGCAGCGCCGAGAGCCGCGACTCGCTGTTCGGAGCTGCCAGCAGTCTTTCGATTTCGTCACGGAAGCTGAGCCTGTTGGGCAGCTCCGTCAGCGAATCAAAGCGGGCGAGATGACTGATTCTCGCTTCCGCCTTGCGCCGCTCCGTGATGTCCTCGACGAGAACAACGGTGCCTCCGCAGATCATCGGCTGGAACGTCCACGACAGCGCCCGGCCGTGTTCCGTGTCCGCATCGGCGGTCACGATCGCGCCGGCCTGCGAATTCTCGAGTTCCGAAATGACCGCCCGCCCGTTTTCGGATGACATCGTTCCGGCAGCCACGCATGCCGCGATGACGTCCGCCGCGCCGACGTTGCGATGCACGAAGCCGTCGGCGAGATGCATCATTTCGTTGAAGCGATAGTTCATCACGCCGAGACGGCCGTTGGCGCCGAACATGCACAGGCCATGCGGCATGTTGTTCAGCGCGGTGTCGAACTGGGCGGCGAGCGCCGCTTCGCGTTCGCGCGCGATCAGGGCGCGGACGAAAATCCCCTGCAGCTTCGTGGTAATCCTCTCGAGGCCGAGGAAATACAGCACGGTGAGAAGCGCCATTCCCAGGTAGTAAGGATCGAGGCGCAGCGCCATCGCCCCCGCCATGGGTCCGCAGGTCAGCAAAATCTGCAGATGAAAGATCCACGGTCGCCCGTAGGCGCGCCCGGCGCCGGCCGCCACGTATCCCGTGGTGACCGCGATACAGATCATATGCGCGACCGCGTCGTCGGTCATCAAGAGCGCGACGGCGCACCACGCGCCGAGCGCAATCGCGTAGAGCACCGCTCCGATCTGGTACCGTATCTCCCAGCTCGTTGCCTCCGTCACGGTCAGGTCCGAGCGGCGGCGCTTGTATTTCACCATATCGAAGCTGCGCAGCGCGCCGATCAGAACGAGAGACGCAGCGCAGGGCCACAGCAGATGATTGCCGGTCTTCAACGCGGTCATGGTGGCGGCAATCGCCGCACAAACCGCCCCGGCGAACATCGGCGCCGGATTCTGAAAGAGCGAACCTACGAGTGCCGCATATATCGCTGGCGACATCGTATCGGTATCGCGATGGTGATCGGCCAATTGCATCGGGGGCGCGCGCATCCTTTTTCGGGCGCACAGTGTTACCGAATGCTGGTGAAGCCTTTCTGAGCGAACATCGTTAGCGAGACGTTGAGCCAATCACCGAAAAAACGGGATTTGTCTCCAGAAACAGCAGGCTAGCAGGCCCGTTCAACGGTCATATCGCCCGCTTCGGGAACGCCTTTCGGCGAAATGTTAAGATGAAAAACTCGCTGGCAGGCGATCCGCTCCGCCAGACACATTTAAAGACCTGCGGACCGGCGCTCATGGCTGCCGCGGTCCGGACTATGAAAGCAGGGGCGACCATGCCGGATCGGATGCGAAACCGGGCGTGGGAACCTTCAACTCGTTGCGACCCGAGACATCGATCGTATAGAGCGAGGGGCCACTGTTGCCGCCGGGATCGCGGAAGAACATCAGCACCCGGCCGTTCGGCGCGAAGGTCGGCCCCTCGTTGTGAAATCCCGACGTCAGAATCCGCTCGCCAGAACCATCCGGCTTGATGATGCCGATGGAAAACTGACCGCCACCCTGCTTGGTGAAGGCGATGTAGTCGCCGCGCGGCGACCAGACCGGGGTCGAGTAGGAACCCTCGCCGAAGGAGATGCGCTGCGCAGCGCCGCCGGTCGCCCCCATCACATAGATTTGCGGCTTGCCGCCGCGATCGGACTCGAAGCAGATGCGGCCGCCGTCCGGCGAATAGGACGGCGAGGTGTCGATCGCTGGCGTGTCGGTCAGACGCGTGGTCGACTTGGAGCGAAGATCCATCACGAACAGGTTTGAGTTGCCGCCTTGCTGCAGACTCATGATGATGCGCTGGCCGTCGGGCGCAAAACGCGGCGCGAACGACATGCCCGGAAAGTTGCCGACGATTTCGCGCTGCCCGGTTTCGATGTTGAACAGATAGACCCGCGGATCGCCCTGCCCGAACTCCATGTAGGTGATTTCCTGGGTCGAGGGCGAAAACCGCGGCGTGATCACAAGATCGGCGCCGCGCGTGAGATAGCGCACATTGGCGCCGTCCTGATCCATCAAGGCCAGACGCTTGACGCGGTGCTGCGACGGCCCGCTCTCGTCGACGAACACCACGCGGCTGTCGAAATAACCTTTCTCGCCCGTCAGGCGCTCGTAGATCTGATCCGAGATGATGTGCGCGATCCGCCGCCAATATTCCGGCGACGTGAAATATTGCTGGCCTGCAAGCTGCTGGCCGGTCGCGACGTCCCACAGGCGAAACTCGGCCTTGAGTCGCCCGTCGCCCTGTCGCGTCATGCGCCCGGTCACCAGCGCCTGCGCATTGATGGTCTTCCAGTTGGCGAACTGCGGCGGCACGTCGATATTGGTGATCTTCTCGATATAGGCGGCCTGATCGATCGGCGCGAACAAGCCGCTGCGCTTGAGATTGTTGGTGATGACCTGTGCGACACCGGCGCCGACTTCGCCGTCCGACGGCGAGCCAGCAACGAAATTCGGAATGGCGATCGGGAGCGGCGCGACGTTGCCCTGGTCGATCTGCACCCGCGCCTGCCCGAAGGCCTGGCGGCCGCCCAGCAACATGCCGGCCGAGGCCATGGCGGAAATCATCTGTCGGCGGTTCAGGCGCACGGATATTCCCGGCAATTCAAATCTTTCAATTCCAAATCTTTCAGATCCATGTCTTTCAATCATCAGTGCAGGCTTCTTCCATCTCGGCCAGGTTCGTCGCCGTGGCGCTCTACGACTTTCGCTCAGTGAATACGGGTTCGAAGAATTTCCACTCGTCGAAAAACTGCGCCGGCAGATTGTACGGCTGGCATTCGATGATCGCGCGCAGTGCGCTCTCCTGATAGACACGGAAATAGGGCGTCGACGGGTTGCTGATCGCCGTCGGCGAGGTCTCGAGCGTGCCGTCGCGCTTCAGCCTGATGCTGAACACCGCCTCGGTCATCTGCGCTTCAAGCCCGCCATAGGGTTTTTTCCAGCAGCGTTCGACCTGCGACTTGAACATCGCGCCCCAGGTCGCGGAATTGTCGGCCGACTTGCCATGCGCGAGGCCGAGCGCGGCGTTCGAATTCAGCGTATCGCCGGCTACCGCATGCCGCGTCGGGTCGCGCTTGTCGAGCAGCGCCGCGATTTTCGACTCGTCGAATACGCGCTCGGCCTTCGGCTTTTCGGGCTTGGGCGGCGCAGCCTTGGCCTGCTGTTTCGGCTTGGGCTTCTTGGCTTCTTCCTTCTTCAGCGCTTCCGCGATCGGATCGACCTTCGGCGGATCGGGCTTCTTTTCGATCGGCTTCGGCTCTTCCTTCGGCTTTTTCTCCGCTACCGGCTTGGGCGGATCAGGCTTCTTCTCGACCGGCTTCTCGACAGGCTTCGGCACCGGCGGCGGCGCGGTTTCGGTCACGACCGGCGGCTTCTTGTCGTCGATCTTGCCGACGGTATCGTCGGGCGGCGGCGTGGGATCCGCAACCTTCTCGACCAGCGGCTTGGGGTTTTTCTTCTTGCCGGTTTTCATGCCCGCCGTCACATGCGCGAGCTGATCGGCCGAGATGATGTCGACCGGCAGGGATTCCTCCGGCACCGATTCGAAGGCCTTCGACGAAAACGACACCAGCCCCCACCCGATCACAAGGATGTGCAGGGCAATCGACGCCGCCAGTGTCTTGTCGATCTTGAGCTTCAACCTCGCACCCCGATGATCCTAGTGTGCATACCTAGGATCCCTGCTCCACCTCGGTGACCAGCGCCAGGCGCTTGAACCCGGCGCCCGACAGACGGCCCATCACCCGGGCCACCGTGCCGTAGTCGGCCTTCTTGTCGGCGCGCATGAATATGCGCTCGTCAAATCCGCCACGCGCGTCGGTAATCGCCTTCAATTTCGGGACCAACTCCTCCATGGTAACTGCGGTGTCGTTAATGAAAATCCGACCCTGGGCGTCGACCGATAACTGCAGTGGCGTCTTGTCCTGCTCAAGGCTCTTGGCTTGGGTCTGCGGCAGATCGAGCGGCACGCCCACGGTCAAAAGCGGCGCCGACACCATGAAGATGATCAACAACACCAGCATGACGTCCACCATCGGCGTGACGTTGATCTCCGCCATCGGCTGTGACCGCCGCCGGCCGCGCCGGCCGCCGCCGCCCGAGGAGGCTGCTGCCGGATTCATCGCCATGATGGACCGTCCGTTCTCATGTCGACCTCAAGTCCGCTCGTCGATCTGACGTGACAGGATCGCGGAAAACTCGTCGGCGAAGCCCTCGAGCCGCTGGGCCTGACGATTCACTTCCGCAGTGAATTTATTGTAGAAAATAGTCGCAGGAATGGCGGCGATAAGGCCGATCGCCGTTGCGAACAGCGCTTCGGCGATACCCGGGGCCACCACCGCAAGCGAGGTGTTCTTCGACGCCGCGATCGACTGGAAGCTCGACATGATGCCCCACACGGTGCCGAACAGGCCGACGAAGGGGCCCGCCGACCCGACGGTGGCCAGCACCAGGAGCCGCCGTTCCAGCCGCTCGATCTCGCGCGCGATCGAGACGTTCATCACCTTCTCGATCCGCATCTGAAGTCCGGCGAACGAGCGGGCCTGGCTTTCGAAAGAGCGTTTCCACTCGCGCATCGCCGCCACAAAACAGGCGGCCATCGACTGCGTCGGCTTGGACGACAGCGCCCGGTACAGGTCCTCGATCGATTCTCCCGACCAGAAGGCCTGCTCGAATCGATCCATGGCGCGCTTGGTGCGGGCGTAGAGAAACATCTTGTCGATCGCGATCGCCCATACCCACACCGAACAGCCGAGCAGGCCGAGCATCACCGCCTTCACGATCCAGTGAGCATGGAAGAAAAGCGTAATCAGCGACACGTCGGCTGAGGCTATGGGCAAGGCTGACTGGGCCACGTCGGCCGGATTCATAAGCGGTGTCCTCTCAACCAAGATTCCCTATCGACCCCGGGGCGGCTCCGCCGCCGGTTCTGCAGCCACGCAGCACGCGCGGCGAAAAGCGCCAACGCAAAAGCCGGTTGAGTCACATGGGGGGCCCGTCCAAAGCCGGGCCTTGCATCCCCTGCCAACGTGTCAAAACGAGGGCTATCGGCGCGTCTTCACGCCTGTAACCAGACGCTAATCTTGGTTAAAATCGGGTTACCGGGGATGAATCAGGGTCGCGGAATCGGTTCCTCCTCCGGCCCTTGCGCATCACCGGGGCTGAACCCGACCGATGGAGTGGCCGACCGCCTCGCACGGCTGTTCCGGTATCGCTGAGATCACCGATCAACGCCCCACCGGATCGCCGGGATTGCAACGCGGCGTTGGCGCAAACAAAACCGCCCGCCTGTCGGACAGGCGGGCGGTCATGCGTCGGATTGTCGGCGCGCAGTTGGCGCTCTTGATCTGCGGGTCTCGATTACTGACCCTGGGTCTGATCGTTCGGCGGCGTCGGACGGGTACGATGCTGCGCCATGAACGCATCGAACTCTTCCTTGTCCTTGGCGTGGCGCAACCGCTCGAGGAAATCCTTGAATTCCTTTTGCTCCTCCTCGAGCCGCCGCAGCGTCTCCATGCGATACTCATCAAAAGCGCGGTTGCCGCTGGAGGGCGCACCGAAGCCGGGGAAGCCGAAGCCCCTGCGCTCCATGTGATCGCGCATCCGATCCATCTTGGACTGCATCCGCTGCATCTTGTTTTCAAAATGATCGTTGCTCCAGCAACCCATCTTTCTGCTCCCGAGTGTGAAGAAGAGAATCGCGAGACCGATCGGCCACCACACCATGAAACCCAGCACGATCAGGACGATCCGAAGCGGATGCCAGGGCGCACCCATGAAGCGGGTGGAGGGATAGCAACCTTGGCCCTGCATGTGGTTAGGGCCGTTCCAGCGATCGTAGTCAGCGGTTTGGGCCATGGCCTTCTCCATAACGGCATCTCGCCGCGTGAATGTAAATAACATTTACATAAGTAGACCATTAAGGGATTTTGTCAAGCGCGGGATTGCCCGCAAAATAGGGCTTTCATGGCAGTCGGGTTCCCGATTGTGACGACTCGTCACATTGGCCGCCGGCGTGATTGGAGATCGACCCAAGACGAAAAGACGATCCGCCAGAAGGCGTTGGACGTCGTCGCGCTTGCGGCGAGCGATCAGATCGGCGGTGCGGATGGACGCGCTCCCGACTCAGGTCGCGGATTTGTGACCCCACGGTCCCCGCCGCGGCGCGGCTTCGGCCGCAGATTCAGACCCGGTCGCGCTATCCGATGGCTTGCGCTCGGCGGGAAAGCCGAGCCCGCGCAGATAAATCAGCACGCCGGCTTCGAGCAGGTCTTCGGCGGACATCGGCAGCTTGCGTCGCGCCGCATCGCCGCGGCCGAACAAGGAGGCGATGCCGTGCGACATCGACCAGATGTGCAGCGCCATCATCAGTGCCGGCGGTCGCGCGACGCCGGGAGGCGTCAATGCGGCCAACCGTTCCGCGGCGGCGCGGATGATGCCGAAAGCGCGCTCGCTCGCAGCCGACAGCATCGGATTGACGTCGATCGGCACCCCGGATTCGAACATCGCCGAATAATATGCGGGCTCGTTGCGGGCGAAGGCGAGATAGGCCCGGCCGACGCGCTCGAAAGCGGTGACGGTATCGGGGCGGCCGTCATCCCAGGCCCTGGTCAGTTCCGCCTCGAACTGCTCGAAGCCGCGCTGCGCGATGCTCGCCAGCAGCTCATCGCGGTCGCGGAAATGCCGGTAGGGCGCGGCAGGGCTGACGCCGGCCGACCGCGCGGCATCGGCGAAGGTGAAACCGGCCGGTCCCTTTTCAGCGATCAGGCCGAGCGCCGCCTGCAGCAGCGCTTCCTTCAGGTTGCCGTGATGATAGCCGCGCTCGGGGCGGCGATGGTCCTTGCGCCAGCTCATGTGAATGGTTCTTACATGAGCCCCGGCGAAACGCTACTCGTTTCGTCTGCTCGCGGTCGGATGGCCCGCTGAAATTCGGGGTCATATCGGCCCGCGAATGCGTTAGGGCGAACCCAAGGCAGTCTCCGGGTGGCCAAACCTCGGCCGTTCCGCCGTTAACCCTTGCTGGGTTTGCCCTGCATCGTCTCGAATCCCGCGGCGGCTTCCTGCACGTCTGCGGGAAAGTCGGCCATCTCCTGCACCTGCCGGATTTCGATGATCTCATTGTCGGAGGCCGGGCAACGCTTCGCCCAGGCGATCGCCTCGTCGCGCGAGGCAACGTCGATCATCCAGTAGCCGCCGAGCACGTCCTTGGCTTCGGTGAACGGACCGTCGGTCACGAGCGGCTTGCCGCCGGCGAACGAAACCCGCGCACCCATCGACGGCGGATGGAGGCCATCGAGCGTGATCAGCACGCCGGCGGCCATGAGGTCCTGATTGTATTTCATCATCGCTGCGACCGCCTTCGCATCCGGCATAGTCCCCGGCGCCGCTGTTTCATAGCCTTTTGGAATCATCAGCATCATGAACCGCATGGGCGTTCCTCGTGTGTTAGAAAAATCAAATGGAATTCCGTCAAGCGGTACTAGCGCCGCACGGCGACCTTGGCGCGCAGTCGTTCCGCTAACCCGCGCAATTCCGGCGTGGGCGCCTCGCCGAAATCCTCCGCTTCGAACACCTGACGCAGTTCGAGTTCATCGCCGGGCGAAAACGGCGCGCGCTTCATCCAGGCAATCGCCTCATCGCGCGAAGCGGTTTCAATCAGCCAGAAGCCGCAGACCAGTTCGCCGGTGGCGGCGAACGGTCCGTCGACGACATCCGCGCCTTTATCGGAGAAGCGAATCCGCGCGCCTTTCGCGCTCGGATGCAGCCCTTCGCCGGAGAGCATCACGCCCGCCTTCGCCATCTCCTCGTTGAAGCGACCCATCGCGGCCAGCATCGTCTCGCTCGGCATCACGCCCGCCTCGGTGTCCTTCGTCGCCTTCACCATCACCATGAAACGCATTGTGATCCTCCATCGATCCGACCGGATCGTACCGGCTCTGCAATGAAGACGGGCGAGCCACAGCCTCTCCGACATGTCCGGCAAAAATTTTCGACGGGCGCGCTGAAGCGCCCATGACAACGCAACGCGCACTCCGTCACAAACAAATTCTTGCCGCATTGCTTGATCACGCTTGCGTCATTGCTTCGTCCGCGGGGACACGAATGCGGGCGCAGCAATTCCAAGGGGCGTTCCGCGTAAACATCGATTCAGTTTTGACTCGCGCGCAAGCGCCGCGATGAGTCATGCCCGAACCGCACTGGCCAAAGCCCGGAGCGGGATGACGTGTAACGGTTTTCAACCCGCATCCCGCTCTGGAATACCGGAAACGATCACGCTCATGATCTGGGATCGAGTCGATCCAAGATCATTGTGTGATCTGCTGGATTCGCTTCGCGCGCCTGGGTCGACGGGGTTGCGAACGTCAATCCACTCCACGACCTGGGGAGGACATCATGACCGATGCCACAAAGCGGACGGCTCCCGGCGCGCTCGCAGACATGTTCGCGCATGTCATGGCGGTGACGGCGCTGCTGGTGATTGCCGCCTTCCTCTTCTATGTGAAATAGCCCTGCGGCCCTCTGGCGGCGCCGTCTTTCATCAGCCGATCGAGATGCATGCGGATATGCGCCGCCTCCGCCGTGGTATTGGCGAGCGCGATGGCGCGGTCGAATGCGACGCGGGCCTCGTCATTGCGGCCAAGTTGCATCAGAAAGGCGCCTTGGACGCCGAAAAAATGGAAATAGCCGGCAAGCCGCGATTCCAACGGCGCAATCAGCGCAAGCGCGGCTTCCGGTCCCTCGACCTTGGAGAGGGCAACGCTGCGGTTGAGCGTTACCACCGGCGACGGCTGCAATTGCTCCAGCGTTGCGTACAGAAGATCGATCTGGCGCCAGTCGGTATCCTCCGGCTTTGGCGCGCTCGCATGCAGCGCCGCGATCGCCGCCTGCACCTGATAGGGGCCTGAGCGACGATGGCGCATCGCCTTGTCGATCAGCGCCGCGCCCTCCGCGATCATCGTCCTGTTCCACAGGCTGCGGTCCTGATCGTCCAGCAGGATGATCGTGCCGCTCGAATCGAACCGCGCCGGGGCGCGCGCATGCTGCAACAGCAACAGCGCCGTCAGACCCATGATTTCCGGCTCGTTCTGAAACAGCCGCAGCAGCAGCCGCGCCAGCCGGATCGCCTCCTCGCACAACGGCGCGCGGATCTCCGAGGTGTCGCCGCTCGCGGAATAGCCTTCGTTGAAGACGAGATAGATCATGGCGGCGACCACCCCGAGCCGCTCGCTGCGCTCAACGGCGCCGGGCGTCTCGAACGCAACGCCGGCCTTCGCCACCGCGGCCTTGGCGCGGGTGATGCGCTGCTCCATCGCGGCTTCGCTGACAAGAAATGCACGCGCGATCTGCTTCACCGTCAGACCCGACACGATCCGCAGCGCCAGCGCGATCTGCTGTGTCGCCGGCAAATCGGGATGGCAGCAGATAAAGAGCAGGCGAAGGATGTCGTCGCGGTAGTGCGAGCCGTCGAGCCGCTCGGCAACCTCGCTTTCGGCATCGCCGAGGTCGGAAATCGCCGCCTCTTCGTCCGGCAGCGCCTGCTGCCTGCCGCGCCGCCGCACCTCGTCGAGCGCGGCGTTGCGTCCGACCAGGATCAGCCATGCCGCCGGATCGCGTGGCGGACCGTTTTCCGGCCAGGTCTTGAGTGCGCGCAGGCAGGCGTTCTGATAGGCTTCCTCGGCGGTGTCGAGATCGCGGAAATAGCGCAAGAGCGCACTGAGCGCCTGGGGACGCGCCGCCGTGAGAGCCGCATCGATCCAGGCGACATCGGTCACGCCACGACGCCTCCGGCATCGAACAGTCCGACGGGGCGGATTTCATAGGATCCGCCCGGATTGGCGTCGCCGAGTTCCTGCGCGGTTTCCAGCGCGTCCTCGAGATTCTTGCAGTCGATCACATAAAAGCCGAGCAACTGCTCCTTGGTCTCCGCGAACGGTCCGTCGACGATCAGCGGCGGATTCTCCTTGCGCAGCGTGGTCGCTGCCGTGGTCGGCAGCAGCCGCGCCACCGGACCGAGCCGGCCCTGTTTGCGCAGCCTGTCCTGCACCACCGCGAGCTTCCGCATCACGGCGGCGTCATGTTCCTTGCTCCAGGAGCCGACGACGTCCTCGTTGTTGTAGCAAAGTATGGCGTAGAGCATACGAACGAATCCTCCCCTCGCTTTCCAGGACGAACCAGTATGCTCAATGCCGACAGGGTGGCCCACTAAATTTCGGCGACGGGAATCGACCGTCAGGCCCCGCGCAGGACGGCATCCCGCGTTCCGTTTGCCAGATATCAATATCCTGGGATGGCGTTCACTGGATCGTCCGCTCAAGCCGGACGAATGACGGGGGAGGATTATTTTTCGAGGCCGTAAGCGCGGCGCCAACGCCAGAGGCACGACAGGGATTATGAATTTCGGAGCGATGCAAAACATCGCCCCGAAATGCCACAAAAGAAAGCTGCTAACCGTTCGCAGCCGCCTCGATGTCGGCGATGACGATCTTTTTCATCTTCAGCATCGCCTTCATGGCGCGGCTGGCCCTGGCGCGATCCGGGTCCTGCAACAGGCGCGGCATCATCTCGGGCACCACCTGCCATGACACGCCGAACCTGTCCTTGAGCCAGCCTCCCTTGAGCGGGCCGCCGCCACCGGCGGTGAGCTTGTTCCAGTAGTAGTCGATCTCATCCTGCGACTTGCAGCCGATGCTGAACGAGGTCGCTTCGCTGAACTGGAAATGCGGGCCGCCGTTCAACGCCAGGAAGCGGGTGCCGTCGAGCTCGAACTCCACGGTCAGCACCGTGCCGGCCGGCTTCGAGCTGCCTTCGCCGTAATGCGTCGTCTCGACGATCTTCGAATTGTCGAACACCGACACGTAGAACTTCGCGGCTTCTTCGGCCTGCGAGTCGAACCAAAGGAACGGAGTGATCTTGGGCATGGCGCGCTCCAGTCATTGCGTGCGAGTTGATGCATGCGAGGCAACTCGCCAGCAAACGGCGAGTTCCGGCGGACGTGACGCGTAACGCGCTCCGCGCTTCAGCGCGGCACGGACAATGTGATTTTAGGAACGTGATCGGCGGTGATCAGATTTGATCGGCCTTCATAGCCAACCGCAGCGCCTTCGGTATCGGCCTTGCCTGCCCTGCGGAAACGAACGCCACCTTCACCCTGGCGTCCAGCAGCAGCGTGTCGTCCCGCCTCACCTCCTGATGCAGCGTGATCGAGGCGCCGCGCACCTCCAGCGGCCGCGTCACGATGTCGAGCACCTCGTCCATATGCGCAGGCTTGAGAAACTCGATCTGCATCGAGCGGACCACGAAAGCAAAACCCGGCGCCTCGCTTTCGGCCTCGTCGAACAGCGCGCGCTGATCGGCGCCGAGCAGGCGCAGGTAGTTGCTGCGCCCGCGCTCCATGAAACGCAGATAGTTGGCGTGATAGACGAGGCCGGTGAAATCGGTGTCCTCGTAATACACGCGAATTTGCATATAGTGCTTGCCGCCGCGGACGTGTCCATCGAGTCCAAAATGTTCCATATTCGACTGCCAGTATCCTGAGCTGGAGCTGTCGCTTTGCATTCAATCGGGATCGATGCAAGACACGAGCCGACCTATCGTACTGATTTCAGGCGCCGGCGTCGCCGGACCGGCGCTTGCGTTCTGGCTCGAACGTTGCGGTATCGAGCCTGTTCTGATCGAAACTGCTCCGACGCTGCGCACCGACGGCTACATGATCGATTTCTGGGGCGTCGGCTACGACGTCGCGGAAATCATGGGCCTCCTGCCGCAGCTGAAGCGCCTGAGCTACGACATGTCCGAGGTGCGTTTCGTCGATGACGCAGGCAGGACGGCCGGAGGTTTCAGCGCCGACCTCCTCCGGAGCGCCGTCGGCGGACGTTATTTCAGCATTCCTCGCAGCGATCTGGCAGGCGAGATCTACCGCTCTCTTGAAGGTCGGGTTGAAACGATCTTCGGTGACTCGATCACGTCGATCGAACAGGATGACGCGGCGGTCCGTGTCACCTTTCACCATGCCGCTCCGAGGCAGGTCGATCTCGTGATCGGCGCCGATGGCCTGCATTCCAGGGTACGACAACTAGTGTTTGGCCCGGAGGCCGACTTTGAGAAGTATCTCGGATATTACGTCGCATCGTTTACGGTCGAGGGCTATCCGCATCGCGACGAAGGCGATTTCGTCAGCTATGGCGTGCCCGGCCGACAGATCGCACGCTACGCGCTTCGCGGCAATCGCACCGCCTTCTTCTTCAACTGGGCGGAGGATCGCAAGCTACCCTTCGATCACCGCGATGTCGTCGCCCAGAAGGAGTTGCTGGCGCAGCGCTTCGGCGGCGCCGGCTGGGAAACTGATGCCATTCTCGCGATGCTGCCTTCCTGCAGCGATCTCTATTTCGACTCGGTCAGCCAGATTCGGATGGACCGGTGGTCGACGGGACGCGTTGCGCTGCTGGGCGATGCCGCCTTCTGTCCTTCGCTGCTCGCCGGTCAGGGGACCGCCTTTGCCATGATTGCCGCCTATGTTCTGGCCGGCGAACTTGATCGCGCTCATGGCGATTTTGCGCGTGCCTTCAAGAACTATGACACCACATTGCGCACATTCATCGAGAGCAAACAGCAGTCCGCATCACGATTCGGTAGCTGGCTCGTGCCCAGGACCAAAGGGGGCCTTTTCCTGCGCAATCAGGTCACGCGCCTGATGTCGCTGCCGTTTGTCGGGGACTGGATGATGCGAAGCGCGTTCTCGGACAACTTCACATTGCCGGGTTATCGGATCGGCAGGGCCGCTCCCAACGCGTCCGCGGGGCAAGGCGCGGCGTCTTAATCCTCTTCGCCACCGAACAGGCCGAATTGCGCCGGATCGCGCGAGGGCTCAGTTAGGCCGAGATGGCGGAACGCGTGCGAGGTGAGCAGCCGTCCGCGCGGTGTGCGCTGCAGGTAGCCGCACTGGATCAGATACGGCTCGATGATGTCCTCGATGGCGTCGCGCGGCTCCGATAGCGCCGCCGCCATGGTTTCCACACCCACAGGTCCGCCGCCGTAGTTCAGCGCGATGGTCGAGAGATAGCGGCGGTCCATCGCGTCGAGCCCCGCCGCATCGACTTCCAGCGCGCCGAGCGCGTGGTCGGCGATCTTGCGATCGATGGCGGAAGCATCGGCGGCGGACGCGAAATCGCGCACCCGCCGCAACAGCCGGCCGGCGATGCGCGGGGTGCCGCGCGCGCGGCGGGCGATCTCGTTGGCGCCGTCCTCTGCCATGCCGACGCCGAGCACCCGCGCGCCGCGGCTGACGATCTTCTCCAGCTCATCGATGGTGTAGAAATTCAGCCGCACCGGAATCCCGAAGCGGTCGCGTAGCGGATTGGTCAAGAGTCCCGCGCGCGTGGTGGCGCCGACCAGCGTGAACTTCGCCAGCTCGATCTTGACCGAGCGCGCCGCAGGACCTTCGCCGATGATAAGATCGAGCTGGAAATCCTCCATCGCTGGATAGAGCACCTCCTCCACCGCCGGCGAGAGACGATGAATCTCGTCGATGAACAGCACGTCGCGTTCTTCGAGGTTGGTGAGCAGTGCGGCGAGATCACCGGCCTTGGCGATCACCGGGCCCGAAGTGGCGCGAAAGCCGACGCCGAGTTCGCGCGCCACGATCTGCGCCAGCGTGGTCTTGCCGAGGCCGGGCGGACCCACGAACAACACATGATCGAGCGCCTCTTTTCGTTTGCGGGCGGCATCGATGAAGATCTGCAGGTTGGCTCTGGCCTGCGCCTGGCCGACAAACTCGGCCAGCTTTTGCGGCCGCAGCGCGGTGTCGCCGACATCGTCGGCGCGGCGCTCGGGCGTGACGATGCGGGATGCCTCATTCACTTCGCCAGCTCCTTCAAGCCCAGCCGGATCAGTTGCGCGGTCTCCGCGGTTTCGCCGGCGCTACGCGAGGCGCTCGCGATCGCAGCAGCCGCCTGCGGCTGGCCGTAGCCGAGATTGACCAGCGCCGAGATCGCGTCCGCCACCGGGCGCGGGGCGCGGGCGTCGTCGATCGCGCCGGCGAGATGCACAACGGCGGGATCGACATTGGCGAAGGACGGCGCCTTGTCCTTCAGCTCAGTCACGATGCGTTCGGCGACCTTCGGGCCGACGCCGGGCGTGCGCGCCACCGCCGCCTTGTCGCGCAGCGCGATGGCGTTGGCGAGATCGGCCGGCGACAGCGTGCCGAGCACCGCGAGCGCCACCCGCGCACCGACCCCCTGCACGGTTTGTAGAAGGCGAAACCATTCGCGCTCGTGATCGGTGCGGAATCCGAACAGCTTGATCTGGTCCTCGCGCACATAGGTCTCGATCGACAGCACCGCCGCCTCGCCCGGCGACGGCAGCGCCTGCAGCGTGCGCGAGGCGCAATGCACCTGATAGCCGACGCCGCCGACGTCGACGATGACGTAATCCTCGCCATAGGAGTCAATGAGGCCTTTCAGTTTGCCTATCATCCCGCCACCTTGATCCGCGCAGCCAGCGCCGCCGCGCGGCCCCGGTGATGCGCGTGGGTGATGGCGATGGCGAGCGCGTCGGCGGCGTCGGCGCTCTTCGGGTCGGCCTTCGGCAGCAGGATTTTCAGCATCGCCTGAATCTGGGTCTTGTCGGCATGGCCCGCGCCGACCACGGTCTTCTTCACCTGGTTGGGCGCGTATTCCGCCACCGCGATACCGAACATTGCCGGCGCCAGCATGGCGACGCCGCGCGCCTGCCCGAGCTTCAGCGTCGCGACGCCGTCCTTGTTGACGAAGGTCTGCTCGATCGCCGCTTCCGCCGGGCGGAACCGGTCGAGGATCCGGCCGAGCCCTTCATGGATTGCCAGCAGCCGGCTCGCCAGCGCCTCCCCCTCGCGCGTCTCCACCGAACCGCAGCCGACGAACATCAGCCGGTTGCCGTCGATGTCGAGCACGCCCCAGCCGGTGCGGCGAAGGCCCGGGTCGATGCCCAGAATGCGAATCGGTGAGGAAATCATGACCCATGTTACCGCAACCGCCCCGCCGCGTCCGCCCCGGGAAGGGCCACCGCGGGGGCCGGATTTATTCCGGCCATCCACGTCTTCTTGCTGCTATATCCAGACAAAGACGTGGATGCTCGGGACATGCCCGAGCATGACGGGTGGAAAGCGTCTGCATTTACAACAGCGTCCCGCTGAGGATCAGCAGCGCGACGCTGAAATAGATCATCAAGCCGGTGACGTCGACCAGCGTGGCGACGAACGGCGCGGAAGCGCTGGCGGGGTCGAACCCCGCCCGTTGCAGGATGAACGGCAGCATCGAGCCCGCCACCGAGCCGAATGTCACCACTCCGATCAGCGCGGCCGCGACCGTGACGGCGACCAGTACCCAATGTTCGCCGTAATCGAAGATGCCGAGCTTCTGCCAGACCACCACGCGGACGACGCCGATCGCGCCGAGAATGGCGCCGAGAATCAGTCCCGTCGGCAGTTCGCGCAGAGCCACGCGCCACCAGTCGCCGAGCCTGACCTCCCGCAGCGCCAGCGCGCGGATCAGGAGCGAGGTCGCCTGCGAACCGGAATTGCCGCCCGAACTCATGATCAGCGGAATGAACAGCGTCAGCACGATGGCCTTTTCCAGTTCGCCCTCGAAGTGCTGCATGGCGCTCGCGGTCAGCATCTCACCGAGAAACAGCACGCAGAGCCAGCCGCCGCGTTTGCGGATCATGCCCGGCAGCCCGACCTGCAGGTAAGGCTCGTCGGTCGCCGCCATGCCGCCGAACTTCTGCGCGTCCTCGGTATTTTCCTCGATGATGGCGTCGATGATGTCGTCGACCGTGACGATGCCGAGCACGTGCCCGGCCTTGTCGACGACGGGCACCGCCAGCAGGTCGTGCCGCGTGATCAGCCGCGCCACGTCCTCGCGGTCCGTCAGCGGAGAGGTGGTAATCGGCGAGCGCGCCAGATCGGAGATCCTGGCCAGAGGCGCGCCGGCGACCAGCCGCCGCAGCGACACCGCGCCGACCAGGCGGCGGGTGAAGGCGTCCAGCACGTAAATGGCGTAGACCGTCTCGCGGGTGCGCTCGACCTGCCGGATGTGCTGCAAGGTGCGCTCCACGGTCCAGGTCGCGGGCACGCTGACGAACTCGGTCGTCATCATCGCGCCCGCTGTATTCTCCGGATAGGCGAGCAGGCCCTCGATGGTCGTGCGCGTCGCCGCGTCCAGCCCCTGCATCAGCTCGTTGCGAACCGGCTCCTCGAGTTGCTGCACGATGTCGGCGGCCATGTCGGCCGACATGCCGGCGAGCAGCACGGTCGCGGTCCGTCGCGGCAGCGCCTCGACGATCTCGGGGCCGAAATTCAGCTCCGGCTTGTCGAGAATCTCGACCGAGGTATCGACCGGCAGCAACACCAGCACCGCGGCAGCGTCCTGCGGTGCGAGCTGATTGAGAATTTCGACGTTGTCCGCGACATGGCCGTCGCTCAGCCGCGAAGCCAGCGCGAACACATCGAGGTCACCATCCGTGGCGGTGGGGGTATCCGTCATAGCTCACCTTCGGGGTCTGCCGGCAACGGCAGGCCTTGTGAGCTCATCAAGCTCTCAGACCGGCGCCGCTGTCGGCGAGGTACCTGGCGAGGTACCTCGCAAGTTACCAGGACTGTCGCTTGGCATAATGTTGGGTGTTCCAGTGATGGGCGCACGACCGAGGCCGCAGCATCCCGCTTTTGTTGACATGATCCTTCGGCCGGACGGCGTCAAGGGAAAAAGGCGTGCGGAGAACCGGCTGTTCAGGCCGCCGTCATGCCCGGCCTTGTACCGGGCATCCACGTCTTGGATGCTTCAACGTTAAAGACGTGGATGGCCGGAACCCATAGGCGAGCGAAGCGACGCCGTTCTTCGAACGGCTATAGGCGAGCGAAGCGACGCCGTTCTTCGAACGGCTATAGGCGAGCGAAGCGACGCCGTTCTTCGAACGGCTATGGGCGAGCGAAGCGACGCCGTTCTTCGAACAGCTATGGGCGAGCGAAGCGACGCCGTTCTTCGAACGGCTATGGGCGAGCGAAGCGACGCCGTTCTTCGAACGGCTGTGCCCGGCCATGACGATATCAGGCAGTTGCGATCGTAGGACCCTACCCGCCGAGCTTCGCTATCAGCGCGTCGGAGACCTCGAAATTGGCGTAGACGTTCTGGACGTCGTCGTGTTCGTTCAACAGATCGATCAGCCTGAGCAGCTTCTCGCCGGTCGCGTCATCGACGGCCACGGTGTTCTGCGGCTTCCAGATCAAGGCGACCTTGCGCGCCTCGCCGAACCTGCCTTCGAGCGCCCTGGCGACGTCACGGAAGGTTTCCTGCGAGGCGTAGATCTCGTGGCCGCCCTCGCCCGACACCACGTCGTCGGCGCCGGCCTCGATCGCGGCTTCCAGCATGTCGTCGGCGGACGCCTTGTCCGCGTCGTATTCGATCACCCCGAGCCGGTCGAACATGAACGACACCGAGCCGGTTTCGCCGAGGTTGCCGCCGGACTTGGTGAAATAGGAGCGGATGTCGGAAGCCGCGCGGTTGCGGTTATCGGTCAGGACTTCCATGATGACGGCGACGCCTCCCGGACCGTAGCCCTCGTAGCGCAGTTCGTCATAGTTCTCCGCGTCGTTGCCGCTCGCCTTCTTGATCGCGCGCTCGATATTGTCCTTGGGCATGTTTTCCGCCCGCGCCGCGATCACCGCCGCGCGCAGCCGCGGATTCATCGCCGGATCGGGGGTGCCGAGCTTGGCCGCCACCGTGATTTCGCGCGCGAGCTTGCTGAACAGCTTCGACTTCTGGGCATCCTGCCGGCCCTTGCGGTGCATGATGTTCTTGAACTGGGAATGTCCGGCCATCGGCAGGTCTCTCTCGAATCCAGGGCAGATGCCGGCGGCGGCACCGGGCGCCCTCTGCAAAGGTGGAAGCGGCGCGGCGTTATAAGCCGGGACCGGTCGAAATCAAAGACTGGGGCGAAACATCGGTGATCGAAGTTTGATCGCCCCTCACGACCAGAACGAGGGCTCCGCCTGCTCGAGCCGTCCGCCGATCCGCACCGGCGCTATCTTTAGCGCCAGCCCGGTCGCATCGTCGGTCTCGACTGCGACGCCGCTCAAAGTGGCGACGCCGCCGGCCGGCTCGAACCGGCCGCTCGGAATGCCCGTGGTGAAGCGGCGCAGCGGCTCCTCCCTTTGCATCCCGATCACGGAGTCATAATCGCCGGTCATGCCGGCATCGCTCATATAGGCGGTGCCGCCGGAAAGAATCCGGTGATCCGCCGTCGGCACATGGGTGTGCGTGCCGACCACGAGGCTGGCGCGGCCATCGCAGAAGAACCCCATGCTTTGCTTCTCGCTGGTCGCCTCGCCGTGGAAATCCACGACGATCGCGTCCGCCGCCTCGCGCAGCGGACAGGCATCCAGCTCGCGCTCGATGGCGCGGAACGGATCGTTGAGCGGCTCCATGAAGATGCGCGCCATGGCGTTGATGACGAGCGCGCGGCGGCCGTCCCTCGTATCGATCAGCGCGGCCCCGCGGCCCGGCGTATGCCGCGGAAAATTCAGCGGGCGAATGAGCCGCGGCGCGCGCTCGATGAACACCAGCGCCTCTTTCTGATTCCAGGCGTGGTTGCCGAGCGTGACGGCATCGGCGCCCGCGTCGAGAAACTCCTGGTAGATCGCCTCGGTGATGCCGAAGCCACCGGCGGCATTCTCGCCGTTGACGACGACGAGATCGAGCTTCCACCGGGCAATGAGCGCCGGCAGATGTTCGCTGATGGCGGTTCGTCCGGTCTTGCCGACGACGTCGCCGATGAAAAGAATACGCACGGCTTTACTGTTCCGATGTCAACGCAGCTACTTTCCGAAGCTGAAAAGCTTGGCTTCGGTTAGCACATAATCGAGCCGGACGTCGTGGGACAATGCCGGCACTTGCGGAATTTCCTGCACCGCGAAAGCAAGACCCATGGCGGTGACCGGCCCGCCGTTGCGCAATTGCGCAAGCGTGCGGTCATAATAGCCCGCGCCATAGCCGATGCGGTGACCGGCGCGATCGAATGCGGCGAGCGGCACCAGCACGATATCCGGGACGACCTGGGTCACGGTGGCGGGCGGCTCGAAAATTCCGAACGCACCGCGCACCAGCGCCTCGCCCGGATTCCACGCGCGGAAGACGAGCGCGGCGTTGCGCGCTGCAATCGCCGGCATCGCCAGCGCAGCGCCCCGCGCGGCAAGGCTCTGCATCAGCGGCACCGGATCGATCTCGCTCTTGATCGGCGCGTAGCCGGCGACGACGGTCGACGATGTTATTTCGAGCGGCGGCATCCGGGCCGCGAGCGCACGCGCCGCTGCTGCGCGCTGCTCCACGCCCAAGCCATCGCGACGAGCCAGCGCGGCCGTGCGCAATTCGTTTTTGGATGCGTCCGAGTAAAGCGACATGCCGAATGTCTATAGCGTTTCCGAACGAAGCGGGTACCGGTTTCGCGTGAAGACAACGCATCAAACGTACCGTCATTAAACGTACGGTCATCAAACGTACAGTCATCGTCCGCGAAAGCGGATGACGGTACAGTCCAACGCGAGCGACATGAAGACCGGATATCCGTGAATGACGGATGCTCGCAACGCGGACCGGTTTACGCGGTCTGCAATTGCTATCGCGGACATGACAGACGAACAGCGTAAAGGAAAAGGAAAAGGAAAAGGAAAAGTGCGAGGCCGCGATCGCCGTTGGAGCGCTCGATCCCGGAGTTCCCTACGAAAGTAGGTGGGCACCATATGTCCGGGTCCACGGACCCGGCCAGGGACAGTTCCCTTAAGGATCGATAAGGCCCCGGGGATGTGTGGCTCCTGACGCGCGGCGCAGCCTCGCATTGTGGAATGTATCTACGATAAGCAGTGAGCGCCAGTGCAACACGCTATAGAGCACGAACTTTCATGGTTGCTGTGAAAGACTTGAAGATACGTTTACCCCGGTCGTAGGCCGCCCTCTCCGCCGTTTCCAACCAGATAAGGGCTGGCGCTACCCAACCTGCATATGTGCGAGTGCGTCCAGTGGGCGCGTGGGTCAAGCACCTCATGATTGCCATCAGTTAAGGCCTGTCATTCGATCGCCTACCCGATGGCGATGCCGCCGCCGACGGTACGGTTCAGGACCTGCGTGGTCTTCTCGATCCGCTGCGCCGCCATGTTCAGCGCGGCAGCCACGGCCGTTTGCGTGGCGCGCGCGCGCTCCGCGGCCGCAGCGCGCACGTCTCCCAATGCGCTGAGTTCGTCCTCCAGCGTACGTATGCGCTGGTGCGCATCCAGCAGCTCGTCGGAGGCCGTGAGAGCCGCCATCACCTCGAGCCGCTGATCGCCGATTTCGCCGAACTTGCCGCGCAACTCGCCGATCCGGCCTTCCAGATCGCGTGCAAGTGCCTGCAGCCGCTCTTCCTGGCCATCCTCGCAGGCCATCCGGTACTGGCGGCCGTTGATGGTGACGTTGACGTGGCTCACGACTTCTCTCCCGTCTCTCCCGCCGCTTCGAGCACGGACTTGATGGTGTCGATCGCCGCGTCGAGCTTTTCGGCGATCTCGCGATTGGCGCGTTCGAGCTTGCGCGTGCGTACGAGCGAGCCGTCAAGCTCGTCCGCGAGCCGCGAGCGGTCGGCGCCCAGGGCCTGGATGCGGCTGGCCAGCTCGTTCTCGTTGCGATCCGCCTCGCGCCGCCGCTCCACCGCTCTTTCCAGTGCATCGAGCGCGGCGGTCAGCCGCCGGGTCGCGGCATCGATTTCGACCGCGCCAGGACTGGACGGTTCGGCGCCGGCGGAACGGTTGGCTGGTCGATCGTTCATATTCGCTCTGCGCGCCTTTTGGCCGGCTGCAGGCCGGATTACAAAGCCACGGCTCGGCAAGCCCTTAGGGGCTGAAATTTACGTGGCGGACGAGGCCAGCGCAACGCCGCAGCGCAGCTATGCACCGCAAAACATTCTCCCTGTGAGGGGGGGCTCCCGCACTTGGACTCCGCCGACGCAGGTGCTATGCCCCCGGCACGCCAGTCCGGCTCGCCGGGCTGCATCGAATTCAAATGCGAACCGTTTAGCCCTCCTCATCTAGTCTGGACCGGATATCCCACATGCCGACCGTCGACTCCTCCCGTATGGCGAATGCAATCCGCGCGCTCGCGATGGACGCCGTAGAAAAAGCAAAATCGGGCCATCCCGGCCTCCCCATGGGCACGGCCGACATCGCCACGGTGCTGTTCACCAAATTCCTGAAATACGACGCGACCGATCCGCACTGGCCGGACCGCGACCGCTTCATCCTCTCCGCCGGCCACGGCTCGATGCTGCTCTACGCGCTGTTGTACCTGACCGGCTACAAGGAGATGACGCTCGACCAGATCAAGAATTTCCGGCAGCTCAACTCCAAGACGCCGGGCCATCCGGAGAACTTCATCACCGAGGGCGTCGAGACCACCACCGGCCCGCTGGGCCAGGGCGTCGCCACCTCGGTCGGCTTCGCGCTCGCCGAACGCCTGCTGGCCGCCCAGTTCGGCCGCGACGTCGTCGATCACTACACCTACGTGCTGTGCTCCGACGGCGACCTGATGGAGGGCATCAGCCACGAGGCGATTGCGCTGGCCGGCCATCTCAAGCTCAACAAGCTGATTTTCCTGTACGACGACAACGGCATCACCATCGACGGCCCGATCTCGCTGACCGACGACGTCGATCAGGTGGCGCGTTTCAAGGCCTGCGGCTGGGACGCAAGGCGAATCGACGGCCACGACCCCAAGGCGATCACAGCCGCGATCCGCCGGGCGCAGAAGTCCGACAAGCCGTCGCTGATCGCCTGCAAGACCATCATCGGCTTCGGCGCTCCCACCCGGGCCGGCACCTCCAAGGCGCACGGCGAAGCGCTCGGGGCGGAAGAGCTCGCGGGCGCGAAGAAGGCGCTCGGCTGGGATTACGGCCCGTTCGAGATTCCCGACGACGTCCTCAAGGCCTGGCGCAGCGCCGGGCGCAAGGGCAAGCGGCACAACAAGGAATGGCGCGCGCGGTTCGCGGCGAAGTCCGATGCCGAGCGCAGCGAGTTCACGCGCCGCGCCGTCGACCGCAAGCCGCCGCAAAACCTCGACGAGGTGGTGCGCAAGCTCAAGGACAAGCTGGTCGCCGAACCGCCGACGGTCGCCACCCGCAAGGCCAGTGAAATCGCGCTCGAGGTGCTGGTGCCGGCGATGCCGGAACTGCTGCTCGGCTCCGCCGACCTCACGCCGTCCAACAATACCCGCACCAAGGGGATGAAGGACGTCGAGCCCGGTCATGATGACGGCCGCTACATCCATTACGGCATCCGCGAGCTGGGCATGGCCGCGGCCATGAACGGCATTGCGCTGCATGGCGGCTTCGCGCCGGCCGGCGGCACCTTCATGTGCTTCGCCGACTACGCCCGCCCGGCGATGCGCGTGTCCGCGCTGGCCAGCATCCCGGTGGTCTACATCATGACCCACGACTCCATCGGGCTTGGCGAGGACGGCCCCACCCATCAGCCGGTGGAGCATCTGGCATCCTTGCGCGCGATGCCGAACATGCGCGTGTTCCGGCCCGCCGACGCAGTCGAGACCGCCGAGTGCTGGCAGCTTGCGCTGGAGCGCAAGCACGGACCGACGGTCCTGGCGCTGTCGCGGCAGAACCTCACGCCGGTGCGCAAAACCGCGCATGCCGACAATCGCTGCGCGCATGGCGCTTATGAGCTGGTCGCAGCCAACGGCGAGGCGAAGGTGTCGATCTTCGCCTCCGGATCGGAAGTCGAGATCGCCGTCGCGGCGCAGCAACAGCTCGCCGGGCGCGGCATCGCGTCGCGGGTGGTCTCCGTGCCCTCGCTGGAACTGCTGCTCGAACAGCCCGAGGAACGCCGGCAGGCCCTTATCGGCAGGGCGCCGGTCAAGATCGCCGTGGAAGCGGCCGTTCGCTTCGGCTGGGACGCCGTGATCGGGGCCGACGGCCTCTTCGTCGGCATGCACGGCTTCGGTCACAGCGCTCCCGCCAAGGACCTCTACAAACATTTCGGCATCACCGCCGAGGCCGTGGTCGGCGCTGCGGAGAAGCACCTTCGTTGAGGTTGAGATTGCCTCAAAATCAAAAAGGCGCTAGCTAAAACGCGCGGAATGTGGATTTGGCATGAGCGGATCGACCTCCCGCAGGTTCGAGACGCGACTGTCAGATCCGGATTTCCGCTGACAGCTTATTTTGCTGGTGGTTCTTTGATTTTGACGCTCGCAGATTCTCTCGCTCAAGGCGGGATGCGAATGCTAAAATCGGGCCGCTAGATATCACCAATGGTCGCCACCCGGCAGAACCGGGTGACACAGGCGTCGACGCTCGCGCGCGGAGCTAAACTTGCGGTTGCGCGGAGACAATGCCCTATTTGAAGGAGAAAAAAGACATGGCAGTCCGGGTCGCAATCAACGGCTTTGGCCGCATCGGCCGCAACGTTTTGCGCGCCATCTACGAAGCCAAACGCGACGATCTGGAGATCGTCGCCATCAACGATCTCGGCCCGGTCGAAACCAACGCGCATCTCTTGCGCTTCGACTCCGTGCATGGCCGCTTCCCGTATGAGGTGAAGGTCGAAGGCGACAGCATCGTGATCGGCAAGAACAAGATCAAGGTGACCGCCGAACGCGATCCCGCCAAGCTGCCGTGGAAGGAACTCGGCATCGACATCGCGATGGAGTGCACCGGCTTCTTCACCGCGCGCGACAAGGCGGCCGCGCACCTCACCGCCGGCGCCAAGCGCGTGCTGGTGTCGGCTCCGGCCGAGAACGCCGACATGACCGTGGTCTACGGCGTCAACCACGACAAGCTGACCAAGGACCATCTGGTGGTCTCGAACGGCTCCTGCACCACCAATTGCCTCGCGCCGGTCGCCAAGGTCATCAACGACCTGGTCGGCATCGAGACCGGCTTCATGACCACGATCCATGCCTATACCGGCGACCAGCCGTCGCTCGACACCATGCACAAGGACCTCTACCGCGGCCGCGCCGCGGCGCTTTCGATGGTCCCGACCTCGACCGGCGCCGCTCGCGCGATCGGCCTGGTGCTGCCGGAACTGAAGGGCAAGCTCGACGGCGTCGCCATCCGCGTGCCGACGCCGAACGTCTCGGTGGTCGATCTCAAGGTGATCGCCAAGAAGGCGACCACCGCGCAGGAGATCAACGAGGCGATGAAGCGCGCCGCTTCGCAGGAGCTGAAGGGCATTCTCGGCACCACCGACCAGCCCAACGTCTCCAGCGACTTCAACCACGATCCGCATTCCTCGACCTTCCACATCGACCAGACCAAGGTGCAGAACGGCACGCTGGTGCGCGTGCTGTCGTGGTACGACAACGAATGGGGCTTCTCCAACCGCATGACCGACACCGCGGTCGCGATGGCCAAGCTGATCTGAGACAAGGTCCCGGACGCATCGCCCAAGCGCCGCGATGCGTCCGGAATCGTTCAACCCGCATTTTTTTCCTGCGTAGCGGTCCCGGCTCTGCGGCGCACCGTTCACGCACCGCGTCCGGGATACCCAGCCATGACAAAACCCTTCCGCACCCTTGACGACGTTGACGTAAGCGGAAAGCGCGTGCTGCTGCGCGTCGACCTCAACGTTCCCATGGAGCAGGGGCGCGTCACCGACACCACGCGGCTGGAGCGCGTGGCGCCGACGATCGCGGAAATCGCGGACAAGGCCGGCAAAGCGATCCTGCTGGCGCATTTCGGCCGGCCCAAGGGTCCCGACGCCAAGGATTCGCTGAAACCGGTGGCGGCCGAACTTTCGAAAGTGCTGGGCAAGCCGGTGGCATTCGCCGACGATTGCATCGGCGACGTCGCGCAGAAGGCCGTCGCCGCGATGAAGAACGGCGACATTCTTTGCCTGGAAAATACCCGATTCCACAAGGAGGAGGAGAAGAACGATCCGGCCTTCGTCGCCGAACTGGCCAAGCTCGGCGACATCTGGATCAACGACGCCTTCTCCGCCGCGCATCGCGCCCACGCCTCGACCGAGGGCCTCGGCCACAAGCTTCCGGCCTATGCGGGACGCACCATGCAGGCCGAACTCGAGGCGCTGAACAAGGCGCTCGAGGCGCCGACGAAACCCGTCATCGCCATCATCGGCGGCGCGAAGGTCTCGACCAAGATCGACCTTCTGGAAAACCTCGTCAGCAAGGTCGATGCGCTGGTGATCGGCGGCGGCATGGCCAACACCTTCCTGCACGCGCAGGGCGTCAACGTCGGCAAGTCGCTGGCGGAAAAGGATCTCGCCGCGACCGCGCTGCGCATCCTCGACAAGGCCCAGGCCGCCAACTGCGCCATCATCCTGCCGGTCGACGCCACGGTGGCGTTCCATTTCGCCGCCAATGCGCCCTCCCACGCCTACGGGCTGGACGCGATCCCGGCCGACGGCATGATCCTCGACGTCGGCCCGCAGTCGGTGGAACGCGTTCATTCCGCCATCGACGACGCCGCGACGCTGGTCTGGAACGGCCCGCTGGGCGCGTTCGAACTGACGCCGTTCGATCGCGGCACCGTGGTCGCCGCGCGCCACGCGGCCGCCCGCACCAAGGCCGGAAAACTGGTATCCGTCGCAGGCGGCGGCGATACGGTCGCGGCGCTGAACCAGGCCGGGGTAGCCGGCGACTTCACCTATGTCTCGACCGCCGGGGGCGCCTTCCTGGAGTGGATGGAAGGCAAGCCGCTGCCCGGCGTGGAGGTGCTGCGGGCAAAATGACGCTCCTTCTCGCGGCAAAATGAGTTGCAGCGTCAGAAGGCCGCAATTCTCATGCCTGTATGGGTCTCGGAACCGACATCCCGGTTTCGAACACGCAGGAGGAGACGCCCATGAATCTCGCCGACCTCAACAAGGTTGCCCAAGCCATGGTCGTGCCCGGCAAGGGCATTCTCGCCGCCGACGAATCATCCGGCACCATCACCAAACGGTTCGACGCGATCGGCGTGACGTCCACCGAGGACAGCCGTCGCGACTACCGCGAAATGCTGTTCCGCTCAACCGACGCCATGACGCATTACATCTCCGGCGTCATTCTCTATGACGAAACCATCTGGCAGAACGCCAAGGACGGCACGCCGCTCATCAAGCTGATCGAGCAGGCAGGCGCCATTCCCGGCATCAAGGTCGACGAAGGCACGCAGCCCCTGCCCGCATGCCCCGGCGAACTCGTGACCGTCGGACTGGACCGGCTCGCCGAGCGATTGAAGAAATATTACGAGCGGGGCGCACGCTTTGCGAAGTGGCGCGCGGTGATCGACATCAACGCGGGCGGCATTCCGAGCATGACGGCCGTGGGCGTCAACGCCCATGCGCTGGGACGCTATGCCGCGCTGTGCCAGGCCGCCCAGATCGTGCCGATCGTCGAGCCGGAAGTGCTGATGGACGGCGATCACGACATCGACCGCTGCCTTGAGGTCACGACGCGGGTGCTCAACGTGACGTTCCAGGAACTGCGCAAGCAGCGCGTCGCGCTGGAAGGCATGATCCTGAAGCCGAACATGGCGATCTCAGGCAAGAAATGCGCGAAGCAGGCGTCGGTGCAGGAAGTCGCGGACAAGACCGTGCGCATGCTGAAGGCCTGCGTGCCGGCCGCCGTCCCGGGCATCGCCTTCCTGTCCGGCGGACAGTCGGACGAGGAAGCCACCGCCCATCTCGACGCGATGAACCGGATCGGCAACCTGCCGTGGAAGCTCACCTTCTCCTATGGCCGCGCGCTGCAGGCCGCGCCGCAGAAGGCGTGGGCCGGCAAGGCCGAGAACGTCGCCGCCGGACAACGCGCCCTCAATCATCGTGCCCGGATGAATTCGCTTGCCAGCAGGGGCGAGTGGCAAGCCGATCTGGAAAAGAAGGCCGCGTGAGGCTTTCCGCACGGACCTGATTTTGCCGTCATTGCGAGCGAAGCGGAACGCGCGGCGGTCGCATGCATGACGAGCGACTTTTCACCTCTTCCGCCAGCGGGAGCAGGAGTTCGCAAATGTCGGATAATGATGCGTTCCGCCTGCCACGCGGGACGCTCGAGACGTTCAGGCTCTAGATGTCGCCAAAGGCCGCTCCACCGCGTCCCGTCCCGAGGCTTTACCTCGCGACGCCCGTCATCGACGATCCGTCGCAATTGACGGCGCGGCTTGCCGCGCTGGTCGCGGGCTTCGATGTCGCAGCCGTCCTGGTGCGGCTTTCGGCTGCCGATCCGCGCACGTTGATTTCGCGCATCAAGGCGTTGGCCCCGGCGATCCAGGCCGGCGGCGCGGCGCTGCTGCTCGACGGCCACGCCGATCTGGTGGCGCGCTCGGGCGCCGACGGCGCGCATCTCGCCGGCATCGATGCGTTGCAGGAGGCGCTACCGGCGCTGAAACCCGATCGCATCGCCGGGGCCGGCGGGCTGTCGACGCGCCACGACTCCATGATCGCGGGCGAGGCCGGCGCGGACTACGTGTTGTTCGGCGAGCCCGACCAGACCGGCGAACGGCCGTCCGCCGACGCGATCGCGGAGCGGCTCAAATGGTGGGCCGAACTGTTCGAACCTCCTTGCGTCGGCTATGCCGCGAGCTGTGAGGAGGCGCGCATCTTCGCCGCATCCGGCGCGGATTTCATCCTTGCCGGCGACTTCGTCTGGAACGATCCGCGCGGCGCGGAGACGGCGCTGGCGGGGGTCGCCGAGGCGATCACGCAGGGTCGCGGATCGCAAGACGGCCAGACGGTACCCGCAACGGAGGCGGAGGGGGGCGCGGCCGGATGACCGTCCTGCTGCATCCCGTTGCCCGTCCTCTTGCCATTGTCGCGAGCGTTCTCATGCTCGGGGGAAGCGCGCTGGCGCAGCTCCAGCTGACGCCACAGGCAACCGACGCGACGTCCCGGCCGAGCAAGAGCGTCAGGACCAAACCCGTCAAGCCTCCAGCGCCGCCGAAGGAAGCCGCGACGCCCGCGAAACCGTCCGCCACAGCGGAAAAAAAACACGAGCCGCAAGCTCCCGACAATCCGAACGCCGATCTGGTCTATGGCGCCTATCAGCGCGGCCTGTACAAGACCGCGTTCGACCTCGCGATGAAGCGGGCGCAGGACAACAAGGACCCCGCCGCCATGACCATGCTCGGCGAGCTTTACGCCAACTCGCTGGGCATCAAGCGCGATTACGGCAAGGCGATCGAGTGGTACCGGCGCGCAGCCGATCTCGGCGACCGCGAAGCGATGTTCGCGCTCGCCATGCTGCAAATCAGCGGGCACGGCGGAGCGCCGGACCGGGCTGGCGCCGTGAAACTGCTGGCCTCCTCGGCCAAGCTCGGCGAGCCCAAGGCGGCCTATAACCTCGCGCTGCTCTACATGGACGGGCAGACGCTGCCGCAGGACTTCAAACGCGCCGCCGAATTGCTGCGGTTCGCCGCCGATGCCGGCAGCCCGGAGGCGCAATACGCGCTGGCGACCTTCTACAAGGAGGGCACCGGCGTCGAAAAGAATCTGTTCACATCGGTGCGGCTGCTGCAGGCGGCCTCGCTCGCCGGCAACGTCGATGCAGAAGTCGAATACGCCATCGCGCTGTTCAACGGCACAGGCACCGAGAAGAACGAGGCGGCCGCGGTGTCGCTGCTGCGCAAGGCCGCCAGGCAGAACAGCGCAATCGCGCAGAATCGCCTCGCCCACGTCCTCGTCACCGGCATGGGAGCGCCGATGGACAAGGTCGAAGGCTTTAAATGGCATATCGTTGCGAAAACCGCCGGCAAGGGCGATCTGATGCTTGACGAGGCGATGGCGCAGGCAACGCCGGAAGAACGGGCCAAGGCCGAGGACGCCGCCCGCAAATGGCTCGGAGTCAAATGACGCCTTGACGGAGCGGCTTGCGCAGGGCACCCAGTCCGCACCCTTCATCCGAGCCGAAAATCATGCTGCAATCCGCCCTCATGAACGTCATGGTCAAGGCCGCGCGCCGCGCAGGCCGCAGCCTGAAACGCGATCTCGGCGAGATCGAAAATCTCCAGGTGTCGCTGAAGGGACCGGCGAATTTCGTCAGCCTCGCCGACAAGCGCGCGGAGGAAATCATTTATGAGGATCTCAGCAAGGCGCGTCCCGGCTATGGCTTTTTCGGCGAGGAAGGCGGCAACCGCGAGGGCACGGACAAGAGCCACACCTGGATCGTCGATCCGCTCGACGGCACCACCAATTTCCTGCACGGCATTCCGCATTTCGGCATCTCGATCGGCCTGCAGCGCGACGGCGTGCTGATCGCGGGGCTGGTCTACAATCCGGCGACCGACGAACTCTACACCGCCGAGCGTGGCAAGGGCGCATTTCTCAACGACCAGCGGCTGCGCGTGGCCGGGCGGCGCCAGATGAACGATTGCGTCATCGCCTGCGGCCTGCCGCACATCGGACGCGGCGACCACGAATTGTCGCGGCGGGAAATGGCGGCCCTTCAACCGAAAGTGGCGGGCCTGCGCCGCTTCGGCGCGGCGTCGCTCGACCTGGTTTACGTCGCGGCCGGACGGCTCGACGGCTACTGGGAACGCAACCTGCAGCCCTGGGACATCGCCGGCGGACAGATCATCGTGCGCGAGGCCGGCGGCATCGTCAGCGGCATCCAGGGCGACGACGATCCGCTTCAAACCGGCGACGTGATCTGCGGCAACGAGTTCGTCCATGGCGAACTGGTAAGGATCATCAGGCCGCTGTAAATGTAGACTGATGTGCTCCGATTAGACGGAAACGCGTTCAAAAAGGCAATGAGCGCACCCTCTCCCATTGGGAGAGGGTTGGGGTGAGGGGTTACGACCTCTCGACACTGAAAGCCCCCTCACCCGACCGTCTTCACTGCGTTCCGCCGGTCGACCTCTCCCCGGCGGGGAGAGGTGAACAGCACGCGGCACTCGTCACTTCGCCGTATGCAATGGCGCGGGGGGCCCGTGTGTCTCCGGCTCGGCCACTGGCTCCAGGCCGCTCTTGTCGCGTCCAAGCACGCGCATCACGGCGACGAAGAACACCGGCACCATCAACAGCGCCAGCACCACCACCGCGATCATGCCGCCCATCACGCTGGTGCCGAGCGCCTGCTGGCTCGCGCCGCCCGCTCCCCGGGCGACCACCATCGGCAGCACGCCGCAGACGAAGGCGAGACCGGTCATCAGAATGGGGCGGAAGCGCAGCGCGCACGCCTCGATCGTGGCTTCCAGAAGTGACTTGCCCTGCGCCCGCAAATCCTTGGCGAATTCGATGATGAGAATGCCGTCCTTCGCGGCAAGACCGATGATGGTGATGAGGCCGACGGTGAAATAGACGTCGTTGGCAAGTCCGCGCACGCTGGCGGCGATGACCGCACCGCTGATGCCGAGCGGCACCGTCAGCAGCACGGCAAGCGGAATGGTCCAGCTCTCATAGAGAGCGGCAAGGCAGAGAAATACCACCAGCGCCGAGAGCGCAAGCAGGAACGGCGCCTGCGACCCCGACAGTTTTTCCTGCAACGACTGCCCGGTCCACTCGTAGCCGAAGCCGCGCGGCAACCGGGCGGCAAGCCGCTCGATCTCGGCGATGGCTTCGCCCGATGTATAGCCCGGCCGCGCCTCTCCGGTGATGCGCATGGCCGGATAGTAGTTGAAGCCGACGATCTGTGTCGGTCCCCTCGACCAGTCGACCGAGGCGAACGACGAGAACGGAACCAGACGTCCGCTGCTGTTCTTGACGTTGTAGCTGAGGATGTCGTCCGCCGTCGTGCGGCCGTCGCGGTCCGCCTGCACGATCACGCGCTGCATCCGTCCGCGGTTGGGGAAGTCGTTGACATAGGTCGAGCCGAGGTTGGTCGACATCGTATCGTTGATGTCCTGGAATGAGACGCCGAGCGCGCTGGCCTTCTCGCGATCGATCACGAGATTGACCAGCGGCGCCGACGGCAAGCCTTCGACATAGACATTCCTCAAGACCGGGCTGGCATTGGCCTCCGCGATCAACTGATCGGTCGCCTGCACCAGCGCCGCATAGCCCTTCTGGCCGCGATCCTGCAGGCGGAAGCTGAAGCCGGAGGAATTGCCGAGGTTGTCGATCGGCGGCGGCTGCAACGCGGTGATCTTGGCGTCGCGGAGCGACGCCAGATCGCGGTTGATGTCAGTCACGATATTGGCGGCGGAATCCTTCTCGGGCCGTTCCGACCAGTCCTTCAGGGTGATGAATGCCTGCGCGGTGTTCATGCCCTGTCCCGAATAGGCGAAGCCGGTGAGGAACGTGACGTCCTGTATCCCCGGCCGCTTGGCGAGATATTTCTCGACCGCCGAAACCGCAGCCTCGGTGCGGCCATGGGAGGAATCCGACGGGGTCTGCACGTCCGTCGTGATGAAGCCCTGGTCGTCGACCGGCACGAAGCCGGCAGGCAGGCGGATGAAGGCCCAGGCAAGGACGCCAACCAGCACGGCGTAAATCAGCATCAGGCGCCCGGTCCGCTTCAGCGACCAGCCGACTGTCGAGACATAGCGGCCGCGCACGTTCTCGAGCCGGCGATTGAACCAGCCGAACACGCCCTTGCGCGCGTGGCTGTGTCCGGCCTCGACCGGTTTCAGCAGCGTGGCGCAGAGCGCCGGCGTCAGCGACAGCGCCATCAGCGCCGAGAAACCGATCGCAGCGACCACCGTGACGGAGAATTGCCTGTAGATGATGCCGACAGAGCCGGGAAAGAACGCCATCGGCACGAACACCGCCATCAGAACCAGGGTGATGCCGATGATGGCGCTGGTGATCTGCGACATCGCCTTGCGTGCGGCCTCCTTCGGCGGCAGTCCCTCTTCGGCCATGATGCGCTCGACATTCTCGACCACGACGATGGCGTCGTCGACCAGAATGCCGATCGCCAGCACCATGCCAAACATGGTCAGCATGTTGATGGAGTAGCCCGCGAGCAGCAGGACCGAACAGGTGCCGAGCAGCGCGACCGGCACCACGATGGTCGGAATGATGGTGTAGCGGATGTTCTGCAGGAACAGGAACATCACGAGAAACACCAGCACGACCGCCTCGATCAGGGTATGCATGACCTTTTCGATCGAGGCTTCCACCACCGGCGTGATGTCGTAGGGGATGTCGTAGGCGATGTTCGCGGGAAAGAACTTCGACAACTCCTTCATCTTGGCCTTCACCGCGCTCGCGGTGGCAAGCGCGTTGGAGCCCGGCGCAAGCATCACCGACAGGCCCGCGGTCGGCTTGCCGTTGAGGCGGGTGGTGAAGCGGTAGTCCATGCCGCCGACCTCGATCCGCGCCACGTCGCGCAGCCGCACCGTGGAGCCGTCGCGGTTGGCGCGCAGCAGGATGGAGCCGAATTCCTCGGGGGTGGTGAGCTGTCCGCTCACCAATACCAGCGCCGCGGTTTTCTGCCCGGCCCGGCTCGGCGGCGCGCCGATGCTGCCGGAGGCCACCTGCGCGTTTTGCGTCGCGATCGCCTTGGTGACGTCGTCCGACGTCAGGTCGTAGCCGACCAGCTTGTCAGGATCGATCCAGACGCGCAGCGAGCGCTCGGTGGAAAACAGCGTGGCGCGGCCGACGCCGGGAAGGCGGCGGATTTCGCCGATGATGTTGCGCATCATGAAATCGCCGAGGCCGACCTCGTCGAGGCTGTCGTCGGTCGAGCGCAGCGTGACGATCTGCAGCGTGTCGCTGGAGGCTTCCTCGACCAGGATGCCTTCCTTCAGCACGACGGCCGGCAGACGCGCCTCGATGCGCTTGATGCGGTTCTGCACGTCCACCGACGCCATGTCGAGTTGCGTGCCGGGGACGAAATAGGCGGTGATCTCGACCTGCCCCAGGGAATCGCTGGTCGATTCGAAACTGAGGATGCCCGAGGCGCCGTTGAGCTGTTCCTCGATCAGGCGCGTGACGCTGTTGTAAAGGTTCTGCGGCGACGCGCCGGGATAGGCGGTCGAGATCGAGATCGAGGGCGGCGCGATGATCGGATACTGCGCCACCGCCAGAAGCGGAATCGAGATCGCGCCGATCAGGCAGATGAACAGCGCGATCACCCACGCAAAAACAGGCCGGTCGATGAAGAATGCCGGCATGATCGGTTACCGCTGCGCGGCCGTCGTCTCGTTAGGCACCGCTCCGGCCGAAGCATCGGCTTCCGCCCACATCACGGCGTGAACCTTGTCGCCGGCCGTGAACTTCTGGAAACCCTCGACGACGACGCGATCGCCGGCCTTGAGGCCCTGGCTGACCATCGACTGGCCGTAATGGACGGAAACCGTCCGAATCGGACGCACGGTCACGCGGCCGTCGTCCTTGACCACGAAGACCTCGCTGCCGCCGCCGGAGTCGCGCTGCACCGCCTGCTGCGGAACGGCAATCGCGTCGCTGTCGACGCCCTGCTCCAGCAGCACGCGAACATACATGCCCGGCAGGAGTTCGCGCTTCGGGTTCGGAAATTCGCCGCGCAGCGTCACCTGCCCGGTCGAGGCATCGACCTTGGCTTCGGAAAACAGGAATTTTCCGGGCAGCGGGTAGAGCGCGCCGTCATCGAGCACAAGGCGGACTTTCGCCGCGCCCGGCGCGATGCGCTCCAGGTCGCCGCTTTCGAACGCCCGGCGCAGACTGTTGAGGTCGCTCACCGACTGGGTGAAGTCGGCATAGATCGTGTCGAGCTGCTGCACCGTGGCAAGGCTGGCAGTCTCGTTTTGAACGACGAGCGCACCCTCGGTGACCTGGGCAGCGCCGACCACGCCGTCGATCGGCGCGCGGATCGTGGTGTAATCGAGGTGGAGCCGGGCCCGCGCGAGGTCGGCCTTGCGGGCGGCGACATCGGCCTCCGCCTGACGCAGCGCGGCGATCGCCTTCTCGTTTTCGACCTCGGAAGTCGCGTGGCGCGCCGTCAGCCGTTCGATTCGCTTGGCCTGCAGTGACGCCTGCTCGAATATCGCGTTCGCCTTCGCCAGCGCCGCTTCCGCGGCCTGCAATTCGACCTCGAACGGCTTCGGATCGATCTGGTAAAGCGGATCGCCGGCCTTGACCTCGCTGCCCTGCTTGAACAGCCGCTCGGTGATGATGCCGGAGACGCGCGGACGCACTTCGGCAACGCGCATCGGCGCGATGCGGCCAGGCAGCTCGCGCACCATCGCGTGCGGCTTGGGAACTACGGTGACGACGCTGACTTCGGGGGGGATCGCGCTGATCGACGCTTCTGCCGTGACCGGCTCGTCGCAGCCGCCGAGGAGCGGCGACAATCCGGCGATCAGGAGAGCGACGGACGTCAGTCGTGAACTAAATCCTGGCATTAAGCTGGAAACCCCGTGATGATGCGGAAAAACAAGCACAGGTTCTCGTCCCGCGAAGCCTGATGCCTCGCAGAGTCCGACGCGAATCCGTACGCTTTCCGGTCACTCCAGATTAATCGACAGCCACCGCGGCGCAATACGTTGCGGCGGCGGCGCAATGTCACACAACGCTACTGTATTGAAGTCACGCCGGTTTTCCCGATTCACACAGTCGTGAGCCGGGTTCCGGTCGGATCGAAGGAAAATAATAAGCAGATGCGGGGCCGCGACACGCCCATGGCGCGCCGCGCGGACCGCATTTCGCGGCTCGGTTATGCCGGCGCGAAGCCGCGCACGATTCGAGCGCGCGTTTCCATCCTATCGGCAGTCAAAAAACGACGCTGTTGGGCGCGCAGGCCGCAACGGCATGAGAAAAGCGGTGGATCACTATTTTTTGCCTGCGACACCGTGGCATAATGCGGCTTGTCTCGAGTCTCGGCCTCTCACCCAACGGGTAGCAAGCTCACTCATGGCGCAAGACACGACCCCCAGCTCCGCACGAGAGATCGAACTGACCAAACTGCCGCAGCCCCGGATATTCCTGGTGCGCATGCTGGTGTTCATCGTGCTGTGCGCCCTGGTGGCGGTGATACTCTACAAACAGATCGTTCTGGCTTTCTTCGCCAATCCCGGCCTCAACGCGCTGATCGCCGGCGTGCTCGCGATCGGAATCATTTTCGCGTTCCGGCAGGTGATCCGGCTTTATCCCGAGATCGCCTGGGTCAACGGTTTCCGCACCGCCAGTCCGGGCCGGACAGGCCCCGACCGGCAGCCGCGGCTGCTGGCGCCGATGGCCGCGATTCTCGGAGGCGAGCGCAGCGGGCGGATGGCGATCTCGCAGCAGACCATGCGGCATCTGCTCGATTCCATCGCCACCCGGCTCGACGAAGCCCGTGACATCTCCCGCTACATGACCGGCCTTCTGGTGTTCCTCGGCCTGCTCGGCACCTTCTGGGGCCTGATCGAAACCGTCGGCTCGGTCGGCAAGGTGATCGACGGACTGAAGGTCGGCGGCGACGCCGGGTCGCTGTTCGACACGCTGAAGGAAGGCCTCGCCGCGCCGCTCGGCGGCATGGGCATTTCGTTTTCGTCGTCGCTGTTCGGCCTTGCCGGATCGCTGATCCTCGGTTTTCTCGATCTGCAGTCCAGCCAGGCGCAGAACCGCTTCTATACCGACCTCGAAGACTGGCTCGCCACCACCGTTCGCGAATACGGCGCCGAGACGCGCGCCGATCCGTCGGCCGAGATCAAGACCGCGATCGAGGGTCTTCGCGTCAGTCTCGAGCAAGCGCGGCCCGGCCAGGACCCGACCGCCGCGATGGCGAGCCTCGCGGAAGCCATTCAGGGGCTCGTCACCCACATGCGGACCGAACAGCAGATGATCCGCGAATGGGCCGACGAACAGGGCGAGCAGAACCGCGAGATCAAGAAGCTGCTGGAGCTTCTCGCACAGCAGACGGGAGAAGAGCTGACGGTATCCCTGCCTCCGGCGGCCGCTTCGCGCCCGGCGTCCCCCGCGGCCGGGGGTGAGGCCTGAGAGGCGAGAACGATGGCCCTGGCACGCGCTCGCAGAAACGAAAGCGGCTTCAACTACTGGCCGGGATTTGTCGACGCGCTCTCGACGCTGGTGCTCGCGATCGTGTTCCTGCTGTCGGTGTTTCTGGTCGTGCAGTTCTTCCTGTCGCAGGAAGTGACCGGCAAGGACAAGGCGCTCGACCAGCTCAATTCCAAGATCGCGCAGTTGACCGATCTGCTATCGCTGGAAAAACTCGGCAAGCTCAGCCTCGGCGACGAGGTCAGCCAGCTACGCGCGGGCCTCGCCTCGGCGGAGGCAGAGCGGGACCGGGTCAAGGGTCTTTATGACGGCCTCGCCAACGCCGGCAACAACGCCGCCGGCCGCAATAGCCAACTCAACAAGGCGCTGGAATCCGAGAAGCAGATTTCAGCCCGCGCGCTGGCGCAGGTCGAAGTGCTGAACCAGCAGATCAGCGCGATGCGCCGGCAGCTTGCGGCGCTGGAAGACGCGCTCGACGCCTCGGAGAAGAAGGACAAGGAGTCGCAGAACCGCATCGCCGATCTCGGGCAGCGGCTGAATGTCGCTCTCGCGAAGCGGGTGCAGGAGCTGTCACGCTATCGCTCGGAATTCTTCGGGCAGCTTCGCGCCATTCTCGGAAACCGGCCCGATATCCGCATCGTCGGCGACCGCTTCGTGTTCCAGTCCGAAGTTTTCTTCGATACCGGGCAGGCCGTCCTGCTGCCGGAAGGCAAGGTCGAGCTCGACAAGGTGGCCGGCGCGCTGACCGATCTCGACAAGCAGATCCCGAGCGACATCGCCTGGGTGTTGCGGGTCGACGGCCATACCGACGTCCGGCCGATCAACAGCCCTGTCTTCAAATCGAACTGGGACTTGTCGTCGGCCCGCGCGATCTCGGTGGTGCAGTATCTGATCTCGCGCGGCGTGCCGCCGCAGCGCCTGGTCGCCGCCGGCTTCGGCGAATTCCAGCCGCTCGATGCCGGCACCACGGAAGACGCCTACAAGCGCAACCGCCGCATCGAGCTGAAGCTGACGGAAAGATAGTGGCCGCTTTAAGAAGTCAGCATCTTCGTCATGGCCGGGCTTGTCCCGGCTGTCCACGTCTTGCCGTGCTGCCAAAAGGAAGACGTGGATGCCCGGCACAATGGGCCTGTGCTCGGGCCGGCGAAGCCGAACCCGAGTGCCGGGCATGACGGCAGTACCTGGATGACGGCTTCATTTCAAATTCGCCCCTATCGTCCTTCCGACGAAGACGCCGCCATCACGCTGTGGCAGGAGACTTGGCAGCAAGCCTATCCCGCCATCGACTTCGCCGCGCGCGTGCCGTGGTGGCGCGAACGCTGGCGCAACGAACTGGCGCCGAACGCCGCGATCGTCGTCGCCGAGCAATCCGGCGAGCTTGTCGGCTTCGTCACCATCGATCGGGAAGGCTATCTCGACCAGCTCGTGGTCGATCCCGCGCATTGGGGCGGCGACATTGCAAACGCGCTGATGGACGAGGCGAAACGGCGGTCGCCTGCGGGCATCACGTTATTGGTCAACGCCGACAACACGCGCGCCATCCGCTTCTACGCACGCAACGGATTCGCGCACGCGGGCGACGACGTCAATCCGACGTCGGGGCGGCCGGTCAAGAAGATGGAATGGAAGGCGTGACTGCCCCCTCTCCCCTTGCGGGAGAGGGCAAGGAAATTACACCCCTTCGAACTGCAGCCGCGCCAGCCGCGCATACAGTCCGTTGGCGGCGACCAGCGACGCATGCGTGCCCTGCTCCACGATCCGCCCCTGATCCATCACCATGATGCGGTCGCAGGAGAGCACGGTTGCGAGCCGGTGCGCGATCACCAGCGTCGTGCGGTGCTTCATCAGCTCCTCCAATGCGGTCTGCACCAGCGTCTCGGATTCGGCATCGAGCGACGAGGTCGCTTCATCGAGCAGCAGCAGCGGCGCGTCGCGCAGGATCGCGCGGGCGATGGCAATGCGCTGACGCTGTCCGCCGGACAGCGTCACGCCGCGCTCGCCGAGCAGCGCGTCGAAGCCGCCGGGCAACCGGCGGATGAACTCGGTCGCGTGCGCAAGATCGGCGGCGCGTTCGACATCGGCGTCGGACGCATCCGGCCGGCCGAAGCGGATGTTCTCGCGGGCGGAGGCTGCGAACACCACCGAATCCTGCGGCACCAGCGCGATGCGCGCGCGAATTTCGCGCGGATCGGCGGAGCGCAGCGGAACGCCGTCGAAGGAGATGGTGCCCGAGAGCGGATCGTAGAACCGCAGCAACAGATGAAACAGCGTGCTCTTCCCCGCGCCGGACGGGCCGACGATGGCAACCTTCTCGCCGGGCTTCACCGCCAGCGAGACGCCGTCGAGCACCTTGACCTGCGGCCGCGACGGATAGGCGAAGCTGACGTTGTCGAGCGTGACGTCGCCGCGCGACGGCGTCGGCAGCGCACGCGGTGCGGGCGGAGCAGCGATCACCGGCTTGACGCGAAGCAGTTCGAACAGCCGCTCGGCCGCGCCGGATGCCGCGGCGACTTCGCCCCAGACCTCGCTGAGCTGGCCGAGGCCGGTCGCGGCGAACGCGGCATAGAGCACGAACTGGCCGAGCCGGCCCGGCGTCATGTCGCCGCTCAGCACGTCGCGAGAGCCGATCCACAGGATCAGGACCACGCTGGTGAAGACGATGAAGATGATGATCGCGGTGAGCACGGCGCGGGCGCGCGCCGAATTGCGCGCCGCCGTGTAGGCCTGTTCGACTTCGGCGCCGAAACGAACGTCGGCGAGCCGTTCGTTGGTGTAAGCCTGCACCGTCCTGATCGCGCCGACCAGCTCGGAGGCATAGGCCGTGGCGTCGGCGAGATTGTCCTGCGCGCTGCGCGACAGGCGGCGCACCCAGCGTCCGAATGCGACCAGCGGCAGCACGATCAGCGGGATGGCCGCCAGCACCAGGCCGGAGAGGCGCGGGCTGGTGATGACCATCATCGAGGCCGCGCCGACGAACAGCACCACGTTGCGCAGCGCGACCGATATCGAGGAGCCGACCGCGGACTTGATCTGGGTGGTATCGGCGGTCAGCCGCGAGATCAGTTCGCCGCTGCGGGCGGTGTCGAAGAACACCGGCGACAGCGAGATCAGGTGGGCGAACACGTCGCGCCGGAGATCGGAGACGATGCGCTCGCCGGTGGTGGTCACCAGAAAATAACGCGCCGCGCTGGCGCCGGCGAGGACGGCCACGACGCCGATCATCATGCTGAAGTAGCTGTTGATCATCGCGACGCCTTCGGAGGTGAAACCGAAGTCGATGATCCGGCGGACCGCAAGCGGCACGACCAGCGTGGTCAATGCGGCGACGACCAGCGCGACCAGCGCGAGCAGCGCCCGCCCGCGGTAACGGGCGATATAGGGCATGAGCGCGAGCAGCGGCCGCAACCGCGCACCGCGGGCTCCGGACGACGGCGGGGTCTCGCCGGTCATGGCAGACTCGGCCGTCTCCGGACCGGGCTTCAGAGCGCCATCGGCTTTCGGCGCGCCATTGACCGGCAGCGCAATGGCCTGGGATTTCGAGGTATTCTCACGCACGTCGACCGAACTCATCCGCTTGACCATAATATTGCTGACATGGCCACGTAATAGGCTCCCCCGCGCGTGCTGGCAAATGCGCAAGCGCGCTTGTCCGTCAAACCTTGGTGCGATATAGAGCAGGCCAAATCCGCCCAAAACCTTCCGCGCTGCAAGGACACGTCATGAAAGCCGAAATTCATCCGGATTATCATACAATTAAGGTCGTGATGACCGACGGCACCGAGTACCTGACCCGTTCCACCTGGGGCAAGGACGGCGACACGCTGAACCTCGACATCGATTCGAAGTCCCATCCGGCCTGGACCGGCGGCTCCCAGCAGATTCTCGATCGCGGCGGTCGCGTCTCCCGGTTCCAGAAGAAGTTCTCCGGCTTCCTCAAGAAAGACTGAGCGCTGGCGCAAGGTCGTTTCCTGCCGCCTGACGCGATCCTCGACTTTTGAAAAGCCCCGGGACGCCGGGGCCTTTTTCGTTAGCCGGGACCGCTCCGGCGGACTATTTTGCGGCGACGGCGCCGGTTCCCGCCCCGACATGCTGGCGAGCCGACCGATCTTTCCCATCCGCCAGCGGCGAACTGGAATCCTCGCACAGCTTTCGACTCAGCACGATTACGGGACCAACCAGCAAAGCTCCGGCGATCACGTCCACGACATAATGGGCACCGGACACCGGCGTCGTCGAGATAATCGCCGCGTTGAACAAGACAGCGGGCCAACGCATCCACTTTATCGGCCAAAGCGCCCACGCGTACAAAATCGCCGACTGGGTGTGGAAGCTCGGGAAGGCGATAAGCCCCTCGAGATTCTGTAATGGAACCGTGGTCATTACGCCCTGCCGAAGAGCATCGAGCGTACGGGCCGGCGTATAGACGGCGGCGGGCAGTTTCGCATAGTCCGACGGTGTCAAATCGACAAACACGAATGCGCCGACAGCCGGCGCAAATATGAAAATCACGGTTGTTACGGCCAGCGCGAGTCCATAGGCGGCAATGAACCTCTGCAATCGGTCGGTACGCCGGGCCAGAATCAGGACCAGAGGTATGACGGCCATCTCCGGCAGCATCGACAGATAGACGGAATCGCAAAGTTTCTGCTTCCAGCGCAGATCGGTGAAAGCGCGCAGATAAGCCGCCCTGTCGAATCCAAGCCACTGATCAAGTTGATAAAACGTGGCGTCCCGATACGGGAATCCTGCCTTTGCCGCCGGATATGTCAGGATAGCGCATACGACCACGATCAGAATAAGTTGAATAAGCCCGGACAGCGCATTCGCCAGCTGCGCATCGGGGCGTATCCGCGAATAGAAGAAGGCCCCGGCGGCCGAGATCGCAACAGAACCAATATCGCCGGGCTTGCCTTGAAATCGACGCTCAAGCCCGTCGCCAGCAGGCTCGCGGCCGTCGCAACAAACAGGACCCCGATCCCGATCCAGAGATTCCGGCAATTTCGCCGCAGGACTGCCGCGGACGCAAGTTCTGAGGGCAAAAATGACGAATCCTGCATCCGTTCATTTTGCCCGTACAGGTTTAACGCGTGATGTACCGGCGTGATGAATTATGAATTGCTCTGAACGGCGTCAGACCCTGAAACGGTCAGGACTTAGCCGGTCTGGCGCTCGAAGGCTTCCCTGAGACGGTTGAGGTGCGGCACCAGCGGATTGCCGGTCGCCCCCAGCTCGACGGCCGGCGCATGGATGGTTGTGTCGAGGCGGCGCACCCGCGCCTGCAGACTCATCGATCGCGCGATCAGGTCCTGCAACTGCGCCGGCAGTTTCTCCACCATGTCCTGCGGACCTGGATCCGCCGCCGTCAGCTTGACCCTGGTCTTTTCGCGATTGGCCTGCGCCAGCGTCATCTCGCCTTCCTTCACGGCGCGATGCAGCAGGAGCCACGACGCAAGCTGCATCAGCCGCGTGGTCAGCCGCATGCTTTCGGTGGCGTAGGTCAGGCTGACCGAACGCTCCAGCGCCTTCGCCTCGGTGCGACCGTCGCCGTCGAGATAGGCTGCGGTTTCCTCGACCAGATCCATGCCTTCCCGGAACAGGCCGGTGAACGCCGAAGACCCGGCGAGATGTTCGCTGAACTGGATGGGACCGGTATCGCCTGCCGATGGATCGAACATGGTTCACGCCTCACGCAACTGAAACCCCGTCCGCCGGCTTTCTTGCGAGCCGGCTTATGATGAACAAATCATTGCTCGACGGCCGGCGGGAGTCCAGCGGAGGTCTCGGCAAAGGTTAATGAGGGTTAATGGATACTGGGCGCGCGGTGAGGTTTCGCGGACCGCCAGGCTTGACCGACGCGGTGCAAACAAACGACGCCAGGCAAAAAAGAGCCGCCGTTTCCGGCGGCTTGAAGTTGATAACAGGGAGGCGTCAAACAGAGTGGACAGGAAGCCACTCGATGTCCAATGAAGGACATTCCAGTCATAGTCGAGAAAGCTTAATCAATCGTAAACGAACGAATTTCTTCAGCATTCGTTTGCAATTTGGGCAGGGCGTGTCCGGCTCGTCGTCGCTTGCCGCATTCAGGACCTGAAAAAACGGTCGGCGGCGTCTTTCGAGGCGCGCTTCTTCGCCTCCGCGGCTCGCAGGCGCTCGATCTCCCCCGTCAAGAGCGCGATGCGCGCGCCAAGTTCGTCCACCGAAAGCAGCGAAAGATCCTGTCCGATCTCGTGAGCGATCTTTTTACGCGGTTTGTTGTCGTCGTCCTCGCTCGCCATGAATCGTGCTCCGGCTGGTGATCCCTGAATTTGATCTGACGCGTTTCCTCACGCGCACCGTGTCTGCTTCGCTCGAAAACGCTATAGAGTGGTTAAGCCTCATTAACTTTTCCGCTTTCCAAGGACAAACCATGGAAAAGCTGCCCGCACAAATGACCGTTATCGGCATCAGCCAACCCGGTGGTCCGGAGGTCCTTGTGCCGGAGACCCGACCGGTTCCCGCGCCGGGCGCCGGCGAAATCCTGATCAAGGTCGAGGTCGCCGGCGTCAATCGGCCGGACGTCATGCAGCGGACAGGCAGTTATCCGCCGCCGCCCGGCGCCAGCGATCTGCCCGGGCTCGAAGTCGCCGGCGAGGTGGTCGCGATTGGTGAGGGCGTCATCAGGTACAAGCCCGGCGACAAGGTGATGTCGCTGGTCTCGGGCGGCGGTTACGCCCAATTCTGCATCGCGCATGAATCGATCGCGATGGCGATCCCGCCCGGGCTGTCGATGATGGAAGCCGGCGCCACGCCGGAAACGCTGATGACGGTGTGGCACAACGTGTTCGAGCGCGGCGCGCTGAAGGCCGGGCAGACGCTGCTGGTCCATGGCGGTTCGTCGGGCATCGGCACCATGGCGATCCAGCTCGCAAAGGCGTTCGGCGCGAAGGTGATGGTGACCGTCGGCTCGCAGGACAAGGCCGACGCCTGCCTCGCGCTCGGCGCCGACCACGCCATCGACTACAAGACCCAGGATTTTGCAGCCGAGGTGAAGGCCCTGACCGGCGGCGCCGGAGCCGATGTCATTCTCGACATGGTCGGCGGCGACTACATCGAGAAGAACTACGATGCCGCAGCGATCGAGGGCCGCATTGTCCAGATCGCCTTTCTCCACGGCGCGAAAGCGACCGTCAATTTCGTCAAGCTGCTGGTCAAGCGGCTGCATCACACGGGCTCCGCGCTGCGGCCGCGTTCGGTGGCCGACAAGGCCGCGATGGTCAGCGCCATCGAAGCCCAGGTGCTGCCGCTGATGCGCGAGGGACGAATCAAGCCGCTGATCGACAGCAGCTTCCCGCTCGAAAAAGCGGCTGACGCGCACCGGCGGATGGAGGCCGGCTCACATATTGGCAAAATTGTGTTGACGGTAGACGCCCGCGAAGGCCGCGAAGTCTGATTCATCCGCGTTGAACCAAGCTCCCGCCGAAACCGGTTTCCGCCCCGGATCAAATCCGGGTCAGGCTTTTTCCGGATCACGCTCTAAAGCCTATAATTCCGTTCGCAATTATGTCATCTATCTCGCACGCGCGGCGGCGGTTCGACGGAAGGCGAATGGCGGGGTTCTCGCGAATTCGCTTTCATTCTGTGACATACAGATTCTGTGACATCCAGATTCGCAGATTCGTCTGTCCCGATCCGCATCGCGCGCATCCGGCGGGAGTGTATGTTGAACGTGGGGAATTGACATTGCGTTCGATCAGTTGGCTTGCGTGGATCGCGCTGGCCCTCATGATTTTCGCCGCCGCATCGCCGGCACGCGCGATCGACGCCGTCAGCGTCCGCAGCGACGCGCCCGCCATCGATCTCACCGCCATCCTCGAGCATCAGCACAGCGATAGCGACCGCATCCAGGTTTCGACCGCGCCGGGCACCGACGGCATCGTTCGCCGCGTCGAGGTGCGCGCACGCGAAGGCGGCCAGAACTGGGTGGTGTTCGCGCTCGCCAACAACACCGACGATCAGCTCGACCGCCTGATCGTCGCCCCGCATTATCGTCTGGTGTCGTCGGGACTGCTCTGGCCGGATCTCGGACAATCGCGCATCGCGACCATCACGCCGTCGACCGGAGACCGGCCGGAGCGGCAGGAGAGCGCCACCGCCGACGTCTTCCGCATCACCCTCGATCCCGGCGCCGTCATCACCTTCGTCATGGAGCTGCGCACCGACAATCTGCCGCAGCTCTATCTCTGGGAACCGGACGCCTACAAGGACAAGATCAATTCCTTCACATTGTATCAGGGCATCGTCATCGGCATCTCTGGGCTGCTGGCGCTGGTGCTGACCATCCTGTTCGTGGTCAAGGGCAGCATCATGTTCCCCGCGGCCGCGGCGCTCGCCTGGGCGGTGCTGGTCTATATCGGCGTCGACTTCGGCTTCTGGGGCAAGGTGCTGGACATGTCGGCCGGCGCCGAGCGGATCTGGCGCGCCGCGGGCGAAGCGATCCTCGCAGCGACGCTGCTGGTGTTCCTGTTCGCCTATCTCAATCTCAACCGCTGGCACGTCCGCTACTCGCACATCACCCTCGGCTGGCTCGCCTTCCTCGGCTCGCTGGTGGCGCTGGCTCTGTTCGATCCCGCGGTCGCCTCCGGCATTGCGCGGATGTCGCTGGCGCTGATCGCCGTTTTCGGCTTCGGACTGATCGTCTATCTCTCGACGCACGGCTTCGACCGCGCGGTATTGCTGATCCCGACCTGGTTCCTGCTGGTGGTGTGGGTGGCCGCCGCCGGCATGACGATCGAAGGCAGGGTGACCAACGACATCGTCGGCCCGGCCCTGCTCGGCGGCCTCGTGCTGATCGTGATGCTGATCGGATTCACGGTGATGCAGCACGCGTTCGCGGGCGGCGGCGCCGCCGCCGGCGTGGTGTCCGACGTCGAGCGCCGCGCGCTGGCGCTGACCGGTTCGGGCGATCTGGTCTGGGACTGGGACGTCTCCGCCGACAAGGTCTTCACCAGTCCCGAAACCGAAAGCCTGCTCGGCCTGAAACGCGGCGCGCTCGAAGGACCGGCGGCGACCTGGCTGGAGGTGCTGCATCCGCTCGACCAGGATCGGTTCCGCGCGGCGCTGGACAGCGTGCTCGATCAGCGCCGCGGCCGGCTGGTGCAGGACTTCCGGCTGCGCACGCCGGACGGCCATTTCATGTGGTTCGCGCTGAAGGCGCGTCCGGTGGTCGGCTCCGACGGCGAGGTCTCGCGCGTGGTCGGCACCCTCACCGACGTCACCGAGAGCAGGAAAGCCGAAGAGCGGATGCTGCACGACTCGGTGCACGACAATCTGACCGGCCTGCCCAACCGCAAGCTGTTCATCGACCGCCTCAACGCGGTCGCGACCTTCACCAAGACCATGCCCAGCCTACGGCCAACCTTGATGGTGATCGATCTCGACCGCTTCAAGCAGGTCAACGATTCCGTCGGCGTCGCGGTCGGCGATTCGATCCTGCTGACTCTGGCGCGGCGGCTCACGCGCGTTTTGAAGCCGCAGGACACGCTTGCGCGGCTCGCCGGCGACCAGTTCGGCCTGATCCTGATGTCGGAGCAGGACCCGCCACGCATCACCGCCTTCGCCGAAACCATGCGCAAGACCATCCGCGCGCCGATCGCCTTCAACGACCGCGAGATCTTCCTGACCGCCTCGATCGGCGTCGCGCTGAGCGACCCGCAGATACCGTTGACCGAGGAGATCATCAAGGACGCCGAACTGGCGATGTACCATTCCAAACGCATCGGCGGCGACCGCATCGACGTCTACAAGCCCGCGATGCGCGCCCGGAAAAACGACCGCCTGACGCTGGAAGGCGAACTGCGGCGCGCCCTCGAGCGGCGCGAGATCGCGATCCTCTACCAGCCGATCGTCCGGCTCGAGGACCGCTCGACCGCCGGATTCGAAGCGCTGGCGCGCTGGGATCACCCCAAGCTCGGTCGAATGGCGCCGGACGAGTTCATCACCATCGCCGAGGAAGCCGGCCTGATCGTCGACCTGGGCACCTTCGTGATGGACCAGACCGCACGCCAGCTCGCAATCTGGCAGCGCGCCACGCGGTCTCGTGCGCCGATCTTCGCCAGCGTCAACGTCTCATCGCGGCAACTGCTGCGGCACGATCTGATCCAGGACGTCCGCTCGGTGCTGTCGCGCTCGTCGATCGCGCGCGGCACGCTGAAGCTGGAGCTGACGGAATCGCTGGTGATGGAGAATCCGGAACATGCCGCACAAATGCTGCAGCGGATTCGCGAACTCGGCGTCGGGCTGTCGCTCGACGACTTCGGCACCGGCCATTCCTCGCTGTCCTATCTGCAGCGGTTCCCGTTCGACACCATCAAGATCGACCAGTCGTTCGTGCGCACCACGAGCCGCGGCACCCGGCCGGTCATTCTCAAGTCGATCATCGCGCTGGCCCACGATCTCGGCATGGATGTGGTCGCCGAGGGCGCCGAGACCGACTCCGATGCGGTGGAACTCTATCAACTGGGCTGCGAATACGCGCAAGGCTTCGCCTTCGGCGAGCCGATGGACGCCGAGGCGACGATGCGGCTACTGGCTCAGGAGCGGCTCGAGGCGGCGAGCTGAAGCGTGACGACGCGGGGCTGCCTCAACCTCTCTGACGAGAACGGCGTCGCTTCCCTCGTCGCCCATAGCCGTTCGAACAACGGCATCGCACAGCGCTTCGCGCCGCAGGACACGGCGCTCTCTTGCCCATGACCGCCCTCACTCATCGGGCCCGGATCAGGTTCCCGCGCGTATGACGCCGCTGTCATAAAAAGCGGAAAAACCTCGGCTCAGGCGTGGCCGGCTTCGGTCGACAGCATGCCGGGATCAATGCCGATCTTGTGCAGCGCGCGGGCGTATTTGTCCTCGATGTCGCGCCCGAAGATCAGGTCCGGATCGGCCGGACAATGCAGCCATCCGTTGTCCTGGATTTCGGTCTCGAGCTGGCCCGGCGCCCAGCCGGCATAACCCAGCGCGAGAATCGCATGTTTCGGCCCCGCGCCTTTCGCAATCGCTTCCAGGATATCGAGCGTCGCGGTCAGGCAGATGCCCTCGTCGATCGGCAGCGTCGCGTCCTCGATGAAGAAATCGCTTGAATGCAGGACGAAGCCCCGGCCGGTTTCGACCGGACCGCCCTTCATCACTTTCATCGCCTCGGCGTTTTCCGGCAGCTTGATCCGGTCGGATCTCTTGATGATGTCGAGTTGCACGAGCAGATCGGTGAAATCGACGCTTCCGGCGGGCCGATTGAGGATGATGCCCATCGCCCCCTCGGACGAGTGCGCGCAAACATAAATCACGGACCGCGCAAACCGCTCATCTTCGATGACCGGCATGGCGATCAGCAACTGGCCGTCCAGATAGCTCCGGTCCACATCGTCGGCGTCCGTTTCGTCCGCCTGATGACGATCCCCGCCGGGCCTGCTACGCGCTGGATTCATCAGCAAATGACCCTCATGTTGCCCTCACATCCTGATATTGGACGTCCGTTCTGTCAATCAACCTCCCGGCCATGGCTAAACAGCGGATCACAAGCATTTCAATGGTTTGGCGCGGCACCAACCTGTAAGGACGTCGGATGATGACCAAGGTTCCCTTCGATGCGATGTCCGGTGTTGCGGTCGCGTTGCTGGCTTGCGTGCTTTCGGTCTCAGCGGCGGCGCAGGACGCCTCGCCCTGGCAGCACGGCAACCACTCGGCGGTCCGCCTTCTTGCGGGCTCGCGCAGCGGAGCGGTGCTGCTTGGCGGCGTCGCGTTTCAGCTTGAACCCGGCTGGAAAACCTACTGGCGGACGCCGGGCGATTCCGGGGTACCGCCGCGTTTCGATTTCTCCAAGTCGGACAATATCGACGCCGTGACCGTGCTGTGGCCGGCGCCATCGAAATTTCCCGACGGCGCGGGCGGCCATTCGCTCGGCTACCGCGATCAGGTCGTGCTGCCGCTGCGCATCGCCGCCAAAAATGCCGACAAGCCGATCACGCTTCGCGCCACCATCACTTACGCGGTCTGCGCCAAACTGTGCATCCCGGCCGAAGCCACCATCGAGCTTCCTTTCGTCAGCGTCGCCAGCACGGAGGACAGCGCGCTGGCGGCCGCGCTCGATACAGTGCCGAAGCCGGCCCGGATCGGCGATCCCAATCCGCTGACGATCCGCGATGTCAAGCGCAAGGGAGAAACCGCCGTGACCATCGATGTCGTGACCGCCAGTCCGAAGGAGGACGTCAACCTCTTCGTCGAAGGCCCGACACCGGATTGGGCGCTGCCGATTCCGACGCGGCTCAGTCGCGCGCCGCGCGGCGTGAAACGGTTTTCGTTCAAGCTCGACGGCCTGCCGCCGAATGCGAAGCCGGAAGGCGCCGCCCTGAAGCTGACTCTGGTAGGCGGCAAGCAGGCCTACGAATACAACGTCAATCTGGACTGAGTACGAAATCTCCGCTGGGTCCGGCCTCCGCGTCCCGCCCAACCGAATCTTAACGAATCGTTGCCAGTGTGGTGGTTCAGAAGTTCGCTTCATTGCCCAATCGAGTCCGTCAAGCGACCTTCTGAACCTAAACGACACTAGAGTCTTTCACCGTTTCATGGAAACGATGAAAGACTCCAGCTTCTTGATTTGACGCGTTTTCGTCACGCGAACCGGATTCCACTTCGCTCGAAAACGCTCTAGTATCATAAAGTTGCTAGTGCCCCCTTTGATTCCGAAGTTCGCATCAAAGGTTGCTGCAAGGGTATGCGAACTTCGGAATCGGGACACTAGCTCCAGACCGTGGCGCACTCCCGCCTCACGAGGATCCCGCCGTGGCCGTAACGGACACTCCATCCGCGCCCGCGAGGCGATCGCCCGGCATGGTCGGGCGGCTGCGCGCGATGCTAAATGGCCCGAGCGAGGCATCGCTGACCAGGCGCCTCGCCGGCACGATCTTCATCATCCGCGTCGTCAGCGCCGGGCTCGCCTACCTCGCGCAGATTCTTCTGGCACGCTGGATGGGCGGGTCCGACTACGGCGTCTATGTCTATGTCTGGACCTGGGTGCTGCTGCTCGGCAGCATGATGGATTTCGGCATCTCGGCCTCGGCGCAGAAGATCATTCCGGAATATCGCGCCAGCGGCGACCAGGCGCGGCTGCGCGGCTTCCTGAGCGGCAGCCGCTGGATGACGTTCATCGTCGCCGCATTGATTGCGGCTGGTCTTGCCGGCCTCGTCAGATTGCTATCGCCATGGATCGACGCGGCGACGACCGTGCCGCTCTATATCGGCTGCCTGACGCTTCCCGCCTTCGTGGTCGCCAACACCCAGGACGGCATCGCGCGCTCGCACGACTGGATGCGGCTCGGACTGATGCCGCAATTCATCGTGCGACAGTCGCTGATCATCGGCTTCACCGCCGGCGCCTTCGCCCTCGGATTTCATCTCAGCGCCGCCATCGCCATGCTCGCCAGCACGGCGGCGGTGTGGATCGCCATGATCGGACAGATGATCGTGCTCAACCGCAGGCTCGGCACCGTCGTCGCGCCCGGGCCGAAGCAGCACGATTTCCGCGGCTGGCTCGCGGTGTCGCTGCCGATCCTTCTGGTCGAAAGTTTCTATCTGCTGTTGTCCTACACCGATGTGCTGGTGCTGCAGCAGTTCCGCTCCTCCGAAGAGGTCGGCGTCTACTTCGCCGTGGTCAAGACGCTGGCGCTGGTGTCCTTCATTCACTACGCAATGTCGGCGACGACCGCTCATCGCTTCACCGAGTATCACGCCGCCGGCGACAGGGAGCGGCTGTCGGCCTATGTGACCCATGCGATCAAGTGGACATTCTGGCCATCGCTCGCCGCAACGCTGGTGCTGCTCGCATTCGGCAAGCCGATGCTGTGGCTGTTCGGCCCGCAATTCGTCACCGGCTACAGCATCATGTTCATCGCCGCGGTCGGACTCGTGGTCCGATCGGCCATCGGCCCGGTCGAGCGGCTGCTCAACATGCTCGGCCATCAGCACGCCTGCGCCTCGGCTTACGCGCTCGCCTTCGGCATGAACGTCGCGCTGTGCTTCGCGCTGGTGCCGCGCTACGGCGGCCACGGCGCCGCCGCCGCAACCTCGATGTCGCTCGCCTTCGAGACGGTGCTGCTGTTCTGGATCGTCCGCCGCAGACTGGACCTGCACGTGCTGGCGTTCGGGAAGCAGCGGACCCCGACATAAAAGGCAGATCTGTCATGGCCGGATTTGTTCCGGCCGTCCCATGTCTTTGATCGAAGCTCCGCCAAGACGTGGATTCCCGGCGCAAGGCCAGGCATGAGGAGAAGACCGCCTGTTCGAATCGATTCGACCAGAGGCTTCAACTGAGTTGAATCAGACTCGTCGCTTGTCCTTTTGTTGAGCATGATCTTTTTTCCGAAAACCGGTTTCCACTTTTCGGGATCACGCTCTAGGCAGCCGTCCAGCCGCCGTCGATCGACAGATTGCTGCCGGTGATCTGCGCGGCATCGTCGCCGCACAGATAAAGCGCCAGAGCTGCGACCTGCTCCACGGTGACAAACTGCTTGGTCGGCTGTGCCGCGAGCAATACGTCGTTGACGACCTGCTCTTTTGTCATGTCGCGCGCCTTCATGGTGTCGGGGATCTGCTTCTCCACCAGCGGTGTCCAGACATAGCCGGGACTGATGCAGTTGCAGGTGATCTTGTGAGCCGCAAGCTCCAGCGCCACCGTCTTGGTGAGACCGGCGATGCCGTGCTTTGCGGCGACGTAAGCCGATTTGAAAGGCGAGGCCACCAGCGAATGCGCCGAGGCAGTGTTGACGATGCGGCCCCAGCCGCGTCGCTTCATGCCGGGAACGGCGGCGCGGATGGTGTGGAACGCCGACGAGAGGTTGATGGCGATGATCGCGTTCCATTTCTCGATCGGAAATTCCTCGATCGGCGACACGAACTGGATGCCCGCATTGTTGACGAGGATATCGACCGCGCCGAAGGTCGTCTCGCCGAGCGCGATCATGCCCGCGATCTCGTCGGGCCTCGTCATGTCGGCCGGCGAATGGATCGCCCTGACCTTGAACTCGCTCTCGATCGCGGAGCGCTCCTTCTCGATGTCGGCGGCCGCGCCGAATCCGTTGATCACGACATTGGCGCCGGCGCCCGCGAAAGCGCGGGCGTAAGCGAGGCCTATGCCGCTGGTCGAGCCGGTCACGACCGCGGTCTTGCCATTCAGATTCGTCATCGTTTCTTCTCCTGGCCGGAGCAGCCGTCGCATCGGATCCCGCGCAAAAGCCATCTGCGACGGAATCACGATGAAGCGATCCGTGCGAATATGAACCGCCCAGCCCGACCTTGGCCGCGACCAGCGTGGCGCTGGTTCACGCTGGCGTCAATCACCGCCGACGGCGGCTCGCTTCACGCAACGGTTATCGCTCATCGGGGGAGGCGAGAACGAGCGTCCAGAACACCTTGTACTTGCTGTCCGGCGCGTAGGTCGCGGCGATGCCCAGTTTCGTGACGCCGTTCTTCAGCATGTTCGCCCGATGAGGCGGCGAATCGCGCCAGCCCGAAAACGCCTCGGCGAGGGTGTGATAGCCCGCACCGATATTCTCGACCGCCAGCTTCGCCGGATAGCCGGCCGCCGCCAGCCGCCTGGGCAACGTGCCGGCGATGTCGTGGTCCATCTTGTTGCGTTTGGCCATCACCATCGATTGCGTTTCGGCGACCTTCATCAATTCCGGATCGACCGCTACCGGGCCGAGGCCATTATTGGCGCGATAGCCAGAAATCATGGACGCCGCCACCACGGGGTCCAGCCTGGCTCCGCCGTGGGCCATGTCGAGATAGAACGCCGGCTGTTCCGGAACTGCATTTTCCACGGCGGCGCATCCGGCCAGCGCCAGAAGGCCGAGTATCGCGGCGAAGATACGGATCATTCATCATTCCCCAAGTCGGCGGCAGTTGTTGCACACCAACAGTGGCTGAAAGGTGAACGATCACTAAATTCAAATCCGGTCCGCGAAAATGCGATAGCGCCGCGGCTGCAGGCCGACGACCTCGCCGTCGCGAAGCTCGCGGTCGCGCGGCACATCGATTTCGATGATGGTTTCGCCCCGGTTGCCGGACACGACGATGTCGGCCCGCTGGATCGGGCCGAAGGTCCGCACCCGCCGCACGGTCCCTTCAAGGCCGCCCCAGCCGCATGGGCTGATCTGCATGTCATGACGGCGAACGAACAGCTTCGAGGGTCCCGAACTGCCGCGCTCGGCGGCGATATTCAGCGGCGTGTCGCCGAGCCGCACCCGGCCGTCGTCGACCTCGACCGGCAGCACGATCGACTCTCCGATGAAGCCGTGGACGAACGCCGTCTGCGGATTGTCATAGACGTCGCTCGGCGTTCCGATCTGCTCGATGTGCCCCTTGTCCATCACAACCACGCTGTTGGCGACTTCAAGCGCCTCCTCCTGATCGTGGGTCACGAATATGGAAGTGACGTTGATTTCCTCGTGCAGCGAGCGCAGCCAGGTCCGCAGTTCCTTGCGCACCTTGGCGTCGAGCGCGCCGAACGGCTCGTCGAGCAGCAGCACGCGCGGCTCGATCGCCAGCGCGCGGGCGAGCGCGATGCGCTGACGCTGGCCGCCAGAAAGCTGGCTCGGATAGCGGTTCGACAGCCAGTCGAGCTGGACCAGGTCGAGCAGCTCCTTGACACGCGCGCGGATGGCGGCCTCGTCCTTGCGAACGGAACGAGGCTGCACGCGCAGACCGAACGCGACGTTTTCGAACACCGTCATGTGACGGAACAGCGCGTAATGCTGGAACACGAAGCCGACGCTGCGCTCGCCGGGCGCGCGCGACAGCGCGTTCTCGCCGTCGAAGGCGACCTCTCCGGAATCCGGCCAGTCGAGCCCGGCGATGATGCGCAGCAGCGTGGTCTTGCCGGACCCCGACGGGCCGAGCAGCGCCATCAGCTCGCCATGCGGGACCGTGAGATCGACGTGGTCCAGCGCGGCGAAGTCCCCGAACTTTTTCACGATATTGCGGACTTCAATGCTCACTCGGTCGTTGCCCTTCGTCGAGATGCCGTTCGAGAATAGTCTTCGCCACCAGCGTGACCAGCGCCAACAGGGCCAGCAGCGAGGCGATCGCGAACGCCGATACGAATTGATATTCGTTGTAGAGGATTTCAACCAGCAGCGGCATGGTGTTGGTTTCGCCGCGGATGTGCCCGGAGACGACGGACACCGCGCCGAACTCGCCCATCGCGCGGGCGTTGCAGAGCAGCACGCCGTAGAGCAGGCCCCATTTGATGTTCGGCAGCGTGACCCGGAAGAAGGTCTGCAATCCCGAAGCGCCAAGCGACAGCGCCGCTTCCTCCTCCGCCGTTCCCTGCTCCTGCATCAGCGGAATCAGCGCGCGCGACACGAATGGAAAGGTCACGAATGTCGTCGCCAGCGCGATGCCCGGCAGCGCGAACAGAAGCTGAATGTCGTGATCCTGCAACCAGGGTCCGAGAAAACCCTGCGCGCCGAACAGCAGCACGAACACCAGGCCGGAGATGACAGGGCTGACCGAGAAGGGAAGATCGACCAGCGAGATCAGGAGGGTCTTTCCCGGGAATTCGAATTTCGCGATCGCCCAGGCCGCGACCAGCCCGAACACCAGGTTGAGGCCGACAGAAATCACCGCAACTATCAATGTCAGCTTGATCGCCGACAGGGCTTCCGGATCGGCGAGCGCGGCGAGATAGGCGTGCGCGCCCCTGGCGAATGCCTCCGCGAACACGATCACCAGCGGCAGCACGATGAACACCGTGAGAAACAGGATGGTGAAGCCGATCAGCAGACCACGCACCCAGCGCGGTTCGGAGCGGGCATCGGTCCGCTCGAGCGGCACCGCGATCGCGGTTTCAGGCATCAAGGTCGCCTCTCAATGCGCCGGCACGCGAAGCTGCGCCCAGCGTTGCATGCGGTTGACGAGGAAGATGACCAGGAACGCCACCACCAGCATCACGACGGCGATGGCGGTGGCATCGGCATAGCGGAATTCGGACAGCCGGATCACGATCAGCAGCGGCGCGATCTCCGACACGTTCGGCAGATTGCCGGCGATGAAGATCACCGAACCGTATTCGCCGACCGCGCGCGCGAATGCGAGCGCGAAGCCCGTCAGCAGAGCGGGCAAAAGGCTCGGCAGAATGACGCGGGACACCGTCTGCCAGCGGTTGGCGCCGAGACTAGCGGCCGCCTCCTCGATCTCCGGATCGAGATCGATCAGCACCGGCTGCACGGTGCGAACCACGAAGGGAATGCCGATAAATACCATCGCGACGAAGATGCCGAGCGGCGTGAACGACACCTTGATGCCGAGTTCGGCTAGCGGCGCGCCGAGCCAGCCGTTCTGCGCGAACAACGTCGTCAGCGCGATCCCCGCGACCGCAGTCGGCAACGCGAACGGCACGTCAACGATCGCATCGAAGATACGGCGTCCCGGAAAGCGATAGCGGACCAGCGCCCAGACGATGATGCCGCCCATCACCAGATTGACGAGCGCGGCGAGAAACGCGAGCCCGAATGAGATCTTCAGCGCATTCAACGTTCGCCGGCTGGTGACGATGTCAACGAACTGGGCGAAGCTCAATTCGAACGACTTGAGAAACAGGCCGGCAAGAGGAAGCAGAACGATGATGGCAAGCCATGTCAGCGTCAGTCCCATGGTGAGGCCAAATCCCGGCAAAGTCCGTCGTCGTACCGATCCTCCTTTCACGTTGTCCCGCTCCGACCCGTCGCATCAGTTCTTGTAGATCTGATCGAAGATGCCGCCCTCGCCGAAATGGACCTTCTGCGCCTTGGTCCAGCCGCCAAACACGTCGTCGATCTTGAACAGTTCAACCTTGGGAAAGGCATCGGCATACTTCTTGATGATGGCGGGATCGGTCGGACGATAGAAATTCCGCGCCGCGATCTCCTGCGCGTCCGAAGTATACCAGTACTTCAGATACGCCTCGGCAACGGCGCGCGTTCCCTTCTTGTCCACCACTTTGTCGACCACGGCAACCGGCGGTTCCGCCAGAATGGAGATCGACGGCACCACGATCTCGAACTTGTCCTTTCCGAATTCCTTGAGCGCGAGAAAGGCTTCGTTTTCCCAGGCAAGCAGCACATCGCCGACGCCGCGCTCCACGAAAGTGACGGTCGAGCCGCGCGCGCCCGTATCGAGGACCGGAACGTGCTTGTAGATGTCGGCGACAAATTGTCTTGCCTTGTCCTCTCCACCGAATTTCTTCAGCGCGTAGCCCCACGCCGCCAGATAATTCCACCGCGCGCCGCCGGAGGTCTTCGGATTCGGCGTAATGACGCTCACGCCGGGCTTGATCAGATCGTCCCAGTCCTTGATGCCCTTGGGATTACCCTTGCGGACAAGGAAGACGATCGTCGACGTATAGGGCGAGGAGTTCTGCGGCAGCCGCTTCTGCCAGTCCTTGGCCAGAAACCCGCGCTCGGCGATGGCGTCAATGTCATAGGCGAGCGCCAGCGTGACGACGTCGGCCTGCAGGCCGTCGATCACCGAGCGCGCCTGCTTGCCGGACCCGCCGTGCGATTGCTTGATCTCGACGCTCTTGCCGGTCTCTTTCTGGTAAGCCGCAGCGAAGGCCTTGTTGAAATCGACATAGAGTTCGCGCGTCGGATCGTAGGAGACGTTTAGCAACGTGACGTCGGCGGCATACGCAGAGCCCGCCCAGAGCAGCCCGGCGAGAATAACAAGGACACGACGAAGCATTTTCATCTCCATAAGACCCGCTCGTGCGACAATCGCTAGTGGAGTGAATTTGACATTCGCTACTCACTTCGCAGCAAACCCGGCAAGCGAATGTCAAATTCAAAACTCCACTCGAAACCTAATTTGCTAGTGGTCCTTTGATTCTAACATTTGCAAGAATTCCTGCTGCAACGGGATGCAAATGTTAGAATCGGACCACTAGAGGCCTATGAATGAACCTCGTCAAACGGCGGCGTTTAGTCAACGAAACCACATTTCAATGTTTGCGGCGGCACAGGGTCATTCCACTACGAAGTCTTCATGGTGTGGATGCCGCATTCCGTCTTGGCTCTGCCGCGCCAGCGGCCGGCGCGCGCGCCTTCATCGGCGCTGGCGCGCGATGTGCATGGCATGCAGCCGACGGAAAGGAATCCCGATGCGACGAGCGGGTGCGGCGGCAGCTTCGCCGACGCATAGATCGCCTCGATGTCTTCGCGCGAGGCGTTCGCGAACGGATTGAATTTCAGTCGCGCCCCGTCATCCTCGACCACCGGAATGTCGGCGCGCTGGCCGCCCTGAAATCGCTTGCGGCCATTGATCCAGGCATCGAAGGACGTCAGCGCGCGCGCCAGCGGCTCCACTTTCCGGATGCGGCAGCAGGCATCCGGATCGGAGAGCCACAACTCGCGACCGGAGTCCTCGCGTTTCAACGCATCCTCGGACGGTTGAATGGAGCGAACGTCTTTCAACCCGAGCGCGGCGATCAGTGTGTCGCGATAGGCGAGCGTCTCCTCGAACAGCCAGCCGGTGTCGAGGAAGATCACGGGAATGGCCGGATCGACATCCGCCATCACCTTCAACAGCGCCGCCGATTCGGTGCCGAATGACGAGACCAGCGCCAACCGGTCGCGCCCGATCCTGCGCAGCGCCGCTTCGATCACCGCCGCCGGCGAGGCCTCGCCCAGCGAATCGTTCAGAGCCGATGCAGACGGCAACGCAGACCGCGCTGCCGCGCTCGCCGCGGCACTTCTGTTGTCGGTCGAAGACGTCATTCGGCGGCCATCTGGAATGTCTGCAACAGCGAATTCAGATTTGAATTACGCCACGGCGCCGAACGCGAGACCACATCGCCGATCACGAGAATCGCGGGGCCGCCGTCGATCCGGCGAACCAGCGCCGGCAGGCGATCCAGCGTGCCGACGACGGCTGTCGCATCGGGGCGGGTGGCGCGCGCGAATACGCCGACCGGGGTTTCCGGCGAACGGCCGGCCGCGAGCAAGCCGTTGCGGATCGACTGCGCTGCCGTGATTCCCATGTAGACGACGACCGTCATCTTCCGGTCTGTCAGCGCCGACCAGTCCACGCTCTCCGCATCCCGCGCTTTGTGGGCGGTGAGAAAGGTGACGCGCAGGGCCTCGTGACGGAAGGTCAGCGGCACTTCCGATTCCGCAGCCGCGCCGAGCGCGGCCGTGATTCCGGGAACGACCGAACAGGCGACACCGGCTTCGCGCAGCGCCTCGATCTCTTCGCCGCCGCGCCCGAAAATAAAGGGGTCGCCGCCCTTGAGGCGGACGGCCCGCTGCCCCGACTTCGCTGCATCGATCAGCAGGCGATTGATCGCGTCCTGCCCGATGCCGGGCTTGCCGACGCGGCGGCCCACCGGAACCCGCGCGGCGTCGCGGCGGGCGCGATCGAGGACTTCCGGCGAGACCAGCTCGTCGTAGAAGACAATGTCGGCGTCCTGCAACGCGCGCAACGCCTTGACAGTGAGGAGATCCGGATCGCCCGGCCCGGCGCCGACCAGCGTGACATGACCTTCGTCCTGTCGCGAGTTCTGTTCGCCCGCGTAAGCGGAGGGATCCGCAATCGCCGTCAGCGCGCCTTCGGCCTCGTCGGAGCGGCCGGCGAGAACCAAGGCGCCGATCGGGCCGTCGACGACGCGCTCCCAGAAGCGGCGACGCAACGGCGCATGGGCAATGCGATCATGAACCGGCTTGCGCCAGCGCCCGATCAAGGTTGCAAGGTCGCCAATTCGCGCCGGCAACAGCGCCTCGATGCGCTCGCGCACGCGGCGCGCCACCACAGGCGATGCTCCGCCGGTGCCGACCGCCACAACGACATCGCCGCGATCGACGATCGCCGGAACGATGAAACTCGAATGCGCGGGATCATCCATCACGTTGACGGGCAAGCCCGCAGCCCGCGCCCGCGCCGCCACCGCCATGCCGATCTCGGCTGCGCCCGCGCAGAACACCGCGACGATTTCGTTCAACTCGATCGTAGTGGGGTCGTCCACGCGCTCGATCCGCGACGCGGCGGCAGGATCGAGACCTGCGACCGCAAAGTCGTCGTCGGTGGCATGCCAGCGCACCCGCGCCTCCGCGGCCAGCAACAGGCGCAACCGGGCGCGCACCGGATCGCCCGCTCCAACCAGAAGGATCGGACCAGCGTGCGAATCGAGAAAGATCGGAAGGAATTTCATTCGATGCTTCTTCTTCCCCAACAGCGGGGTTGACTGAAATTATTTTCTATTTATGTATCTTGCAAGCGCATCAAACAGAAAATTATTTCTTCTATGCGGGTACGAAAGTATAGAATTTTCTACTTCCAAATACCGCACGGAAGAGATGCATCTTCTCAGCCTCCAGAATCCGCAATTTCGGCGGCCGCTGACGTCGACAATCAGCGGCCGTCGACCGCGCATGTAGCAACGCACGTGTAAGCCCAAGGAGCAGGCCATGCAGCCTGGAATGGACCACCTCGATGCGCTGGAAGCGCAGAGCATCTACATTTTCCGGGAAGCCTTCGCCCGGTTGAAAAAGCTCGCGCTGCTGTGGTCCCTCGGCAAGGATTCCAACGTGATGATATGGCTGGCGCGTAAGGCCTTCTTCGGCCGCGTGCCGTTCCCGGCGCTGCACGTCGACACCGAGAAGAAATTTCCCGAGATGTACGCGTTCCGCGAACGCTATTCCAAGGAATGGAATCTCGATCTCAAGGTCGACTACTGCCCGCCGATCGACGCGGTCGACCCGACGCTGCCGCCAGCCGCGCGTTCAGCGGCGCGCAAGACCGAGGGGTTGAAGCTTGCGCTGAACAAATACGGCTTCGACGGGCTGATCGCCGGCATCCGCCGCGACGAGGAAGCGACCCGCGCCAAGGAGCGGGTGTTTTCGCCGCGCGGCCTTGAGGGCGGATGGGACGTGCGCGATCAGCCGCCGGAATTCTGGGATCAGTTCAACGCATCGCCGCCGCCCGGCGCTCACTTGCGCATCCATCCGATCCTGCATTGGACAGAAGCCGATATCTGGGCCTACACCAAGCGCGAGAACATCCCGATCATTCCGCTCTATCTGGCCAAGAACGGCAAACGCTATCGCTCGCTGGGCGATGCCGACATCACCTTCCCCGTCGCCTCGACCGCGTCGACCATCGACGAGATTCTGATCGAACTCGAAGGCAGTAAAATTCCCGAACGCGCCGGTCGCGCACTCGATCATGAAACCGAAGACGCGTTCGAGCGGCTTCGGGTCGCCGGCTATCTCTGACCTGAATCGAATCGAGCGTTTTCCGATGAATATGATCGCCCCCGCCATCGCACCGAACACCGTCTTCGCGACGCCTAACGGAACGACACGCCCTCAGGTCAGCATCGTCATCGTCGGCCACGTCGATCACGGCAAGTCGACGCTGGTCGGACGGCTGTTGCACGAGACCGGCAGCCTGCCCGACGGCAAGCTGGAAATGCTGAAAGCCGTCAGCGCCCGGCGCGGCATGCCGTTCGAATGGTCGTTCCTGCTGGACGCGCTGCAGACCGAACGCGATCAGGGCATCACCATCGACACCACGCAAATCCGTTTCCGCACCCGCTCGCGCGACGTGGTGCTGATCGACGCGCCCGGCCACGCCGAATTCCTCCGCAACATGATCACCGGCGCGGCGCAGGCCGATGGCGCGGTGCTGATCATCGACGCGCTGGAAGGCGTGCGCGACCAGACCCGGCGACACGGTTATCTGCTGCATCTGCTCGGCGTCAAACAGGTCGCGGTCGTCGTCAACAAGATGGACCGCGTCGATTTCAGCGCGGACCGATTCAATGCCATCCGCGACGAGATTTCAGCGCATCTGACCGGCCTCGGCATCGCACCCACGGCGGTGATCCCGATCTCCGCCCGCGACGGCGACGGCGTGGCCGAGCGGACCGCCAAGATCGGCTGGTACACCGGTCCGACCGTGGTCGAAGCGCTCGACGCGTTGCAACCGGCGCGCCCGCTGGACGAGCTGTCGCTGCGGCTGCCGGTGCAGGCGATCTACAAGTTCGACGATCGGCGCATCGTCGCCGGCCGCATCGAGTCGGGGAGCCTGGCCGCGGGCGACGAGATCGTCATCATGCCGGCCGGCAAGATCGCCAAGATCCGCAGCGTCGAAGGCTGGCCGTCGAGCCCGACCGTGACGCAAAGCGCCGGACGATCCGTCGGCATCACGCTGGACCGAGAACTGTTCGTCGAACGCGGCGACGTCATCGCGCATGCCGGATCGGCGCCGCGCGACACGCGGCGGATTCGCGCGCGCATTTTCTGGCTGCACGAGCAGCCGCTCGCAGCCGGCGCATCCATTCTGCTGCGGCTCGGCAACAAGGAAACACGTGCCGTCGTCGTCGCCATCGAAAAGGCGGTCGATCCCGGCGAACTGGCGAGCGCCGAGGCCAGGGCGATCGCGCGCAACCATGTCGGCGAGATCGACATCTCGCTGGCGCAGCCGCTCGCCGCCGATCCTTACGTCGACAATCCCCGCACCGGCCGTCTCGTGATCGAGGTCAACGGCCGTATCGCCGGTGGCGGTCTCGTGCTCAGCGTCGATGCGGGACAGCGCGCGGTGCCGGTCGACATCGTGCCGGTGGAATCGGCGTTGCGTCCGGAGGAGCGCTCCGCGCGCTATCGTCATAACGGCGCCGTGGTGTGGCTGACGGGATTGCCCGGGTCGGGCAAATCGACGCTGGCGCGCGCGCTGGAGCGGAAACTGTTCGGCGACGGCGGCTCGCCGATCCTGCTCGACGGCGACACGCTGCGCGCGGGATTGAACGGCGACCTCGGTTTCTCGCCGCAGGACCGCACTGAAAACATCCGTCGGCTCGCGGAAGTCGCCGCGCATCTCGCGCGTAACGGTCATGTTGCGATCGTGGCTGCCGTCTCGCCATCCCGCGAGGATCGCGCCGCGGCACGGCGCATCGCCGATGCGGCTTTTCGCGAGGTCTATGTCGCAACGCCGGCCGATGTTTGCGAGAGTCGCGACCCCAAGGGCCATTACGCCAAGGCGCGCGCCGGGGTGCTGCACGGATTCACCGGCATCGGCAACGACTACCAGCCTCCGGAGTCGGTGGAACTGACGATCGATACGTCGTCCCGCACCGTGGCCGACGCCGCCGATGACATCGAACGCATGCTCATAAGCACCGGCATTCTGTTCGACGAACTGACCGACCTCGCCGCCAATATCTGAGCTTGCGAATCCCGCAAGCCCTGGACGTGGACGACCGCCGCGAGTTGTATCGCGGCGGTCGTTCGGTTTTTTTCGATGGGATTATTCACCTTTTGTAGGGGCTCGCTGCGCTCGCTTTGGCGCTAAAAGGCAATATTGGCCGAATTTTCGGCAAGCCGCCTTGAACAGCGCATGGTCGCCGTTTCTCCAGAGACTTCGACATGACCCGCATTGATGCTCACGGACTGAAGATCGCGACGGTCCTGTTCGATTTTATCGAGAAAGAGGCCACGCCGGGGACCGGCATTTCGCCGGATGCCTTCTGGGCCGGACTTGCCGCCATCGTCCGCGATCTTGGGCCGAGAAACCGGGAGCTGCTGGCGATACGCGACACGCTGCAGGCGAAGATCGACGGCTGGCATCGCGCCAACAAAAGCCGGCCGTTCGACAAGGACGCCTATACCGGGTTCCTGAAAGAGATCGGCTATCTGTTGCCCGAGCCGGAGACTCATGCGGTCGAAACCGCCGATGTCGATGAAGAGATCGGAAAGATCTGCGGACCGCAACTGGTGGTGCCGCTGACCAACGCGCGATATGCGCTGAACGCCGCCAACGCGCGCTGGGGCAGCCTTTACGATGCGCTGTACGGCACCGACGCCGTTCCGCACGACGCCGGTGAGGCCAGAGGTTACGACAAGGCGCGCGGCGGCAAGGTGATCGCGAGGGCAAAGGCATTTCTGGACTCCGCGGTACCGCTCGCGGCCGGCAGCCATGCCGACGTAACGAGTTACCGCGTGGTCAATGGAGCGTTATCGGCGAGGCTCCGTAACGGCAGCGACAGCGGCTTGACGTCGAAATCGCAGTTCGCGGGCCACCAGGGCGACGCGAGCGCACCCTCCGCGATCCTTCTCGTCAACCATGGCCTGCATATCGAGATTCGAATCGATCGCAGCCACGCCATCGGCAAGGACGATGCCGCAGGGGTCGCCGACTTGATCCTCGAGGCCGCCATCAGCACCATCCTCGACATGGAGGACAGCGTCGCCGCCGTCGATGCCGAGGACAAGGTTCTGGTCTATCGCAATACCCTCGGCCTGATGAACGGCACGCTGCAGGACAGTTTCGAGAAGGGCGGCAAAACCGTCACCCGCGCGCTCAATGCCGACCGCATCTACATCACTCCCGGCGGCGGCGAGCTAAGGCTGCACGGGCGCAGCCTGCTTTTGATTCGCAACGTCGGCCATCACATGTTCACCGACGCGGTGCTCGACGAGAACGGCGCCGACATTCCGGAAGGCATGCTCGACGCCGCGGTGTCCGGCCTGCTCGCGATCCACGATTTCAGCGGCGCCTCGAAAACGAAGAACAGCCGAACCGGCTCGGCCTATATCGTCAAGCCGAAGATGCACGGACCGGACGAGGTCGCGCTGACCTGCGAACTGCTCGCCCGGGTCGAGACAATGCTCGGATTGCCGGAGAATGCGCTCAAGGTCGGCGTCATGGACGAGGAACGCCGCACCACCGTCAACCTCAAGGCCTGCATCCAGGCGGCCGCGAAACGCGTCTGCTTCATCAACACCGGATTTCTCGACCGCACCGGCGACGAGATTCACACCTCGATGGAAGCGGGACCGATGATCCGCAAAAACGAGATGAAGGCGCAGCCGTGGATGCAGGCGTACGAGGACTGGAACGTCGACATCGGCTTGATCGACGGCCTGCCCGGCCACGCCCAGATCGGCAAGGGGATGTGGGCCGCGCCCGACAGGATGGCCGACATGCTGGCGCAGAAGATCGGCCATCCCCAGGCCGGCGCTACCACCGCATGGGTGCCTTCGCCAACCGCGGCGACACTGCACGCCCTGCACTATCATCAGGTCGACGTCCTGAAACGCCAGCAGGAGCTGAAAGCCGGCGGCCGCCGCGCAAAACTTGCCGACATCCTCACCCTTCCGGTGTCGCAGTCGAATTGGGCGCCCGACGATGTAAGGCAGGAGATCGACAATAACTGCCAGGGCATTCTCGGCTACGTCGTGCGCTGGATCGATCAGGGTGTCGGCTGTTCGAAGGTGCCCGATATCCACGACATCGGACTGATGGAGGATCGCGCCACGCTACGCATCTCCAGCCAGCATCTGGCGAACTGGCTGCATCAGGGCGTCGTCACCAAGGATCAGGTGATGGAGTCGCTCAAGCGCATGGCCGTCGTCGTCGACAGGCAGAACGCCGACGATCCCCTCTATCAACCAATGGCGCCGGGGTTCGACGGCGTCGCCTTCCAGGCGGCGTGCGACCTGGTGTTCAAGGGACGCGAACAACCGAATGGCTACACCGAGCACATCCTGACAGGACGGAGACGCGAGGCCAAGGCGGGGGTTAGGGCGGGGGTTAGGGCGAAGATCAAGGCGCGGATCAAGCCGGAAGACAAGACGGCCGGCTGAGCGTCGATCCCGCGATTGGCATAAAATCCCCGGCGTGGCCGCCGGGGAAGCCTTGCTTGTCCGAGGCGCTGACGCGGGCCTCAGAATATTGGAAGATACTTCAGCGCCGACGCGACGCCGAGCACGATAACGGCGACGCGGGCGATCTGCTTGCCGCGAACGTCCAGCGGGGCCACGCTGATGAAGTACAGCACAAGAACAACGACGAAGAACGTAATCAGGACGCTGATGAGCATTGTTGCCTCTCCAAAATTGATCGCAAGATTTCAAGCAAGATTTCAAGACGGAGAAAGCGCCCTCGCGACATTTGGCGCGCGAGGCAATCCGGACGAGGCTTGAAAGTTCCACCGAAAGCGCGTGAAACGACAGACCAGCAGGCGCATCCGCCAACATAAATCGATACCGGCTTCCTCGCCGCCGATCGTCTCGCCCTCACGCATCATCGAACGGGAATGACTGCCAGGACAGGCTGACTGGCAGGCCGTGCGGTCGCGGAACTTAAGCCGTAACGGCACGTTGGTTGCTCATATCCCTGCAGTTTTCAGGAGCGTTGGATGGCGAGCGATGACGAGGAAGCGATGAAGAACTTGACCGATAAAGCGACTTACGACCGCCTTGAGAAGGACTTGTCCGCGGTGAAAAACGATATCTCCGCCCTGGCGGATCAGGTCTCCGACGCGCTCAGTACGTTGACCGGCTCTGCCAAAAAGCAGGCGCGCCGTGGCTACAGGCAGGCCAGAGCCAATGTCGACTCCGTCCTCTCCGATGTGTCGGAGCGCGGCAATGCGGCGCTCGATGCAGCGCAGAATGCCGTAGGCTCCATCGAGGACACGCTGGAGGAAGCAATCCAGCAGCGTCCTCTCGCGACTGTCGCGCTTGCGATCGGGCTGGGTTTTCTGATCGGCGTGACCTGGCGCCGATGACGCGCCGGCAATTTCAATCCGGTCGGGCCACAGCGGACACTGTGGCCGCGGCTGTGATTTCCAGTCATTTCAACAATCGATTTTCGGGCGAGGCGTTGAATGTTTCAGCGGGCGATTGATGACCTCAAGGAGAGCGTGAGCAACGCCGTGCGGCTCACCTCGGTCGCCGTCGTCGGGGTCATCACAGGCTCCATCACAATTATATTCCTGTGTGCCGCCGCGTTCGTCTTTGTGTTGCAGAACTACGGCTTGATCGAGGCTTGCCTCGCCGGCGCGGCGATCTTCTTCCTGATCACTGTGATCGCGATCGTGACCTATGCGGTCCGGCGCAAGGCCATAAAGAAAAACGCCGCCCAGAGAACCAGGGCGACGGCGCAAAGCTTTCTGGCCGATCCGATGGTGATGGCAGCGGGACTTCAGCTGGTTCGCGCGGTCGGCATCAAGAAACTGATTCCGCTTCTGGCCGTCGGCGGTCTGGCCCTGGGACTGCTTGCGGGCCGGCGCGACAAGGGTGGCGATCCCGGCACCCGTTCCTGATTTCCCGAGACGAACGGCGACGCAATGATCAGGTGACGCAGCGGCCAGGCTGAAGCTGCTTGGCGACGTCCGTCAAAACACTTACCACCGGTTCGCATGCGATCGTCCGTCTGGCCTGGGATGACGCAGGCCTCCGGCGGGCGGGCGGGCTTCTGTCGCGCTCACTAGCCATCATGTGGCCAGCTCCCGGAATCTGGATCACGACGGAGGCATCCGGAAGGCTTTCAAGCCGAATGGAAACTGTCCGGCCCTCAAAAGGCGTCAACCGGACCGGACCGCGGTCGGACTTGGCGGCGCGATTCACGATCGCAGCAGCGGTCACGTCCGCGCGCGTGGCCAGATCATGGGCCGGGGATAAATGCATCGCGCCGAGAGGCAGAATCACCGCCAGCGCACCGAGAACGCCCGTCGATACCTGAAACATCGTCGCCTCGCCCGTTTATCCTTGCGACGGCGACGATCTCGAGCGCCGCGCGTCGGGTTGCGGATCAGAACCGCTTGGCGATAACGCACTCGGCAAGACATCGTTCATTTAACGGATTTCAAAAAAGAGAGCGATGCGGAACGCTTCCCCGGCCCTCGCGTTGTCCGGACAGCCGGTCATCCTCCCCCTGCCCGCCCGACCGGCGACGAGGACGCGGCTGATGGTGATGCCAGCCGCGTCCGTTTTCTTTTCCGGCCTGCAAACCACGCCGCAAGCTTGGACGGCATCGATCCATGCCGCGAGGCGGGCTAGAAACCGCAAATCAGGATGCAGCGGCGCGGGGTTCCCGATTACGCGAGTTTCGATGGAAGAACAGCGCCTGACTGGCGACCGCCGAAACCATGGCCGGCTGGAATGGCTTTGAAATGAGGAACGCCGGCTCGGGCCGCTCGCCGGTCAGGAAGCGCTCGGGATAGGCCGTAATGAAGACAACGGGCACCTCGACGACGCGCAGGAGTTCGTTCACGGCATCCAGCCCGGAGCTGCCGTCAGCGAGCTGGATATCGGCCAGAATGAGGCCGGGTTTCCGGGTTTTGGCCAGGGCGATCGCGTCGCCATGGGTGCGAGCGACGCCGATCACCCGGTGGCCGAGATTCTTGACGAGGCTCTCCAGATCCATCGCGATGAACGTCTCATCCTCGATAATCAGGACGTCGGTGGCGATTTCAGCCGCCATCTCGCGGCCGGCAACATCGCTCAGCTTGCGGACTTCCGCCACGCTGGTCTGCAGGACAAAGGCCGCCTCCTCCTCGGAAAAACCTTCCAGCGACAACAACAGGAAGGCCTGACGCGGCAAAGGCGTGATATTCGTCAGCCGCCGCTCCGTCGGAGCCAGGACCGGCACCTCGTCGATGCCGCCATTGATCGAAACCGAATTCCAGATCTGGGTAAACAGCCGGAACAAGCCCGCCCGCGGTCCATGCCGCTCGTCCAGCACCGTTGGATCCTGAAGCAGCGCCTCCAACATGGCTCCGACATAAGCGTCACCGGATGCCTGATTACCCGTTAGCGCGCGAGCGTAACGTCGCAAGAGCGGCAAATGCTCCGCGACAACCTGTGATCGAAACATCCCGTCCATCCTTTTTGAGACCCCTCAATCAGGGATCAGGCATCTTATCTTGATTTGGGTGATGCGCAGCGCAAAGCAGCGGATCCCCGTCCGGTCGCTGCGTAATTTACGCTTTAGCATGACAAAAGTTCCCCCATGCAGGAACTTTACCTCGCGCTTCGCATTAGCCCGCACGAGTTCCGCAAAGACCGCCTAACAAACGGGGAATTCTCGATTTTTCAATAGCTTGAAACTTTGGGAATGAAAGAAGATCATGAAAGATTCAAAGCCATCACCCGGTAAGGGCGGCCTTAACGCCGAGATTCAGTCCAGAATCGGGCATCAGCTCCGCGCGATGTATGACGACGTCGTGAGGCAGGGCGTCCCGGACCGGTTTGCGGAATTAATCCGAAAGCTCGATGGATCGGGGCAAAATCATCCACAAATAAACCCTGCGGGCGATTTCGACGCAAAAAACAGCGGGAGGGACTAATGCCTCTCACAGATTCACTTCGCGAGGATATTCTGGCATCGGTGCCGAACCTGCGCGCATTCGCAATTTCATTGAGCGGAAACGGCGATCGTGCCGATGACCTCGTGCAGGAAACCCTGCTTCGGGCGCTTGCCAACATCGACTCGTTCCAGCCCGGCTCGAATCTTCCGGCGTGGCTGTTCACGATCTTGCGCAACCTGTTCCGCTCCGACTACCGCAAGCGGCGTCGCGAGGTGGAAGATTCCGACGGCAGCTATGCGAAAACGTTGAAATCGCAGCCGAACCAGAACGCCCATCTGGAATTCGAGGAATTCCGCGCAGCGCTCGACAAGCTGCCGCAAGACCAGCGCGAAGCCCTGATTCTGGTAGGCGCTTCGGGATTCTCTTATGAAGATGCCGCGAAGATCTGCGGATGCGCAGTCGGCACCATCAAGAGCCGCGTCAATCGCGCGCGATCGAAGCTGAGCGCGCTGCTTTACGTCGAGGGTGCCGATGATTTCGGCCCGGACGACACCGTTCGGGCAGTGATCGGCAGTAGCCGGTAGGCCACCCAGCAAACCCACAGCAAGGCGGCTCCCAGGGCCTTATCAGCGATCTGACGCGGTCGCCGGCTTGATCGGCGCGGAAATTTGCTGCGTACGATCTCTCTCGATCATGTCCACCACGGTCTCCATGGGAGCGGCGAGTTCGTAAACATAACTCACTTCGGTAAAATACCGCTTGGAGTAACCACCCAGCGCCTCCGGCGCAACGCGGTCCAGCAGGATGATGCCGAAATCGCTGTCCTCGCGGCGGGTCGCGGCGCTGGTGTTGAATTCCTCCCATCGAAAGCGAAACATCGACTCGCTGCCGTCGCCATCGACCGCCCAATGCGCGACAACATGCGGATGCTTGCCGACCAGCGAGAGGCCTTCGTCAGAGTGCGAGGCGAGTTCGAAGAACAGCAATGAGAGGCTCTGAGCCGCGCGCGCGCTCACGGTGATGTCGGGACCATCGACCGCGATGCGGTCGGCGTTGGGAATGGCGCGCGCCTCGAACAATCCTCTCAGCTTGACGCCCTGCCACTGGCTTTCGCTGAGCAGCGAGACCACGTTGGACATGGCATGGATCCGTCCGATCAGCAATTCGCGGGCGACTTCGATGTCGGAGCCGTGCCGCAGCGTGCGGGTGACGATCGATTGAATCACCGCAAGAATGTTCTTGACCCGGTGATTGAGCTCGTCGATCACGGCCGTCAGACGCCGCTCGAAGCTGATCCGAACCTGGATTTCCCGGCTCAGCCGCAGATTATTGTAAGCGACGTATCCGAACAGGCCGCAAATGATGCTCGTCAGCGCCAGACCGATCGCGGCCACCACCACGGCAAGCCTTTGCGCGCGAAGGGCCGAATTGGTTTTCGGGTAATAGCCAAGCGACCAGTCCCGCCCGCCGAACGTCACCGTCCGGAGCACCAGCGGAACGGGATCAGCCGGCCGTCTGAGACGTGTCGTGACATTGCCGCTGTCGTCGGCGATCCATTCAGACGCCGGATTTCGCGGATCTTTCAGGACGACGGAGAACAGCGACAGCTCGTCGTTTGTCAGCATCAGCGACGCCAGTCGATAGGAAAACGTGACAAAGCCCGCCGCCGTGTCGCTTCCTTCCGGGAAAACCGGCGTTGCGATAACGAGCCCCATCGGCCCATCGGGCTGCAGCAGATTGACCGGATCCGATACCACCGACGTCTTCGTCTGCATCGCTTGGGCGAGCATCGGCCCCAGGATAGGATGCTCGTCGAGCGAGCGCCCCGCGAATGCGTTCGTTTCAGCGTTTTGCGGTTCGACGTCCATCAGCACGTCGATCGGCTTGTCGAGCGAACCCAGATCGCGGGGGCTGTCGTCAAAGCTCCGGATGTGCGGATTTGGAAATCCTGCAGCCGCCAGAGTGGCGCTGGCTTCCGAAAGCTCGCTCGGCTGCAGATGCGCTACCCAGCCCGCGATAACGAAATCGGTCTTGAAGGCATAGATCGACGCTCGCAGCGGGTGGAGCATGTTGGCCTGTACCGTGGCGGGCGAACGAAACAAGCCGGAGGCCACCCGCGCCAGCAGCTCTCGTTCGATCAGACGCTCCTGAACCAGGCTGGCATGGACGTCGATCGCGCGCGACAGCGCGATCCTGTCGATCGTTAATTCCTGATCATGAGCGCGCCAGGCCGCAAGGCCGGAGAGAAGAACCCCGATGACCGCGACGAACCCAATAACGAAACCCAGCCGAACCACGTGCCTACCCGGAAGTCAGGAGAATGAAGCCGCTCGCACCATCGGCCGGCCTTGAAGTCTAGCAGCAGCGAGCCCCCGCCCTGAGGATGCCCCACGTCAATCGCCCCGCGCCAGCCTGGTTCCGTCCTGCCGGGCAAAACCCGGGACGATCGTTAACAGACTCAGGCCGGCCGAGTCCGGTCTTCATGATGGCGAAAGGTCCGCGCCCGCAATCCGCCCCGCGACTCGCATGTCCTGGTCGCACTGAACTATCAAGACCCCGGGTCGGTCCTGCCGACCCAAGGATCAACCTCGTGCGCAGCTACACCGCGGGCCGCAGTCGGGCGCCATCGTGGTCCGCCATCTCGAACGTTCGCACCGCACCGGGCGTTTCTCCCGCAATCGCAACCGGGATAAAATGCTCGGTGCGGCCCTGGGTGGCGCTTTCGATCAGCACCTGACGCGTCGCGCCGACCTCCGCAGTCAGTCGCCGCAACAGCGCAGCCTCGGCCGCCGCGCGCAGCCGCCTTGCGCGGTCCCTGATCACATCGCCCGCAACCTGTGGCATCCGCGCCGCCGGCGTCCCCGGACGCGGCGAATAGGGAAACACATGAACAAAGGTGAGATCGCAGTCCGCGACGAGATCCAGCGACCGCGCGAACATCTCCTCGGTCTCGGTCGGAAAACCGGCGATGAGATCGGCGCCGAAGGCGATGTCCGGCCGCAGCCGCCGCACCTGCGCGCAAAACTCGATGGCGTCCCGGCTTGAATGCCGCCGCTTCATCCGCTTCAGGATCATATCGTCCCCGGACTGCAGCGACAGATGCAGATGCGGCATCAACCGTTCGTCGTCGGCGATCACATCGAGCAGGTCGCGATCCGCCTCGATCGAATCGATCGACGAGATTCGCAGCCGCCTCACCTCCGGCACATGCCGCAGGATCCGCCTGACCAATCCGCCCAGTCTCGGTGCGCCCGGCAGATCGGCGCCGTAGCTCGTGAGATCGACGCCGGTCAGCACGATTTCCACATGGCCCGCCTCAGTGAGCGCGCGCACCTGATCGACCACCGCGCCCATCGGAACCGAACGCGAATTGCCGCGCCCGAAAGGAATGATGCAGAAGGTGCAGCGATGATCGCAGCCGTTCTGCACCTGCACGAAGGCGCGCGGCAACCCGCTTTGAAAGCCATCGGCAAGGTGCGGCGCTGTCTCCCTCACCGCCATGATGTCGGCGACCGCGATTTTTTCCGTGTTGGCAATTCCGAAACCGGCCGCGGCCGCGAATGCGGTCCGTGCCTCGCGCCAGGCTTCACCTCGCATCTTGTCGTCGTTGCCGATCACGCGATCGACTTCAGCCATCTCCGCGAACATCGCCGGCTGGATCTGCGCCGCGCAGCCGGTGACGACGATGCGTGCCGACGGCCGCTCGCGCCTCAGCCTGCGGATCGATTGCCGCGCCTGCGCCACCGCCTCGTTGGTGACGGCGCAACTGTTGACGATGACGACGTCGTTAAGCCCGGCGCCGCTCGCATTGCGGCGGATGATTTCGGATTCGGAGGCATTGAGCCGGCAGCCGAAGGTGACGACATCGACCGCCATCACGCGACAGAGGCGAACAATGCGGGATCGAACGTACCGGCATATTCGAACACGGCCGGACCGGTCATCATCACATGATCGCCGTGCTCGCACCACTCGATGGTCAGATTGCCGCCGGGCAGCATCATCTCGACCGTGCGGTTGGTCCGTTTGAGCCGCGCCGCCGCCACTGCCGTCGCGCAGGCCGCCGAACCGCAGGCCTTGGTCAGGCCCACGCCGCGCTCCCAGGTCCGCATCACGATGTGATCGCGATCGACGATATGCGCCAGCGTGATGTTGGCACGCTCGGGAAAGATCGGATGATTCTCCAATAGTGGCCCGAAGCGTTCAAGGTCATAAGCATTCACGTCATCGACCCAGAAGATGGCGTGCGGATTGCCCATGCTGACCACCGACGGCGAATGCAGCACCGGCTTTTCGATCGGCCCGACCTGCAATTCGATATAGCGGGTGTCGCGGAATTCCTCGGCGAGCGGGATATCCCGCCAATCGAATTTTGGTAGCCCCATGTCGACGGTGTAGAAACCGCGCGTGGAGCCTCGCCAGCAATTCAACAGCCCGGCACGGGTCTCGAAAGTCAGCACGGTCTTGCCCGTGGCTTCGAACACCTGCCGCGCCACGCAACGCATGCCATTGCCGCAAGCGTTCGCCTCCGAACCGTCGTTATTGTAGATTCGAACGAAGGCCTCCGTGCGTGGCGTCCGCGGGGGTTGCAGGACCATCAACTGATCATAGGGAACGCCGGCCGGCGAGGCGATCGCGCGTGCCTCCTCGGCCGTCACCGTGGCGGCACTGTCGCGCAGATCGACCACGACGATCTCGTTGCCGATGCCGTTCATCTTGCTGAAAGCGTGGTTTGCGAGCGCGCCCATCCTGGCATCCATTTTCCGGCGTCCGTCCTCCGCTTTATATGGCGAATACCCGGTGATTGGCCAGCGCGGCCGGCATCCGCCCCGGTCAACGCAATATGCGCGCCTGCGCCCCACGCCCGCCACGATGCGGCATGACATATTCTCATGACATGCTCCGGCGCGAGTCGGATATCATCCTGTCAGGCATCGCATAATTCCGCCGCAACGGCGGCCAAGGGTCGGGTCTTGCGGATATCGGTCAGCGCGAGACGTCGGCCAGCACCAGGGAGACCCGTTCAATGAATCGCCCCCGCCTTTTTCGCCGCCTCGCGATCGCGATGATCCCGGCGGCCATGTCCCTGGGGCTCTCCGCGGTACTTGCCCAAACCCCGCCCGCGACGCCTCCCGGCGCGACGGCACCGCCTGCGACCCCGGCCCCGCCGGCTGCGCCCGCCCCGCCCGGAACAGCAACTCCGACGACGCCGGCTCCCCCGCCGGCCGAAGTCCAGACCCCGGCAAACCCCACCGCAGAGGCGCCGAAGCCGCCGGCCACGGCCCCCGTGCACACCGCCGATCCCTTCGGCGAGGAATTCACGCTGACACCGAAGACAGTCCTGACCTTGCGAAACACCGCCACCTGGGACACCGCGTTCGAGACGCTGATCGATTCCTTCAAGTCGCTCGCGGCCGTTCTCGACAAGCAGGGCGTCAAGGCCGCCGGCAACATGATGATCGTCTATACCTCGACCGACGACAACGGCTTCTCGTTCATGGCGGAAGTCCCGGTCGACCAGGAGTTGAAGGACCTGCCCAAGAACATGAGCATGAACAAATCACCGGAGGGCAAGGCGCTGAAATTCGTGCATCGCGGCTCCTACGACAACATGGACAACACCTATGAGGCGATCACCAACCACCTTGACGACAAAAAGCTCGAAGCCAAGGATACCTTCATCGAGGAGTACATGACCGATCCGCTGAAGACCGAAGAAGACAATCTGGTCATCAACGTCTATGTCCCGCTGAAATGAGAGCCGTCATGCAGACCCGGATCCCGCTCACCGTCGTCGCCGCCACCATCGCCGCTTCGATCTCGATGCCCGCGCAAGCGGATATACAATCGCGACCGACAATCTCGGTGACCGGCGAGGCCACGATCTCGGCGCCTCCGGATCTTGCGCGGATCGAAGCAGGCGTCACGACCGACGCCAAGACCGCGCGCGACGCCGCCAGCGCCAACAACGACGCCATGGGCAAGGTGCTGCTGGCGCTGAAAAGCGCAGGTCTTTCCGACAAGGACTATCAGACCTCGCGACTATCGCTGCAGCCGCAATACGCCAATCAGAACCGCCCGGGACCCAACGTCCTCTCCGGCTATCGCGCCAGCAACCAGGTCACGATCAAGCTGCGCGATGTCAGCAAGATCGCCGGCGTGATCGACGCGGTGACCGCGGCCGGGGCCAACGACATCGGCGGCATCAACTTCATGGTCTCCAACGCCTCGAAGCTGCTCGACGACGCCCGCGCCGAGGCGGTCACTGATGCGCGGCGCAAGGCGGAGATCTACGCCAAGGCCGCGGGAGTCACGCTCGGCGCGCCCATCAGCATTTCCGAACACGGCGCGGCGGTGCCGATAATGTATCGCCGCGCTGCGGCGCCGATGGCCGCGGAGACCCCGATCGCCCCCGGCGAGGAAACATTGCGCGTGACGGTCGGCATATCCTGGGAGATCAAGGCAGCGCCGTAGCGGTTTGGCGCGCCAATCGGCTTGACTCCGGCAGGCCGCCGCCTGTAAATCCGCCGGAATTCTCGAAAAGACTCTTCTTTTCGACCCGCCGACCGGCCGCAGGGGCCGGAGGTCAACGCCCGACAGCGCTGTGCGCCCTCGGGCGTAAACGTGTTTTGGGTTTGCGTCTCACAGACCCTCGGTCGTCATGCCCGGACTTGTTCCGGGCATCCACGACTTAAATTGTCTTCAATGGGAACGAGACGTGGGTGGCCGGGACTAGCCCGGCCACGACGAGGAGAAGACAGGAACGGCTCATGTTCGACAATCTGTCGGAAAGGCTCGGCGGCATTCTCGATCGGCTGACGCGGCGCGGCGCGCTGACGGAAGCCGACGTCGACGCCGCCATGCGCGAGGTGCGCCGGGCGCTCCTGGAGGCCGACGTCTCGCTCGACGTGGTGCGCAGCTTCACCGACAAGGTCCGCGAGCAGGCGATCGGCGCCACCGTGGTCAAATCGGTGACGCCCGGCCAGATGGTGGTGAAGATCGTCCATGACGAGCTGATCGCCACGCTCGGCTCAGACGGCCAGACCATCGACCTCAATGCGGTGCCGCCGGTCATCATCATGATGGTCGGCCTGCAAGGCTCGGGCAAGACCACCACGACGGCGAAACTGGCGCGACGGCTGACCGAGCGCGACAAACGCAAGGTGCTGATGGCCTCGCTCGACATCTATCGTCCGGCGGCGATGGAGCAACTCGCGGTGCTCGGCCGCGACCTCGACATCCAGACGCTGCCGATCGTCGCGGGCCAGAAGCCCGAGCAGATCGCGCGGCGCGCGCTGGAGGCCGGCAAGCTCGGCGGCCACGACGTGGTGCTGCTCGACACCGCCGGCCGCACCACGCTCGACGAAGACATGATGTCCGAGGCGGCGAACATCAAAGCCGTCGCCCACCCGCACGAAGTGCTGCTGGTGGCCGATTCGCTGACCGGCCAGGACGCCGTGAATCTGGCGCGTTCCTTCGATGAGCGCGTCGGCCTCACCGGCATCGTGCTGACACGAGTGGACGGCGACGGCCGCGGCGGCGCGGCGCTGTCGATGCGTCAGGTCACCGGCAAGCCGATCAAGCTGATCGGCACCGGCGAAAAGACCGACGCGCTGGAGGACTTCCATCCCTCCCGCATCGCCGGCCGCATCCTCGGCATGGGCGACGTGGTCACCCTGGTCGAAAAGGCCGCCGCCAACATCGACGCCGAGAAAGCCGCGCGCACAACTGAAAAGATGCGCAAGGGCCAGTTCGACCTCAACGACATGCGCGAGCAGTTGCTGCAGATGGCGAACATGGGCGGCGTATCAGGCCTGATGGGCATGATGCCCGGCATCGCCAAGATGAAGAGCCAGATCGCCGCGGCCGGCATCGACGACCGCATCATCAAGCGCCAGGTCGCGGTGATCGATTCGATGACGCGTCAGGAGCGCAAGCATCCCGATATCCTCAAGGCCAGCCGCAAGCGCCGCATCGCCGCCGGCGCGGGCCAGAAGGTCGAGGAGATCAACAAGCTGCTCAAGATGCATCGCAGCATGGCCGACATGATGAAGATGATGGGGACCGGCAAGCGCGGCCCCCTCGCCGGCATCGCGCAGGCCATGGGATTCGGCGGCGGCATGCCGATGCCGACGCCCGAACAGATGAAGGCGCTGGCGGAGAAGATGCCGAAAGGCGCCGACGGCCAGCCGCAACTGCCGAAGGATCTGGCGGCGGGACTGCGCGGCGGCCTGCCCAACCTTCCCGGCCTCACCGGACTCGGCGGCAAGCCGCCGCTGCCCGGCCTCGGCTTTCCCCGGAAGAAGAAATGAGCACGTCCAATCCATCTCCGTCATTCCGGGATGCGCCGAGGCGACGAACGCAGAGCGTTCGCGCCGATAGCGCAGGCCCGGAATCCATACTCCCGGCTGTGGTTATGGATTCCGGGCTCGCTTGCTACGCTCGCGCCCCGGAATGACAAATCAAAATTAGGCCAACACCGAAACGAATAACCCTCAGGAGTACCTTATGCCCGTCGTGATCCGTCTCGCCCGTGCCGGCACCAAGAAACGGCCGGTCTATCATGTCGTCGCCGCCGATTCGCGCTATCCGCGCGACGGCCGTTTCATCGAGCGGCTCGGCTACTTCAATCCGCTGATGCCGAAGGACAATGCCGACCGCCTCAAGCTCGACCTCGACAAGGTCAAGGCCTGGCTCGCCAAGGGCGCGCAGCCGTCCGACCGTGTGGCGCGTTTCCTCGATGCCGCCGGCGTCAAGAAGCGCGCGGCGCGCAACAATCCGGAGAAGGCCGTGCCGCGCAAGGAGCGCAAGGCGCAGGCCGAAGCCGCCGCGAAGTCCTGAGGCTGAAGCGGCATGACGGCGCGCGTCTGCGTGGCCCGGATCGGCGCCGCGCACGGCCTGCGCGGCGAGGTGCGGCTGTGGACGTTCACCGAAGACCCGATGTCGGTGACGCGCTACGGCCCGCTCTCGACAAAGGATGGCGCGCGACAGCTTGAGGTGGCGCACGCGCGCGCCGCCAGGGACCACCTCGTCGCAACGTTCACGGGCGTGACCACGCGCGAGGAGGCCGAGCGACTCAACGGTATTGAGCTTTACGTCGCGCGCGACAGACTGCCCGCGACGGACGAAGGCGAATACTATCACGCCGACCTGATCGGCCTCGCCGCGGTCGATGCGGCCGGCATGCCGCTCGGGACGGTGGCCGCCATCCATAACTTCGGCGCGGGCGATATCATCGAGATCGCCCCGCCGCAGGGCGCGACCCTGATGCTGCCGTTCACCGATGCCGTGGTGCCGGTCGTCGACATCGCCGGCGGGCGCGTGGTGATCGAGATGCCCGGCGAGATCGACGGCGACGAGCCGGATTCCATTTAGTCGGGCATGCCCGGCCTTGTGCCGGGCATCTACGTCTGTCTTTCTCTGTCACAGACGCGGGTGGCCGGGACGTCAGCGCGAAGACGCGCTTCGCGCTTTAGCCCGGTCATGACATTCCTGAGCTGCCGACTTGGTGCCCCATCGATGACCTGGCGCGCGACCGTCCTGACGCTGTTTCCCGAGATGTTCCCCGGCCCTCTCGGCGTCAGCCTCGCCGGAAGGGCGCTGGCTGCCTGCCTTTGGGCACTCGAAGCTCGCGATATCCGCGACTCGGCCACCGACCGACACCGCAGCGTCGACGACACCCCGGCCGGCGGCGGCCCCGGCATGGTGCTGCGCGCCGACGTGCTGGCCAGGGCCATCGACGCGGCGGAGGTCTCGCCGGACCGGCCACGCCTGCTGATGAGTCCGCGAGGTCGGCCATTGACCCAGTCCCGCGTGGCGGAACTCGCCGCGGGGCCGGGACCCCTGGTCGTCTGCGGGCGGTTCGAGGGCGTGGACCAGCGGGTCATCGAGGCCCGTGGGCTCGAGGAGGTGTCGGTCGGGGATTATGTGCTGTCGGGGGGCGAAATTCCCGCGATGGCCCTGATCGACGCCTGTGTCCGGCTTTTGCCGGGCGTGATGGGCAAGGCGGAATCCGGCGCGGACGAGAGTTTTTCGCACGGCCTCCTCGAATACCCCCAATACACCCGTCCGCAGGAGTTCGAGGGCCGCCCGATTCCGGAAGTGCTTCTGTCCGGCGATCACGCCAGGGTCGACGCCTGGCGCCGGGCCGAGGCCGAAGCCCTCACCCGGGCTCGCCGGACCGACCTCTGGGCGGAATGGAGCCGCCAAATTCCGCCAAAAGACAAGACAAGCGGGTGACAAAGCCCCGGCTTTGCTCTATAGGGAGCGCCAATCCGCGCAGCAAGCATTTCCAGGCAAGGTGGGATCCGGTTTGCCGTTGAATGCTGTAACGAATTGAGTTGCGCGTATTCTTTTCGCAAAACCGGTATCCACTTTTGCGAAAATACGCGCCACTGGATAGATGAGTTTCGCGCAGCCCCCTCAAGCGGCCGGGCGCGCCGCCGATGGAGATTTGCAATGAACATCATTCAGCAGCTCGAAAAAGAGCAGTTCGACAAACTGTCGGCGACCAAGACGATTCCCGAGTTCGGCCCCGGCGATACCGTGATCGTCAACGTCAAGGTGGTCGAGGGCGAGCGCACCCGCGTGCAGGCCTATGAAGGCGTCTGCATCGGCCGTTCCGGCGGCGGGCTCAACGAGAGCTTCACGGTCCGCAAGATTTCCTACGGCGAGGGTGTCGAGCGCGTGTTTCCGCTGCTCTCTCCGATGATCGATTCGATCAAGGTGGTGCGCCGCGGCAAGGTTCGCCGCGCCAAGCTTTATTACCTGCGCAACCTGCGCGGCAAATCGGCCCGCATCGTCGAAAAGCAGGACAAGCAAGACAAGCAGGCGGCGACGAACTGAGCGCCGCCGCTCCTCCTGCAAAGTTTTCGAAAGCGCGGCTCCGGTCGCGCTTTTTTATTGCTTCGCCCGCGCCTATCTATCCGGAATGCAAGCTTCGCCGATCGTTAGAGCCTCTCGGCTGATGAAAACAGAAGTAAGGCTCTATGATTTATTTTGACGCGTTTTCTTCACGCGAACCGGTATCCACTTCGCTCGAAAACGCTATAGATTGTGGCGACGGATGCGGCCGTGGTAAAAAGACGAAAATGGTTACGGATCACAGCAGTAGCGACATCGGCCGGTTCATGACGCGCATCGTGATCGACGACCGTAGCCGCTTGCCCGGACGTTTCTTCGGGCGATTCGCGACGTCGGCGGTCTGACGCCGCGCCTTCCTCTCGTCCCTTTTTCTCGCGCGCCCGCCGCGCGGACCGCTCAAAGAATTCCGGAAGGCTCACGTCCATGTCCAAACCGACCACTCTCTATGACAAGATCTGGAACGATCATCTGGTCCACGAAGCCGAGGACGGCACCTGCCTGCTCTATATCGACCGCCACCTCGTTCATGAGGTGACCTCGCCGCAGGCGTTCGAGGGTCTGCGCGCCGCCGGGCGCAAGGTCCACGCGCCGCAGAAAACGCTCGCGGTGGTCGATCACAACGTGCCGACCACCGATCGCACCAAGCCCAATCCCGATCCGGAGAGCGCCGAGCAGATCGCCGCGCTGGCGCAGAATGCCAGGGAATTCGGCATCGAGTATTATAACGAGTTCGACAAGCGCCAGGGCATCGTCCACGTCATCGGCCCCGAGCAGGGTTTCACCCTGCCCGGAACCACCATCGTCTGCGGCGACAGCCACACCTCGACGCATGGCGCGTTCGGCGCGCTCGCGCATGGCATCGGCACCTCGGAGGTCGAGCATGTGCTGGCGACGCAAACGCTGATTCAGAAGAAGGCGAAGAACATGCGCGCCATCGTCGACGGCAAGTTGCCGGACGGCGTCACCGCCAAGGACATCATCCTCGCCATCATTGGAGAAATAGGCACCGCGGGCGGCACCGGTTACGTGCTGGAATACGCCGGCGAGGCAATCCGCGCGCTGAGCATGGAAGGCCGCATGACGGTCTGCAACATGTCGATCGAAGGCGGCGCGCGCGCCGGCCTCGTCGCGCCTGACGAGAAAGCCTACGCATTCCTGAAAGGCCGTCCCAAGGCGCCGAACGGCGCCGATTGGGATGCCGCGATGCGCTACTGGGAAAACTTGCGCAGCGACGACGGCGCGCATTTCGATCACGAGATTCGGCTTGACGCCGCCAGGCTGCCGCCGATCGTGACCTGGGGAACTTCGCCGGAAGACGTCGTCTCGGTCACCGGCAAGGTGCCGAATCCCGCCGACATCGAGGACGAGGCGAAGCGACTGTCCAAGGAACGAGCGCTGCACTATATGGGACTGACGCCCGGCACGAAAATCACCGACATCCGGGTCGACCGTGTGTTCATCGGCTCATGCACCAACGGCCGCATCGAGGATTTGCGCGCGGCGGCGAAGATCGCTGACGGCAGGACGGTGAACGGCAATATCAACGCCATGGTCGTGCCGGGCTCCGGCATCGTCAAGGAACAGGCGGAAGCCGAAGGCCTCGACAAGATTTTCATCAAGGCGGGATTCGAATGGCGCGAGCCGGGCTGCTCGATGTGCCTTGCGATGAATCCCGACAAGCTGAAACCGGAGGAGCGCTGCGCCTCGACCTCGAATCGCAATTTCGAGGGACGGCAGGGTTTCAAGGGCCGCACCCATCTGGTGTCGCCCGCGATGGCGGCGGCGGCCGCGATCGCCGGGCATTTCGTCGACGTGCGCGAGTGGCATTGAGAACGGGCGTGACATGCCACCATTCGCGGTGTCGCACAACGCAGAATCGACCGACGACGACGCACGATCAGCCGATCGACGCGCCATCAACAAGGATGCGATGAAGAATCCATCCTTGCTCGACTGATGGGTTGCCTTTGCCGGAAAATTCCGTCAGTCGTAACGACGTAATGAAAAAAGCCAAGACCAAAGTCCCTGCCCGCAAGGCGGCGAAAACGGCGCGCCCGTCCACCAAAGCGAAGGCATCGGTAAAGGCGACCACAAGAATGCGTCCTAAAACGCCCGCAAAGCCAGCGACCGCGAAGAGCAAGGTCGCGAAGCCGACGGCGGCTGTGAAGAGCAGCAGCAAGACCGCGCCGTGCACGGACGAAAAGCCGGCGTCGACCGCACCACGCAAGGCTCTCACTCTTCCCCCGAAACCGGCTGCCGCCATCACCGCGCCGATTCCGGCGACCACGGTGGCACCTCCGACTCCAGCCGCGACGGCGCCCAAACCGGCATCCAGCCCGCAGCGCGCCGACGTGCCGCCCGAAACCGGCTTCACCCTATTGGTCGATGGGCATTTCAAAAATCAATTCGAAAGCCTGTCGCAAGCGAAGCAAGCCGCCACCGACTTGAAGTCCCGTTTTCCGATGTTGCGAATCGCGATCTACGACGCGGCGAACAAGGCGCGGCTGCCGATCTGAGCGACATCGCTGCGCCGGCGCGCAGGCGTCGCGACATATGAAGCGATCCGCACTGCAATCCTTCCGACTTACAGAACCGCAAAGTCGTGGTCTTGAGAGCGATGGACCTCAGGCCCGCCGCCAGCTCTCACCAGGACGGATCGAGGCCGTAACCGAAGCCGAACGGAAAGAACGGCGCCGGTCCCTGCGGCACGTAGTAAGTTGGCCTTTCGTAATAATGCCGGCCGCGCACGTAAACGCGCGGGCGATAGTGCCGATGGCGATGACTTCGCCCGGAGCGCCGAGCCGCGCTTACGTCGGTCGCCGCGGCGGACCGTGTTGCGGCCATTCCCGATCCGATGGCCGCCTCCGCACGGTCGACAGCCGCCGTCCAGGACAGCGTCATGATCATCACCGCGAGGCTCACGCCGAAATACATCTTCATGGCAATTTTTCCTATGGCGTTTCCGCGCGCGTGCTTCTGACCATGTCCGTTGATTATATCGGCGCCATCTCGAAAAAACAGGCCCGCAATGCGGACCTGTTTGATGGCGGGGAAGGGATACGCCGGTCAGATTCAGCGCCAGTGACGATGATGATGGTGATGCTGATGCTGATGCCAGTGGCGATGATGGCGATGCGGCCGCCAATAGTGGTGATGATGATGGTGAGGTCTCCAGTGACGGTGGTAGTGATGATGATGATGCCCCCACTGCACTTCGGTGGTCAGCCTGCCGGCGTCGCCCTGCGTGCCCACGGCGATCCCTGGACTGACCGGCGTTGCCGCCTGCGCCTGCTGCGCGGGGGCCGCGACAACCAGAAGTGCGCCAAGGGCGGCAAATCCTAGAATTTTCTTCAAATGCATGTGGACCTCCATGGAAGAGAACAAGTAACGACAGCGGCGCCAGATGGTTCCATCTCGCCGCGATGCGAACGACAAAACTGGAAGCAGCGACCTGAATGCCGCGTGAATGAGCGCGCGATGGTGAGCGGTGACAATGCGCCGCACGCCTTGCCGCACCCGATCGTTGCAAACGGATAGAGGAAGCCGAACGTGCCCGCGCGGCACCCTCAGCCCTGGCGCCAATAACAGTTCATCCGCGGAACGATCACCGCACCGCTCGGCCGAAACTCCTGCACATAATGAGCGGTGCAGTGGCGCACGGCATCAGCGCCCGGATTGTAGCTCGGATAAACGCCGCGCTCGTCCTCGCGATAGATGCGCACGCGTGGCCGGCGCTCGCGCGCCTGGGCCGATAGGTCGGTTGTCACGGCACGTTCGGCGGTCAGCGCCGTTTGCGCCTCGGCGCGGTCTTCAAACAGAATCGTACCCGGCAGCAGAAGCAGAAGTATTCCCACGCCCGTCAGCCCCACCGCTGTCATCCTGACGTCCATCGCAGCGCCCCGGTTTTCGTGTTCGCAGCCAACGGTCTCCGATTGCCGCCCCCGCGTCAACCGTCACACCGCCCGCATCTTAAAAACCGGATCTTAAAAAACGGTGCCCCACGGGCCAAACACGGGGTAAACAGACAGCATGTGGAGGTCCGCCAAAGCCCCCTCGCTGGCTGACATGGAAGTCATGGCGCACGACACCTTCGCGCGCCTGCCCGAGCGTTTCCGGCGTCTGTGCGAGGGCCTCATCATTCGCGTCGAGGATTTCCCGACCGACGAGGTGCTCGACGAGATGAAGGCCGACAGCGAATACGACCTGCTGGGGCTGTTCCAGGGCACGGGCCTGCCGTTCCAGAGCCACGACGACATGGCCAGGCTGCCCAATCTGATCTGGCTCTACCGCCGCCCCATCATCGACTACTGGGCCGAGCATGACGAAACGCTCGCTCACATCATCAGCCATGTGCTGATCCACGAAATCGGTCACCACTTCGGGCTGTCCGATGCCGACATCGAGGCGATCGAGGCGCAGGCAGCAGGGTAGTTCAGGATTGGACCTTGGATCGAGGCCGGGATCGGGATAGAACGGCTGCTTACGAGGAACCCTGTCATGGACAAGTTCACAACGCTGGAAGGCGTCGCGGCGCCGCTGAAGATCATCAATGTCGACACCGACATGATCATTCCGAAGCAGTACCTGAAAACCATCAAGCGCACCGGCCTTGGCAAGGGGCTTTTCTCGGAGCAACGCTACAGGGAAGACGGCTCGGAGAATCCGGACTTTGTTCTCAACAGGCCGGCCTATCGAAACGCCAAAATCCTGGTCGCCGGCGACAATTTCGGCTGCGGCTCGTCGCGCGAGCACGCGCCGTGGGCGCTGCTGGATTTCGGCATTCGCTGCGTGATCTCGACCTCGTTCGGCGACATCTTCTACAACAACTGCTTCAAGAACGGCATTCTGCCGATCCGGGTGTCTCAGGCCGACCTCGACAAGCTGTTCGACGACGCCGAGCGCGGCGCCAACGCAACGCTGACCATCGATCTCGCCAATCAGGAAATCCGTGGCCCCGACGGCGGCAAGGCGACATTCGAGATCGATCCGTTCCGCAAGCACTGCCTGCTGAACGGCCTCGACGACATCGGGCTGACGATGGAAAAGAAGACGGCAATCGACAGCTACGAGGACAGGGCGAAGCGCGAGCGCGCCTGGGCCTGAGGGCTTTCGTCCCCCCGACGGCTTGGGGCGCGCCACCTATGGGCGCACCCGAACGAGGCGGAGACTTGCTCGCCTAAAGCGCTGTAACCGTCAGGCGGCTTTCTGCTTGGCGCTGATCAGCTTGCGATTGATCAGGCACTCGGCGATCTGCACCGCGTTCAGCGCCGCGCCCTTGCGAAGGTTGTCCGACACGCACCACAGTTGCAGGCCGTTCTCCACCGTCGCATCCTCGCGGATGCGGCTGATATAGGTGGCGTCCTCGCCGGCCGATTCGTACGGCGTGACGTAGCCGCCCGGCTCGTGCTTGTCGATCACAAGACAACCCGGCGCGTTGCGCAGGATGCTGCGGGCTTCATCCGGCGTGATCGGCTTTTCGAACTCGATACTGACGGCTTCCGAATGGCCGATGAACACCGGCACGCGCACGCAGGTCGCGGTCAGCTTGATTTTGGGATCAAGAATCTTCTTGGTCTCCGCCATCATCTTCCATTCTTCCTTGGTGTAGCCGTCCTCCATGAACACGTCGATCTCGGGGATGACGTTGAAGGCGATACGCTTCGGGAACTTCTTGGCGACGAGTTCGCTCGCGGTGTAGACCGCCTTGGTCTGGGCGAACAATTCGTCCATGGCATCCTTGCCGGCGCCTGACACGGACTGATAGGTCGCGACCACGACGCGCTTGATGACGGCCTTGTCGTGCAGCGGCTTCAGCGCGACCACGAGTTGCGCGGTCGAGCAGTTCGGATTGGCGATGATGTTCTTCTTGGCAAAGCCGGCCACCGCGTCGGCGTTGACCTCGGGCACGACCAGCGGCACGTCCGGGTCCATCCGCCAGGTCGACGAGTTGTCGATGACGATGGCGCCCGCCGCTCCGATCTTCGGCGACCATTCCTTCGACACGGCGCCGCCTGCCGACATCAGGCAGATGTCGACGTCGCTGAAGTCGTGATTTTCCAGCGCTTTGACTTTGAGGGTTTTGTCGCCGTAGGACACTTCGGTGCCGACGCTGCGGCGCGAGGCCAGCGCCACCACCTCGTCAGCGGGGAATTTCCGCTCGTCCAGAATGTTGAGCATTTCACGCCCGACATTGCCGGTCGCTCCGACCAGCGCGACTTTGTAACCCATCGTTCACTCTCCGAAGAAATCGCCTTCCCGGGTCGCCTGCGCACGAAACGAGGAAAGACGTTGCGCTTCTATGCGAGAAACGCCGTCAAGACAACGCCGGAACCGGATCCCGGCGTGACCGATTCGTCGGCCGGCGCAGTCTGTCGAAATCCGGTGGGCTTTGCGCGGCTTCGCCGTCATCGGCGCGGGATGAATCTATCCGCCCGTGCAGCTCACGATACATGGCCTCGTCCGAGACGATATCAACCGGTCTCGGGAATAGCATCGATGGAGGGGATAGCATATTGAAAACAATCGCTTATGGTCACACCGGCCTGGGATGACCGGTCCGCCTTGCGGCGCGACGGCATGGTCTCAGGTCCGGTCCTGGGCCGGAGCTCGAACCGATGACGCGTCGGAGCGAAGCAACATTTCCTCATTACCTGCATTATTCTCGCAAGGTGTGGCTCAATTGGCCTTGTGGCGTCCGGCCGCCGGACGATAAAAAGGCGGTCACTTGGATCGATGAGGATACGATGACTGTGAAATTCCCCGCCGCGACCCGGGCTGCGAGAACCATCGCGCTGTTGCTTGCGGCGGCTGCCTTCGTTGTGGTCGGCCTCGGCACCACCGACGCAAGCGCAGCGAAGCGCCGGCACCAGGTTCGCAGCGACGCTTACGGTCCGACAGGGCCCAATGTGTCGTACCAGTCCGGCCCACGCACCCGCGTCTACATCTCCAAGCGCTCGTGGCTGGACGCGGGCACCGAAGTGCTGCCCGGCGAACGCAAGTTCAGCGACTATGCCTTTCCGCCGGACATCGGCTATCCCTCGTTCGCCCGCGAAAACCTGAACCGGCCGATCGACCGGCAGCCGCTCAGCCCGCCGTCCGATCTCGGCGGATACCCGACGGCGTTTCCGCTGTACTGAGCTTGGTCCCGGCAATTTTAAGAAAAATGCCCGGCACGACCGGGCATTTTTGTTGAGCGACGCTTTTCCACGATCGTCCCCGCGCGGGCTCCCTGCCAAGGGATGACGCCGGGTCGGCGCTCAGGCATGCAGCGCCTGAAGCTCCTTCACGATCGCCTCGCCCATCTGCGAGGTGCTGACCACGGTCGAACCTTCGGATTTCAGGTCGGCCGTGCGCAGGCCTTTGGCGAGCACCGCCGCGATCGCGGCATCGAGCTTGTCCGCGAGTTCGCCCATGTCGAAGGAATAGCGCAGCGCCATCCCGAACGACGCCAGCATCGCGATCGGATTGGCCGCGCCCTGCCCCGCGATATCGGGCGCAGAGCCGTGCACCGGCTCGTAAAGCGCACGGCGCTTTTTGGTGTTCGCATCGATGTCGCCGAGCGAAGCCGACGGCAGCATGCCGAGCGAGCCGGTCAGCATCGCCGCGATGTCGGAAAGCATGTCGCCGAACAGGTTGTCGGTGACGATCACGTCGAACTGCTTGGGGCGTCGCACGAGCTGCATGCCGCCGGAATCCGCGAGCTGATGCTCGAGAGTAACGTCGGGGTATTCGCGTTTGTGAACCGCGCCGACGACCTCCTTCCACAATACGCCCGACTTCATGACGTTGTTCTTCTCCATCGACGTCACCTTGTTGCGGCGCTTGCGCGCGAGATCGAAGGCGACGCGGGCGATCCGCTCGATCTCGTAGGTGTCGTAGACCTGGGTATCGACGGCGCGCTTCTGGCCATTGCCGAGATCGGTGATGGTTTTCGGCTCGCCGAAATAGACCCCGCCGGTCAGTTCGCGCACGATCATGATGTCGAGGCCCTCGACGATATCCGGCTTGAGACTCGAGGATTCCGCGAGCGCCGGATAGCAGATCGCCGGACGCAGATTGGCGTAGAGCGCGAGGTCCTTGCGCAGCCGCAACAGTCCGGCTTCCGGCCGCACCTCGTAAGGCACCGAATCCCACTTCGGGCCGCCGACCGCGCCGAACAGCACGGCGTCTGCGGCGAGCGCCCTCGCCATGGTGGCGTCAGTGATGCTGACCTTGTCGGCATCGTATGAGGCTCCGCCGACCAGCCCGTCCTCGGTTTCGAATCTGGCGATGCCCTGCGCGTCCAGCCAGCCGATCAGCCGTTTCACCTCCGCCATCACCTCTGGGCCGATGCCGTCGCCGGGCAGGAGAAGCAGCTTGTAGGTCGCCATGACAAAGTCCTTGCGAGATGACTGCGTCACTCCAGGCGCCGGGCGCGAGCGCGGCGATCCGGAATCCAAGCCTGATGTCAGATATGGATTCCGGGTTCGCGCCTTCGGCACGCCCCGGAATGACAGAAATGCCGATTGCTAGGACGGCGTTGCGCCGTTGGCAAGACGCCTTTGCGCCAATTGCCCGGCCCTCCGAAGCTGCCACAATGCACGCCGCCGGAGGTTTTCGTTGAACGCACCAGACCGACCAACAGCGGACGCGAACCCCGCGCGGCTGATTTTCATCCTGTCGCTTGCGGCCACCGTCGGCCTCGGCCTGGGCCGATTCGCCTATTCGCTGGTGCTGCCGGACATGCGCGACAGCCTCGGCTGGTCCTATTCGGCGGCCGGCTTCATGAATACGATCAATGCGGCCGGCTACCTCGCCGGCGCGCTGATCGCGGCCTCGGTCGCGAAGCGCTTCGGAACCGCGGCGAGCACACGCTGGTCGACGGCGGTCGCCGCCGTCTCATTGGCGCTCTGCGCCCTGACGGGAAACTTCATCGTTCTCAGCTTCGCCCGATTGATCGTCGGAATCGCCGCAGCGATCGGATTCGTCGCCGGCGGAACGCTGGCAACAACGATCGCGCAATCGCAGCCGGCGCGATCGAACTTCCTGATCAGCCTGTTCTACATCGGCCCCGGCATCGGCATTCTCTCGTCGGGTCTCGTCGCGCCGTTCGTGCTGCAATATTTCGGGCCCGGATCATGGTGGATCGTGTGGTGGGCGATGGCCGCGCTGGCTTTTGTGATGACGGCGCCGATGTTCGTCGCACGCTTCGATAGCGCGGCAGGCGGGCCGCAAACGGCACGGGGAGGCTTCGCGATTGGTCCCGCCATCATCTTCCTCGCAGGCTACTTCCTGTTCGGCGCCGGCTACATCGCCTATATGACATTCATGATCGCCTATGTCCGCGACGGGGGCGGCGGCGCGCTGGCGCAAAGCGCGTTCTGGAGCCTGATCGGCCTGAGCACGCTTGCTACTCCGTGGATCTGGCGACGCACCTTCGGCCTCGACCGCGGCGGTCTCAGCATGGCCATCGTCCTCTGCGTCAACGCCATCGGCGCGGCGCTGCCGTTGCTGGGCCATACGCCGCTCTTGCTTGGATTGTCGGCGCTGGTGTTCGGCGTGTCGTTTTTCGCGGTGGTGACATCGACCACCGCATTCGTGCGCTTCAACTATCCGCCCGCGGCATGGCCCACGGCAATCGCGGCAATGACCATATCCTTCGGCATCGGGCAGACGGTCGGACCTGTCATGGTCGGCGCGATCACCGACGCCATGGGCAGCCTGTCCTACGCGCTCAACGTCTCCGCGGCGATGCTCGCGGTCGGCGCGGTCCTGTCCGCGTTCCAGCGACGACTGCCGCGTCCCGCGCCGCGCGGCGACTCTACTGGATGACGCCGCAGGCGATGCGGCCGCCGGCCTCGCCGGTCGGGTCGGTCTTGTAATCGTCCGCCGCCGCGTGGATGACAATGGCGGTGCCGTCCGGCTTCAGGACCGAATTCGGCTTGTCCTTGTCGAGCGTGATTGCGGTATTGACCACTTCGAATTTCAATTCGCCCGAGGCGGGCACGACGAGGTTCGGCATGTCGCCAGCGTGATGACCATCGGCCGCCATCATGCCATGCTTCTTGTTGCCGGGATTGAAGTGGCCGCCCGCCGACGTGAACGGCGGCTCGCACTTGCCGGCCGCGTGAATGTGAAATGCGTGATCGCCCGGCGGCAGGCCTTTCAGGGCAGCCTTGAGCAGAACCCCGTCATCGGTCTGCGTCAATTCGACACTGCCGACATCGGCGCCCTGGGCGTTTTTCAGCAGAGCCTTGGCGGAATTGGCCGAAGCGCCGGTCACGGTCAGGACAAGGAGCGTCGTTGTCGCACACAGAATACGAGCGATCATGGAAAACCTCCGGCTATGCAATCAGGGCTTCGAATCTAGCGGGTGTCGTTGCGACCCACCTATAGCAGCCGGAAATGGCAGCGGCCAGTCGCGTCAGATGCCGCTAAAGGAATTATAACCTTGGTCCTCCCAATAGCCGCCCTTGTAGTCGTTGGTGACTTCCATCGAGACCACGTATTTTGGATTTTTGAACCCGAGCTTGGTCGGAACCCGGATCTTCATCGGATAACCGTACTTGCGCGGCAGGATTTCGCCGTCGAACTTGAAGGTCATCTGGGTCTGCGGATGCAGCGCGGTCGCCATGTCCAGCGGGCTGTTGTAGCCGTCGACATCCGCGCACTGGAACCAGCAATATTTTGCACGGGTGTCCGCGCCGACCAGTTTGAGGAAATCGCGCAACGGCGTCCCGCTCCAGCTTCCGATCGCGCTCCATCCCTCGACGCAGACGTGCCGCGTGATCTGCGTGACCTCGGGCAGCTTGTAGAGTTCGTCGAGCGTCCATGATTTCTTGTTGTCGACGAGGCCGCGCACCTCGAACGTGTAGTCCTCGCCGTCGAGGTCGGGCGCTTCATCCTCGGAATAATAGCCGTTGAACGGAAACGGCCGCGTGATGTCGGCTTCCGTATAGGTCGGCGCCAGCGTGTTCGGGTTGAAGATCGCGGCCTGCACCTTGTCATTGAACTTTGAAATCTGCACGAGCAGCTTCTCCGCCGAGAAGCTGTCCGATACGTCGCACCCGGTCAGCAAGGTCAATGCGCCGAGGCTGGCGCCGCCGGCGATGAAACGGCGGCGCGCCGGATCAGGCAGCAATTTCGCGGCGTCCTTGACCAGAAGCCGCTTGTCGACGCCCGGGATCAGAAGCGAACGGAGACGGCGCATGGCTAACTCTCCTGGACCATTTTCCGGCTAACTGAAACCCGTCAGCCGCGAGCAATAACTTCAATCAATAACTTGCGCGTATTCTGATCGCAAAACCGGAATCCACTCTCGGAATAGGCGCTAGCGGCCGGCAACCATCGCGCGCAGGCTTTTTGGCACCAGCAGCGCGAGCGCGACATGCACGACGAGAAACGCCACGATCAGCGCCATGCAGGTGAAATGCACATAGCGCGCGAAATCGTAGCCGCCGAACACGGCCGTCAGCCACTGAAACTGGACCGGCTTCCAGATCGAGAGGCCCGACAGCACCACCACGATCCCGACAAGGATGATGGCGGCGTACAACAGCTTCTGCACCTGATTATATCTCGACAGATCGTCATGGGACAGCTTGCCTGTCAGCGCCGCCTTGGCATCGGCCGCAACGCCGGATGGAGTGATCGGCCATAGCTTGCGGCGGAAACGCCCGGTGGCGAGCCCGAGAACGAGATAGACCAGGCCGTTGACCACCAACAGCCACATCGCCGCGAAATGCCACAGCAGCGCGCCAGCAAGCCAGCCGCCGAGCGTGATCGAACGCGAGAAGGTGAAGTCGAACAGCGGCGAGGCATTGTAGATCTGCCAGCCCGACATGATCATGACGATCATCGCCACGGCATTGATCCAGTGGACGACGCGCACCCATGCCGGCTGAATAATTCCCACGGGAGGAGAGACGGTGCGGTCATCGTTGGCTGAAATGCTTGTCATGAAAAATCCACGTCCATCGAACGTCGGAGACGCGTGAGAAAGGTCCGTAGATATTGTATGCCGGTATTTGTTTCGACAACGCCGAATATCACCCGGATCGGCGTCACAAATTAGCGATCAGGCCGTCGGGATCAGAGCCAGCAGGAACTCCGCCATGAACGCCAACCTGTTTTCGCGCCTGTTCGACGATCTCGACGACGCAGACCGGCTCGCGATCGAAACGCAGGACGGCCGCCGCGTCACCTATGGCGATCTGATCGCGTTTTCGGGACGGCTGGCCAACGTGCTGGCGGCAAGCGGGGTCAGGCCCGGCGACCGCGTCGCCGTGCAGGTCGAAAAGTCGGTGCCTGGTCTCGCGCTCTATCTCGCGGCGTTGCGCGCCGGGGCGGTCTATCTGCCGCTCAACCCGGCCTACACCCTCAACGAGCTCGACTATTTCATCACCGACGCCGCGCCGGCGGTGGTGGTCTGCGATCCCCTGAAAGCGGAGGGCGTTAAAATAATAGCGGCGAAGGTCGGCGCCGGGGTGGAGACGCTCGGCGCCGGCGGCAACGGATCGTTGACGGAGGCCGCCATGGCGGCAAGGCCCGAATTCATCACGGTCGCGCGGGCCCAGGATGACCTTGCGGCCATTCTCTACACCTCGGGCACGACGGGACGCTCCAAAGGCACGATGCTGACCCACGACAATCTGGCGTCGAACGCGTCCAGTCTCGTCGACTGCTGGCGATTCACCGACAAGGACGTGCTGATCCACGCGCTGCCGATCTATCATACCCACGGGCTGTTCGTGGCGAGCAACGTCACGCTGCTGGCGCGCGCATCGATGATCTTTCTGCCGAAATTCGATGCCGACATCGTCATCGGACTGATGGCGCGCGCCACGGTGCTGATGGGAGTGCCGACGTTCTACACACGCCTGCTGCAAAATCCGGCGCTGACGCATGAATCGACCAGCCACATGCGGCTGTTCATCTCCGGCTCGGCGCCGCTGCTCGCCGAAACCCACCGCGAATGGTCGGCCCGCACCGGTCACGCCGTGCTGGAACGCTATGGCATGACCGAGACAGGCATGAATACGTCAAACCCCTATGACGGCGATCGCGTCCCCGGCGCGGTGGGACTTCCGCTGCCCGGCGTCTCCGTTCGCGTCACCGATCCGGAAACCGGAACGGAACTGCCGCGCGAGGCTATCGGCATGATCGAGGTCAAGGGCCCGAACGTGTTCAAGGGCTACTGGCGGATGCCGGAGAAGACCCGTGCCGAATTCCGCGGCGACGGCTTCTTCATCACGGGCGACCTCGGCAAGATGGACGAGCAGGATTACGTGCACATCCTCGGGCGCAGCACGGACCTCGTGATCACGGGCGGCCTCAACGTTTATCCGAAAGAAGTCGAGAGCGAGATCGACGCGCTGCCAGGCGTGGTCGAGAGCGCCGTCATGGGCGTGCCGCACCCGGATTTCGGCGAGGGCATCACTGCCGTCGTGGTCTGCGACAAAGGCGCCGATATTACCGAAGCCGAGGTGCTTGACGCGCTCAAAGACCGACTGGCCAAATTCAAGATGCCGAAACGCGTGATTTTTGTCGATGAACTGCCGCGCAACGCCATGGGCAAGGTGCAGAAGAATATCCTGCGCGTCACTTATGCCGACATCTATAGTCCATGAGAGAAGCTAGCCCGCGGCAGCCATGAATCGCACTTCAGGGATTCTGGCCGCCCGCCTGGTATGTTAAGAGAATGTGAATGCCCTAATCCTGAACCGCCGTTCGCAAATGGCGATTTCAGCGTTGCGCAGGTTGTTTTGACCCCATAAGTATATGAGCAGAATTGCTTGTCGCGGATCCCAATCGGGTGGCGCCGCGCGCCCGCAACCAGCGAAGGCATCGATGACTATCAGAATCGAACGTCCGCTTTCGCCGCACCTGCAGATTTACCGCTGGACCCTGACGATGGCACTATCCATCGTCCATCGCGCGACCGGCGTGGCGCTTTATTTCGGGACGCTGCTGCTGGTCTGGTGGTTGATCGCGGTGTCGTCCGGGCCGGGCGCTTACGCCGCGGTCCAGTCCTTCACCGCGAGCTGGATCGGCCGGTTGATTGCATTCGGATACACCTGGGCGCTGATGCACCATATGCTGAGCGGCGTTCGCCACCTCGTCTGGGACCTCGGTTATGGGTTCAAGCCGGCCGAGCGTGAATGGCTCACCCGGGCGGCGCTGATCGGCGGCATCCTGCTCACGGTGCTGCTGTGGATCGTCGCCTATGCGATCGGTGGCGGACGATGAGCATGCAGCCGCTGTCCGGTCCGAAGTCAATGCGGACTCCGCTGGGACGGGTTCGCAACCTCGGCGCGTCCCATACCGGGACCAAGGACTTCTGGCGGCAGCGCGTGACAGCGGTCGCAATGATTTTGCTGATCGTGCCGATGGTCGTGGTCATGATGATCCTGCTTGGTCGCAACCAGGCCGGGGCGGCGCAGATTCTCGGTTCCCCGCCGATCGCCATCATCATGCTGCTGTTCGTCGTCGCCAGCATCTGGCATATGAAGATCGGAATGCAGGTGATCATCGAAGACTACGTGCACGACGAGAAGACGAAACTGGCGTCGATCATGGCTAACAACTTCTTCTCCGTCACCCTGGCGCTGGCCGCCGCTTATGCCATCTTCAAACTGTCATCCGGAGTGTAGTTCATGGCCGGAAACGGCAGTGCAGCACCCGCCGCCAACGGCAGGGCCTACCCGATCGAAGACCATACTTATGACATCGTCGTCGTCGGCGCCGGCGGGGCCGGTCTGCGGGCCGTCGTGGGTTGCGGCCAGGCCGGTCTGCGCACTGCATGCATCACCAAGGTCTTTCCCACCCGCTCGCACACCGTGGCAGCGCAGGGCGGCATCTCCGCCTCGCTCGGCAACATGCACAAGGACGACTGGCGCTGGCACATGTACGATACCGTCAAGGGATCGGACTGGCTCGGCGATCAGGACTGCATCGAGTACATGGTGCGTAACGCGCCGGAAGCTGTCTACGAACTCGAGCACTGGGGCGTGCCGTTCTCGCGCACCGAAGACGGCAAGATCTACCAGCGCCCCTTCGGCGGCATGACCATCGACTACGGCAAGAGCCAGGCCCAGCGCACTTGCGCCGCCGCCGACCGCACCGGCCATGCGATGCTGCACACGATGTACGGCCAAGCGCTGCGCCACGCTGCGGAGTTCTTCATCGAGTACTTCGCCATCGACCTCATCATGGACGATCAGGGCGTCTGCCGCGGCGTGATCGCGCTCAAGCTCGACGACGGCACGCTGCACCGCTTCCGCGCCCAGACCACGATTCTCGCCACCGGCGGCTATGGCCGCGCCTATGCCTCATGCACCTCGGCGCATATCTGCACCGGCGACGGCGGCGGCATGGCGCTGCGCGCAGGGCTGCCGCTGCAGGATATGGAGTTCGTCCAGTTCCACCCGACCGGCATCTACGGTTCAGGCTGCCTCGTCACCGAAGGGGCGCGCGGCGAAGGCGGTTACCTCGTCAACGCCGAAGGCGAGAGATTCATGGAGCGCTATGCGCCATCCGCCAAGGACCTTGCCTCGCGCGATGTCGTCTCGCGCGCGATGACGATCGAAATCCGCGAAGGCCGCGGCGTCGGCAAGAAGAAAGACCATATCTTCCTGCACCTCGACCATCTCGACCCGAAGGTGCTGCACGAGCGGCTGCCGGGCATCTCGGAATCGGTGAAGATCTTCGCCGGCGTCGACGTCACCCGCGAACCGATCCCGATCCTGCCGACCGTGCACTACAACATGGGCGGCATCCCCACCAATTTCCACGGTGAAGTGGTCACCAAGAAGAGCGGCAACGACAACGCGGTCGTGCCCGGCCTGATGGCGGTGGGCGAAGCCGCCTGCGTTTCCGTGCATGGCGCCAATCGCCTCGGCTCCAACTCGTTGATCGATCTCGTGGTGTTCGGCCGCGCCGCCGCACAGCGCTGCGCCGAGAAACTCACCGCAAATGCCGAGCAGCCCGACCTGCCCGCGAATTCCAGCGAGATGGCCCTCGGCCGCCTCGACAAGTTCCGTTATGCCTCGGGCGGCACGCCGACCGCCAGACTGCGCGAGAGCATGCAGCGGGTGATGCAGGCCAACTGCGCCGTTTTCCGCACCCGCGAGGTTCTGACGGAAGGTCAGAAGCTGATCCACAAGGTTTATGACGGGATCACCGATGTCGCCGTATCCGATCGCTCGCTGGTGTGGAACACGGACCTGATAGAGACGATGGAATACGACAATCTCATCTCCCAGGCGGTGGTGACGATGGATTGCGCCGCCAACCGGACCGAAAGCCGCGGCGCCCATGCGCGCGAGGATTATCCCAACCGCGACGATCAGAACTGGATGAAGCATTCGTTGGCGCGGCTGGGCGAGCGCGGCGTCACCACGATCGACTACCGTCCAGTTCACGACTACACGATGACAAACGACGTTCAGTACATTCCGCCGAAGGCGCGGGTATATTGAGAGACAGACTTTGAGACGGAATTTTCACGGCCCGTCAGTCCCGGACGCGAGCAGAAGCAAGCGAACCCGGAATCCATGGACCGGATGATAAAGCATGGATTCCGTGTCTGCATCCGGCCGGCTAGAGCCGCCCGGAACGCATTCCGGAATGACGAAAAGGTGGGATCAGACCGATGGTTAAATTCGCGCTCCCGAGAAACTCAAAGGTCACCGGCGGCAAGACCTGGCCGAAACCGGAAGGCGCGACAGAAACGCGCGAATTCAAGGTCTATCGCTGGAACCCGGATGACGACAACAATCCGAGCGTCGACACCTTTTATGTCGACGTCAACGAATGCGGCCCGAGGGTGCTCGATGGTCTGATCTGGATCAAGGACCACATCGATCCGACACTGACCTTCCGCCGCTCCTGCCGAGAAGGCGTGTGCGGCTCCTGCGCCATGAACATCAACGGACAGAATACGCTGGCCTGCACCAAATCGATGCACGACATCGCCGCCGATGCGGTGAAGATCAATCCGCTGCCGCACCAGCCAGTGGTGAAGGACCTGGTGCCGGATCTGACAAACTTTTACGCGCAATACGCCTCGATCGAGCCGTGGCTGAAGACCACCACGCCGACCCCGCAAAAGGAATGGCGGCAGAGCCGCGAGGAGCGCGAAAAGCTCGACGGCCTCTACGAATGCATCCTGTGCGCCTGCTGCTCGACATCATGCCCGAGCTACTGGTGGAACAGCGACCGCTTTCTCGGCCCCGCCGCTCTGCTGCAGGCGGCGCGATGGGTCAGCGATTCGCGCGACGAAGCCACCGGCGAACGTCTCGACTATCTCGAGGATCCGTTCCGGCTCTATCGTTGCCACACCATCCTGAATTGCACCAAGGCCTGCCCGAAGAATCTGAATCCATCGGAAGCCATCGCCATGCTGAAGCTGAAGCTGGTCGAGCGGCAGGTCTGATCT
>Ga0209963_1000201_pt1 | contig 181058 bp, 164 predicted proteins | sample ThiBio_1000_biof_2_FD_183957 | JGI IMG/M metagenome (GOLD analysis project Ga0209963, IMG submission 183957) | Wastewater bioreactor microbial communities from Cape Town, South Africa - Thiocy_cont_1000_biof (SPAdes) | ecosystem: Engineered > Bioreactor > Thiocyanate-remediating >... | reverse complement strand
TCCCAGAACATCACGTCTACCGCCGATTTCATCGCGGCGCGCTACGGCAAGAGCCAGGCTGTGGCGGCAACCGTCGCCATCATCGCCATCATCGGCTCGGTGCCCTACATCGCCCTGCAGCTCAAGGCGGTGGGTTCGTCGCTCGAAACCATCATGGGCGACGACCACGCCATCACCAGCGTGCCGATCGTCGGCGATATCGCGCTGATCGTGACGCTGGCGATGGCGACATTCGCCGTGCTGTTCGGCACCCGGCAGTCCGACGCCACCGAACACCAACATGGCTTGATGCTGGCAGTCGCGACCGAATCCATCGTCAAGCTGGTTGCCTTCATTGCCGCCGGCGCATTCGTCACCTTCTGGATGTTCGGCCCCATTGATCTGTTCGAGCGCGCGATGAAGACGCCGGAAGCCGTGCGGGCCATGAGCTATGTCCCCTCGGTCGGCAACTTCCTGACGATGGTGCTGCTGTCGTTCTTCGCCATCATGTTCCTGCCGCGTCAGTTTCACGTCAGCGTGGTGGAGAATTCAAACCTCGAGGAAGTCGAGCGCGCGCGCTGGCTGTTTCCGCTTTATCTCGTCGCCATCAATCTGTTCGTCATTCCGATCGCGTTGGCCGGGCTGGTGTCGTTTCCGTTCGGCCGGGTCGACAGCGATATGTTCGTGCTGGCGCTGCCGGTCGAAGGCAAGGCGCCGTTGCTCGCCATCATCGTCTTCATCGGCGGACTGTCGGCCGCGACCGCGATGGTGATCGTGGAGTGCGTCGCACTGGCGATCATGGTGTCGAACGATCTTCTCATTCCGCTCATCCTGCCGCGCAACCCGCAGATCGCGAACAAGGACTTCGGCCGGTTCGTGCTGAAAATCCGTCGCGTCGCGATTTTCGCCATCATGATCATGGCGTATCTCTATTTCCGCGCGCTGGGCACCGCGCAACTCGCCGCGATCGGCTTGCTGTCGTTCGCGGCCATTGCGCAGCTTGCGCCCTCTTTCCTTGGCGGCCTGATCTGGCGGCGCGGAACGGCGCGCGGCGCCATGGGCGGAATGCTGGTCGGCTTCGCGGTGTGGAGCTACACGCTGTTTCTGCCGAGCTTCATCGACGGCAGCACCGTCGGCACGCTGTTCATCCAGCACGGACCTTTCGGCATCGAGGCGCTTCGCCCGCAGGCGCTGTTCGGCGCCGACCTGCCGCCATTGATGCACGGTGTGCTGTGGAGCCTGTCGCTCAATGTGCTGGCCTATGTCGCATTCTCGCTGATGCGCCAGCCTTCCTCGATCGAGCGGTTGCAGGCCGACGTGTTCGTGCCAAGCGAACTGGCGCCAATGGCGCCGGCGTTCCGGCGCTGGCGCAGCACGGTGACGGTGCAGGACATCCAGGGCACCGTGGCGCAGTATCTCGGGCCGGATCGCGCGCGACAATCGTTCGAGACCTTCGCCACCCACCGCCGCATCAATCTCGATCCCTCGGCACCGGCGGAGTTCGAGTTGCTGCAACATGCCGAACGTCTGATCGCGTCGTCGATCGGCGCGGCGTCATCGCGGCTTGTGCTGTCGCTGCTGCTGCGGAAGCGCACACTGTCGGCCAAAGCCGCGCTGAAACTGCTCGACGATTCCCATGCCGCGCTTCATTTCAATCGGGAAATCCTCCAGACCGCCCTTGATCATGTGCGGCAGGGCATCGCCGTCTTCGATCCGGAGTTGCAACTGATCTGCTCCAATCATCAGTTCGGCGAAATTCTCGGCCTGCCGCCGTACATCGTGCAGATCGGCATCCCGCTGCGTGAGATTCTGGATTTTCTCGCAGCGACCGGCACCGCAATATCCGACCGCAAGACCTTCACCGAGGTCCGCCTCGCAACCTGGACGACCGAAGGCGCACCGTATCTCGAGCGAATGCCGAGCCGGCAGATCGTCATCGAAGTCCGCGCCAACCGGATGCCGGACGGCGGGCTGGTGATCACCTTCTCCGATGTCACACCTAGTTTCGAGGCCGCAGAGGCGCTGGAGCGCGCCAACGCCACGCTCGAGCGCCGGGTGCGCGCGCGTACCGAGGAACTGACGCGGCTCAACTCCGAACTCGCGCGCGCCAAGAGCATCGCCGAAGATGCCAACCTGTCGAAGACGCGGTTTCTCGCCGCGGCCAGCCACGACATTCTGCAACCGCTCAATGCCGCGCGCCTTTACGTGACAAGTCTGGTCGAACGCCAGAGCGCCGGCGAAGACGCGCGGCTGGTGGAGAATATTGACGACTCGCTGGAAGCCATCGAGGAAATCCTCGGCGCGCTGCTGGATATTTCCCGGCTCGACGCCGGCGCCATGACGCCGTCGATCGGCAGCTTCCAGATCGGCGACCTGATGCGTTCGCTCGAAATCGAGTTCACGCCGATCGCACGCGCCAAGGGAATCGAACTGACCTTCGTATCGTGTTCGCTGCCGGTGGAATCCGATCGTTTGATGTTGCGGCGGCTGCTGCAGAACCTGATCTCCAACGCGATCAAATATACCTTGCAGGGCCGTGTGCTGGTCGGCTGCCGACGCCGCGGACAATCGCTGCAGATCGTCATTCACGATACCGGCGTCGGCGTGCCGGCGGTCAAGCGCAGCGAGATCTTCAAGGAGTTTCACCGCCTCGAACAGGGCGCGCGCATCGCGCGCGGCCTCGGGCTCGGACTGTCCATCGTCGAACGTCTCGCGAGAATGCTCAATCACGGCATCGCGCTCGACGCCAACGGCGCCGGCGGCACCATGTTCGCGGTGACCGTCCCGATCGCCAAGGCGGTTACGACACATACGCCTGTCGTGACCAGCAGCACCCCGGTGGCCCGAAGCTCGATGAGCGGAGCCCTGATCATTTGCATCGAAAACGACCTCGCCATTCTCGACGGCATGAAGACGTTGCTGACGGCGTGGGATGCCGACGTGCTGGTCGCCACCGATCCGGAAACGGCCATCGCGACGATCGCGTCACGCGGCGACAAGATCACGGGTCTTCTGGTCGACTACCATCTCGACCGCGGCAACGGCATCGCAGCGATCCGCGAGATTCGCCGCAAGTACGGCCGCAATATTCCGGCTATTCTGATCACGGCGGACCGCAGCCCGCATGTGCGCGCCGCTGCGTCCCAGGAAAAAATCGCGGTTCTCAACAAGCCGGTGAAGCCGGCATCGCTGCGGGCGCTGTTGGGACAATGGCGAACGCAGCAGATGGCGGCGGCGGAATAGCCGGGACTAAAAGATTGGATCGTCATTGCGAGGAGCGGGAGCTCCGAAGCAATCCAGTTCTTTCCTTGTGACTTCTGGATTGCTTCGCTTCGCTCGCAATGACCGATAAGAAGGAACGTCAGCGCGACGCCACGTCGCTCGGGCGCCACTGGCCGCCGGAAATCTTCGCTGCCGCGATCACCGCCTGGGTGCGGCTCTCGACGCCGAGCTTCTGCAGGATCGCCGAGACATGCGCCTTGATGGTCGCCTCGGAGACGCCAAGCTCGTAGGCGATCTGCTTGTTGAGCAAGCCCTCGGAGAGCATCATCAGCACGCGCACCTGCTGCGGGGTCAGCGTCACCAGCCGATCGCGCAGCCGCGTCATCTCCGGGTCCGCCGAGGCCGCCAGATCGACGTCCGGCGGAATCCAGACGTCGCCGGCCATCACCTTCACCAGCGCATCGCGCAAGGTCTCGACCCCGAACCGCTTCGGAATGAATCCCGAGGCGCCGAACTCCAGCGAACCGCGGATAGTCGCGAGATCGTCGCTCGCCGATACGATCACCACGGGAATCGCCGGATACTGCGCCCGCAAATAGATCAGTCCGGAAAAGCCGCTGATGCCCGGCATCGACAGATCGAGCAGCACCATGTCGACTTCGGAATTGTTGCCGAGCAGCGCCGTCAGTTCTTCGAACGAACCCGCCTCATCGATCTGCACCGAGGCAACCACGCTTGCGACTGCTTGTCGCAGCGCATCGCGAAACATTGGATGATCGTCGGCAATGACGAGATGGGTACTGGCGATAGCGTTCATTCAGATCATGGTCAGCGGGTTGCCGCCGCTTGCAGCGCGAAATGCAAACGGATCATTGGCCGATACTCGCCCGGATCGATGATGTCATGCAAGCGGCCTGTTCCATTTCGACGCAAGGGAGTTAACGCGCGCCGCACCGGCACCGCCGCGCTCCCTGCCGAAAACATCCGCGCAAACCGACATTATCGCGCTCGCGATCCGCCTAACGGCGCTCGCCCCGACGATTGCCCATCACTTGCCCATCACTTGCAGCACAACCTCGCGCCGGTGCGCCCGACGACGATGCTCGATCAGATAGATCGCCTGCCAGGTGCCGAGCGCCAGTCGCGCGTTCAACACCGGAACCTGAAGCGACACCGCCGTCAGCATGGTGCGGATATGCGCCGGCATATCGTCAGGCCCTTCGGTATCGTGAGTCCAGCCGCCATCCTCCGGCGCCAGCCGATCCAGCGCCGTGGCGAGATCGACCCGCACCGACGGGTCGGCGTTCTCCTGAATCGTCAGCGACGCCGAGGTATGGCGGCAGAACAGCGTCAGGAGCCCTTCAATCACGCCGCTCCGCGCGACGAACGCCTGCGCCTCGCCGGTCAGATCGACAAAGCCCTGCCCGCGGGTCGGCACCGTCAATACGGTCGATGTCAGCGTGTCAATTATCATTTGTCGCGATAGCTATCGGAACATGCCGGCGATCCGCGCATCGTCATATCTTGCCGGAGACATCTTTCTGCACACGGTCGGCCATCTCGACGAGACGGCGCCACACGCGTTCAAGAAAGCTCATCGCCCGGTCGATATCCCGATCGCTTGGCAAGGTCAGTTCGAGCTTGCGCCCGGTGTCCGCGGACTTACCGGCACTCTTCGACGAATCCCCGGGCGCATCCTTGCGCAGCGAATCGCTTTTCGGAAGCGCATCCTCGATTTTGCCCGCCGCTGAATCGCGTTGCGCCAGTTGCGCGCGCAGCGCCGCGTTGTCCTTTTGCAGCCGCCCGATTTCCGCATCGAGCGCCTCGCGCTCGTCGGGCATCGCGTAGCATGCCCAGCCGATCCGCTTGGTGTTGCACGTCGACATGGTGCCGGTGCGGGTATCGAGCCGTAGCACGCCATCCGCCACCGGCGCGAGCGTATAGCGGCCGTTCTCGGTGTCCGGCATCGACTGCGCGGACGCGGCGCCCGACAAGCTCAATACGCCGCATAGCATCGCGGACAAGCGTAAGGCGCGGGACAGCCTGTTCGCGAATGCCATGCACGTTCTCCGCTTCATCGACGCGAGCCGGCCCTGTCAGGGCTTCGGCCGATACGGCGCACGTCCGCTTTTTAACGCATCGGCCAGCAATTCGATCCGGTCCTGCCCCCAGAACACCTCGCCGTCGAGCACGTAAGCGGGCGAACCGAACACGTCGGCGCCGAGCGCATCCTGCCGGTTTTTTTCATAGGCGGCGGTCACGGCATCGCTCGCCGAGCGCTCGACCAATTCACTTCCCGGAAGGCCGGCCTCGTCCGCCAATTCGCGCACCACGTCGGCATCCGCGAGATCGCGTTGATCTTCCCAGACCGCCGCATAGACCCGACGCAAGAAATCATCCGGATCATGCCCCGCCGCCGCGGCGGCAATGACCACGCCATCGGCCAGCCGCGCATTGAACGGCCAATGCTTGGGTTGCAGATGAAAATTCAGGCCACGCTTGTCCCGCCAGCGTTGCAGTTCCACCATCCGATAGCGCTGGCGCACCGGGTGGCGCTTCATCAGGGGCAGACCGCCGGTCTCGGAAAACAGGTCGATCAGCACCACCGGCTTATGATTTACCTTGAGATCGTAGGCACTTACCAGATCGCGGAAGACCTTGTGACCGATATAGGCCCAGGGCGACTGGAACGAAAAATAGTAGTCGATCGCACGTGACATGCTTGCTCCGGTGAAACGCGGCGCCGCGCCGCCTTCCCATCCCAACAGAGCCACCCGCGCGGAACAAGAGGGCATTCCGCACAACTCAACCGCAACACTGCCGGCACTTCGCTGCGGCGATCCCGCGCATAACTTTGACGAGGCCCGATAAATTCCGATAAATCAACAACCTAACGGACTTTTCGGCAATCTTGACTTGGTGCGATGCCGTCAGTATGGTCCGCGCGGATTTTAAGGGTTGCGGGGCGCGTTTTCCTTCATTTTGACCTCTTTTCGGGTGTCGACAGCCAGGTGAGTGACGATCATGGCGAACGGCACACATGACGGTGGATCAAATCATGACGGAGCATCCGGCAAACCGCTCTCTGACGATGCTGCGCTTTCCGCAAGACTTGGACGCCTGGACCAACGGTTATCCTCGCTGAAGGACACCCGAAAATCCAAGGTTGACTATGACGAACGGCAAGATCAGGACGCATCGGCACGGGCTTCGGCGCTGGCACGCGGATTTCGTTTATCGTCCGAGCTGGTCGCGGGGGTTGCTGTCGGCGCCGCCATCGGCTGGGGGTTTGACTACCTGCTATCGACCTCGCCCTGGGGTCTCATCGTGTTTTTCCTTCTCGGCTTCGCAGCCGGAGTGGTCAATCTGATGCGGGTCGCGGGGGTGGTTCCTGACGTGCAGGATCGTGTAAAGGGTTCGCCACGGGACCCATGATTTCAAGCGCCAGCATGTGCTGGTGATGTTCAATCGCCAGCGCGGCTGGCGGACGATGACGAGAGAGCGGCCGGCGATATGGATCCGATCCATCAATTCGAGATCAAGAACCTCTTCACGATCGGCACCTTCGGCGGTCACGAGATCGCCTTCACGAATTCCGCCGCCTACATGGTGTTGGCCGTGGTGCTGACCGCGGCCCTGATGCTGGGCGGCACCGCCGGCCGGCGGCTGGTGCCGGGCCGGATGCAGTCGATGGCCGAACTCAGCTACGAATTCGTCGCCGACATGTTGCGCTCGACCGCTGGCGAACACGGCATGAAGTTCTTCCCGCTGGTGTTCTCCATTTTCATGTTCGTGTTCATCTCGAACATCGTCGGTATCATCCCCTACACCTTCACCGTCTCCAGCCACATCATCGTCACCGTGGCGCTGGCGCTGCTGGTATTCCTCACCGTTCTCGTCTACGGCCTCTACAAGAACGGCCTGAAATTCTTCAAGCTGTTCGTACCGCACGGCATTCCGATGGTGATCCTGCCGCTGGTGGTGGCCATTGAGATCATCTCGTTCCTGTCACGTCCGGTTTCGCACAGCGTCCGTCTGTTCGCGAACATGCTCGCCGGCCACATCACGCTGAAGGTGTTCGCCAGCTTCATCACGATGCTGGGCGCGCTCGGCATCGCCGGCATCGCCGGCGCGGTGCTGCCGCTGGCATTGACCATCGCGCTGACCGCGCTCGAACTGCTGGTCGCCGCGCTGCAGGCCTACGTCTTCGCCATCCTCACCTGCATCTATCTCAACGATGCAATCCATCCGGGCCACTAAAGGCTCGCGTTTTCCAAGCAACCCCAAGCAAACACACGAAGGAGCTACTATGGACCCGATCGCCGCTAAGTACATTGGAGCCGGCATCGCCTGCATCGGCATGGGTGGCGCCGGCGCCGGCGTCGGCATCATCTTCGGTAACTACCTTGCCGCGGCGGTTCGCAATCCGTCCGCTGCCCAGGGCCAGTTCGCGAACCTGATCTTCGGCTTCGCCGTGACCGAAGCGCTCGGCATCTTCTCGCTGCTGATCGCGCTGCTGCTGCTGTTCGCACTGTAAGCTTTATTTGACGAGGCCGTTCGCCGGCCCCCGCGTGGGGCCGGGAATTGCCTGAGCTGGAGGCGCCCGTGGCGTCAGAACATGGCCATGCGAGCGGTACGTCCGCTCACACCACGGCAGACGGCGGTAAAGCGCCGTTCCCGCCGTTCGAGTCGCACACCTTCGCCTCGCAGTTGGTGTGGCTCGCCATTTCATTCGTCGTTCTTTACGTCATCGTCTCGCGGCTCGCGCTGCCGCGCGTCGGCAATATTCTGGCGGCTCGCCAGAAGGCGATTGCCGACGACCTCGCCGCTGCCCAGAAGCTCCGCGACGAGTCGGACAATGCGTTGAAGGCCTACGAAACCGAACTCGCCAATGCCCGCAACAAGGCGCAGGCGATCGGCGCGGAGACCCGCGACAAGCTGAACGCGCAATCCGAGCAGGAGCGCAAGACGCTGGAAGATCGCCTCGCGGTCAAGCTGGCGGAAGCGGAAAAGACCATCGCGGGCACCCGCGCCGCCGCCATGAGCAACGTGCGCGAGATTGCCTCCGATGCCGCGACCACCATCGTGCATCAACTGACGGGCGTGCAGCCCGACGCCAAGGCGGTCGAAACTGCCGTCGACGCATCCTTGAGAGGGTAAGACGATGTTGTCCCAACCGGAATTCTGGGTCGCCGTCGCCTTCGTCGTTCTGATGGCAATCTTCATCTATGTCGGCGTTCCCGGCGTGGTGACCAAGGCGCTCGACCACCGCGCCGACCGCATCAAGGCCGAACTCGACGACGCCCGCCGCCTGAAGGACGAGGCCGCCGCGCTGGTCGCCGACTACAAGGCCCGCTACGCCTCCGCCGAGCGTGAGGCGCAGGACATCGTTACCAATGCCAAGGCCGAGGCCGAACGCATTGCCGTCGATGCCAAGGCCCGGATGGAAGATTTCGTTGCCCGCCGCACCAAGGCCGCGGAAACCAAGATCGCCCAGGCCGAGGCGCAGGCGCTGGCCGACGTTCGCGCCGCCGCCGCCGATGCGGCCGTGGCTGCCGCGTCGCAGATCCTGACCAAGTCGGTTTCCGGCTCGGTCGCCGACGACCTGCTCGCCAAGGGCATTCAGGACGTTCGCGCCAAGCTGAACTGAGCCAGGCTTCAGAACTGAGCCAGCCCTCCTCAATCAAACAAACGGCCGGTGCAAGCGATTGCACCGGCCGTTTTCTTTGGAATACGCGAGGTTCGCGAAGGACCCGCTACCGTCGGCGATGGCGACCGCGCGGCTCTGGCCGCAGCGCCTGCGGATCGAAGCCGATATAGAAGACATACGAATCGCCCGCCGCCGCGCTGGGCGCCGGGTAGACCACGTCTTCGGCGACAATGCTGAACGGCACCGTGCTGTCGCCCTGCATCGTCACCGTCGTCCGATAGGCCTTGGTGAAAATCGTCTTCTCGCCGACGCCGCCCTGCACCACGGCGATGCGCAGCGGCACCTCGACGCTCGCCGGCGCGCCCGCCGGACCGACGATGACGCGGCCCTGAATGCCGATCCGCGCCGTGACCTGACCGTCGTTCAACGTGCAATCCCGCGCCGTACGCACGATCGTCGCCTGATAGCGCAGATCGTTGCCAGTCGCCTCCTTGCCGGGAGCACCGACCGCATAGGTCGACGCGCCGGAACGGATGCTCACCGCTGGACAGGTCGGCAGGCTCGGCTCCGTGGACGGCGTCGGAGCCGACACCACGGTGGTTGCCGGCTGCGAGTTCGAACCGAAGAGCTGGCTGAAGCGGTCGCCGAGCGAAGGGCTGTCACCGGCGGATTGCGAGCTTCCGAACATGCTGCCGCCGCCACAGCCCGACAGCGTCAGCGCGATCGTCGCGACGGTTGCGAGATGAAACAAGGGCCGGCCCACGCGCGCCACGGCGCGATGCTTCGAACGCAAATCCAACATGATGCAGATGTCCCCCGACGAACTTCGGCGTTCCGGCGCCGCATCGGGGAACCCCCGTTCCCGCACGGCGACAAGTCAGTCCCTCTATAGCAGTTCAATGGCGGCAAACCCAAGGCATCAAAAGACGGCATCGAGAGCGGCATCAAACCCGCGGCGCGCGCGGATCAGGGTCAGCGCCGGAAATCCTCTTGCAACATGCCGAACAACAGATGATCCTGCCAGACGCCGTTGATGCAGAGATAGCGCCGCGCCAATCCCTCGCGCACGAAGCCGCATTTCTCCAGCACCCGGACCGACGCGCTGTTTCCCGGAATGCAGGCGGCCTCGACCCGATGCAGATTGAGTTCGCCGAACAGAGTCGGCAACAGCAATCGCAACGCCGCCGTCATATAGCCGCGCCCGGCGAACGGTTCGCCAACCCAGTAGCCGACCGTTCCGGCCTGCACGATGCCGCGCCGCACATTGGCGAGCGTGATGCCGCCGAGAAGCGCGCCGTCCTGCTCGCGGAAAATCAGGAAGGGATAGGCCCGATCGGCAAGCGCGTCCTCGGTATAGCGCCGCAGCCGACGACGAAATCCGGCGCGTGTCAGATCGTCGGAGGGCCAGATCGGCTCCCACGGCGTAAGGTAGGAACGGCTGCGCTCGCGAAGTTGCGCCCACGGCACGAAGTCGCCCGCCTGCGGCGCGCGCAGCACCAGGCCGCTGCCGCGCGGCTCAAGCGCCGCCGGCGCGCTCGAGGGCAGACGAAACAGAGCCATGGGGGTCCTCGCCAACTGCGACCGCCGCCAGTCTACCGCGTTTTCGCGCGAATGGGATACTGCCGCACCGGCGAACGCATCCACGGAAAACGCAGGGCGGCACGCCTCGCGGCGCACGCCGGCGGAGAGCCTAATGATAGCTGACCTTGGGACGGCACAGGCTCTCGGAGTGCGCTGCGGCCACTTCAAGGCCACGTCCGCTGCCGAGCGCCACGACGGCGGGGCGGCTGCGTGCCAGCAGCGCCCGCGCGGCATCGCGGGTGGAGTCTCGCGTCACCGCCTCGATGCGCGCGATCAGTTCATCGACGCCGAGCGGCCGGCCGTAGGCGAGCATGTGCCGCGCCAATTGCTCGGCGCGGGAGCTGCAACTTTCCAGCGCCATCAGCAGGCCGGCTTTCATCTGCGCCTTGGCGCGGGCAATCTCCGCGTCCGTCAGCGTCTCGACAGCATCGTTGATGACGTCGGCGACGACCTCCATCATTTCCGGCGCGTCGGCCGGATCGGTGCCGGTGTAAAGCCCGAAGAAGCCGGTGTCGGCGTGCGGCGCGTGGAAGGTGTAGATCGAATAACACAGCCCGCGCTTCTCGCGGACTTCCTGAAACAGCCGCGACGACATTCCGCCGCCAAGGATGTTGGTGAAGACCTGGAGGCTGAACAGCGCCGGGTCCGCCTGCGGCAATCCCTCGAGCGCCATCGTCAGGTGTGCCTGCTCGAGCTCGCGATGCACGACGCGCGCGCCGCCGTTTCCGAAGACCGCCGGCGCTGGCTGCGGCGCCGGCGCGGCGGCGAACCCCGAGAAGCGCTCCGTCGCCTCGGCCACCACGCGCGCGTGATCGACCGCGCCCGCCGCCGCCACCACCATGTTCGGCCCGCGATAATGCGTCGCCAGATAATTCCGCAGCGAGTCGCCGTTGAAGGCTTTCAGCGTCTTGGTGGTTCCGAGCAACGACCGCCCGATCGACTGATCCGGATAACAAAGCTCGCTGAGATACTCGAACACGACATCGTCCGGTGTATCCTGCGCCGCGCCGATCTCCTGTTCGATCACGCTCTTCTCGCGCTCCAGCTCTTCCGTCACGAAAGTCGGATGCGAAACGATATCGGAAAGAACATCGAGCGCCAGCGGCACATCGTCCTTCATCACACGCGCGTAATAAGCGGTCGTCTCGGTGCTGGTAGCGGCGTTGAGATCGCCCCCGACCGCCTCGATCTCCTCGACGATTTCGCGCGAGGAACGCCGCTCCGTTCCCTTGAACGCCATATGTTCGAGCAGATGCGAGATGCCGTGCTCGTCCGGCTTCTCGTCGCGACCGCCGACGCCGGCCCAGACGCCGAGCGCGGCGGTTTCCAGATGCGGCATGGTGTCGGTGACGACCGTGAGGCCGGACGGCAGCTTGCTGACCTCGACGCTCATCCGGCAACTCCCGCATTGGCGGCGCGGCTGACCGACAGCACAAACCGCTCCACTTCGCCTTGATCGTTGTTCATCGTCCGCATCTGCTCGGGGCGGCTCATCAACCCGTCGAGCCACGGCGGCAGTGCAGGCCGCACGCCGCACGCGGCTTCCACCGCATCGGGAAATTTCGCCGGATGCGCGGTGGACAACACGACATTGGGCACGCGCGCATCGGTGACATCGCGGTCCGCCACCGCCAGCGCGACGGCGGTGTGCGGATCGATGAGATCGCCGGCCTCGCGCCAGGCGGCACGGATCGCCGCGTCGGTTTCCGTCTCGTCGGCGCGGCCGGCGTCGAACTCGTTTCGGATCGCCGCCAGCATCGCATCCGGCAGCACGAAACGGCGCGACTGTTCCAGCGACGCCATCAGGCCGCGCACCACCGCGCTGTCACGGCCGGCGGCCTCGAACAGCAGCCGTTCGAAATTCGACGAGACCTGAATGTCCATCGAAGGCGACGCGGTGCCATGAACGCCGCGCACCTCGTAAATGCCGGTCTTGAGGGTGCGCGCCAGAATGTCGTTGCTGTTGGTGGCGATGCGCAACTGCCGGATCGGCACGCCCATGCGCTTGGCGACATAGCCCGCAAAGATATCGCCGAAATTCCCGGTCGGCACGGTGAAATCGACCTTGCGCGCCGGCGCGCCCAGCGCCACCGCCGAGGTGACGTAGTACACCACCTGCGCCACGATCCGCGCCCAGTTGATCGAATTGACACCCGACAGCGAAACCTTGTCGCGGAAGGCGTGATGATTGAAGCAGCCTTTCACGATCGCCTGACAATCGTCGAAGGTGCCGTCGACCGCCAGCGCGTGGACGTTGGCGGCGCCGGTAGTGGTCATCATCCGCCGCTGCACGTCGGAGATGCGCCCGTTGGGAAACAGCACGACGAGATCGACGTTGTCGCGGTTGGCGAAGGCATCGACCGCCGCGCCGCCGGTGTCACCCGACGTCGCCACCACGATGGTGGTGCGCTGACCGCGCTGCGCCAGAACGTGGTCCATCAGCCGCGACAGCAACTGCATCGCGACATCCTTGAACGCCAGCGTCGGACCGTGAAACAGCTCCAGCACGAACTGGCCGGCGCCGCTCTGGTCCAGCGGCACCACCGCGGGATGCCGGAACGTCGCATAAGCCTCGTGCGCCATGCGGCCGAGATCGGCGTCGGAAATCTCACCGCCGACGAACGGGCGGATCACCTCGACCGCGACTTCCCAATAGGGCCTGCCGGAAAACCCGGCGATGACGTCCGGCGTCAGTTGCGGCCAGACCTCCGGCACGTAAAGCCCGCCGTCGCGCGCGAGGCCGGTCAGCATGACGTCGCAGAAGCTGAGGGCCGGCGCTTCGCCACGGGTCGAGATATATCGCGTCAAGATGTCCTCCAAAGGCGGGACCGTTATAGCGTTTTCAGGCGATGGGGAAACCACCGTTGCGATCCGCCGTGGCCGCCTACCCGGCGCGTCTCGCGCCGTCGTCGGGCGGCATCCGCCCCTCGGCCAACGCGCGGGCGAGCCATACCGCGAAGGCGATCCCCACCGCCGCCGCCAGCCCGAACCAGGTGATGGCGTATTGCATGTGATCGTCCTTCAGATGCACTTCGAGCGGGCCGGGTTTCGGTACGCCGTTGGCCGGAGCCGGTGCTTCCAGATCGATATAGAACGGCGCAATACCACCCCAGTTCAGCGCTTGCGCCATCGCGGCCGGATCGCGCAGGAACCAGAGCCGCTTGGCGAGGTCCGCCTGCGGCGTCCACAACCCCGGCATCTCAGGAAAGCGCAGATAGCCGGTCAGGGTCACCGCCCCTGTCGGGCGCGGCGAAATGCGATCGAATTGCCCTTCCGGCGCGAAGCCGCGATTGATCGCGACGACGCCAGAGTCCCCAACGCGCGCCGGCGCGAATACCCAGACGCCGGGGCTGGTGACGTCGGGTCGGACCGCGGAGCCGGAACTGAAGACATGGGCTTCGGGCCGGCTCTCGAAAGTTGCCGCGAACGTCACCCGACGAAACTCGTCGCGCGTCCTGGTCAGTTTCGGCCAGTCGGCTTGATCGGGAAGCGGCACGGGGGCTGTGGCGAGGCGCTCGTCGAGCATTGCGATCAGCGCGTGCTTCTCGACGCGCCGCTGCAACTGCCAGACGCCGAGCCCGATCAGTACCGCCACCATGACGGCGGAGAAGACGCTGAGCCCGGCGACCCGCCGCAACCGCCCCGTCGCGACGGTCATGTCTGATCCCGCCGTGACCACTGGCCTTCGGCTGCCTTGTGATGGAACTGCAGCGAAATCAAAAGCGACTTGATGGCGCGCAGCGGCAAGAGCGTGGTGATCGCCACCAGCGGAATCCACAGCGCCGCATGGACCCAGAACGGCGGCTGATACTTCACCTCCACGATCAGCGCGCAGGCCACGACGATGAAGCCGGCAATCAGGATGACGAAGACCGATGGGCCGTCGCCGGTGTCGGTGAACGCATAATCGAGCCCGCAGCGGTCGCATTGCGGCCGCAGCCGGATGTATCCCGCAAACAGCTTGCCCTCGCCGCAACGCGGACACCGGCACATCAGGCCACGCGCGATGCTCTGCGACAGCGTTGTCAAATAGTCGTCCGACATCGATTTTCTTTCCATTTTGCCGGGGCGAGCCGGGCGAAATGCAAAAGGGCGGCCCTGCGGCCGCCCCTTGTAGCACAATCGTTCCGTCTTAGTGCGCGGCGTGGGCCATGGTCTCGGCGCCGTGGCCCCACACGTAGATGCAGATGAACAAGAACAGCCACACCACGTCGACGAAGTGCCAGTACCAAGCGGCGAACTCGAAGCCGAGGTGATGGGTCGGCGTGAAGTGGCCGGCATAGGCGCGGAACAGGCAGACCAGCAGGAAGACCGTTCCGACCAGCACGTGGAAACCGTGGAAACCGGTCGCCATGAAGAAGGTGCCGCCATAGACGTTGCCGGCGAAGCTGAACGCCGCATGATGATACTCGTAAGCCTGAACGCAGGTGAAGCAGGCGCCGAGCAGGACGGTGAGGATCAAACCCCACTTGAGGCCCTTGCGATCGCCTTCCAGCAGCGCGTGATGAGCCCAGGTGACGGTGGTGCCCGAGGTGAGCAGGATCAGCGTGTTGAGCAGCGGCAGGTGCCAGGGATCGAAGGTCTGAATGCCCTTCGGCGGCCACACGCCGCCGAACAGCGCGTCGCGGGTGAAGTGGACGGGATCGGCCGGGAACAGCGCCGAGTTGAAGTAGGCCCAGAACCACGCGACGAAGAACATCACTTCGGACGCGATGAACAGGATCATACCATAGCGATGGCTGATCTGCACCACGCGGGTATGGTCGCCCTTGTGCTCGGCCTCGCGAATGACGTCACCCCACCAGGCGGCCATGGTGTAGAGCACGCCGATGGTGCCGATGCCGAACACGATCGGCGCGGCGGAATAGAGGTGATGCATCCACGAGATCGCACCCACCGCCATGATGAAGGCGGACAGCGACCCGACAAAAGGCCATGGGCTCGGATCAACGAGGTGGTAGTCGTGGTGCTTCGCGTGCGCCGTAGCCATTGCAGTCTCTCCGTAGGGCGTGCCGCACTAGTCGACACATATTCGTCCAAAAATCAATCGCGTGCGTTCAGCGGGCCGGATTTGGCCTCATAGATTTTCCTTGCGCCCGTCCGGCTCGCGCTCGGCGATCGGCTTGGGCGCGATTTCGCGGATCGGGTAGAACGTGTACGACAAGGTGATCGTCCCCAGATTGTCGTTCTCGCTGTCCTTGATCAGCGCGTGATCGACATAGAAGACTACCGCCATCTCGCGCTTTTCGCCCGGTCCGAGGGTCTGTTCGGTGAAGCAGAAGCAGTTGATCTTCTGGAAATACGATCCGACCGTCAGCGGCGCGACGTTGTACGCGGCCTGCCCCTTGGTGGTTCGCGCGGCGGTGTTGGTCACCGTGTAATAGGCCGTCACCACTTCGCCGATGCGGACCTCGATCTCGGTCTTCTCCGGCTCGAATTTCCAGGGCAGCCCGCCGCTCACGTTGGAATCGAACCGCACGGCGATCTTCCGGCCCAGCGGCTCGGCCGAGGGCAGCGCGGTCGCGACCTGCGTGGTGCCGTTGAAGCCAGTGGCGCGGCAGAACCAGTTGTAGAACGGCACGGCCGCATAGGCGGCGCCCACCATGGCGGCGACGAACAGGCCGCAGGCCACACCGACATACGCGTCACGGCGCAAACCACGCGCGCGGCGCGGCGCGGCCTTGCCGCCGTTTGTCGGTTCCGGCGTCGTCATATCGACTTGCCTTCCGATTTGCCCCAAACCCTCGTCACGTCCGCTCAGCCCTTCGTCAGATCGGTCGACCGCCCTCACACCAGCCACCTCACATGGGCCGGTTGAGCACCGCCGGCCCCTTCACCAGGGTGACGGCGAAAAACAACACCACCAGAATGCCCAGCGCCACGGCGATGGCGATCGACCGTTCCCGGCGCCGCTTCTTCTGCGCCTCGGTCAAGACGATCCCCGGTGGTTGCTGCTCCTCATCCATGGATCGCACGGGTCCTTTCAGCCGAACTGCGCCAGCACGGCCGCGACCACGACCTCAAGCAGCAGAATGGCGAACAAGGCGAACAGATAGAGCAGCGAAAATCCGAACAACTGCCGTGCCGCGCGCAGCGCCAGCGCACCCTCGCGGCGTCGGTAGACATTGATCGCCAGCCACAGCATCCAGCCGCCCAGCACCAGCGACGACACGCCGTAGACCGCGTCGAAATAGCCCAGCGCCCACGGCGCGGTGGCGACCGCCACCAGCACGATCGTGTAGAGCAGGATTTGCAGCCGTGTCGCGTCCGGACCGGCGACCACCGGCAGCATCGGAACGCCTGCGCGGGCGTAGTCGTCGCTGCGGAACAGCGCCAGCGCCCAGAAATGCGGCGGCGTCCAGAAGAAGATGACGAGGAACAACAGGATCGGCTCGACCGACAGCGATCCGGTGGCCGCGGCCCACGCCACCACCGGCGGCAGCGCGCCCGCGGCCCCGCCGATCACGATGTTCTGCGCAGTCCAGCGCTTCAGCCACATCGTATAGACCACGGCATAGAAGAAGATCGTGAAGGCAAGCAGTGCGCCGGCGACCCAGTTCACCAGGATGCCGAGCGTCATCACCGAGAAAAACGACAGAATGAGGCCGAAAGCCAGGGCTTCTTCCGGCGTGACGCGGCCGGTCGGCACCGGCCGCTTCGAGGTGCGCGACATCAGCGCATCGATATCGGCGTCGTACCACATGTTGAGCGCGCCGGACGCGCCCGCGCCGACCGCGATGCAGAGAATCGAGGTGATTGCCAGCACCGGATGCACATGCCCCGGCGCGATCATGAGACCGACCAGCGCCGTGAACACCACCAGCGACATCACGCGCGGCTTGAGCAACGCGATGTAATCGCCGACCCCCGCCTCGGAGATGCGGGGCGGCAGCGCCAACGAGTGATTATCGACAATCGACAAGATCGCTCTCACTTCCATAACGGCTTTCGCCGGGACGTTGCAGCCCGCGGCGAAAGCTTCAAAGACGGCGCGGCGCGTCGGAACGCGCCGCGATGACCATTACTGCACGCGCGGCAGCGTCTCGAACTGGTGGAACGGAGGCGGCGACGACAGCGTCCATTCCAGCGTGGTGGCACCCGGTCCCCACGGATTGTCCGCCGCCTTTTCCTTGCGGATCAAGGCCAGCGCCATGCCGTAGAGGAAAATCAGGATGCTGAAGGCCGAGATGTAGGCGCCGATCGACGACACCAGGTTCCAGCCGGCGAACGCATCCGGATAGTCGACATAGCGGCGCGGCATCCCCGACAGGCCGAGGAAGTGCTGCGGGAAGAACAGGATGTTGACGCCGATGAACATCACCCAGAAGTGCACCTTGGCGATGGTGTCGGAGTACATGTAGCCGGTGATCTTCGGGAACCAGTAGTACCAGCCGGCAAAGATCGCAAACACCGCGGCAACGCCCATCACGTAGTGGAAGTGCGCGATGACGTAGTAGGTCTCCTGCAGCACGCGGTCGACACCGGCGTTGGCCAGCACCACGCCGGTGACGCCACCGACGGTGAACAGGAAGATGAAGCCGATCGCCCAGACCATCGGCGCCTTGAACTCGATCGAGCCGCCCCACATGGTGGCGATCCAGGAGAAGATCTTCACGCCGGTCGGCACCGCGATCACCATCGTCGCAGCGACGAAGTAAGCCTGCGTCGCACCCGACATACCGACGGTGTACATGTGGTGCGCCCACACCACGAAGCCGATGCCACCGATCGCGACCATGGCGTAGGCCATGCCGAGATAGCCGAACACCGGCTTGCGCGAGAAGGTTGAGATGATCTGGCTGATCATGCCGAAACCCGGCAGGATGAGGATGTACACTTCGGGGTGGCCGAAGAACCAGAACAGATGCTGGAACAGGATCGGATCGCCGCCGCCGTCGGCCGCGAAGAACGAGGTGCCGAAGTTACGATCCGTCAGCAGCATGGTGATGGCGCCGGCCAGAACCGGCAGCGCCAGCAGCAGCAGGAATACGGTCACCAGGATCGACCACACGAACAGCGGCATCTTGTGCAGGGTCATGCCCGGCGCGCGCATGTTGAAGATCGTGGTGATGAAGTTGATGGCGCCGAGAATCGACGAAGCGCCGGCCAGATGCATCGACAGAATCACGAAGTCGACCGCCGGCCCCGGGTGCCCCGACGTCGATAGCGGCGCGTACATCGTCCAGCCCGTCCCGGCGCCGCTGGCACCCGGCTCACCCTCCACGAAGGTCGAGATCAGCAGCAGGGCGAAAGCGGCCGGCAGCAGCCAGAACGAAATGTTGTTCATGCGCGGGAAGGCCATGTCCGGCGCGCCGATCATCAGCGGCACCATCCAGTTGCCGAAGCCGCCGATCATGGCGGGCATCACCATGAAGAAGATCATGATGAGGCCGTGCGACGTGACGAACACGTTGTATTCGTGGGTCTGATGGAAGAACTGCACGCCCGGATACATCAGCTCGATCCGGATCATCACCGACATCGCGCCGCCGATCAGACCGGCGATCAACGCGAAGATCAGGTACATCGTGCCGATGTCCTTGTGATTGGTCGAGTAGACGTAGCGCCGCCAACCGGTCGGATGACCATGCGCGTGATCGTCGTGACCGTGATGCGAATGAGCTGCTGCCGTGCTTGCCATTTTCGAAATCCTGTCCTGCCGTCTCCGGACCTTGCGATCCTATCGCCCGCCTCGGCCGATGCGAGCGAAATTCCGTACCTGTTACTGTTGTCCCGCTTGCGCGACGGCGTAAGCCCCCGTGCCGGACGAGGCGAATTTCTTCTTCGCCATCTCGACCCAGCTCGCGAATTCCTGATCGCTGACGACCCGCACCGCGATCGGCATGAAGGCGTGATCCTTGCCGCACAGTTCCGAGCACTGCCCATAGAACATGCCGGTCTTCGTCGCCTTGAACCAAGTCTCGTTCAGACGGCCCGGGATCGCGTCGATCTTGATGCCGAAGGCCGGCACGGCGAAAGCGTGAATGACGTCGGCGCCGGTGGTCTGCACCCGGATCACCTTGTTGACCGGCACCACCATTTCATTGTCGACCGCCAAGAGGCGCGGCTTCTTGTCCTGCGCCATCAGGGAATCGAACTCGATCTTGCCGTTGTCGGGATAGGTGTAGGTCCAGTACCACTGCTTGCCGGTGGCCTTGACGGTGAGATCCGCCTTCGGAATGTCGGTCTGCTCGAACAGCAGGCGGAACGAGGGGATCGCGATGCCCACCAGGATCATGACCGGAACGATGGTCCAGACCACTTCGATCAAGGTGTTGTGAGTGGTCCGCGACGGCACCGGATTCGACTTGGCGTTGAACTTCACCATCACCCAGACGAGCAGCACCGTCACGAACACCGTGATCGTGCCGATGATCCAGAGCAGGAAGGTGTGGAACCACTCGATATTGTCCATCACCGGGGAAGCCGACGTCTGCATCGTCATTTCCCACGGCTTGGGCTGACCGGCTTCCGCGAATGCCGACACCCCGCCAACCGCCAGCGCGATCCCGATAGCCGCCAACCCCAACAACTGCCGGCCGATCTTGCCCCTCGACATAGTCATGCCGCTCGCGCTCCTTGTCATAGAACTCAAAAGCACCCGCCGCCCACGGCGCCCGTGCCGAACGACGCCCCTGACGACAAAGACTGCTGGTCAGATCGTTAGAACGCGTCGAAATCTTGCCTCTCAAATCATAATTCGCAGGTTCTCGCAATGCAGTAGTAGGGGGACGCGATACATTTGAATGGATTGCGCGCGGGGGATCGAAATAGCCCGAAAACCGGATGATTTTGCCGGTGTCTCCGTGACGGCGCTTGACAGGCGAATTGATGGATGTACCCACGGGCCAGACGCCGCGCCGGAACCTGATTCGTTCGCCGGACAACGCAATTTTGGTACGGCCCGCCTTCAAGGCGCCGTCATTGCCGTATCAGTCCGGGACTGGACAGAACCGGACAGACATTGAAGGGATCGACCCCGATGGGGCCTTCGAACCAGCAAATCAGGCATCAACTCCGTAACCGCCCCGCGATGGCGGCCCCGGCGCTCCGGCGGATCGCCGGATGGATTGCCGGCGCGGCGATGGCGGCCGTGCTCGTCGGCGCGGCTCCACCCGCCCATGCCCAGGGCGCGGTCCGCTCGGTTCACGGCGACTGGCAAATCCGCTGCGACACCCCTCCGGGCGCCAAGGCGGAGCAGTGCGCCCTGATCCAGAGCGTGGTGGCGGAAGACCGTTCCAACGCCGGCCTGACGGTGATCGTGCTCAAGACCGCCGACCAGAAAAGCAAGCTGATGCGGGTGGTTGCGCCGCTCGGCGTGCTGCTGCCTTCCGGTCTGGGCCTCAAGCTCGACAATGTCGATGTCGGCCGCGCCGGCTTCGTGCGTTGCCTTCCCAACGGCTGCGTGGCCGAAGTGGTGCTGGACGACAAGCTGCTCGGCCAGATCCGCAATGCCAAGACGGCGACCTTCATCATTTTCGAAACGCCGGAAGAAGGCATCGGCTTTCCGCTCAGCCTGAACGGGCTCTCCGAGGGCTACGACAAGCTGCCGTAGCGGCGCGAGGCGCGCGAGACGTCTGCATCCGACGTCCGCATCGGGCAAGGTTATCGCGATTTAACGGGATCGCCTTGTTGAGGCCCTCCCCTTCGCGGCCAACCGTGCCTATCTTCGGAAACAAGCGTTCCGTCCGCCTACTCCTCTCGTTGTCGCCTCTGCTGGAGCCCGCCATGACCGATCTTACCGCCGCATCCCTGCTCGACCGCGCGAAACTCGACCGCGATCGGGTGCGCCACGAGGTTGCGCGGGGATTGAGCGGCGCCGACGATGGCGAACTGTTCCTCGAATACAGCCAGACCGAGGCTTTGGCCTTCGACAATGGCCGGCTCAAGCAGGCCACCTACGACACCGCGCAGGGTTTCGGGCTGCGTGCCGTCAAGGACGACGCCGTGGGTTATGCTCACTCCTCGGACGTGTCGCTGCCGGCGCTGATTCGCGCCGCCGACGCGGTGCAGGCGGTGCGCGGCGGTTATCAAGGCACGTTCGCGGCCGCTCCGCAGCATACCAACGTCCGGCTCTACGGCGATGACAATCCGCTCGACGCCCCCGGCTTCGAGGCCAAGGTCAAGCTTTTGGCGGAAATCGACGCCTATGTCCGCGACAAGGACCCGCGAGTGCGGCAGGTGTCGGTGAGTCTCGGTGCGACCTGGCAGGTAATCGAGATCCTGCGCCCCGATGGCGAGAGCTACCGCGACATTCGTCCGCTGGTGCGGGTGAATATCTCGGTCGTTGCCGGTCAGGGCGACCGTCAGGAAAGCGGCAGCAAGGGTTATGGCGGCCGCGAGGGCTATGCCCGCTTCATCGAAACCGGGGCATGGCGCGACGCTGCCGACGGCGCGCTGCGCGAGGCCATCGTCAACCTGGATTCGGTGCCGGCCCCGGCCGGCGAGATGGATGTGGTGCTCGGTCCCGGCTGGCCCGGCGTGATGCTGCACGAAGCCGTCGGGCACGGGCTGGAAGGCGACTTCAACCGCAAGCAGACGTCGGCCTTCGCCGGCCTGATGGGCCAGCAGGTCGCCGCCAAGGGCGTTACGGTTGTCGACGACGGCACGATCTCCGCGCGGCGCGGCTCGCTGTCGATCGACGACGAGGGCACGCCGACCAATCGTACCGTGCTGATCGAGGACGGCATTCTCGTCGGCTACATGCAGGACCGGCAGAACGCCCGCCTCATGAACATGAAGCCGACCGGCAACGGCCGTCGCCAGAGCTACGCGCACGTGCCGATGCCGCGTATGACCAACACCTACATGCTTGCGGGCCAGCGCGATCCGGCGGAAATTCTCACCTCGGTGAAGAACGGCATCTTCGCCGCCAATTTCGGCGGCGGTCAGGTCGACATCACTTCCGGCAAGTACGTGTTCCAGTGCACCGAGGCCTACAAGATCGAGAACGGCAAACTCGGCGCGCCGCTGAAGGGCGCAATGCTGATCGGCAACGGTCCCACCGACCTGCACCGCATCACCATGATCGGCAACGACCTCGCGCTCGACGACGGCATCGGCACCTGCGGCAAGCAGGGCCAGGGCGTCCCGGTCGGCGTCGGCCAGCCGACGCTGCGGATGGATCGTATCACAATCGGAGGTACCGGCGGATGAGCACCGAAACCTCTCCGATCGCCAAGCCGCGAGCGCGCTGGGCGTCGTCCATCGGCCAGATCGCAGCCATCGTGCTGGCGGTGTTCGTCGCCAAGGGCGCGCTGGCCGAGCCGTTCTACGTGCCGTCCGCCTCCATGGAGCCAACGCTCCTGATCGGCGATGCGTTGCTGGCGTCGAAATTTCCTTACGGCTACAGCGCTGCATCGCTGCCGATCCACATTACCGTGCCAGCCACGGAGCGCGTCCTCGGACATCTGCCGAAACGCGGCGACGTCGTCGTGTTCCGGTGGCCTGGCGATACCTCGCAAGTCTGGGTCAAGCGCGTGATCGGCCTGCCCGGCGACCAGGTGCAGATGCGCGACGGCCAGGTCTGGCTCAACGGCGCCCCGGTCACGCTCAAGGCCGACGGACTCGGCGAGGCCGAACGGGACAACGGCTCCAGCGAAACCGCCCAACGCTACATTGAAACGCTGCCCGGCGGCACGTCGCATCCCATCTACAAACTGCGCATGAACGGCATGCTCGACAACACCGCGAAGGTGACCGTCCCCCCGGGCCGTCTGTTCGTGATGGGCGACAATCGCGACAACTCCGCCGACAGCCGTGTGCCGGTCGCCGACGGCGGTGTCGGGCTGTTGCCGGTCACCGATCTCGTCGGGCGGGTCGATGCCATCGTCGGATCGTGGGATCTCGGCATTCGCGATCGGCCGGTCTGGACTTGGCTATCCGGCTTTCGCCTGACGCGTTTCTTCTCGGCGGTACATTGAAAACTTCGCGGAAGCGATGCGTGCGTGCGGGAACGCCGCTTATCGGACGACGCCGGAGATAAATCCCGGCCTGCGGCGCGGCGGCTTGATCTCCTTCTTCAGGAAACAGCGGGCTTCGTGCCCGACATAACCGGGCCGCGCATAGGTCCAGGCCCGGCACTTGTTGTCGTCGACGCAGGCCGCCTTGCAGTGGTCTTCGGCCGACTTTCCCTTGATCTCGAAGCTGCGATAGTCGCCGCCGCTTCGATCGGTCGACATTTCGATCCCCTTGATATGGGGTTCGAGAACGCCGGCTCCGCGGACGCCCGAAATGCAGCAGTCGCTCCGGGTCCGTTGCGGCACGCTGCTTTTGAGCCAGCAGAATGCACCGTCCGCAAGGGTGGGATAGCTGAAGGTCCATGAGCGGCAACGCTTGTCGCGCTCGCAGATCATCGCGCAATCGGCCGGGTCGCCGGAGCGCACCGGCGACCGCAGATAGTCCCCACCGATCCGATCGAAATTGACCTGCGCGCTGGCTGGCGCAATCGCGTCCGTGAACACGAGGGCGAGGACCAGCATGACGAGCGCCATCGACGCCTTGAAAATTGCCGTACTGAAAATGGAGGCGCCCGACATGCCAAACCCCTTTCAGTTCTCGAGCGGGCACCGCGGGGCGCAATTGCCGCCTTTCACCTTCCTTCGCACGATGCCGGCGCGGACGCGCGTCCTAGCCCCGACACGGCTACACCATTGCGGTCGCGATGGGAGCGCCGCAGCAAAAACCATCTAATCGCCATCTTCCTGTACGGCGGATGAACGGCGCTGACACCTCACGACTTGCTGATGTCGGGGCGGCCCGAAATCGCGCGCCGGAAAGTGACCGCATCAGACCTTTGCAAGCCGGATCGTCAGAACGCGTATTCGTCGTAGACCGGCTCGACGGAGCCGCCCCAGGCCCCGTGATATTTGTCGAGCATTTCTTCGGCGGGCGAACGACCGGATTCGACGATCTCGTCCAGCGCCACCAAGTGGCGGGTCTCATCCCGGCCGAGACGGTCGATATGGCCGCGGCGGCGCAATCCGCCATGGGCCAGCGCGAGGCATTCCCTCGCGATCTCGAACAGATAGTGGTCGCGGATTCGCGCCTTGAAGCCGAGGCGCGGCACGTCGTCACGCAACGCCTGGCGCTCGTGGGCCGTCCAGTGTTTCGCGATATCCCACGCTGCATCGAGGCTGGTGTCGTCATAGAGCAGTCCGACCCAGAACGCCGGCAGCGACGGCAGCCGGCCCCACGGCACGCCGTCGGCGCCGCGCATTTCGAGATAACGTTTCAGGCGCACCTCGGGGAAAATCGTCGAGAGATGATTGGCCCAGTCCGACAGGGTCGGAAGTTCGCCCGGAAGCCGGGGATTCTTGCCCTCGAAGAAATCCCGGAACGACGTTCCGGAGACGTCGATGTAGTCGTCGCCGCGCTTGACGAAGTACATCGGCACGTCGAGCGCGTAATCGACCCACCGCTCGAAGCCCATGCCGGGTTCGAACGCCCAGGGCAACATGCCGGCGCGGGCATTGTCGGTATCGCGCCAGATCTCGGAGCGGAACGACAGGAAGCCGTTGGGCTTGCCTTCCGTGAAGGGCGAGTTGGCAAACAGCGCCGTCGCCACCGGTTGCAGCGCCAGCGAAACGCGCAGCTTTTTCACCATGTCCGCTTCGGAGGAGAAGTCGAGATTGGTCTGCACCGTGCAGGTCCGGTACATCATGTCGAGGCCGTATTTGCCAACCTTCGGCATGTAGTCGGTCATGATCTTGTAGCGGCCCTTCGGCATCGCCGGTATCTGCGCCCGCGACCAGGACGGCGTCATGCCGAGGCCGAGAAAGCGAATTCCCAGCGGGGCTGCGACTTCCCGAACCTGCGCCAGATGCGCCATCAGTTCCGCTTGCGTCTGATGCACCGTTTCCAGCGGCGCGCCGGACAACTCGAACTGCCCGCCCGGCTCCAGCGAAATCGCGCCGCCGCCGGTCACGTCATGGAGTCCGATGATGTTGCCGCGCTCCATGATCGGCTCCCAGCCGAGCAGAAGCCGCATTCCTTCCAGCAGCGCGCCGATGCCGCGCGGACCGTCGTAAGGCACCGGGTGATGCCCGTCGACGGTGAACGGCGTCTTCTCGTGCTCGGTGCCGATTCGAAATTCGGACTTCGGCTTGATGCCCGCTTCGAACCACGCCACCAACTCGTCGCGCGATCGCAGCGGAGTCATATCGGTCTGATCACGCGCCATAAACAATCCGGGGAAGAACCGCGACACCTGTGTCCGCGCGGCAGGAGACAAGGTTGCGTCCGAACGGCGCGCGACCGGGTGATGCAAGACAACTCAACACAAGACAATTCATCGTGTGGCTGCCGCGCTGCCGGGAGGAACAGGCGCGGCCTGATCGCAGGAGCAGCCCAGCCGGTCCAGCAACCCGCACAATCTCGCGGCATCCGCATCCGACAGCTTCGAACCGACATGCCGTTCGATCGCCGCCGAATAGGCGCTCCACATCCGCTTCTGCAAGTCCCGCCCGGCCTCGGTGATTTCGACGAACAGGCCGCGCTTGTCCATCTTGCATTCGCGGCGCGCGGCGAGACCTTCCTCGACCAGCCGGTCGATCAGCCGCGACGTCGAATACTGCGGAATCAGCATCTGCTTTTCGAGCTCGACCGGACGCATCTCGCCGCCGGGCGCGCGCGACAATTCCAGCAACGCGTCATACCAGGCCAGCGGCGGGAAGCCGGCCTTCTTCAAATCCTGTTCCACCGCGCCCAGCACCCTGGACTGGATGCGCATCAGCCGTATCCACGCCGCGGTCGCCTCCATCGATGGCTTGCGTTTCATCCTGTGGTCCATGGTCTGCGGGTCGATAAAGATTCCAGATGCGCGCCTTATATATGCAGATGCATCATTCTTGACTATTCCATGCAGGCGCATTTAATCAAGCCATCTCACATACCGACAATCCTCAGGGAGGACAATTCCGATGAAATTGTATTATTCGCCGGGCGCCTGCTCGCTGTCGCCGCACATCGCGCTGCTCGAGGCCGGCGTTCCTCACGATCTCGTCAAGGTCGACCTTAAGGCCAAGAAGACGGAGGATGGCGGCGACTTCCTCAAGGTCAACCCCAAGGGGCAGGTGCCGACGCTGCAACTCGACGACGGTGAAATCCTCACCGAAGGCCCGGTGATCGTGCAGGCGATCGCCGACAAGGCCGCCGGCAAGAATCTCGCGCCCGCCAACGGCACCACCGAGCGTTATCGCTTGCAGGAATGGCTGAACTTCCTCACCAGCGAACTGCACAAGAACTTCAGCCCGCTGTTCGCGCCGGTCCTGAGCGACGAGACCAAGCAATTCTTCCGCGACCGCCTGATGGGGAAGCTCAAGCACATCGACGACAAGCTCGCCGGGCGCGACTACCTGATGGGCAGCCAGTTCACCGTCGCCGACGGCTATCTCTACACCATGCTGCGCTGGGCCGACGCCATGAAGTTCGACCTCTCCGCGCTGAAGAACGTGATGGCCTACAAGGCGCGTGTCGCCGCCCGCCCGCAAGTGCAGGCCGCGCTCAAGAGCGAAGGGCTGGCGTAAGCCATTCCGAGTTTGCGAGCTGCGTAACAAGAGAAGGGCCGGATCGATGATCCGGCCCTTCTGTTTTGTGTCCAAACAATAGCGTGGCGAAGCGGATTCAGCCGTCATTGCGAGCGCAAGCGAAACAATCCAGAGGCGACAAAACAAGGACTGGATTGCTTCGTCGCTAACGCTCCTCGTAATGACGCGCTGTTACGCCGCCGCCTTCTTCGGCGGGAAGCGGCTGTAGAACGTCTCGCCCTTGGCGGCCATGTCCTCCAGCAGCTTCGGCGGCGTGAAGCGCGAGCCGTATTTCGCCTCCAGCTTGTGGCACAGCGCGACGAAATTCTTGGTGCCCATGAAGTCGATGTAGGACAGTGTACCGCCGGTGAACGGCGCGAAGCCGAAGCCGAGGATCGAACCGACATCCGCCTCGCGCGGATCGACGATGACATGATCCTCCACGGTGCGCGCGGCTTCCACCGCCTGCGCCACCAGGAAACGCTGCTTCAGTTCCTCGACATCCAGAGTATCGGGATCGAGATGCTTCGGCTGCAACGCCGCGATGCCGGACCATAGCGACTTCTGGCCCTTGCCCTTCTCCGGATAGTCGTAAAAACCCTTGCCGTTCTTGCGGCCGAAGCGGCCTTCTTTCTCGACCATCGCGACCATCAGCTTCTTCTGCGCCTGATCGACGGCATTGGCGCCGAGATCGGCCTCCGTTGCCTTCATGATCTTGAGCACGAGATCGAGCGCGACTTCATCGGACAGCGACAGCGGACCGACCGGCATCCCGGCCATCCGCGCGGTGTTCTCGATCATCGCCGGCGGCACGCCTTCCATCAGCATTTCGAGGCCTTCGGCAGTGAAGCGCAGCACGCAACGGTTGGCGAAGAAACCGCGCGAGTCATTGACCACGATCGGCGTCTTGCTGATCTGGCGCACATAATCGAGCGCCGTGGCGAGCGCCACGTCGCCGGTGTTCTTGCCGAGGATCACCTCCACCAGCATCATCTTCTCGACCGGCGAGAAGAAGTGGATGCCGATGAAGCGCGATTGATCCGGCCATTCCTCGGCCAGCGAATTGATCGGCAAGGTCGAGGTGTTGGAAGCGAAGATCGCGTCCTTGCGCAGATATTTTTGCGCCTTGGCGAAGGTCTCCGCCTTCACCTTGCGATCCTCGAACACCGCCTCGATGACGAGATCGCAATCGGCGATCGCGGCATAGTCGGCGGTCGCCGCGATGCGATTCATCAATGCATCACGATCCGCCTCCTTGGCGCGGCCCTTGGCGACAAGGCCGTCGATCACCGACCTGGCGTGGGCCTTGCCCTTGTCGGCGCTTTCCTGATCGCGATCGATCAACACCACCTCGATGCCGGCCTTGGCCGAGACATAGCCGATGCTGGCGCCCATGAAGCCGGCACCGATCACCGCGAGCTTCTTTACCCTGGTCGGCGGCACGTTCGCCGGACGACGCGCGCCCTTGTTCAGTTCCTGCATCGACAGAAACAGGCTACGGATCATTGCCGCCGCTTCCTTGCTGCGCAGGATCTTCGCGAAGTAACGCGACTCGATGCGCAGAGCGTTGTCGATATTGACCAGCAGCCCCTCATAAACGCAGCTCATGATGGCGCGCGCGGCCGGATAGTTATCGTAGGTCTGGCTGCGATAAAGCGCGTTGGCCGGCGGGAATACGTTCATGCCGGCGGCGGAATACACCGCGCCGCCCGGCAGCTTGAAGCCCTTGACGTCCCACGGCTGAACCGGCTTGCCGCCGGCCTTGATCCATTCCTTGGCGGTCTTGATGAGATCGGCGGCCGGCACGATGGCGCCGACGATGTTGGCGGCCTTCGCCTTGGCGAGCGTCATCTGATCGCCCTTGAGCAGCAGTTGCAGCGCATCCGCTGCCGGCATCATGCGCGGCAAACGCTGCGTGCCGCCACCGCCCGGAAACAGGCCGACCTTGACTTCCGGCAGGCCCAACCGCGTCTTCGGATTGTCGGCCGCGACGCGATAGTGACACGCGAGCGTCAGTTCGAACGCGCCGCCGAGCGCAAGCCCGTTGATCGCCGCGACCCACGGCTTGCCGCAGGTCTCGATGGTGCGCAGAGCCTGCGACAGTTTGCGGCTCTCGTCGAACAGCATCTGGTTGGCAGCTTCCTCGCCCTTGTCCTTGAGCATCGCCGCATAGGTGCGGTTCATGCCTTCGAGCATGGACAGGTCGGCGCCGGCGGAAAACGCCTCCTTGCCGGAGGTGATGACGACGCCCTTCACCGCGGTGTCGCTCGTGGTCTGCGCGACGATCTGGCCGAGTTCCTCGATGGTGGCGGTATCCAGCACGTTCATCGACTTGGCGGGAATGTCCCACGTCACCAGCGCGATGCCGTCGGCGTCGATTTCGACTTTGAAATTCTTGAATGCCATTTGGCGCTCCCAACTCTGTCGTCATCCTGAGGTGCGAGGCCGAATGGCCGAGCCTCGAAAGATGACCTGAATAATTCTGACGTCATCCTTCGAGGGCCGCGCTTCGCACGACCACCTCAGGATGACGCTACCCTTTCATCGTATCTCACACGCGCTCGATGATGGTGGCGGTGCCCATGCCGCCGCCGATGCACAGCGTCACCAGCGCGGTATTGAGATCGCGACGTTCCAGTTCGTCGAGCACCGTGCCGAGGATCATCGCGCCGGTGGCGCCGAGCGGATGGCCCATAGCGATGGCGCCGCCATTGACGTTGATCTTGGCGGGATCCATCTCGAAGGCCTGAATGTAGCGCAGCACCACGGACGCGAAGGCTTCGTTGAGTTCGAACAGGTCGATGTCGTCCAGTTTCATGCCGGAGCGCGCAAGCACCTTCTTCGTCACGTCCACCGGACCCGTCAGCATGATCGAGGGCTCGGAGCCGATATTGGCGAAGGCCTTGATTTTTGCACGCGGCTTCAAACCGTGTTTCTTGCCGGCGGCCTCGTTGCCGATCAGCACCGCGGCGGCGCCATCGACGATGCCCGACGAGTTGCCGGCGTGATGCACGTGCACCACCTTCTCGACTTCCGGATGCGACTGCGTCGCCACCGCGTCGAAACCGCCCATCGCCCCCATTACTTCGAATGACGGCTGCAACGACGCCAGCGACTGCATCGTGGTGGACGGTCGCATATGCTCGTCCTTGTCGAGAATGGTGAGGCCGTTCTGATCCTTCACCGGCACCACCGAGTTCTTGAAGTAGCCTTTCTCCCAGGATTCGGCGGCGCGCTTCTGGCTTTCGACCGCATAAGCGTCGCAATCGGCGCGGGAGAAACCGTACTTGGTGGCGATCAGGTCGGCAGAAATACCCTGCGGCAGGAAGTAGGACGGCACCGCGATCGAGGGGTCCATCGGCCACGCCGTGCCCGACGACAGGATGCCGACGCGGCTCATCGATTCCGCGCCGCCGCCGATGGTCAGGTCATGTTGCCCGGCCATCACCTGCGCCGCCGCGAAATTCACGGCGTCGAGACCCGACGCGCAGAAGCGGCTGATCTGAACGCCCGGCACCGAGGTGCCCAGCCCTGCCTGCAACGCGGCGAAGCGGGAGATGTCGCCGCCGGCTTCGCCGACCGGATCGACCACGCCGAGCACCACGTCGTCGACGCTGCCGGCCGCGAGGTTGTTGCGTTCCTTGATTGCCTTGAGCGGCGCGGTGGCCAGCGCCAGCGCCGTCACTTCGTGCAGCGAGCCGTCGGATTTGCCTTTGCCGCGCGGCGTGCGGACATGATCGTAAATGTAGGCTTCAGCCATCGGGGTTTCCTCGGGGTTGTCCTCAACTCATATGGGAACGGCGCCGCAGCCGGGCGCCGTCATCGCAGTCTCAGAATGCCTCGGCCGGCAGTTCCATAGTGGTCCCGCTTCCGCTTTGAATGCGGGCCTGATGCAGCGCGGTTTCCGGCAGCATCCGCTCCATGAAGAACCGGCCGGTCACCAGCTTGGTCTTGAGATAGGCAGAGGCGTCGCCCGCCGCAATCTTGTCCTGCGCGACTTTCGCCATCCGTGCCCACATGTAGCCGAACACCACCAGCCCGAACAGTTTCATGTAGTCCGTGGCGGCAGCGCCGGCGTTGTCCGGCTTCGCCATTGCGTTCTGCATCAGCCACATCGTCGACTGTTGCAGATGACCGAGCGCGGTGGAGAGCGGCGCCACGAACGGCTTCATCGCCTCGTCGCTCCCATGCTCCTTGGCGAAGGCCGTCACCTCGCCGAAGAACGCCATCGCGGCTCGGCCGCCATGGCGCGGCAGCTTGCGGCCGACCAGATCGAGCGCCTGAATGCCGTTGGCGCCTTCATAGATCATGGCGATACGCGCATCGCGGACGAACTGCTCCATGCCGTGCTCGGCGATGTAGCCATGACCGCCGAACACCTGTTGCGCCTGCACCGCGTTGGCGAAACCGCCGTCGGTCAGCACGCCCTTCAGCACCGGCGTCATCAGGCCCATGTGGTCGTCGGCCGCCTCCCTATCCTTGGCATCATTGGAGCGATGCGCGATGTCGCTCTTGAGCGCGGTCCACACGACCATCGCCCGCGCCGCTTCGTTGAAGGCGCGGATCGACAGCAGCGTCCGGCGGACATCGGGATGCACGATGATCGGATCGGCCGGCTTTTCGGGCGCCTGCGGCCCGGTCAGCGCGCGGCCCTGCAAGCGTTCGCGCGCGTAAGTCACAGCGTTCTGATAGGCGACTTCGGACATCGCGAGGCCCTGAACGCCGACGCCGAGACGCGCCTCGTTCATCATCACGAACATGCCCTGCATACCCTTGTTTTCTTCGCCGATCAGCCAGCCGGTGGCGTTGTCGTAGTTCATCACGCAGGTGGAATTGCCGTGAATGCCCATCTTGTGCTCGATCGAACCGCACGACACGCCGTTGCGTGCGCCGAGCGAGCCGTCGGCATTGACCAGCACCTTCGGCACCACGAACAGCGAGACGCCCTTGATGCCGGCGGGTGCGCCCTCGATGCGGGCCAGCACCAGATGGATGATGTTGTCCGCCAGATCGTGCTCGCCGGCCGAGATGAAGATCTTGGTGCCGGTGATCTTGTAGCTGCCGTCGGCCTGCTTCACCGCCTTGGTGCGCAACAGGCCCAGGTCCGTGCCGCATTGCGGCTCGGTGAGGTTCATGGTGCCGGTCCATTCGCCCGCCACCATCTTCGGCAGATAGGTCGCCTTCTGCTCCGGCGTGCCATGAACCAGCAGCGCCGCCGTCGCGCCCATGGTCAGGCCGCCATACATCGAGAACGCCATGTTGGCGGAAATCTGGAATTCGGCGACGGTCTGCGACAGTGTCACCGGCAGGCCCTGCCCGCCGAACTCGGCGGGCGCCGACAGGCCGAGCCAGCCGCCCTCCGCCACCTGCCTGTAGGCCTCCTTGAAGCCCTTCGGCGTGGTCACGCTGCCGTCGTCATGGCGCACGCAGCCTTCGAGATCGCCGACCCGGTTGAGCGGCTGCAGCACCTCTTCCGACAACTTGGCGGCTTCGTCGAGAATCGCCGCGCGAACGTCGGCCGAGGCATCGCTGAAGCCGGGCAGATTGTTGTAGCGGTCGAACTGGAAGACGTCGTTGAGAAGGAAATTCACGTCGTCGATGGGCGCTTTGTAGCTCGGCATGTCGTTCCTCTGAATGGCGTGTTTGGAGCCGCTTCTATCAAGGAATCTTGCAGCGCAGCAACGAATCTGTTGCCGCAGATGTCGCCATTGGCAGAATATTTTCCTACGATTGCGATCGATCGGTCGCTGCAGTCGTCTCGTTCCAACGGGCGCGAGATCGGCGCTCCCGACAACTTTTCAGCCGCCTGCGCCAATCCTTAACGGCTTATTTACCCTAACACGAAAAAGTCCGGTTGAGAGGCAGACGAGCGCCGCCCGATGGGTTTGTCTTAACCAAACGGGGACGCGTGGAGCCAGATGGCGCGGCAATCGGCGCCGGAGCAGACACCGGACCAGCATATGAATTCGCGCGGATCATGGAACGTTGAAGAAATCGAGCCATCCGTCCGCGAGAGGGCGGAAGCGGCCGCGCGCCGCGCCGGCATGTCGCTCACCGACTGGCTGAATTCCTCCATCGGCGGCGCCGGCGAACCCGACGCACCGGAGCCGCGGTCCGGTCCGTCGCTCTTGCCGCAGAATACGCCGGAGGTCGCTGAAATCCATCAAAGACTCGATTCCATCGCCCGCCAGATCGAAACCATCTCGCGTCCTACCGACCGCGAGCAGCCGCCGGTGGCCCGGCAATTGAACGATGCGATTTCCAGGCTCGACGAACGGCTGTCGCGGATCACCGCGCCGAAGCCGCAAGCCGCGCCGCAGCCGCACCCGTCATTGACCCAGCCTGGTCCCGCGCCCATCATCGAACGTCCCGCCGAGCGAACGAGCGCCGGCGCTTCGACAGGCGGAGTTTCGGCGGAGGATGCTTCGCCGCTCGATTCCGCCATCGCCGAAATCCTCGCCCGGCAAAGCGAGCTGGAAGCCAGCCGCGCGGCGCCCGCGCCGTCCTTTCCTGCATATGCGCCGCAGCCGGCGATGCCCACTCACACGTCGGCGCTCGAACAGCAACTCGCCAAGATCACAAGCCGCATCGAAGCGCTGCATCAGCCCGCGCAGGTCGATCACGCGATCGCGTCGTTCCGCGACGAACTGGCCGACATCCGCCGCGCCATCACCGAAGCGATGCCGCGCCAGGCCGTCGAGTCCATCGAACGCGACATCCGGCTGCTGGCGCAGCGGATCGACGACAACCGCCACAGCGGCAACGACGATCATGCGCTGGCCGGAGTCGAACGGTCACTGGGCGAGATCCAGCAGACCCTGCGCAGCCTGAAGCCCGCCGAGCAACTGGCCGGTTTCGACGATGCGATCCGTGGCCTCGGCGCACGGCTCGACACCATCGTGCGGACCGGCGAAGGCGCGGGCACGATGCAGCAACTCGAGGATGCGATCGGCTCGCTGCGCGGCATCGTCTCCAACGTCGCCTCGAACGAAGCCCTGGCGCAACTCAGCGAGCATGTTCAGGCGTTGTCGTCGAAGGTCGATCAACTTGCACGATCCGAGATTCAATCCGATTCCTTCGCCGCGCTCGAATCCCGCATCGCGACGCTGACATCCGCTCTGGAAAGCCGGCCGCAGCGTATCGTCGACGAGCGCTCCGAACAGATCGAGGGCGCGTTGCGCGCGCTGTCCGAACGGCTCGACCGGATGCCGGTGGGGCAGGACGGTCCTTCCGCCTTCGCGCACCTCGAGCAGCGCGTCTCCTATCTGCTGGAGCGCCTGGAAGCCTCCGCCGATCACCGCATGGGCGGGCTGAACCGCGTCGAGGAAGGTTTGCAGGACATCCTGCAGCATCTCGAGCGGCAGCAGGTCAGCTTCGCGGCGCTGAACAATCCGGGCGCCGGTGCGGCGATGGACGACGGCGTCGTCGATACGATCCGGCGCGAATTGTCCGACATCCGCTACAGCCAGTCGGAATCCAATCGCACCACCCAGGACACGCTGGAAGCGGTCCACAACACACTGTCCCATGTCGTCGATCGTCTCACGGTGATCGAGGGCGATCTCCGGACCGCACAAGCTGCGCCGAAGGCCGCAACGCCACCTCCGGCGCCTGCGACGGCGACAACCGCGCCAAAACGGCCGGAACTGCCCAATCCGGCGCAAGGCCAGAAGCCGCCGGTCGTGCCGCCAATGCAGTCGGCCGCCGTCGAGCCGCCGCTCGCGCCCGAACCGAACGCCATCCGGGACATTCTGACGCCGCGTCCGCGCGTCGAAGCCGCGCCTGCCGCGCCGCCGCCGTCCGACATGCGCAGCGAGCCGCCGCGGATCACGCTCGGGCTCGATCTCCCGCCGGATCACCCGCTCGAACCCGGCACCCGGCCGAACCGATCGATGACACCGGCCGAACGCATCACTGCGTCGGAAAATGCCCTGAGCGAAATCGGCGCACCGCAAGCGCCGGAGGAGCCGGCCAGCACATCCAGCTTCATCGCGGCCGCACGCCGGGCCGCCAAGGCCGCCGCGACCGCCGCACCGACATCCGCGGACAAGCCGAACCGTGGCGCCAGACTCAACGATTCGATCCGCGCCGCCGCCAACAAGGGCGGCAAGCTCAGTTCGAAAATCCGCGCGCTGCTGGTCGGTGCGAGCGTCGTCGTGATCGTGCTCGGGACATTCAAGCTGGCGATGACATTCCTCGACGGCCAATCAACGCCGGCGACCCACAGCGCCGTCTCGAAAAAGACGCCCGCTCTCGCCGCGTCACCCACCGCCGATGCATCGTCGATGACGTCGCCGACACCCATCGATCGCCAGTCCCAACCGATCACGGCCGACAACGCGGCGAAAGCCGACGACCGCGCCGACGCCGCCGAACAGGATGACGACGCGGAGCCGACGACGGCTGCGGCAACCACAGCGATGCCGCCCCCGCCGGTTGCGACCACACCGATTGCGACGACACCGCCCGCGAGCGACCAGACCGGCAGCCTGACCGCCGCACGCAACGTCGGCGCGGCAGCTCCCGTCACCAGCAGCCAACTGACGACCGTGACGATTCCCGCGGCGGAGACGTTGCCCGATGCGATCGGCGGCCCCGTGCTGCGCAAGGCGGCGCTGAAGGGTGATCCCACCGCGGCGCACGAAGTCGCGCTGCGTTACGCCGAGGGCAAGGGCGTCGCGGCGAACTTGCCGGAAGCGGCGAAATGGTACGGTCGCGCGGCCCAGGGCGGCGTGGTCCCCGCGATGTTCCGCCTCGGCACGCTTTACGAGAAGGGCACCGGCGTCACCAAGAATATCGATACGGCGCGGCGCTACTACACCATGGCCGCGGAGCGCGGCAACGCCAAGGCGATGCACAATCTGGCGGTGCTCGAAGCCGACGGCGGCGGCAATGGCGCCAACTACCGCAGCGCGTCAGCCTGGTTCCAGAAGGCCGCGATGCGCGGCGTCGCCGACAGCCAGTTCAACCTCGGCATTCTCTACGCACGCGGCATCGGCGTCGAACAAAACCTCGCCGAGTCGTTCAAATGGTTCAGCCTCGCCGCGGCTCAAGGCGATGCCGACGCCGGCCGCAAGCGCGACGACGTCGCCAAGCGGCTCGATCCGCAATCGCTCGCGGCCGCCAAGCTCGCGGTCACCAGCTTCACGCCGGAAAAGCAGCCGGACGATGCGGTCAGCGTCGCCACGCCGCCCAAGGGTTGGGACGCACCGCTTGAGAAAACAGCGTCGGCGAAGCCCACATCGCGGACTGCGCGCGCCGTTCGTTAAGGTGAAATCTTCACCAATTCCGCATTGAAACGCGATCGGACGCGGCGAAAGCCGCCGCTTCCGGATTCTTTAACTCCCCTTTCGTTCGATTTCGGCTATGCAGGGCAAGACGCGTGCCTTGGCCGCGCCCCGACACCTCGCCGTGAGCGGTTAGCCAACTCGCGGCGGTAGCCGAAACGAACGCGCCGTGCAGCTTTATCTTCCGATCGCGGACATTCCGATCAACGTCTTTCTCATCCTCGCGATGGGTGCGGCGGTCGGCTTCGTGTCGGGGATGTTCGGCATCGGCGGCGGGTTTCTGCTGACGCCGCTGCTGATCTTCATCGGCATCGCGCCGGCCGTGGCGGTGGCCTCGGTCTCGACGCATATCGCAGCCTCCTCGCTGTCGGGCGCGATGTCGTATTGGCGCAAGCGCTCGATCGACCCGATGCTGGCGCTCGTGCTGCTCAGCGGCAGTATCGTCGGCACTTTCCTCGGCGTCTGGCTGTTTACGCTGCTGCGTTCCCACGGCCAGCTCGATCTGGTGATCGCACTGTCCTACGTGGTGCTGCTCACCGGCGTCGGCGGCGCGATGTGTTACGAGGGCCTGCGCGCGATCCGCCGGGCACGGCGCGGCGGCAACCCGACACTGCGGCGTCCCGGCGCCCACACCTGGGTCCACGGTCTGCCGCTGAAGATGCGCTTCAAGCGCTCGAAGATTTATCTCTCTGTGATCCCGGTCAACATCATCGGCTTCATGATCGGCTTCCTCGGCGCCGTGATGGGCATCGGCGGCAGCTTCATCCTCATCCCGGTCCTGATCTACGTGCTGCGCATTCCGACCAGCACGGTGATCGGCACCTCCATGGCGCTCACGCTGGTGAGCATGATGTTCGCCACCATCCTGCACGCGGTGACCAATCATCAGGTCGACGCGGTGCTGGCGCTGATCCTGATGATCGGCGGCGTTACCGGCGCGCAGTTCGGCGTGCAGGCGGGGCACCGCATCCGCAGCGAACATCTGCGTTTGCTGCTGGGCCTGTTGATCCTCGCGGTCGGCGTCCGCTTCGCTGTCGAACTCGGGATCAAGCCCGACGAGATCTACACCATCCGCGCCACGGGAGGCAGCGCATGAGTTGCCTTCGCCGCATCGGAGCGACCTTGCTGGCGCTTGTCGCTTGCGCCGCCGTCGGCGTCATCTCCGCGCGGGCGGAGAAGCTGATCGTCTCGATCTCGAACCACCGCGTCACCGTCACGTCGAGCTATTCCGGCGAGGAACTGGTGCTGTTCGGGTCGGTCGAGCGCGACGCCGCGACGCCCGCACGTCACGGCGGCTACGACATGGTGGTGACGGTGACCGGCCCGCGCGGCGACATGGTGACGCGCCGTAAGGACCGCAGATTCGGCATCTGGGTCAACGCCGATTCGCGTCAGTTCCTCAACGTGCCGGCCTATCTCGCGGTGTCCTCCAACCGGCCGATCGACACCATCGCGCCCGCCGACGTGCGGCGGCGTCAGCAACTCGGCATCGACAATGTCCTGCTGACCCAGCGTGTCGGCATCGACTATGCCGATGTGGTGGCGACCGATCCGTTTCGGCGCGCCTTCGTGCGTCTGCGCAGCGAGCATGGGCTGTATCGCGAATCCGCCAGCGGCGTCACCTTTCTGACGCCAACACTCTTTCGTGCTGGCATCGCATTGCCGGCGGAGGTGCCGACCGGGACCTACGACGTCAACATCAAGCTGTTCGCGGACGGCGCCATGGTCGGCGACACCCAGACCGCGTTCGAGATCGTCAAGGTCGGCTTCGAACAGTTCATCGCCACCGCCGCGAACCAGCACGGTCTCGTCTATGGCCTCGCCACCGCGCTGATGGCGCTGATAACCGGATGGATGGCCTCCATCGTGTTCAGAAGGGATTAAGCCGGGCTACAACAGAAAGCCGATGGCCATCCCCACCACACTCACCGCCATCACCCCCGTGGCCATCCAGCCGAGCCACAGCAACGGTCCCGCAATCACGAAACGGTCCATCACGTCGGCACGGCGGACCAGCATCATCAGCAACACCATCACCGGCACCGCCAGAATGCCGTTGATCACCGCGCTCCAGTACAACCCGGAGATCGGATCGACCGGCGAGAAATTGAGGATGATGCCCACGACGGTCGACAGCGCCAGCACGCTGTAAAACGCCCGGGCATCCTTCGGCTTGCGCGCGAGACCGACCGGCCAGCGACGCCCCTCGCCGATCGCATAGGCGGCCGAGCCGGCGAGCACCGGCACGGCGAGCAAGCCGGTGCCGACGATGCCGAGCGCGAAGATGAACTCCGCGAATGCGCCCGCGATCGGGCGCAAGGCCTGCGCCGCCTGCGCGGAGGTTTCAATATCGGTCTTGCCGTGGGCATGAAGTGTCGCCGCGGCGGTGACGATGATTGCGAGCGCGATCAACGTCGAGAAGCCCATGCCCACCACCGTATCGGCGCGGATGCGCATGAATTCGCGCGTTGCGTCACGCGGGGTCTCGATCAGCGGCTGCTTGTCGGGATCGATCCGTTCGTCCTCGGCCTCCTGCGAGGCCTGCCAGAAAAACAGATAGGGCGAGATGGTGGTGCCGAGAATGGCGACGATCGTGGTCCAGTAACCGAGATTCCACTCCAGCCGGGGCAACACCGCGCCCTTGAAGGCTTCGGCCCAGTTGACGTTGGCGACCGCGAGCGCCGCAATGTAGGCGAACAGGCTGAGCGTCAGCCATTTCAGGACGGCGACATAGCGTTTGTAGTCGAAGAAGATCTGCGCCAGCACCGAGATCGCGCCGTACATGATGACATAGGCGAAGGCGGGACCACCGACCAGCAGCTTCGACGCGTCCGCCATGGCGGCGAGATCGGCCCCGATGTTGATGGTGTTGGCGACGAACAACAGCGTTACGATCAGATAGAGCAACCACGGCGGATAGTAACGACAGACATTGCCGCCGATGCCGCGACCGGTGACGCGGCCGACCCGCGCCGAGATTTCCTGAATGGCAGCCATCAGCGGGAAGCCGAGGATCATGGTCCAGCCGATGCCGTAGCCCAACTGCGCACCAGCCTGACTGTAGGTACCGATGCCGGACGGATCGTCATCCGCCGCGCCGGTGATAAGACCCGGCCCGAGGGTGCGAAAAAAGTTTCGCAAGCCTTTCGTGCGCGGCGGCTCGATCTCGTTCGTTTCGACGGTTTGCGTCACGCCTGCGTCCCACAGCCCAGCGGAAGCCACAACGCGGTCGCAGCCGCTCCGGTTCCGTGAGAACCGTAACCGGCGGCGAGCCGCGCGGACGTCGATCAATGCATTATCGGGCCGGCCGCGTCACCAGATAAACGCCAAGCGCCACCGGGACGATGCCGAGCAGGTCGCGCATCTCCAGATGCTCGCCCAGTACCAGATAGGCGAACATTATCCCGAGCGGCGGCATCACGAAATGATAGGCGCTGGCGGCCGTCGCACCGCAGGTCCGTAGCATGTGAAACCACAACTGATAGGCAAGGATCGAACCGCCCAGCACAAGGAAGGCGAAGGCGCCGAACAACTGGATGTTCGGCACAATATCGGCCGGCGACGCGAACGCCGCCGCGACGGGAATGGTCGCAAGCCCGGCCGAGAGATTCTGCACGCCGTTGCCGACCCATAGGCTGCCCGACGGCGACAGCACCTTGAACAGGATGGTGCCGCAAACCAGCGAGGCCAGCGACGCCAGCGTGAACAGGATGCCGTGCAGGCTATCGGTGCCGACCGCGATGCGGTGCCAGACGATCATGGTGACGCCGACGATGCCGAGCAACAGGCCCGCCACCTTCCGCCATGTCAGCTTTTCGTTCAGCAGCAGCGCCGCCAGCACGGCGGTGAAGATCGGATTGGCGCTGACGATCAGGCCGCCGAGCCCGGCCGACACCGTCTGCAACCCGGTGTAGCCGAGCCCGAGATAAAGCGCGTTGTTGGCGATGCCGAGCACGGCGAACACGGCGGCGTCGCGCCACGACAGCGTCCAGGTCTCGCGCCGCAACGCCGCGAAACCGAGGATCAGCACTCCGGCGAGAGTGAAGCGCGCCGCCAGCAGGATCAGCGGCGGGCAATAGGTCACGCCGGTCTTGCCGGCGACGAAGGCGAAGCTCCACAGCACGCAGAACACCGCGATGGCGAGCGGCAGCGAATTGAACGAGGGGCGCGACAGACCGACCGAGGGGGCGAGGGACATATGGATCTCCTTACCCATCGATTTAGGCCCGCCCTTTCTCATTTGGAAATTAAATGATAAAATCTCATTCAGTGGATAATCGAATGGATTGACCATGTTCGATCTCGACCTGCTCCGCAGCTTCGTCTCCGTGGTGGATGCCGGCGGGTTCACCCGCGCCGGCGAGCGCGTGCACAAGACCCAGTCCACCGTCAGCCAGCAGATCAAGCGCCTCGAACAGGATGTCGGGCGTCCGCTGCTGATCCGCGCCGGACGCGCCGTCACGCTGACCGAGGACGGCGAGCGACTGCTCTCCTATGCACGGCGGATGCTGGCACTGGCGGAGGAAGCCCGCGACGTGATGGCCCGACCGGCGGCCGAGGGCGCGGTGCGGCTCGGCATCCCGGAGGATTTCGCTGCCTATCGCCTGACCGAACTGCTGGCGAACTTCACCCGTGCACGGCCGGGGCTGCGGCTCGACGTCCAGGCTGACCAGAGCGCCAACCTTCGCAGTGCATTGGAGCGCGGCGACCTCGACCTTGCGCTGCTCAAGCGCGCGGCCGGCGCAAAGGGTGGCATCGCTGTCTGGCCGGAGCGCGTGCACTGGGTGGCCAGCAAGGCGCACCCGGTCGACCTCACCCGCCCCTCGATTCCATTGATCGGCTTTCCGGCGGGGTGCCTCTATCGCGCCGGCGCGATCCACGCCATCGAGGCGGCAGGCCGCAACTGGCACATGGCCTATTCGAGTTCGAGCCTGTCCGGGATCCAGGCGGCGGTCACCGCCGGCCTCGGGCTCAGCATCCTTTCGGAAATCGCGATCCAGCCCGGCCATCGCATCCTGACGGCAACGGACGGCTTCGCGCCGATCGACGAGACGGAAATGGCGCTGGTCGCCGCTCCCGAGGCCAGCCCGGCAACGCTGCGGCTTGCGGACGTGCTGGCGGATTTTTGCAACGCCGTGCAGACAAAGGCGGCATAACCCTTATTGCGAGGAGCGCGGCGACCGAAGCTGTCGAAGCGTTGTCGCACACACCGCAAATCACGAGCAACGCGCCGCGGCGATGGCGTGCATCCGACTGTCGCCCAGCACGTGCGCAGTAAATTCCAGCGACTTGAAGATCGCCGCGAACGCCAGATCGCGAATGCTCAGGCCCCCGGTGTAGGCGCCGAATGCCGGCATGATCGCGCGCGCGCCGTCACTGGCGAAACAACGCCGCTCCACCGAGCGGCCGCGCCGCGAGACGCGCGCCTTCGGATGCAGATGGCCGGCAATCTCGCCCATCGCGCCGGTCGGCTCATGGCGAAACACGACGGGTCCGATGCCGACATCGCTGGCAACGCTGCCGCCGAGATCGCGCGGCAGTTCGGGATCGTGGTTGCCGACGATCCAGATCCAGTCGCGTCCCGTTTGAAGGTTCGCCAGCGTGGCACGGTGCTCCGGCGAAAGACGGCCGTGCGCCTCGCGGTCGTGAAAACTGTCGCCGAGCGCGATCACCACGCGCGGCTGGTAGCGCCCGATCACGGCATCGAGCCGCGCCAGCGTTTCGGCGGTGTCATGCGGCGGCAGCAAGACGCCGCGCATGGCGAAACTCGATCCCTTTTCCAGATGCAGATCGGAGACCACGAGCAACCGCTCGTCGCCCCAATACAACGCGCCCGAGAGGTCGGCGGTGAAACTCACACCGGAAACGGTCATGTCTGCGATGTGCATGGTATTCACGTCCCCGTCGCCTCGCGCACCAGTTCGTCGGCGGCTTCCGCCAGCAATTCGTCCGACGCCTCGCCGTAAACCGCTTCGCGGCCGATTTCCAGCATCACCGGCACCGCGAGCGGAGAGACCCGATCGAGTTCCTTATGGGTGATTCGGCCGGCGATACGCGCCAGCATATCACTCAGGCGGCGCAGATCGAGCAGGCCGGTCGCGGCATCGGCCCGCGCCGCGCGCAGCAGCACATGATCGGGCTGATGTTTCCGCAAAACGTCATAGACGAGATCGGTCGAGAACAGCACTTGCCGCCGGCTCTTTTCCTCACCGGCGAAGCGGCGCGGAATCAGCCCTGAAATGATCGCGCAACTGCGGAACGTGCGCTTCATCAGCGCCGATTCCGCGAGCCACGCCTCGAGATCGTCGCCGAGCATGTCCGGATCGAACAGCACGTCCAGATTCAGGCGACCCTGACGGATCATCGCGGACACATCGCCGAGGCCCCATACCGCGAGCGCGTATTCGTTGGCGACGAACCCGAGCGGCCGCACCCGCGCGCGCTCCAGCCGCCGCGTCAGCAACATGCCGAGGGTCTGATGCGCCAGCCGCCCTTCGAACGGATAGCAGACGAGATAGTGCTTGTCCGCGCGCGGAAAGGTTTCCACCACCATCTCGCGCGCGCCGGGCACGCGCGAAAGCCAGGATTGCAGCGACAGCCATTCGCGCACCTGATCGGGCAGTCCCTTCCACGCGCGCTGATCGGCCAGCAGGCCGCGCACGCGCTCGGCGAGATAGGTCGAGAGCGGGAATTTGCCGCCCATGTAGGACGGCACCTTGGCGTCGGCATCGTTGGCGCGCGAGACATAGACCTCGTCCTCCACCAGCGCCTCGTAGCGGACGATCTCGCCGCCGAACACGAAAGTGTCGCCGACCACCAGCCCTTCGATGAAATACTCCTCGATCTGCCCCAGCATCCGGCCACCGCGCGCGATGGCGCCGGTGGACCCCGATCCGCCGCGACGCGAGCGCACCAGCCGCACCTTCAGCATCGATTCTTCGACAATAGTGCCGACGTTGAGTCGATAGGTCTGCCGCACCTTCGGATTGGCGACGCGCCAGCGGCCCTGCTTGTCCTGCTTGATGCGCGCGAAGCGCTCGTAGCTTTTCAGCGCGTAGCCGCCGGTGGCGACGAAATCGACGACATCGTCGAAATCCGCGCGTGACAAGTCCGCGTAGGGCGCGGCAGTGCGCACTTCCGCGTAGAGATCATCGGCGAGAAACGGCGCACCGCAGGCACAGCCGAGAACGTGTTGCGCCAGGACGTCGAGTGCACCGGAGCGCGGCGGCGGCGTGTCTTGCGCGTTCTCGTTGACCGCATCGATCGCGACGCGGCACTCCAGCACCTCGAAGCGATTGGCCGGCACCAGCACGGCGCGCGAGGCTTCGTCGAGGCGGTGATTGGCGCGGCCGATCCGCTGCATCAACCGAGACGCCCCCTTTGGCGCGCCGACATTGACAACGAGATCGACGTCGCCCCAGTCGACGCCGAGATCGAGCGACGAGGTGCAGACCACGCCGCGCAGCCTGCCGGCGGTCATCGCATCCTCGACCTTGCGGCGCTGGCCGACGTCGAGCGAGCCATGATGCAAAGCGATGGCGAGGCTGTCGTCATTGATGCGCCACAGGTCCTGAAACAGCATCTCGGCCTGGCTGCGGGTGTTGACGAACACCAGCGTGGTCTTGTTGCGCTTGATGAGATCGTAGATTTCGCCGAGCGCATGACGCGCCGAATGCCCGGCCCACGGCAGCCGCTCGCGCGTATCCAGCATCTCCACCACCGGCGCCGCCGCGCCGCCCGCGACGACGATGTCGGCGGCGGCCTCATTGTTATCCTTGGTCGCGGCATCTTCTCCCTGCGGCACCAGGAACCGCGCCAGCGAATCCGGATCGGCGACGGTGGCGGACAATCCGATGGCGCGAACCTGCGGCGCGATCCGCCATAGCCGCGACAGTCCAAGGGACAGCAGATCGCCGCGCTTCGAGGTCACTAGTGCGTGCAGTTCGTCAAGCACGATCCGCCTCAGCGACGCGAACAGATAGGGTGCGTCGTCGGAGGCCAGCAGCAACGCCAGTTGCTCCGGGGTCGTCAGCATGATGTCGGGCGGATAGCGCCGCTGGCGCTGCCGCCGCGATGCCGGCGTGTCGCCGGTGCGGGTCTCGACCCGGATCGGCAGGGCCATCTCCGCGATCGGAGCTTCGAGATTGCGCGCGATATCCACTGCCAGCGCCTTCAGCGGGGAGATATAGAGAGTGTGGAGACCCTTCCCGTTCGCGCGCCCCCCGGCGAGTTCCACCAGCGTCGGCAGGAATCCCGCCAGCGTCTTGCCGGCGCCGGTCGGCGCGATCAGCAATGCGGAGCGATCGGCCCTCGCCTTCGCCAGAAGCGCCAGCTGATGCTCGCGCGGCAACCAGCCGCGCCGGGCGAACCAGCGCAGAAAGATATCCGGCAGCGGCTCAGTCAACGAATCGTTGTTCGGGGGCAGCACGCTCCAGACCTAAGCTCTCCCGTCCCCGCGGTCGAGTGGCGCCGTCCTTGCGGTCAAACGACCCGCGAGGGGCAAGATTTCGTCAACCCTCGGCCGCTATCCACGTCGGTGTGGCCGCCAAACCACAGACAGCCCTCTGTTCCCGGGGTAAACTTCGGCGGTCACAGGAATGGAATCGACGATGAAAAAGATTATTGCCGGCGTTGCTCTCCTTGGAACCGCCGTCAGCGCGCAGGCCGCCGACCTGGCCGTCAAAGCTCCCTATATGAAGGCCCCGGCGATGGCCGCGGTCTATGACTGGACCGGATTCTATCTCGGCGTGAACGCGGGCCTCGGTCTCGGCCGCAACCGGACGCAGCATTTCAACGGCGGCGTCGAGAATTCGACCTATCTGTCGCCGTTCGGCGCGATCGGTGGCGTGCAGGCTGGCTACAACTGGCAGACCAATTCCTTCCTCGGCCCCATCGTGTTCGGCATCGAGGCCGACATTCAGGGCGCCGACATGCGCGACGGTTCCGTGAACCTCGTCGGCGACACCTTCAATCAGCGGCTGGACTGGTTCGGTACCGTCCGCGGCCGCGTCGGTCTGGTGACCGGCCCGACCCTGAGCTACATCACCGCCGGCTATGCCTACGGCGACGTCAAGACCTCGGGCGTGACCGGCGGCGTGCCGTTCGCCATGGGCGGCGGCCGCAGCGGCTGGACCTGGGGTAGCGGCGTCGAGGCCGCGCTGGGCGGCAACTGGACCGGCAAGATCGAGTATCTCTATCTCGACCTCGGCGATCCCACCGGGGTTTATGCCGCGGGCGCTCAGACGATCCGTTCCGAGCTGCGCGAGCATATCTTCCGCGTCGGCCTGAATTACCGCATCGGCGGCAACAGCACCTACATGCAGACCGCCGCAGCCAACTGGAACGGCTTCTATCTCGGCGGCAACTTCGGCTCGGGTACCGGACGCAACCGCAGCACCGTCCTCGACGTTCCGACGGCGACCACCAGCAGCTTCAATCTGTCGCCGGATGGTTTCAACGGCGGTGTGCAAGCCGGCTACAACTGGCAGGCTGGCAGCACCGTGTTCGGCATTGAGACCGATATTCAGGGCGCCTCGTCGGAAGACAACAAGACCTGCTTCGATTGCGGCCCCGGCCTGACGGTCAATTCGAAACTGCCGTGGTTCGGCACCGTGCGCGGCCGCCTCGGCTATGCGGTCGGCCCGTCGCTGTTCTACGCTACCGGCGGCCTCGCCTATGGCGGCATCAAGACGGCTTTCAACGGTGCCAGCATCTCGGAAACCCGCACCGGCTGGACCGTTGGCGCCGGCATCGAAACGCCATTCACGCTGCTCGGCCTGTTCGGCCCGAACTGGACGTCGAAGACCGAATATCTCTATGTCGATCTCGGCCGCTCTACTGCCAATCTCAACCTCGGCGGCGCAGCTGCGGTGTTCACGACCAATGTGCAGGAACACATCTTCCGCACCGGCATCAACTATCACTTCAATGCGCCGGTGGTTGCGAGGTACTGATTTCGCTCAGCCGATTGAATCGAGAAGCCCCGGCAGCGATGCCGGGGCTTTTGTTTTGAAGGCGCGACGTCAGACATCGATAAAGCCAATAGCTCGACTGGCCGGGCTTGTCCCGGCCATCCAAGTTCTTGAAACGACAGCGCAGAGTCCTGTGAGCAATTCGTATTTTGACGGAACCCAAATCCGTCATGCACCTGCCATATCCATTCGAAGAACGACGTCGTTTTCGCTCCACGATATGCCGAACATCCGCGTCTCTAAAATATTGCAAAATGAAAGACGCGGATGGCCGGGACGAGCCCGGCCATGACGAGGAAATCTAGCGGCGCTTATCTCCCGCTCACCCCTGAAAACAACGAGGCCGGATTTGCAACAAGCAAACCCAGCCTCAGATGAGATCGGCCAAAGCCGATCGCGTTGGTTACTCGGTATAAGGCTTGCCGACGATGTCCCAATCCTTGCCGTTGAAGATCGAGATGTAGAGCGTCTTCATCGGCGTGTAATTGTCCGGCGTGAACGAGTAGGTGATGCCGTCCAGCATGTAGGGCGAGTGGAAGCCGTTCAGGTTGGAGGCCTGCTTCAGCACGTTTTCGCGCGTCAGGTCATCGCCGCATCGCCGCAGGATCTCAGCCATGGTGACCGCCTGGCCGTAGCCGGCGAACGCGATGGTGTTGTCGGGATCGACGTTCGGCAGATACTTCTGACGAAATTCCTCGAACGCCTTCACCTCGGGATCGTTCGCGAATTGCGGCACGCCGACTTCCTTGGAGTAACGGATGGCGACGATGCCCTTGGCGTTCTCGAGCCCGGCGGCGTGCAGGATCGAACGTCCGGTCGAACCCGCCGACAGCAGGTGCAGCGGCTTCCAGCCGAGTTCGGCGATCTTGCGGATCGACTGTGACGTCGCCTTGCCGGTGGTGATATTGTAGAAAACGTCGGCGCCCGACTTCGACAGGTTGATAATCTGCGAGTCGATAGTCGGGTCGGTCAGATCGTAGGTGGTCTCGGCGATCACCTTGGCCTTGCCGCCGCCCTTGGCCAGTTCGTCCTTGAAGGGGCCGAGAAAATCGCGGCCGAAGTCGTCGTTCTGATAGAGAATGCCGACCTTGGCGTCCGGCTTCACACTGAGCACGTATTTGGCAAGAATGCGAGCCTCGGTCGGATAGAGCGGCAGGCCCGCCATCGTCCACTTGAAGTGCTTCGGATCGTTCCACTTCGACGCGCCGGTGTTGAGCAGAATCTGCGGCACGCCCTTGCTGTTGAGATACTTGTGCACGGCGGTCTGCGGCGCGGTGCCGAGCGAGCCGAACAGCGCCAGCACCTCCTCCTGCTCCACCAGCCGCCGGGTTTGCTCGACGGCCTTCGGCGCGGAGTAGGCGTCGTCGGCGGTGAAGAACTTGATCTTGCGGCCGTTGATGCCGCCCTTCTCATTCAGCATCTGGAAATAGGCTTCGCCGACGCGGCCCAGCACGCCGTAGAGCGATCCCGGCCCCGAATGCGGCACGGTCTGGCCCAGCTTGATCTCGGTATCGCTGGCGCCCGGGCTATATTTCTTGTCGGCCGCGAAAGACTGGGTCGCAACCAGCAGCGCCGCGCCCGCGATAAAAGCGCTTGCCGGACGAAACAGTGAATATCGATCCATGGTATGACGATCTCCCCGTCGTTTTTTAGTTAATCGTTTAAGTACCGAAAGCGTAACACACTCCGCCGCGAGTACAACCTCGTCGCGCGCACGGTGTCGCCGCGCGATCTGCGGCCTATATACGCATCATGCGTCCTCAAGACCTTCTCGTTCCCGCGCCGGGCGGTCTGTGCTGCAACCGAGGCGGCTTCCACATCGATCCGCTGCGACCGGTGGCGCGCGCTCTGATCACCCATGCCCATTCCGATCACGCCCGCCTCGGCCATGACATGGTGCTGGCGACACAGGAAACGCTCGACATGATGCGGCTGCGCTATGGCGATAATTTCGCCGGCCATACGCAGACCATCCGTTACGGCGAAACCCTCCGGCTCAATGACGTGACCGTCAGCTTTCATCCCGCCGGTCATGTGCTGGGCTCCGCGCAGATCGCGATGACCTGCAACGGCCTGCGCATCGTCGCCTCAGGCGACTACAAGGACGCGCCGGACCCCACCTGCACGCCGTTCGAAGTGGTTCCGTGCGATGTTTTCATCACAGAGGCGACATTCGGCCTGCCGGTGTTCCGACATCCCGACGCCACGCGCGAGGTACGAAAGCTGCTCGATTCGGTGCGGCTGTTTCCGGAGCGTGCGCATCTGGTCGGCGCCTACTCGCTCGGCAAGGCGCAGCGCGTCATTGCGCTGCTGCGCGCGGCGGGTTTCGATGCGCCGATCTATCTGCACGGCGCGATGGAATCGATCACGCGTTACTATGAAAGCCGCGGCGTTCCGCTCGGCGATCTGCGGCTGGTGAAAGACATGAAGAAGGCGGATCTCGCCGGCACCATCACGCTGGCGCCACCATCCGCGACCTCCGATATCTGGACACGGCGCTTTCCCGATCCCGTCACGGCCTTCGCCTCGGGATGGATGCGGATTCGCGCTCGTGCGCGACAACGCGGCGTCGAACTGCCGCTGGTGATCTCCGATCACGCCGATTGGGACGGATTGACCGCAACCATCAAGGCCACCGGCGCCGGCGAAATCTGGGTGACGCACGGCGAGGAAGACGCGCTGGTACATTGGTGCAAGACGCAAGGGCTTGCCGCGCGCCCGCTGGCGCTGGTCGGCTACGGCGAGGAAGACGAGAGTGCCGTTGCTGGCGGCGAGGACGCCGCATGAACCGCTTCGCCGAACTGCTCGACCGCCTGAGTTACGAGCCCGGCCGCAACAACAAGCTGCGGCTGATCACGCAATATTTTCGCGATGTGCCCGATCCCGATCGCGGCTACGCGCTCGCCGCGCTCACCGGCACGCTGTCGTTCAAGCACGCCAAGGCCGGCCTGATCCGCGAACTGATCGCCGCGCGCTCCGATCCCGAACTGTTCGCGCTGTCCTACGACTACGTCGGCGATCTGTCGGAGACGGTCGCGCTGATGTGGCCGAAGACGGAAACTTCCTCTCCGCTCAAGGATACGCAACGAGGCCACAACAACCCGCCCCCGCCGTCGCTCACCGAGGTCGTCACGACGCTGGCAACGCTCGGCAAGGCTGAAATGCCGGCGCAGCTCACGCGCTGGCTCGACGAACTCGACGAAACCGGCCGGTGGGCGCTGTTGAAACTCGTCACCGGCGCGATGCGCATCGGCATCTCGGCGCGACTGGCAAAAACCGCCGCGGCCGCGCTTGGCGATAAGGACCCCCACGACGTCGAACTGATCTGGCCGGGCCTCGCGCCGCCTTATCCCGACCTGTTCGCCTGGCTCGAGGGACGCGGCGACAAACCCGCGAACCGGGATGTCGCACCGTTCCGCCCGGTGATGCTGGCGCACGCCATCGAGACCGACGAATTCGAAGCGCTCGACGCGCGCGACTTCATCGCCGAGTGGAAATGGGACGGCATCCGCGTGCAAGCCGTCAGCGGTCGCGACGACGACGGAAACATTGTCGCGCGGCTCTACTCGCGCACCGGCGAGGACATCTCGAAAGGTTTTCCCGACCTGCTGCCATCGCTGCATCTGCCCGGAGCCATCGATGGCGAACTGCTGGTGCTGCGCGAGGGCCGCGTGCAGTCGTTCAACGTCTTGCAGCAGCGGCTCAACCGCAAAAGCGTGACGCCGAAGCTGACGAAGGAATTTCCGGTTCACCTGCGCGCCTACGATCTGCTCGCGGACGACGAGACCGATCTGCGCCTGCTGCCGTTCGTCGAGCGGCGCGCACGCCTCGAAGCGTTCGTCGAGAAACTCGACGATCCGCGCATCGATCTGTCGCCGATGGTGCCGTTCGACGATTGGAGTATCGTCACGGCGGCCCGCGCCGATCCCGCGGCCTTCGGCGCCGGCGACGATGCCGAGGCGGTCGAGGGCGTGATGCTGAAGCGGCGCGACGCGGTCTACCTGCCCGGCCGCCCCAAAGGCCAATGGTGGAAGTGGAAGCGCGATCCGTACATCATCGACGCCGTGCTGATGTATGCGCAGCGGGGCCACGGCAAGCGTTCGTCCTATTACTCGGACTACACTTTCGGCGTCTGGACCGACTCCGACGGCGGCGATCGGCTGGTGCCGGTGGGGAAAGCCTATTTCGGCTTCACCAACGAGGAGCTATTGCAGATCGATCGCTTCGTCCGCCGCAATACCACCGAGAAATTCGGCCCGGTGCGCCATGTGGTGCACGAGCCGGATCAGGGGCTCGTGCTGGAAGTCGCCTTCGAAGGATTGCAGCGTTCGCCGCGTCACAAGTCCGGCGTCGCCATGCGCTTTCCCCGCATCAGCCGGCTGCGCTGGGACAAGCCGCCGCGCGAGGCCGACCGGCTGGAAACGCTGGAGCGGATGCTGAAAGCGGACGCCTAACCGTCCCCCCATTGACGCCGCCGCATTGGTTCCCCATTTGCGACGCGATATAGATATAGTTGCGGGAATCGATCCCGCTGGAGACTCAGGATGCCGAACGAGACCCGAGAACTACCGGCGCGCGGCGACGGCCTGTATCGCTTTCTCGGCGGCTCGCCGCTCGGCGTGGCGTTTCGGCTGATAATGCTGTCGATCCTCGTCGGCGTCGTGTTGGCGGCGATCGGCTTCGATCCGTGGAATATCGTCTATTCGATCCGTCTGCTGTTCCTTCGCATCTGGGATCTCGGCTTCGACGCGATCAACGGCCTGTGGCGCTATTTCCTGCTCGGCGCCGTGATCGTGATTCCGATCTGGCTGATCGCGCGCCTTGTTAACGCGCCACGCGGACGCTGAACGACGACAGCATCAAATGCTCCTCTCCAATCAGGCCGCGCGACAGGTCGACAGCCGTCGCGTGTTCGTCATCGCCGGTCCGGCGATGCTCGCCAATCTCACCACGCCGTTGCTCGGCGTCGTCTCCACCGGGGCCATCGGCCAGCTCGGCGATGCCGCGCTGCTGGGCGGGGTCGCGCTGGCCTCGGTGGCGTTCGACTGCGTGTTCTGGCTGTTCGGCTTTCTGCGCATGGCGACGGTGGCCTTCACCGCACAGGCGCTGGGCGCGGACGATCGCATCGAGATCCGCGCGGTGCTGATCCGCGCGCTGCTTCTGGCTGCCCTGATCGGCGCGCTCCTGATCGCGTTGCGCGCCCCGCTGGTGTCGCTGATCTTCTCGGCGATGGGCGGCAGCGCGGCGGTTACCGCCGCCGCCACCAGTTACTTCCATATCCGGCTGTGGTCGGCCGCTTTCATGCTGGGCAACTACGTCATCCTCGGCTGGCTGGTAGGACAGGCCCGCACCGGCATCGCACTGACGATTCAAGTCGGCATCAACCTGCTCAACATGGCGCTGACCGTCGCATTCGTGCTGATTCTGCACTGGGGCATCGCGGGCGCGGCCGTCGCCACGGTGATCGCCGAGACGACGGGCTTCATCGGCGGCCTCATCGTTGCGCGGATCCTGATGGGCCCGAACTATCGCGTTGCCGGCGCGCAGTTGTTCGACCGCGCCCGCTGGCTGCGGATGCTGGCGGTCAATCGCGACATCATGATCCGCACTGCGGCGCTGATCGGAGCCTTCCTGTTCTTCACCGCGCAGGGCGCCCGCGCCGGCGACCGCGTGCTCGCCGCCAACGCGGTGCTCTACAATTTCCTGATGATCGGCTCGTTCTTCCTCGACGGCCTAGCGAACGCCGCCGAGCAGCTTTGCGGCCAGACCTTCGGCGCCCGCGACCGCGCACAGTTCGCCCGCGCGGTACGGCTGGTGCTGGCATGGAGCGTCGGCTTCGGCGTCGTCGTGTCGCTGATCTTCATCGTTGCCGGCGATCGCCTGATCGACATCATCACCACCAGCCCGGAGGTGCGGATCGCGGCGCGCGAGTTCATGTTCCTGGCGGCGCTGGCGCCAGCCTGCGGTGTGCTGGCTTATTGCTTCGACGGCGTCTTTATCGGCGCGTCGTGGGCGCGCGCCATGCGTAACCTGATGGTGATGGCGTTCGTCATCTACATCGGCGTCTGGTACGCGCTGACGCCGTGGGGCAACGCCGGTCTATGGACCGCCTTCCTCGCCTTTCTGCTGGCGCGGGGCCTGTTGCAGGCGATGCGTTATCCGGCGCTGGTGCGCGCGACATTTAGAGCGGGATGAACTGAATTTGATCGTCATTGCGAGCAAAGCGAAGCAATACAGAAAGCCAAAAATCAAGGACTGGATTGCTTCGTCGCTAAAGCTGCTCGCAACAACGAGCGAAACGAGCGATCGAGTTCAAGTCGAGATGACGCTCTAAATCGGCCAGTCTTCCGCGGTGATGGCGGCGGCATCGGCGCCGACGATTTCCGACAGCGAATCGCGGCCGGTGCGCAGCATCGTCGCCACTAGATCGCTCTTGATGCTGTCGATCAGGCTTAGACCCTTGTAAATCAGCGCCGAGTAAAGCTGGATCAGGCTGGCCCCGGCCCGGATTTTGGTGAGCGCCGCGCCGCCGCCGTCGATACCGCCGACACCGATCAGCGGAAACGCGCCCTCGGCGCGCACGTAGGTCTCCGCCACCATGCGGGTCGAGAGCCGGAACAGCGGACGTCCCGACAGGCCACCCGCCTCTTTGGCGCGCACCGTCTCACGCAGGGTTTCGGGCCGCGCCAAGGTGGTGTTGCCAACGATCATGCCGTCGACGCAACGCGAGCGTGCGACGTGCACCACGTCATCGAGTTCGCCGAGCGACAGATCCGGCGCGATCTTCAGCAACACGGGCGTATCGCCGGCGCTCTGCCGTACACGCTCGCGCGCGTCGATCACGCGCGCCAGCAGATCGTCCAGCGCATCCGCCTGTTGCAGATTGCGCAGTCCCGGCGTGTTGGGCGACGACACGTTGATGGTGAAGTAGCTCGCCACCGGCGCGAAGGTTTCGATCAGCCGCACATAGTCGTCGGTACGATCCTGCGAATCCTTGTTGGCCCCGAGATTGACGCCGACGATGCCGGGCTGCTGCGCGCGGCCGGCGAGCCGCCGCAACACCACCTCCGCGCCGTCGTTGTTGAAGCCCATGCGGTTGATCACCGCCTCGTCGCGCTCCAGACGAAACAGGCGCGGGCGCGGATTGCCGCTCTGCGGACGCGGCGTCACCGAGCCGATCTCGACAAAGCCGAAGCCGAGCCGCAGCAATGCGTCCGGCACCTCGGCGCTCTTGTCGAACCCCGCGGCGAGGCCGATCGGGTTGCGGAAGTTGAGCCCGAATGCCCGCACCGCCAGCTTGGGATCGTCGGCGCGCGGGCGCATCGGCGGCAACAGCCGCAGGCCGGAGATCGCCATGCGGTGCGCGTCTTCCGGATCGAACAGCCGCAGCAGCGGCAGCGAGAACGTGTCGAAGGCGCGCATCACGAGGACAGCTCCGGAATGTCATGACTGCCATCGGCGCGCGACGGCAGATCGTAGACCGCGGTGACGGCACCGAGATCGAGCGCCTCGTAGAGATGCGGAAACAGGTCGTCGTTGCGCGACGGCTCCCAGCGCAGCATGTCACCGAGCGCGTCGGCATCGACCGCGATCAGGAACAGGCCGACCTGCCCGGAAAAATGCTTGCGGGCCGTTTCCGCCAACTGCGCGGCGGTGGAGAAGTGGATGAACCCGTCGCGCTTGTCATCGTCGCTGCCTGCGTAGACGCCCTGGCGCTCGGCCTCGCGCCAGGCGGAGGCAGGACAAATCTTGTAGATCGTGCGCACCCGCAGCCTTCCCGCTGGAGCATGATCCCGAAAAGCGGGAACCGGTTTTCGGCAAAGAAACGATCAGGCTCAAATAAAAATATACGACGGGTCTGATTCAACACAGTTGGGTCAGGCCCTAGGTGTTGAGTCCCCTCAGGAATTCTCGATCCCCCGGACGGGCGCTCAGTTCTGATCATCGACCGTATCGACGCCCCAAGCGGACTTCAAGAGCCGCCACCGGCGGCCCCGATTGCGGAAAAGTTCGAAGTCAGGTAATAATTCCTAGATCCAATTTCCTGCTCCTGCCTTCGTGCCCTGCCCGGCCAAAGCCACGGACCCACGATGCTGACCCATCATCAAATCTGGACCGCACTCGACCGTCTTGCCCAGCACGCCGGCCTGTCACCGTCGGGGCTCGCCAAGCGCGCGGGGCTGGATCCCACGACCTTCAACAAATCGAAGCGCGTCACCAGCGACGGCCGCGAGCGATGGCCGTCGACCGAATCGGTCGCCAAAGCCCTGGCCGCCACCAACACCGCCATCGATACCTTCGTGCAACTGATCGAGGATACCGCGCGCGGCACGCCATCGGTGCCGCTGCTTGGCTTCGCGGAGGCCGGGGCCGGCGGCTATTTCGACGACGGCGGCTTTCCGGTCGGCAAGGGCTGGGACGAGGTCGGGCTCCCCTCGGTCAACGACAAGCACGCCTACGCCCTGGAAATCTCTGGCGACTCGATGAAGCCCGCCTATCGCGACGGCGACGTCATCATCGTCTCCCCCGGAACCCCGATCAGGCGCGGCGATCGCGTGGTGGTGAAGACCCGCGACGGCGAGGTAATGGTCAAGGAATTGAAGCGGCGCACCGCCAAGACGCTGGAGCTGCAATCGCTCAATCCGGCCCATCCGCACCGCACGCTGTCGCCGGACGAGGTGGAATGGATCGCGCGTATCGTCTGGGCGAGCCAGTAGGTTTTTGCGCTCGGCGGTTGCCACAGGCGGCTTCGAAGACTACAGCCAAGGGACGCTCATCCCTTGCTGTACTGGATTCCCGACATGATCGCCGGACTGCCAATGACCGAGGTGGCATGGCTTGCCGCCGCATTGCTGATTGCGGGTGGATGCACCGGCTTTCTCGCCGGGCTGTTCGGCGTCGGCGGTGGCGCCGTGCTGGTCCCGGCGCTCTACGAATTGTTCAGGATCGTTGGCGTGCCTGACGCGGCGCGGATGCCGTTATGCGTGGGGACGTCGCTCGCCATCATCATCCCCACCTCGATCCGCTCCTACTATGCGCACCGGGCGACGAGCGCGGTCGACAGCAGCGTGCTGCGCAACTGGGCGGTGCCGGTGGTGCTCGGCGTCCTGGTCGGCAGCCTCATCGCGCGCTATGCGCCGGCGCAGCTGTTCAAGATCGTCTTCGTGGCGATCGCGGGCATATCGGCCATCCGCCTGCTGTTCGGGCGGGACAGTTGGCGATTTGCGGACGACATGCCGAAAGGCTTGTTTCTGCGCGCCTACGGCGTCGTGATCGGCGTGCTGTCGACGCTGATGGGCATCGGCGGCGGCCAGCTTTCCAATCTGTTCATGACCTTCTATGGCCGCCCGATCCATCAGGCGATCGCGACATCGTCGGGGCTGGGCGTGCTGATCTCGATCCCCGGCGCCATCGGCTATATTTACGCCGGCTGGCCGGCCGCCGCCGCCAATCCGGACGTTATGGCACTGCAGTTTCCGTTCGCGCTCGGCTACGTTTCGCTGATCGCGACCGTCATCGTCGCACCGACCAGCGTGCTGACGGCGCCGCTCGGCGTCAAGCTGGCGCACGCCCTGCCGAAACGCGCGCTCGAAATCGCCTTCGGCATTTTCCTGCTCGTGGTCTGTTCGCGCTTCTTTGTCAGCCTGTTCTGAGCGTACTCGATCCGCCGACTCGATAGACTCCGCTCACGCGCTGCGCGCCAGCGCGCCGTCGATCATCGCCACCGCGTTGCTGACGCCGTAGACCGCGACGAAGGAGCCGAAGCGCGGGCCCTTCTCCTGACCCAGCAGCACCTGGTAGAGCATGTTGAACCACTCCAGCGACACGCCGGGCCGTCCGTCCTTGCCGGTCTTCTTGTGATCGAGGAACGGTTCGCGGCGGCCGATCTCGTAGACCACGTTCTGGATATCCTCGGCGCTGGCATTATCCGGCAATTGCGACAGCGCATCTCGCAAATCGTTCAACGCGGCCCGCTCGCTGTCGCCCGGCGCACGGAACTGCTTCGCCGGCGCGACGAAGTCACGATAGTAGTTGATGGCGTAGCCGACCAGCGCATCGAGCGCCGGATGGGTCTGCGGCGTCACACCGGGACGATAGCGCCCGATGAATCCCCATAGCGTGTCGGCATTTTCGGCATTCGACGACGATACCAGCGTCAACAGCAACTGGAACGTCACCGGCATGTCCGCCTTTGGCGGGTTGCCGGCGTGGATGTGCCACACCGGATTGCTCAGGCGCTGCTTCATATCCTGCTGCGCATAGCCGTCGAGGAACTGCTGATAGTCGTCGACGTTGCGCGGAATCACGTCGAAGTAGAGCCGCTTCGCCGCCTTCGGCTCGCGATACATGAACAGCGACAGCGACTCCGGCGAAGCGTAGCGCAGCCATTCGTCGATGGTGAGGCCGTTGCCCTTCGACTTCGAAATCTTCTGGCCCTTGTCGTCGAGGAACAGTTCGTAGTTGAAGCCTGCCGGCGGCGTGCCGCCAAGCGCCGTGCAGATCTTGCCCGACAGCTTCACCGAGTCGATCAGGTCCTTGCCGGCCATTTCGTAGTCGACGCCGAGCGCGGTCCATCGCATCGCCCAATCCGGCTTCCATTGCAGCTTGCAGTGCCCGCCGGTGACCGGAACGGTGACGCGCTCCTTCGTCTCGGGGTCGTCGTAGGACACCGTGCCGGCCTTGACGTCGTGGGCGACGATCGGCACCTGCAACACCACGCCCGTGCGCGGGCAGATCGGCAGGAACGGCGAATAGCTGGCGGCACGCTCCTCGCGCAGCGACGGCAGCATGATCGCCATCACCTTGTCGATCTTCTCCAGCATCGTCAGCAAGGTCGCGTCGAACCGGCCGGACTTGTAGTACTGCGTCGAGGATGCGAACTCGTAGTCGAAGCCGAAGGTGTCGAGGAAGGCGCGCAGCCGCGCGTTGTTGTGTTCGCCGAAACTCGGATGGGTGCCGAACGGATCGCGGACCTGGGTCAGCGGCTTGCCGAGATCCTGCGCCAGCATCTCCTTGTTCGGCACATTGTCGGGCACCTTGCGCAGCCCGTCCATGTCGTCGGAGAACGCCAGCAGCCGTGTCCTGATCTTGTCCTCCGTCAGCACGCGGAAGGCATGGCGCACCATGGTGGTGCGCGCCACCTCGCCGAAGGTGCCGATATGCGGCAGCCCCGATGGACCGTAGCCGGTCTCGAACAGCACCTCGTCCTTCGGTGTTGCTTTCAGCCGCGCCACGATCTGCTTCGCCTGTTCGAACGGCCAGGCGTTGGATTGCTCGGCAAGCGCGCGCAGATCGGACGCGGTCATTTCATTCGACATTCAACTGCTCCACGCCGCGCGAGACACCGGGTCCCGTGCGCGATCTTCTTGTTTATCAAAACGGATTGACGGAAAAATACCGAAGCCACAAATCGGTATAGCGGCCTTTTTCCCAAATGCGAAACAGCGCCCAGTTCAACGCCTGACGCAGCACGTCGTTGCCTTTCTTGACGGCGATGCCGACGCCCTCACCGAAGTAACGGCTTTCGATGAACGGCCCGCCGCTGAAGGCGCAGCAATTCTCGGAATCGGTGCCGTTGATCCAGAACGCCAGCGAGATCGCGTCGCCGAAGATGAGTTCGACCTCACCCTGCTTCAGCGCCTGCCGGAGCGCTTCATCGTTCGGATAGGGATGCAGTTCGGCACCGGTGAACATCGCCTTCAGATAGGCCTCATGGGACGAACCCGCGATCACGCCCACTTTCTTCCCGTCGAGGGTTTCCGGGCGCACCTCGGCCGACACCGCATCGCGCTTGGCCACGAACCTGGCCGGCGTGCGGTAATAGAGGTCGCTGAAATCGACCCGCTTGCGCAGATCCGGCGTCACGCTCAGCGAGGCGATGATGGCGTCGCCGCGATTGCTGGCGATGGCATCGAGCAAGGTGTCGAAGCGCCGCATCTGGATGGTGCAGGTGATCTTGATTTCGTCGCAGATCAGCCGCGCCAGATCGACATTGAAGCCGGCCGGATTGCCGTCCGGGCCGGTGAAGTTGAACGGCGGATAGTCGGTCTCGGTCATGAAGCGGATGACGGTGAGGCGCGACAGATCGGGCCGGTCCGGTCGTCGCCGGGGGTCCCAGAACCCCGGCACCGCCTGCGCCACACCCGACTGAGCCGAGGGCGTCTGCGCGCGCGCGACGCCAGCAGGCCCGCCCAAGCCGAGACACCATCCCAGCGCGGCCGCGACGATCCAGCCGCCGACACCGCGCGGCATGAATCCGTTGAAGCGATTCTCTATCTGTGGTTGCATTGCATCGGACTTCCGCGTCGGGCGAACTTATAGACCATCCCGCGACAGACGCGAGAGCCGTTTGCGGTGGGGGCATCGCGTGGCCGCTGGGGACCATGTTGGACGCGCCGGAGGGGAACCGGCGTTGCCGTCAGGGCATCGACGCGGGGCACCAGCGCCCGCGCGCACGGTGCCGGATTTTCTCGCGCGGATGCATGGACCGCCACGCGATCGTGGCGGCAATCGGCGTCACGCACCAGAAGCTCCCGCCGACGCACCCGAACTCGACTGCCTGCGCGACTATCTCGCGCCGGACCTGCTGCAGGCCGCGGCCGAACGCGGACGGCTGATCGGTGTCGGCGCCGACCGTGTCCTGATCCATTGGGGCGTACTGGACGAAGGCAGCTATCTATTCCACCTGGCGGCTCATACGGGGATAGGGATCGACACGCCCGCGGACACGCTGCGCAGCGATATTCCGGTACGCGACGAGCATCTCCCGCGCATCGCCCAACACGGGTTGCTGCCGTTGCGACGGGACGGCGAATATCTGCTCGGCATCGCTCCGCGCAACCTGACGGCGCAACGGCTTTGTCGCGTCGCCATGGAATCGCCGGCGGCGATCCAGCGATTTCGGCTAGTGCCGCCCGCTCAGCTCAATCAGGTCCTGCTGACCCACGCGTACGCCTCGCTGGCCTATGCCGCGTCCGAGGGCCTCAATCAGCGCTTTCCCGGACTGACCGCAGCGCCGCTGGCGCAGGGATTTCATCGGCCCTGGCGATTCCGGGTTCGCCATGCCTGTGTCGTCGCGGCGGTCGCCGGCCTGTTCACACTGCCGCAACTGGCGGTCGTTCATGCGGTGAGCGGCCTTCTCGCCATCTGGTTCCTGGCATTCAACGTCACCCGGATCGCAGGGGCGCTGATCCCGCGCCCGCGGGTCCACGTATCGTCACCGCTTCAGGACAGGGAATTGCCGGTCTACACCGTCATCGCGGCGCTCTATCGCGAGGCCGATTCAATCGGGCAGTTGCTGCAAGCCATCACAGCACTGGACTATCCCAAGGAAAAGCTCGACGTCATTCTGGTGGTCGAGCCCGACGATCATGAAACCCGCACCGCCATCGCGCGATGGGGGCCACCGCCGACGTTCCAGATACTGGTGGCGCCCGCCACCTTGCCGCGGACCAAGCCGAAGGCTTTGAACTGGGCGCTGCCGTTCGCGCGCGGCAGTTTCGTCACCATTTTCGATGCCGAGGACATTCCCGCGCGAGCTCAGCTTCGCGCCGCGCTCGAAGCCTTTCGCGTCCATGGCGACCGGACGGTGTGCGTTCAGGCCAGCCTTTGCATCGACAACCCGGCCGACAGTTGGTTGTCCTGCATGTTCGCGGCGGAATATGCCGGGCAGTTCGATGTCTTCCTGCCTGGCCTGGCGGTACTCGGCCTTCCGCTGCCGCTCGGCGGGTCGTCGAACCATTTCCGCACCGCCGCGCTTCGCGAAATCGGCGGATGGGATGCCTACAATGTCACCGAGGACGCCGACCTCGGCTTCCGTCTGGCCCGCGCCGGCTATCGCGCGACCACCTTCGCGTCGACGACTTTCGAGGAAGCGCCCGTGCGATTCGGCGGCTGGCTGCGACAGCGCTCGCGGTGGATGAAAGGCTGGATGCAAACCTGGGGCGTGCATATGCGCGCACCGCGCCGGCTATGGCGAGAGGCCGGCATCAAGGGCGTGCTTTCGCTCAACCTTCTGGTCGGCGGCAACGTCCTGACGGCACTGGCCGCCCCGATCCTGTTGCTCGAACTCGCACTCTATCTCGGTCTGCGCGCCGTCACGGTCCAGCCGATCCCCCTGTTCACGGGACCGCTGATGGCATTGCATGTCGCGGCGATCGGCGCGGGCTTCGCGTCGACCGTCATCGTCGGCGTGATGGGACTTGCCCGGCGAGGACAGTTGCGTCGGAGTTGGGTGCTGGCACTTACGCCGATCTACTGGGCGTTGCTGTCGGTCGCGGCATGGCGCGCCCTGTATCAACTCTTCCGGGATCCGTACCGTTGGGAAAAGACCGACCACGGCCGGGCGGCGCGGCAGCAAACAGTTCCCGCGCGCTGGAAAAGACCTCGGCTGGGTCCCGCCTGGGCACGCACCACCGCTCCGTCAGCCCGCCACGACACGCACTTCACAGATAGCGCTTGAGATCGGCGGCGGCGGCTTCGGGCGTCTGCTTCAGATTGAACGGCGCAACGAAATGACCCTTCTTGTCCATCAGATAGATCAGGGCCGTATGATCCATGGTGTAGTCGTCGCCGTCCTTCGCCGGAATTTTCTTCGCGTAGACGCGGAACTCGGTGATGACTTTGCTGATCATTGCCGGATCGCCGGTCAGCCCTTTCAGGTGCGGATCGAAACTACCGAGGTAGTCCTTCATCACCGCGGCGGTGTCGCGCTCGGGGTCCACCGAGATGAAGTAGGCGTTGACGCGATCGGCATCCTTGCCCATCGCCCGTAACACCTCCGACATCTCGAACAGCGAGGTCGGGCACACATCGGGGCAGTGGGTGTAGCCGAAGAAGATAATTGTCGGACGGCCTTGCAGGCTCTTCTCGGTGACGGTCTGGCCGGATTGGTCGGTCAGTTGGAAGGGACCGCCGATCGCCGCGGGCTTGGCAACACCGCCGAGGCCCCCGACCAGCCACAACACCACCAGCAGGCCGACCGCGAGGCTGCCGGCAAAAGCCGCGAAAATCACCAGCGGTCGGGTCGCACGATCGGTCATCGGAATTCCTTACCCAAACAATCCGGACATTCGCCGAATCCATCGGCCTCGCTTGGCGGCCGCGAGCCGGCCAAACGACGGGTTCCTGATAGAGGGTAGGATGCGAGGGGGCAAGCATCGCCGGGCGCCCCGGCGTTCACGTGATGCTGAACGCATGGAACCGGCACACCGCGTTCGACGGAAGCGCTGCGCGAAGCGCGTTAGCGATAGGCGGCCTCGGCGTTCATCAGATAGCAAGGCTGGTACATGCGTTGAAGTTGGGCCCCGCGCAGGAAGATCATGTTGCGGGTTAACCCGCCGTGTCGGGCGATCCAGCGCTGCACCCGGATCGGATACATCGCATACAGCATTCGTGTCGCCTCGCGATTGGTGACGGCGCGGCCGTGAGCACCGACGTCCCACGCCGCATGAAAGCCGAGCGTCGCGCGCGAGGTCACGCAAATCCGGCTCGACGGCACCGCTCCGAGAATAATGGTGCAGGCCGACGCACAGAGTCCGTCGATCACGACCTGCTCGCCGGAACTGCGTAGCGATTCGTATTTGTCGACGTAGGTTCCGATCCGGCCGCCCCGGTCTTCGGCGATCCGCACCGCCGCGTGGCTCGCGACAATTCCCGCGAGCAGAACAACAGCCGCGAGCAATCCCGTTGCGATCTTCATGTCCCGGCCCCAGCGTCGAAGCGACAGCGTTGATTGGCGCGAACCTTCGCTATCCACACCGTCTTGCGAGACGAGGTTTTTGTCCAGACGGGAATGCGGTTACGCACCAAATTCAACCTCGGTGTTGCGCGCGAGATGCAGTCGCGCGATGCGCCAGGCGAACCGCGTCGAACAAGCGTTACGCAATTTCGTAAACACTCCGTGTCGCGGCGTGCTTGCCCATTGACGATCGCCGCGAGCTTTCAGATCGAAAGCCGTGCGAGAGCCATTGAAAACCGAGGATCGCCGCGCTTTGATCCGTTCCGGCTGGAGGAAACCAAGCGATGGCAATGGATGCGGACGTGATCGTCGTCGGCGCGGGACTGGCGGGACTGGTGGCGGCGACGGAAATCGCCGACGCCGGCAAGCGTGTCATCGTGGTGGATCAGGAAGGCGAGCAGAGTCTCGGCGGGCAGGCTTTCTGGTCTTTCGGCGGCCTGTTCCTGGTCGACTCGCCGGAGCAACGGCGGCTCGGCATCAAGGACAGCATCGACCTCGCGATGCAGGACTGGATCGGCACCGCCGGCTTCGACCGCGCCGAGGACTATTGGCCGCGACGCTGGGCCGAAGCCTATGTCGCTTTCGCCGCCGGCGAGAAGCGCGACTGGCTGCGCGCCATGGGCCATCGGATTTTTCCTATCGTCGGCTGGGCCGAACGCGGCGGCTATGACGCGATGGGCCATGGCAACTCGGTGCCACGCTTTCATGTGACGTGGGGAACCGGCCCCGGCATCGTCGAGCCATTCGAACGACGGGCCCGCGAAGCAAAAGCGCGCATGCTGGAATTCCGCTTCCGCCATCGTGTCGATGCGCTGACATCGACCAACGGCATTGTCGACGGCGTGCGCGGCTCGGTTCTGGAACCGACCGCCGTGGAGCGCGGCGTCTCGAGTTCGCGCGTTGTCAGCGGTGAATTCGCGTTGCGGGCGCAGGCGGTCATCGTGGCTTCCGGCGGAATCGGCGGCAATCACGACCTGGTCCGCAAGAACTGGCCGCACCGCCTCGGCGCGCCGCCGAAACGAATGATCTCAGGCGTTCCCGAGCACGTCGACGGCCGCATGATCGAAATCCTGGAAGCCGTGGGCGCACGGCTGATCAACCGCGACCGCATGTGGCACTACGTCGAGGGCATCGAGAACTGGAGCCCGATCTGGCCGCGTCACGGCATCCGCATTCTTCCCGGCCCCTCGTCGATGTGGTTCGACGCCACCGGTAAGCGATTGCCGGCGCCGCTTTTCCCCGGCTCCGATACGCTGGGTCAACTCGAATACATCATGTCCACCGGCTACGATTATTCGTGGTTCATCCTGACCCAGAGCATCATCAAGAAGGAGTTCGCGCTGTCGGGCTCCGAGCAGAATCCCGACCTGACCGGCAAGAGCTGGCGCATGACGCTCAAGCGCGCCACCAACAAGGGCGCACCCGCGCCGGTGGAAGCGTTCAAGCAGCACGGCGTCGATTTCATCGTCCGCGACAATCTCGACGATCTGGTCGGCGCGATGAATGCACTGAGCGGCGACAACCTGCTGCGCGTCGATGGGGTCCGGGCGCAGATCGAGGCGCGCGACCGTGAAATCGCCAATCCCTTCGCCAAGGATACGCAGATCATCAATCTGCACAACGCGCGGCGCTACATCGGCGACAAGCTGATCCGCACCGCCAAGCCGCACCGTATCCTCGATCCGACGCACGGCCCGCTGATCGCTGTCCGTCTCAACATTCTCACCCGCAAGACGCTTGGCGGCTTCGAGACCGATCTGGATGCGCGCGTCTTCGGCGCCAACGGCGCGATCATCCCCGGCCTCTATGCGGTCGGCGAAGCCGCGGGATTCGGCGGCGGCGGCATGCACGGCTATCGCGCGCTGGAAGGCACCTTCCTCGGCGGATGCCTGTTCTCCGGCCGCAATGCCGGCCGCGCGGCGGCGAAGGCGGTGGGATGATTTCGCATCGATGACCTGCAAGGTAATCGATTGACCGTGCTCAGGCTCCGATACTGACGACATTGAAGACGTCAGCAACAGGAGCCTGCCATGACCGATGCCAAGACGATCGCCACCCGCTACATCGAACTGTGGAACGAGCGCAATCCGCAGCGCCGTCGCGACCTGCTCGCCGGCAACTGGACCGACGATGCCCGCTACGTCGATCCGCTGATGGCCGGCGACGGCCACGACGGCATCGACGCATTGGTCGCCGGCGTGCAGCAGCGCTTTCCGGATTTCCGCTTCGCCTTGATCGGCGAACCCAACGGTTACGGCGATCACATCCGCTTTTCCTGGGGACTTGGCCCCGATGGTGCGGACAGCCCGATCAAGGGCACCGACTTCGCGGTGCTGAACGACGGCCGCATCCGCAGCATCATCGGCTTCCTCGATCAGGTGCCGGTGGGGGCGTAAGCCATCACCTAATCAATAGCGTCATTGCGAAGAGCGTAGCGACGAAGCAATCCAGAAACTCTTCGGCGAAAACCGGATTGCTTCGCCTTGCTTGCAATGACGAAACTCAAGTTTATTTCTTCACCCCCGCCGAAACGGCAGGGCCGGGCCTTCGAGCTTGCGCAGTCCTGGCTCGCGCCGCTCCAGCCACCAGCCGTATTGCTTTGGCCAATCGCCGAACACCTCGCCGTTCGCCTCGCTGAGCGCGAGGCGGGCGTGCTGCGGCCAGTTCGGATCGAATAACGCCTCGCGGCCGATACCGATCAGATCCGCCTGGCCCTGCGTCAGCACGTCCTCCGCCTGCTGCGGATGCAGGATCAGGCCCACCGCCATGGTAGCAATCTCTGCCTCGCGCCGGATCGCATCGGCGAACGGCACCTGAAAACTGTAGCCGCGCGGCAGCCGCGCCGCCGTCGCCGAACCCATCAATCCGCCCGACGAGCAATCGATGACATCGGCCCCGCGCGCCTTGGCCTCGCGGGCGAAAGCGATGGAGTCCTCGATCTGCACGCCGCCGTCGATGCCGTCCACCGCGGACACACGCACCGAGAGCGGCTTGTCCGCCGGCCACGCCGCACGCACCGTCTCGACGATCTCCAGCGGATAGCGCATCCGCCCGGCACGGTCGCCACCGTAAGCATCGTCCCGCTTGTTGGAGAGCGGCGACAGAAACTCGTGCAGCAGATAGCCGTGCGCGCAATGCACTTCGAGAAACTCGAAACCGGCGGCCGCGGCGCGCAAGGTCGCCACCCGCCAGGCTTCGCGCAGCGTCGTCATATCCACGACGGACATCGCGTGCGGCATCAGCCAGCCCTCTTCCATCGGAATCGCGCTCGGCGCCACGATCTGCCAGGGCAGATCGCCCCGCGCGCGATCTTCGGCGGTAAGCGCCGCATTGCCATACCAGGGCCGCTGCATACTGGCCTTGCGTCCGGCATGGGCCAACTGAATCGCGGGCACCGAACCCTGGCCGCGGACGAACGCGGCAATTCGCGCCAGCGCTGCCTGCTGTTCGTCGTTCCAGATTCCGACGTCGCCGTGGGTGATCCGCCCTTCGGGCACCACCGCGCTCGCCTCCGCCATCACAACGCCGGCGCCGCCCTGGGCGAACTTGCCGAGGTGCACGAAGTGCCAGTCGTTGGCGACGCCATCGACGGCGGAATACTGGCACATCGGCGAGATGACGATCCGGTTCGGCAGGGTGACGCCGCGTAGCGTCAACGGCTGAAACAATTGAAGTTGAGACATCGGGTCCTTTGCTCTTGCTTGTTGTCTTGAAACGCCCATGCCGCTACGGCGAGCGCACTACGCCCTGAGAAAATTCTCGATCGAGGTGGCGAGTGCCACCGGCGTCTCGTCCATCGGATAGTGCCCGGCATTGGCCATCACTTCGAGTTCGCAATCGGGATACCACGTCAGATACGTCGCCTTCATCACGTCGGCGTTCAACGCTGGATCGTTGGCGCCGACGATGACTTTCACCGGCGTTGTCTTGCCTTCGATCTCGCCATGAAAATCGGTCCTGGCCCAGGCTTGCAGATAAGCGGCAAACGCTGCGCGGTCGGAGGTCTCCTCGGAATAGCGCGCGACATGATCGATCCAGCGTTTCGACAACCGGCTGCCCGTCGTGAAATCGATGATGCCGCGACGGTTGTCGAGGCTCGCCGCGGCGCCGTCGAACAGCGCCCAGCCGTCGGGATCGAACGGCACGCCCGAAGCCGGCACCGGCGTCACCGCCACCAGCTTGCGCACGCGGTCGGGCGCATCGGCCAGCACACGCTGCACCGCCATGCCGCCCATCGAATGGCCGATCAGGCTGAACTCCTTCCAGCCCAGTTCGTCCGCCAGCGCGCGCACGTCGGCCGAAATCTCCGCCATGGTGTAGTTGCCGGTGATCCTTCGCGACAGGCCGTAGCCCCGATAGGCCACCATGGCATAGGTGAACTCATCGAGGCTGAGCGCATCTCGCATCGGGCGGAATGTGGTGTGATCGCCGAACCAGCCATGCAGCACGATGACCTTGTGCGGTCCCTGCCCCATGATTTCATGCCCGATTCCCATGACAGTCCCTCCCGTATTTATGCAGATGTTGTTTATCGCACCGCCGACATGCCGACGGCCGCTGGCGTTGCGCGCGCTGTGTCGGATGCGAAGGAAATCTCCTGATAACCTCGCGCGGCAACGTCCTGAATAATGCTGACGAATTTCGGCGTTCCGCCATTGTAGACGATATAGCGTATCGTTCCCGCCTCATGGCCGGCGACATTCGAATTGTAGCCGGTGAACCAGCCCTGGGCTTTTCGCAGCAGCATGATCTCATACATCTTGGCGACATGCGCGGCCCACCGCTCCTGGGCTTCGCGCGTGGCGTCGGCGCGGGTGTAGCCGCGATCCCACATATGCTGCAACAGGTCCATGCACCAGTTGACGCCGTTCTCGATGCCGCGCGGAAAATTCGTCGAGGCGGACGCGCTTTGCGGCCCGGTCGGCATCAGAAGGTTCGGGAACCCGTGGACGAGCATCCCGAGAAACGTGGAAGGCCCGTGCGTCCAATTGTCCGCCAGCCTCTCGCCGCCGATGCCCTGAATGTCGATCAGATCGTAGGCGCCGGTGATGGCGTCGAAGCCGGTCGCGTAGACGATGATGTCGAATTCATAGTCGCGCTCGGTGGTCCGAAGACCGTTCTCGATGACACGCACCAGCGGCGTCTCGCTGACATCGACAAGCTGTACGTTATCGCGGTTGTAAGCCTCGAAATACTTCGTCTCCAGCGGCAGGCGCTGCACGCCAAAACCGTGGTCTTTCGGAATGAGCTTTTCCGCTATTGTCGGGTCCTTGACGCGGCGACGGATACGATCGGCGATGTAGTCGGACAGTTCGGCGTTGGCCGCCTCGTCCATGAAGATCTCGCGGAAGTTCGACAGCCAGATGCCGAAGCCAGGTTCTTCGTAGAGCTTGTCCCACAACTTCAACCGCTCCTCGCGCGGTACGTCGTGGAAGCCGCGCGGATCGGGCTCGTGCACGAACCCGCCCGGCGTCCGGGCGCAGGTCGCGAAAATGTCGTCGTACCGCGCGCGAATATCGGCCATCTCCTCGTCGGAGATCGGACCGTTGTTGAGCGGCGCACTCCAGTTCGGCCGTCGCTGGAATACGGTGAGTTCGCCGACCTTGTCCGCGATCTCGCCGATCAATTGAATGGCGGTGGCGCCGGTGCCGATCACGGCCACCTTCTTGCCGGCAAGGTCTACCGGCTCGCGCGGCCAATAATAGGTATGGAATGCCCGTCCCTTGAAGTCCGCGATACCCTCCAACCGCGGCAGGGTCGGCGCCGACAACAGACCGATCGCCAGCACCACGAAACGGCAGGTCAACTCGCGGCCGTCACCGACCTTCACGTGCCAGAGGTCGCGTGCCTCGTCGAACCGCATCGCCTCGACCTTGCAGTTGAACTGCATGTGCTTGCGCAGGTCGAACTTGTCGGCAACGTAGTTCAGGTAGCGCAGATTCTCGGGCTGGGCGGAAAAGCGCTCTTTCCAATGCCATTCGTCGAGAAGTTCGCGCGAAAACGAAAAACCATAGGTATAGCTTTCGGAATCGAAACGGCAGCCGGGATAACGATTCCAGTACCAGGTGCCGCCGAGGTCGTCGGCCGAATCCAGCACGGTGGCGTCGATACCGAGATCGACCAGCCGCTTGATCTGATAAATCCCGGCGACGCCCGCGCCGACCACAATCACCTCATAATGGCTTTTGGCTTCCGTCATCGTTCCCATCCGTTATTCTTGTTGTTCCGCGCCCCGCGCGCCCGGACTCTGAACAGGTTCGCACGATATTTCAATCTGCGCCTGCGGCATTGGCCCACACCCGCTTGGGCAGGATGTTTTTTCGGCCGGGAATCCGATACTTGCGGCACCGCGAACATCTCCGCGCCACTAGATTGAACTTTGGCGCAGGATCGGGCGACCAACGGCGGGGTATGCCCTCGCAGCGAGAAGGACGAGCATGGTTCGGACGGTTACGGCGGTCGCATCCGCCATGGTGGCGGCGATCGTCGCGGGCAGCACGTCGGCGTGCGCCGCCGATCTGGTATGGCAGGTCGAGAATCCATTCCGCTTTTTCCGGAACACCGCATCCTTCACGATGTATGAGCGCGGCTATCCGGTGGCCCGCGACGCCGCCTCTCCGCCGAGCGACGTGATCTGGCGCACCGAGCGCCGCCTCAACGATCCCGATTGCAAGACGGCGACGAATTTCGACGCCTGCGCCGCGACGGCGCGCGGACACTACGAGGCGTCGCGTTTGGGGTGGGCGGCACGAACCGTGGATTCCGTGTGCTACGACAGCCGCCAGGGGCGCTATTTGCAGACCTGCGACCGGCGCTACTCGTGGGGCACGGCGAGAGAGGATTACGTCCTTCCGGAGGCCCACACCGTCGTCGTCAAGCTCGCTCCGGCGCATCTTGCCGCGGCGGCGCGCGGTGAATGCACATGGACATGGTCGCCACGTAAGCCGGGCGGCAAAAGCGAGACGCGCAAGGATGTCTGCGTCACGCCACTGAAAATTCCACGCGTTCCGTTCGCGCTCGATCCGGCCGCGTCAGGCGTGACGGTGCAGGTCACGCTGCCGGATGGCCGTACCTTGTCGGAACAGATCGTCGTCGAGGATCGCCTGATCGTTGCGCTGGGCGACTCCTTTGCGTCCGGCGAGAGCAATCCCGATCGGCCGGTCACGTTCAGCGCGGCGCGCGAAATGGTCTACGATCCGGTGCTGGCGCGCGACGACGTTGCCAGCCGCGCCATCGTGAAGCCCGCGCAGAAGTACGCGATTGCGCCAGGCGGCGGTTTCGATTTCAAGCAGTTGCCCCGGCGCGCGCTCGACGACGAACGCAACGGCGTGTTCTATCCGCTGAGTTCGCGCCAATTCGAGGCAGCTTTCAACGCGGCCGGTCCGAAGTGGCTCAGTCCCGACTGCCATCGCTCGCAATACGGTTATCCGTTCCGCGTCGGCCTGCAACTGGCGCTGGAAAATCCGCATCGCTCGGTGACGCTGCTAAGTTTCGCCTGCACCGGCTCCGAAATCACAGAAGGACTGTTCCTCGACAAGAAAGCGCGCGAGGGCGCGGCCCACGCGACGGTGCGCGCGCAACTGGACCAACTGGCCGACATGATGTGCCGTGGACCAAAGACGGTGCGCGCGACGTATCAGTTGCCGATCTATGCGAGCGGCAGCACGAAAATCATCAACGACACGGTGACGAAATCCTGGTGTGCGCCGGGCGCGCGCAAGCGACCGATCGACACGGTGCTGCTTTCGATCGGTGGTAACGACGTCGGCTTTTCGGCGCTGATGCTCTACGCGATGACCGAAAGCGCCGGCGATCTGGCGCCGATCGCGGGGTTGCTCGGCCAGCAGATTCGTTATTCGCCGCAGGTCGCGCGCGTCTATCTCGAGCAACTCGACGAGCGCATGAAGGCGGTGCGTGACGCGCTGCGCGACGGCTTCGGCGTGCCGGCCGCGCGGGTGTTGCAAACCGCTTACGAACCTATCCAGTTCGACGAGGCTGGTGCGCTGTGCGGGGCGCAGCCGACGCTCGGACTCGATGTCCATAAAAAGTTGTCGCTGTCGCGCGAGCGACTGGGCGAGACGGTGAGCTTTCTTCAGGACTTCTTCACCCGCACCGCCTGCATCGCCAATGGCGGGCGTGGCTGCCCCGCGCTCGCGACCGGGGCGGGGACCGGCTTCAGACTGATCACCGATCATCAGCCCGAATTTGCCCGCCGCGGCATCTGCGCCCGCGATCCCCGCAATGCGCAGGCGGACGGCGAGGCGATGGCGATGCCGCGCCGCTGGGTCGGGGCAGAGGAGTTCACGCCCTATTCGCCGGCGGCTTTTCTGCCCTATGTCCACCGCTGGCGACTGTTCCGCACGCCGAACGATGCGTTTCTGACCGCCAACGTACATTCGCCCGGCTTCTCGCTGTTCGATATTTTGCAGCCGGTCTATGCGGCGATGTACAGTGGCGCGGTCCACCCGACCGCCGAGGGCCACGCCATTGTCGCCGATCATGTGGTACGGCACGTCCGGACGTTGTTCGCCAAGCCGGATCGTTGAAGCGTTTTCGAGCGCAATAGCTGCCGGTTCGCGTCAAGAAAGCGCATTAAACCACGAGTCCGGGGCCCAATCTCGTTCTGTCGTACGAAAGCCGCTCTCGACGCGGACGCGCCTTCGGCGTGCATGCCGTGATCGCAAAATCGTTTTTCCGAGCAGGCAAACTGGAGCGGGCGAAGGGAATCGAACCCTCGTATGCAGCTTGGGAAGCTGCCGTTCTACCATTGAACTACGCCCGCGATCCGCGCCTGTCCTGATTTAGCCGAGACGGCGCGGCAGGCCAAGCCCTGTCGTCGGACCGGCGGAACAATTCGACGGGATGGCTCCGCGTCGACGACGTGACCGAGCCTATGCCGGCGGTTGGCGGCCGGCATTCGTCGCCGGGTCCCATCTGCTCCACACCACCGTTGCCGTACACAGCAATCCGAGCACGATCATCGACAGTGCCGCGAGTACAAAGAAGGCATGACTTGGGGCGCCCCGCACGATCAGCCACCAGCCGCCGAAGGCGATGAAGGCGAGCCGTACGGTCTGCGCCAACACCGGCCCGAGGACCTTTGCGGCGCCCTGCGACGAGAAATACATCGACGTGTTGAGACCCAGAAAGGCGTACATGGGCGCCGCGACGAACAGGTATTGCCGGCTGGCGTCGCGCACGCCCGCATCGTCGGTAAACAGATCGACCCAGAGATCGGGGAAGAAGGCGAGCACCGTGCCGATGATGCCGACCGCGGAGAACGACAGGATGCCCGCGGTCCATGCGATCCTGCGCGCGCGCACCACCTGGCCGGCGCCCATCGCCATGCCCACCATCGGCACCGACGCAACGCCGACGGCGAAAGCCAGCGTCGTCAGCATGAACTCCAGCCGCGCACCGATGCCGTAGCCGGCCAGCACCGCGTCGCCGAAGCGCGCCAGCATCGCGGTGAAGATCGCGATCGTCAGCACCGACTGGATCGGCGAAAAGCAGGCGATCGCGCCGACCTTGAGGATATCGAAGAACATCCCGCGCTCGATCCGCAAGCGCTGCGCGATCGGATTGACCCGTGCACGACCGGATAGCACGTACCAGGCCATGATCGCGGTGCCGATCGAAAACGCCAGCACGGTCCCTGCCGCGATGCCGGGCATTCCGAACCGCGGCACAGGCCCGAGGCCGAGGCCGAGAATGGCGCCAAACGCAATCTGGCACCCGGCGGTGCCCAGCGTCACCATCGACGGCAACTTCATGTTGCCGGTGCCGCGCAGAATCGATGCGAAGGTGTTCATCAGCCACGGCACCAGCGCCGCGCCGAAGAAAATATGCATATAGCCGAGTGCCTGAGCCAGCACGTTGCCACGGCCGCCCAGCAGCCAGAGCAAGCCGTAGCCGCCCGACAACATGCCGAACGTAAAGACCGCCGCGAGACAGCAGGCGATAATCAGCGCATGGGCGGCAAGCAGGTTCGCGCGCCCGACATCGCCCGCACCCAGCGCGCGCGAGATCGCCGACGACACGCCGCCGCCCATGGCGCCGCCCGAGGTGGTCAGCGTCAGCATCACGAACGGAAACACCAGCGCCATCGCCGCCAGCGCCTCCGTTCCAAGCCGTCCGATATAAGAGGTTTCGGCGATGACGACGCAGGTGCCGGCCCCCAGCGCCACCACGTTCGGCGCCGACAATCGCAGCAAGGTGCCAAGGATCGGCCGGTCCAGCAGCGGATTGGCGGCAATGCGAGCCAGCCGAGGCAACACGCGCTCATCGGGAGCCGCGACGGAAACCTCGGCAACGCCAATCTCGGACATTATCCCCCTAGCGGCCAATGGCTGAAGCAAGTGAAGCGGGCCGAACCAAATCAGTAGCATCGATCCGGCACTCCGCCATCCGCGCGCGGCGCATAGGCCTATTGCGTGATCGGACGAAAACTTACCCGATCGACCAGGCGAATGGCGGCCGCCCGCCCGCCGCGGTTGCCAGCCTGGCCTGAATAAACCTGCCGCAACTGGCGGCAAGGCCCTCGACCAGACCTTCCAGCAATCGAACGCAGGCAGGATGATAATCGACGAGATCCGCCATCAGTTTCCAGCTTCGCTGATGCAGTTCGTAACCGCCACCGGAGGACACCAGTTCGACGTCGTCGTCCTGCGCGGCGAACAGCCCGCGAAGGAACTCGGCGAACTCTTTCGGACCGCCGCGCGCGGCACCGAGCCCCGGCGCGATATCCTCGAAATACTGCATCCCGATCAGCTTGCCGGTGAGATGCAGCAGATAGGCGGCGTCGACCGGGCCGAACACCTGCGTCGCCACCGGCGCGGCGGTGCGGACATACTCCATCGCGTAGTTGCGGTGGGCCTTCTCGAGTCGCGGCTTGGGCCAACTGTCGACCGGCAGTGCCGGTGCGGTGGCGGCATCGAAGGCGGGCGCCTCCAGATGCGGCGCGAACACCAGCCGCTGATCGATAGTCAACGGGTGGTCGTATTCGCAGTAATAGCCTTCGAGGCCGTCCTGCCCCTCGACCGATTGCTTGGTGCAGACGAAGCCGAGATTGAGATTGCCGAGCGCCACGCCGTTGTTGGCGTGCCAGCCGCGCAGCATCGCACGCGATACCTCGCCCGGGATGCCGCAGATCGCGGTGCCGCGCCAGGCCCAGCGCGGCGGCGGATAACGCACCCACGCCTTGCGGTCGGTCTCGTACATGTATTCGACATGCACGCCGCCGATCCAGTTGGACAGATAATGATACTGCGCCGCCGCCACCGCCGGCGGCAACTTGTCGAGACCGAGCTTGGTCAGCCCCGGCAGAAAGCGTTCCTGCTGCTGCCGACGAAACACCCGGAACACGAACTCCGCCGCGTCCGCCGGCCCGCGCCGGCTGACGATGGTGAGGATCAGGCCGGTGAAATAGGCGTGATGGAGTTCGGCGACGCTGCGCCAACCTCGCCACGTCGCATCGCGTGCCGCGGTGTCGGATTCCGTCAAGGCTGCACCTCCTGACTGTCGTTCAGACGAACTGCACGGCAACCGAGCCCAACGGCCCGAAGTCGGCATGCAGCGTGTCGCCCTTCTCGGCCACCACAGGTCGCGTGAACGAGCCGGACAGCATGATATGGCCCGGCTCCAGCACCGTGCCGAAGCGGCCGACCTTGTTGGCGAGCCAGGCAATGCCCATCGCCGGATGACCGAGCACGCCGGCGGCGATGCCGGTCTCCTCGATTTCCGAGTTGCGATAGAACACCGCGCCGACCCAGCGCAGATCGATGTCGTGCGGCCGCACCGGACGTCCGCCGATGACGATGCCGGCAGCGGCGCCGTTGTCCGCGACGGTATCGAATATCTTGCGCGGGTTCTGCACGCGCGCGTCGATGATTTCGATCGCCGGCACCACGTATTCGGTGGCACGCAGCACGTCGAGCAAACCGATGCCCGGCCCCTTCAACGGCTGGGCGAGCACGAACGCCAGTTCGGGCTCGACGCGCGGGACGCAGTAATTGGAATGCGGCACTTTCGCGCCGTCATGCAGCATCATGTCGTCGAGCAGATGGCCGTAGTCCGGCTCGTCGATCTGCACCGACTGCTGCATCGCCTTCGACGTCAAACCGACCTTGTGACCGAGCAGCTTGCGGCCGCCGGCGATCTTGCGCCGCGTGATCTCGCTCTGGATCGCGTAAGAATCCTCGATCTCGATGCTCGGAAAGGTCTTGGACAATTGCACGGCCTGCACGCGGGTCCGCTCGGCTTCCATCAGAATGTCCGCGGCCTTGGCGCGCTCCTGGTCGGTCAACATGGTTCGACAATCCTCCCGGTCGATGATGTGGTGGAACTTAATTCAAGCATGGCGCAATTGGCGACAGAATACCATCACATGACGCCCTGCCGAAAATGGGGGGCACAGCGGATCACGCGCGCGGTCATGCGATCGAACCGGATCGTGGCTTCCTTTTTCGATTGGAGTGCCGGCACCGCACCCAAACCGGCTGCAAGACATTTATTCGCGAGCAATCCCGGCGGCGAGCGTTCGCCTCGTCTTCATTCCGGAGCACGAAGGTTGTGCTCATAGTTGTCGCGCAGGACGCGCTTGAGGATCTTGCCGGTCGGATTGCGGGGAATGGCTTCGATGAATACCGCGACCTTCGGTCGCTTGAACGGCGCGAGCTTGCCCTTGCACCATTCGAGCAAGCCGGCCTCGCTGAGGTCTGCGTCCTTTTTCACAACCACGGCCAGCGGGACTTCACCCCATTTCGGCGATGGCAGACCGATGACGGCAGCATCGCTGATGCCAGGATGGGCAAGCAGCACGTTCTCGACCTCTGCAGGATAGACGTTCTCGCCGCCGGAAATCAGCATGTCCTTCATGCGGTCCCGGATTGTCAGAAAGCCTTCCGCGTCGAGCGAGCCGACGTCCCCCGTATGCAGCCAGCCGTCGCGCATGGTCTGCGCCGTGGCATCGAGACGATTCCAGTACCCGACCATCATATGGCGACCGCGCAGCAGCACCTCGCCGTTCTCACCCGCAGGGCATTCCCGTCCGTTGCCATCGACCACCCGCATGTCGGTGTGAAAGAACGCGCGTCCGGTCGAGCCCGCGCGTTTCACCGCATCCTCGCCGACGATCAGACAACCGGGACCGCAACTCTCGGTCAGGCCGTACACCTGCAGCACTTCGATGCCCATCGCGACATAGGTTTCGATGAGCGTTACCGGCACCGGCGCCGCGCCGCTGATGCACCAGCGCAGGGTGCTGTGATCGTGCGTCGCCTTGTCGTAGGTGGCCAGCATGAACTGCAGCATGGCCGGCACCATCAATGTGCAGGTGATCTTCTCATCGCGGATCAATTCCCAGGATTGCCTGGGATCGAAACTTTTCAGCACCACCGACGTGACGCCGAGATAGAGGTTGCCCATGATCGGGTTGAGCGCCCCCACGTGAAACATCGGCAAAGACAGCAGATAGCGATCGCCAAAACGCACGTCGGCCGTCGCCACCACGGTTAGAATCGACCACATCACGGAGTTATGGGAATGCATCACGCCCTTGGGCAGGCCGGTCGTGCCCGAGGTGTACATGATGAAAAGCAGGTCGTCCTCGAAGCCCGCAAGCTCGGGCTCGGTCGTCGGCGCGCCTTCCCTCCATGCGTCGTAGGACGTCGCGAAGGCCGCAGGCTGACCGCCGAGTTGAACCCAGAAGCGGATATCGGTCTTGGTGCCCCGGCTCTGCAGTTCGGCCGCGATGGCGGCGAATTCCTCGGAATAGATCAGCGCCATGGTGCCCGAATCCTTCAGGATGAATTCGAGTTCGTCCGCCACCAAACGCCAGTTCAGCGGCACGTTCACCGCGCCGATCTTTGCGACGGCGTAGAACGACTCGATGAATTCCAGGCCGTTCATCAGCAGCAGCCCGACGCGCTCGCCGGAAGATACGCCAGCCGCGCGCAAAGCATTCGCAACCTGATTGCAGCGCGCATTGAGCTGCCGGAATGTCTGGCGCCGTCCCCCCACGGATGGCTCCACGATCGCTTCGAGTTGTGGGCTCAGCAGGGCGCGCTTCGTGAGAAAATGACCGATGTTGATCGTCATGACAGCCCTCCAAGAATCGTGGTGTCGTGATTGGGTGTTACGGGAGAATCGGCGGCGGCGCGCCGGTCAAGACCGACGCTCCGCGATATGCCGTACTGTTGGAAGGTGTCAGCGAGCGCGCCATCGTCGCGCCGCTTCCGAGCATCCCTTACAATTGCTCCGCTCATCGGGCGCTCAGATGCTCGCCGACTCATACGTTTCCTCACACCGGCGATCTGAAAATCAACCGACACAGTTCTTCTTTGGGCGCCGGACCGAAGATCCGATACCTGCTCTAGGTTATCGCGAAGTTCCGAATAGAAAAGCAGGAAATGAGCGTGACGCGCGCGGCAATATGGCCGCTTCTCACCTCCTCGAGGAGCCGTTTCGAGCGGCGAGCCCAATCAAAACCAACGTCTTCACGATCGCCAAGGAAGCCGCTGGAGAATGTGTCTTCATTTGTCTTGCGAGCCGACAATGCGGCATCATCCATCGTGATCCGCCGGCGCACATCCGCACCAATGAAACGACGGTGCCGTCATCTAACAACGATGAATCGTCAGGCGCGAAAATGCTTCGAAAGCTTGAGGCCCTGCGCCTGATAGTTCGAACCGATGCGCTGGCCGTAGAGCGCATCGGGCCGCTCGAGCATCCGCTCATAGATCAGTCTGCCGACGATCTGGCCGTGCTCGAGAATGAACGGCACTTCGCGCGAGCGCACTTCCAGCACGGCGCGCGCGCCCTGCCCGCCCGCACCCGCATAGCCGAAACCGGGATCGAAGAAGCCCGCATAGTGAACGCGAAACTCGCCGACCAACGGATCAAACGGCACCATCTCGGCGGCGAAATCCGGCGGCACCTGCACCGCCTCCTTCGAGGCGAGAATATAGAACTCGCCGGGATCGAGAATGAGGCTGCCATCGGGCCGCGCCGCGATCGGCTCCCAGAACTCGTTCACCGCATAGCCGCCGCGCCGGTCAATATCGACAACGCCGGTGTGGCGCTTGGCGCGATAGCCGACGAAACCGCCAGAATTCGCACCCGACAGATCGACGCTCAACGCCAGCCCGCCGGTGAGATCGGCATCGTCGCAATCGACCAGCCGTTCTTCGTCATGCAGCGTTTCGAGTTCGTCGGTGGTGAGGATGGCATCGCCGGTTCTGAAACGAACCTGCGACAGGCGCGAGCCCTCCCGCAGCAGCACCGGAAACGTCTTCGGGCTGATCTCGGCATAGAGCGGACCGTGATAGCCCGCGCCGATCATATCGAAGCGACGGGTGCCGTCGGCGATCACGCGGGTGAAGACATCGAGCCGTCCGGTCGAGCTTTTCGGATTGGCGGCGGCGACGATTTCGGGCGGCAGCGCGAGGCTTTCCAGCAGCGGCACGATATAGACGCAGTTGGTTTCCAGCACGGCGCCATCGGACAGATCGATTTCGTGCAGCTTCAATTCGTCAATCCGCTCCGCCACCCGCGCGCCGGGCCCGGGCAGGAAGCTCGCTCGCACCCGATAGGCGACGTTGCCGAGGCGCAGATCGAGGCTCGCCGGCTGAATCTGGCTTTCGACGAAGGGATATTCCGGCAGGATCAGCCCGGCATCGGCCATCGCCGCGATCATGCGGTCGGACAGAATTCCGTTGGCATCGGGATCAAGCGTAAACGGCACCTGCATCGTCCTTGAAATCGTATATCCGCCGATATGATGCGCAGAATACACGCTTTTACCGGTTATCCGATGAACGGCTTGACGGAAAGAGCGCGGCGGATTATCAGCAGCACTTATCCCGTGGTGATTTGAGCCGGCCGGCTTGCAGCCACGTTAAACAACTCGCTAAACAGGCCGGGGACGTATGATCCCGGCCTTTTCATTTAAGGCCGGATTTTTTGTGGCCGATGTCCGGGCGGCCATTGGAGGTCATATGTCCATCGGCAAACCCGCCGCATCGTCCTATCGTCCCGAAACCCGTCTGATCCATTCCGGCGTCCAGCGTTCGCAGTTCAACGAGACCGCCGAGGCGCTGTTCCTGACGCAGGGCTTTGTCTACGACACCGCCGAGCAATGCGAAGCGCGCTTTACCGGCGACGATCCCGGCTTCATCTATTCGCGCTTCTCCAATCCCAACGTCTCTACGTTCGAGCGGCGGATGTGCGAACTGGAAGGCGCGGAGGCCGCGCGCGCCACCGCCACCGGCATGGCCGCCGTCACCACCGCGATCCTGGCGCCGCTGCGCGCCGGCGATCACGTCGTCGCGGCGAAGGCGATGTTCGGCTCCTGCCGCTATGTCGTCGAGGATCTGCTGCCGCGCTACGGAATCGAATCAACGCTGGTGGACGGCCTCGATCTCGATCAATGGCGAAAAGCGATGCGGCCGAACACGCGCACCTGCTTCCTCGAAAGCCCGACCAACCCCACACTTGACGTGCTCGACATCGGCGCCATCGCCGACATCGCGCACGCGGCCGGCGCGCGCCTGATCGTCGACAACGTGTTTGCAACGCCGATCTGGCAAAGTCCTTTGACGCTCGGCGCCGACGTCGTGGTGTACTCCGCGACCAAGCACATCGACGGACAGGGGCGGTGCCTCGGCGGCATCATCCTGTCGTCGGACGCCTTCATTCAGGAACACATCCATACGTTCCTGCGCCAGACTGGCCCTTCGATCTCGCCTTACAATGCATGGACGCTGTCGAAAGGCCTTGAAACGTTGGCGATCCGCGTCCGCCAGCAGACGCAAAACGCAGCCGCCATCGCCGACGCGCTGGCGTCACACCCGAAGATTACGCGACTGATCTATCCGGGCCGCGCCGACCATCCGCAGGCCGCGCTGGTGAAAAAGCAGATGCGCGCCGGATCGACGCTGATCGGTTTCGAGGTGAAGGGCGGCAAAGCTGCCGCGTTCCGCTTCCTCAATGCCCTCAAGCTCGCCCGCATCAGCAACAATCTCGGCGACGCGCGCAGCCTCGTCACCCATCCCGCTACCACGACGCATCAGCGGCTGCCGATCGAGGCCCGCGCCGAACTCGGCATCGGCGAAGGTTTCGTGCGCTTCTCCGCCGGGCTGGAGCACGCCGACGACCTGATCGCGGATATCGACGCCGCGCTGGAGAAGGCATAATCGTCTGCGCCACCGTTTCCGTCATTGCGAGCGAAGCAAGGCAATCCAGAAGCTACAAGGCAACCTCTGGATCGCTTTGTCGCCGACGCTCCTCGCAATGACGGAGGCAATCTTCGTCCGAAGCCGACCGGAAATTCACCGACCTCACAGCGGTCGATAGGTCAGCACGTCGGACGGTGCGTTGACGCCGAGCTGGATCTGCCCGACCGAGCGAATGATGTCATCGCCGAGCAGCTGCGCGAAGCAGGCGTAGCCCCAGTCGTTCATGTGCAGGCCGTCGGCGATCGAGAAACGATCGAACGCCAGCGCCTGTTTCTCGTGCCACTCGCGCATCACCGCGAAACGCGGAAAGATGCCGATGTGGCGCTGCCCCGCCACCTTGTTGAGAAGCTGCACCATGCGGCTGGCGCTCTCGCCCTTCTGGTTTACCGCAGGGACGTATTGCGGATCGACCAGCACCACATCAGCGCCGGCGGCCTGGATGCGGGAGATGCCTTCCTCGACCTGCGCCACGGTCGCGGTGGCATCGAGGTTGCGCAGGATCGCATTGGTGCCGACCTGCCAGATCACCAGATCGGGCTTCTCGTCGATCACCGCGCGCTTCAGCCGCTGCAACATTTCGGGCGCATCCTCGCCGCCCCTGCCCCGGTTGAGCACGGTGATGTCGGCTGTGGGATACTTGCGCTTCAGTTGCGCCGCGAGCCGGTTGGGATAGGTGAATTCCGGCGCGGTCGACCCGTAGCCTTCCGTTGACGACGAGCCGAAGGCGATAATGGTGACCGGCTTGTGCTCGGCCAGCTTGCGCGCGACGTTCGGCAACGACCGCATGGTCTTGGAGACGCCCTTCGGCGACAGGCACGGCACCCGGCGGAAAATATCGGCGGCGTTGGCGGCGGCGCGCTTCACGTTGGCGATAGCGCCAGATACCGCGCCCGGAACTGCCCGCGAGCCGTCCGACCCATGCGAACCATTCGACCCGTGCACGGCGGCAGTCGCGCCGACATTCGCCTGCGGGGTCTGCGCGTACGCCCCGCAAGCCAGCGCGACCGTCACGGCAATCGCGGACAATGCCGCCACCACGGCGGCCCGGTTGGAACGACCGACAATCATTACTGCTGAGTCCTCAACTCCGAGGGTTTGATGCGCGCGGCCTCGATCACGAAATTCGCCAGCGCACGGCCAAGGCAGTCGTGAACCCGCCGGGCCAGTTCGATGCCGCGAGAGTTGTTGAACAGATCGAACTGCCCCGCCTCGTTCCAGTGATGCATGATCGCGAAGCGGTCGAACAACGGAACCTCATGTTGCTGGGCAACTACCCGCATGACATCGAGATATGGCGCGGTCGTGATCATGGTTTCCATTCGGGGACCGTATTGCAGGTTCATCAGGACGACGTCCGCGCCATGCTTCCGCAATGCGGTCACGCCCTCATCGACGGCAGTTCTGAAATCATCCGGATCGACCGCTCGCATAGCATCGACGGTGCCGGTCTGCCAGATGACCAAAGTCGGCTGCTTGCCCTCGAGAATCCCGGCAAGAGCGCCGGTCACGTCGGCGGCAGTCTTCTTGATCTGCAACTGCACGTTGACGCTGACCTTGACGGTCGGCAGCCTCTCGCGCAGCGCGGCTTCCATCCGTCCGGGAAAGCCGGTGCCGTCGGGCGTCACCACCGTGGCTGACCGGCTGCCGATCACCATGATGTCGAGCCGCCCCTCGGTTTTCACCGCGGCCGCCACCTTGTTGAGGGCGCTTTCGCTCGTCAGCAGATAAGCGGGGACCTCGCAACCGGACGGCGGCGCGCTCTCCGCTGTCGCCGGTGCCGCGCTCCATAGCAAGACAAGTGCAATCAGGCCGGCAATGGCCTTCATGATCCCCCTCCCGCCAGGTCGGCATTGGCCTCGGCGCTTTTCGCGTCTTTTCCGCCCTTGGCTGCAACCCGCTTATACCATGAAAATACCGCCGCGGCGGCGGACATGATGACAATTCCGGACAGACTGATAACGAAGTGAATCACCGCCCCGCCGGAGACCTCGGCCAGCACGAAGTGGCCGGCAAAGGCCAGGAAAACGCCGAGACAGAAAATTTCCAGCGAATGCTGGCCGCACAGGATCGCCGGCTTGAGCCACGGCGACCGCAGCCCCGGCCAGTCGCTTGGGAGGAACCGAACCGCGACCGCCGCCAGCGCCAGAAAGTGCATGAAGCGCAGCACATCCAGATCGGTCTTGTTGATCGGATACATCCACTGCTCGATGATGCGCGGGACGAAATGGCCCAGCCGCGGCAAATGCCAGGTCAGGGTGACGAAGAACGCCGCCAGCAGGTAGGCAATGCAAATTCCGAGCAGAATGCGCGACGACAGAAGAGGCGCCATGCGCCGCGCGCCACCCAGCGCGCACCAGGCACCGAACACGAACAGCAGCTGCCAGGCGAACGGATTGAAGAACCAGACGCCATTCGGATAGGCCGGCAGATTGAGGCCGAATTCCCAGGTGATGGCATAGAGCACCACCGAAAGGCCTAGGGTGAGATCCGGCTTGCGCTGCATCAGCCAGAGGATGAGCGGCAGAAACAACATCAGCACGATGTAGAGCGGCAGAACGTCCATGTTGACGGGGCGAAACTTCAACAACAGCGCCTGCACGATGGTGACGTCGGGGTGCTTGAGAAAGTCGAGGATGCCCATTTCCTCGGTGTAGAGCGGGTTCTCGAAGCTGGTGGCGACGTAGGAAATCTCGGCGAGGAAGATCGTGAACAGGAAGACGTGCGCGACGTAGATCTGCCAGACCCGCTTGAGAATACGCGCGGAGGCGACCACGAAACCGCGGCTTGTCAGGGCGCGGCCGTAGACGAAGGCCGCCGTATAGCCGGAGATAAAAATAAAGATTTCGGTGGCGTCGCTGAAGCCGTAGTTCCGGATCGTCAGCCACGTAAACAAATTGGGCGGCAGATGATCGACGAAGATCAGCCACAGCGCCAGACCGCGAAACAAATCGAGGCGCAACTCGCGCTCGCCCGACGCGGGACCGCCCACAGGTCCGGCCGGCGCCTTGCGAACCGGAGGGGGAGGCGGCGGTGCGCGCTCCGTCACGGCACCTTCCGCGAGGCCGCCGGCGAGAGGCTGGTCGGTAACGGACATCATCGGTTCCGTGAACCTGAAAGTGGGGATTTCCACGCGTCGAAGCGGGTCGGCTGGAAACGCGACAAGACAGCGGCACCCTTCATAAGGCCGAACCCGCGATCGGTCCACGTTGACACCATGAACCGGCCGACTTTCAGCTATCTCGCCAACAACTATGTTGAAATCGCGGTCGTCCCGACTTGTCGATAGGCGGACGATCACTTGGCGATTTGGTTCCGCCGAAAGCTTTGGGTATGGTGATGAAAGTTTGGGAAAGTCCGATGTACCGCGCCGTCACCCGTCAGATCGAAGTCACCGTCGAACCGAATTTCATGCCGGAGCGTTCGTCCGAGAAGGAGCCGCTTTATTTCTGGTCCTATACCATCAGCATTACCAATGCCGGCCCGGAAACGGTGCAGTTGCAGACGCGGCACTGGATCATCACGGATGCCACCGGCCGCACCCAGGAGGTGCGTGGCGAGGGCGTGGTCGGGGAGCAGCCGACCCTCGGCCCCGGCGAGCGCTTCCAGTACACCAGCGGCGTGCCGCTGCCGACCTCGTCGGGCTTCATGGCCGGGCGCTACCAGATGGTGACCGATGGCGGCGAGCGCTTCGAGATCGACATCCCGGCCTTCTCGCTCGACAGCCCGCAGGCCAAGCGGACGCTGAACTAGGCGTTTTTTTGAAAAGCCAGACGATCGTTCTAAGTAGTGCATCATGGTAGTGCATCATGGCCGGGCTTGTCCCGGCCATCCACGTCGTTTCCAGGAGGCTGCTACGAATACGTGGATGCCCGGGACAAGCCCGGGCATGACGAATTTGATTGAGTATGTCGCAAGCCGTTGATCACGGAGTGCTCTGGAGACAGCGAAGCCGCCTGCTACTCCACACCCGCTTCCTGCGGCGTGAACTCGTAGACCGAACTGCAGAACTCGCAGGTCACCACCACCTTGCCGTCCTTCACCATGTCGGCGCGGTCCTGCGGGGCGAAGCGCGACAGCATTCCGGAGACGGCATCGCGCGAGCAGGAACACTTGGCCTGCACCGACTGCGTCGGGAACACACGCACGCCACGCTCGTGGAACAACCGGTAAAGCAACCGCTCGCCGGACAGTTCCGGATCGATCAGTTCGATGTCCTCGACGGTGCCGATCAGCGACTGCCCTTCGACCCAGGCATCGTCCTCCGCCACCTGATGCCTGATGCTGCCTTCGGGCGCGTCGCCGGGATCAAGATCGGCCTGCCGCGCCCGCTCGGGCGCCTTGGGCAGAAACTGCAACAACAATCCACCGGCGCGCCAGCGATGCTTCGGCCCACCGCCGTCACCGCCGCGCCATTCCTCACCGACGGCAATCCGCACGCGGGTCGGAATCTGTTCCGAACGCAGGAAATACTCGTGCGCGGCGTCTTCGAGATTGCCGCCCTCGAGCGCCACCAGCCCCTGGTAGCGGCTCATGTTGGCGCCCTGGTCGATGGTCATGGCGAGATGGCCGCGGCCGAGCAGCGCCGCCGAGTCCTGCCCGTCTGCGAGCCGCGACGCATCGAACCGGGCGTAGGCGCGCAGCCGGTCCGGGGCCTGAAAATCGACGATCATCAGCGACACCGGACCGTCGGTCTGGGTCTGCAGGATGAAACGACCGTCGAACTTCAGCGATGAACCGAGCAGCACCGTCAGCACCACGGCCTCGCCCAGCAGCTTGCCGACCGGCGCCGGATAGTCATGCTTCTCCAGCAACTGATCGAGCGCCGGGCCGAGCTTGGTCAGGCGGCCGCGCAGATCGAGCGCGTCGACACTGAACGGCAGCACGGCATCGTCGACCGGCACGGACGACGGAATGCGGGTGCGGGACTCTTCGGTTTTGGCGGGATCGGGCGAATGCGATGAGGTCATGGGCGCTATCTAGGGATGATCCGGGCGGATTGGTACCCCCGCAAGGCGGCGGGTCGAATGCAGAGCTACCCTGCCTCTCAGGGCAGGTTGAGCTGCCAGGACACGCCGAAGCGGTCGTTGACCCAGCCGAAGCGGCGACTGAAGCCGTAATTGTCGAGCGGCATCAGCACCCCGCCGCCGTCCGACAAGGCAGCGAAGATGCGTTCGAGGTCGGCTTCGGAGGCGCAATCGACGAACAGCGAAAGCGACGGGGTGAAGGTGAAGCCATGCGACACGAAGCTGTCGCTGAACAACACCTGCTGACCCGCAAGACGAACCACCGCGAACTTGACGGTGCCTTCCGGCCCGGGCTCGCCGGCGCCGTACCGCGCGATATCGACGATCCCGCTATCCGGGATCAGCCCGACATAGAACGCGATCGCCTCGCCGGCCCGCCCTTCGAACATCAGAAAAGGCCGAACCGACGTTGCCATCGCGCGCACTCCCATGCGTCGTTCGGTTATGCGTTGTTCAGTTCACCGCGTGCAGGCACCATGCCAGCACGCCCTTCTGTGCGTGCAGGCGGTTTTCGGCCTCGTCGAACACCACCGATTGCGGCCCGTCGATCACCTCGTCGGTGACCTCGTCGCCGCGATGCGCCGGCAGGCAATGCATGAACAGCGCGTCGGGTTTCGCCCGCGCCATCAGGCGCGCGTTGACCTGATACGGCTTCAGCAGGTTGTGGCGATGTTCGCCGTCCTTGTCGCCCATCGACACCCAGGTGTCGGTGACGACGCAGTCGGCGCCGCGCACCGCCGCTTCCGGATCGGTGCCCACCGTGATGTCGGCGCCGGAGGACTTGATCCAGTCCTTCAGGAGTTTGTTCGGCGCGAGCTGCGGCGGCGTCGCGACGTTCAGCTTGAACTTGAAACGTTCGGCCGCGTGCGCCCACGAGGCCAGCACGTTGTTGTCGTCGCCGGTCCAGGCAACGGTGCGTCCCGTGATCGGGCCGCGATGCTCCTCGAACGTCATCAAATCGGCCATCACCTGGCAGGGATGCGAGCGCCGCGTCAGGCCGTTGATCACCGGCACGGTGGCGTGCGCCGCCAGTTCCTGCAACGCCTCGTGATTGAGGATGCGGATCATGATGGCATCGACATAACGCGACAGCACCCGCGCGGTGTCGGCGATGGTTTCGCCGCGCCCGAGTTGCATTTCCGCGCCGGTCAGCATGATGGTTTCGCCGCCAAGCTGGCGCATCCCGACATCGAACGACACCCGCGTGCGGGTCGACGGCTTGTCGAAGATCATCGCCAGCGTCTTGCCCGCGAGCGGCTTGTCGGGGTTGCCGCTCTTGAGCTTCGCCTTGATGGCCGCGCCGGCATCGAGAATGCGGCGCAGTTCCTCCGCCGGAATCTCGGTGAGATCGAGGAAGTGACGCACCTTGCTCATCGCGCAGCCTCGAGCTTGGTTGCCGCCGATAGCGTTGCGCAGGCGCGCTCCAGGCGCGCGACAGCTTCATCCAGTTCCGCCTCGGTGACGATCAGCGGCGGCAGGAAACGCACGACATTGTCGCCGGCCGCGACGGTCAGCAGCTTCTCGTCGCGCAAGGCCGCGATCAGATCGCCGGCCGGCACCACCGCCTTGACGCCGAGCAGAAGACCCTCGCCCCGCACCTCCGACAACACGTCCGGATGGCGATCGACCACCGACGCGAGTTTCTGCTTCAGCAGCAGCGACATCTTCCGCGCGTGCGGGAAAAAGTCCGGCTTCAGCATCACGTCGAGTACGGCATTGGCCGCCGCCACCGCCAGCGGATTGCCGCCGAAGGTCGAGCCATGCGAGCCCGGCGTCATGCCGGACGCCGCTTCCTCGGTGGCGAGACACGCGCCGATCGGGAAACCGCCGCCGAGCGCCTTGGCCAGTGACATCACGTCGGGCGTGACGCCGGTGCGCTTGTAAGCGAACAGTTCTCCGGTGCGGCCCATGCCGGTCTGCACCTCGTCGAAAATCAGCAGCAGGCCGTTGTCATCGCAAAGCAGGCGCAGTTCCTTGAAGAAGGCGTTGGACGCGGCGCGTACGCCGCCCTCGCCCTGCACCGGTTCGATGAGAATGCCGGCGGTATGGGGACCGATCGCCTTTTTCACCGCCGCGATGTCGCCGAGCGGCACCTGGTCGAAGCCGTCCAGCGGCGGACCGAAACCCTCGAGATACTTCGCAGAGCCGGTCGCGGCCAAGGTCGCCAGCGTGCGGCCATGGAACGCGCCTTCGAAAGTGACGATCCGATAGCGCTCCGGATGCCCCTTCATGGCGTGATAGCGGCGCGCCACCTTGATGCAGCACTCCATCGCCTCGGCGCCGGAATTGCAGAAGAATACCTTGTCGGCGAAGCTCTGTTCGCAGAGCCGCGCGGCGAGACGCTCGCCGTCCGGGCTCTTGAACAAATTCGACATGTGCCACAACCTGGTGGCCTGCTCCTGCAACGCCGCCACCAGATGGGGATGGGCGTGGCCGAGTGCGTTGACGGCGACGCCGCTGGTGAAGTCGAGATAACGCTCGCCGTCGGTGCCGATCAGCCAGACGCCTTCGCCGCGCTCGAACGCAACGTCGGCCCGGGCGAAAACTGGCAGCAAATGAGACGGCGCGCTCTTGGTCATGATCAGGTCCGATCGAACAATAGAGGGACGGGCCGTACTGGCGCGGCGCAGACAACGAGCGGCGGCGGCAAAAACCCTGTCCCGAAAACGAAATGTGCCGCCTTTCCAGGCGGCACATGCGATTATTCTAGGACGGGTTTGATCGCTGTCAACCTCACTGGCCGCGTCCAAAGAGGGTTTTCGATGCGTTCGCCACGCCCGGCGACAGCCGACGGTGATGCAACGAAGTCACGGCGAGTCGCAGAAAAAACCGATTTTGTCGATTGACTCACCGGAAGATGTGGACGCATCCGGCGCGACTCTTGCGCCTGAGTCGCCGCATATTGTAGCGTTTTGGCTATCGAGTACGACATCTCGTGCGGCAGTTTTGATTCAGCTCAAGTCCTGAGTTCGGCATGAACGTCCGGTGCGCAAACCGCATCCGGCGAGGGCTAAGGGATTCTAACCGCAGGGATTTTGAACAAAGACGTCGCAGCGCGGCCTCCTCGGGGCGTCGCGCGATACGAAGGAAACAGTGCGATGACAGTATTGACCTGGTCCGACGATCGCGTCGAGCAATTGAAGAAACTCTGGGAAGCCGGCCTCTCGGCCAGCCAGATCGCGGCGGAACTCGGCAACGTGACGCGCAATGCCGTGATCGGCAAGGTGCACCGGCTAGGCCTGTCGGGACGGGCCAAGACGCCGTCCTCGGCGGCGCCGCGCCCCCGCAAGGTGCGCCCGGCGCAGCAGATGATGCGGGTGTCGCGCCCTGTGTCGCGCGGCAACACCGCGCTGGCCCACGCCTTCGAGGTGGAAGTCGAGGCGGACCCGATCGCCCACGACAACGTGGTGCCGATGAGCCAGCGGCTGACGCTGCTGGAACTCAATGAAAGCACCTGCCACTGGCCGGTGGGCGATCCCAGCAATCCGGAGTTCTTCTTCTGCGGCGGCAAGGCGCTGACCGGCCTGCCCTACTGCGCGCATCATTCGCGCATCGCCTACCAGCCCGCCGCCGACCGCCGGCGCCAGCAGCCGAAGCAGCGTTGAAAAAGGCGGACGTGGCGGCCGATCAACCGGCCGCCTTGCGCGGATGGGCCCGCTGATGCCATGCCCATGCCGAACTCACGATCGTTTTCAGATCGGAATGTGACGGCTTGAAATCGAGCACGTCGCGCGCCGCCGAGGGATCGGCGACGAGATAGGTCGGATCGCCCGACCGCCGCGGCTCGATCCGGTGCGGCACCTCGCGCCCGGTCACCGTCGCGATCGCCGCCAGAATCTCCTTCACCGAAAAGCCGTCGCCGGTGCCGAGGTTGAAGCTGCCGCCGGTTTGGCCCGCGAGCAGCAAGGTCAGCGCCTTCACATGCGCCGCCGCCAGATCGGTCACGTGGATGTAATCGCGGATCGCGGTGCCATCCGGCGTGTCGTAGTCATCGCCGAACACCGCGAAGTCCGGCACATGACCTTGCAGCGCCATCATCGCGCGCGGGATCAGATGCGTTTCCGGATCGCGCAGTTCACCGATAGTCCCGGACGCATCGGCGCCGCTTGCATTGAAATAACGCAGGCAGAACGCGCTGAACCCGTAAGCGCGGCGATGATCGTCGAGCATCTGCTCGATCATCAATTTCGACCGCCCATAGGGATTGATCGGCTGGCATGGATAGCTCTCCGGCAACGCCTTGCTGTCGGCATTGCCGTAGACCGCGCCGGTGCTCGAAAACACCAGCTTGTTGCACCCTGCCGCGCGCATCGCATCGAGCAGCGACAGCGTACCGCCGACGTTGTTGACGTAGTACTTGTGCGGATCGGCCATCGACTCGCCGACAAGGCTCGCAGCCGCAAAGTGCATGACCGCAACGATAGGATATTGCCGGAACGCCGATGCCAGCGCATCGCGATCGTGCAGATGACCTTCGACCAGAGGTCCGGTGACGAAGCTGCGATGGCCGGTGGAAAAGTTGTCATAGACGACAGGCTGGAAGCCGGCGGCCTGCAATGCCTTGCAGCCGTGCGCGCCGATGTATCCGGCGCCGCCGGTGACCAGAACCGCGGGGCGATCGTTCATGCGACAACCATATCCTTGTGCGGGAGATTCAAGCTTCGCCATTCTCGGGTTAATAACTTAAGGAAGTGGATATTCTTCGGCGCGGGCCTCGTCCCGACGCGGCGAAGTATCGCTCGCGACGCTGTTGCCAGGCTGCATCCCGCAACGACGGCCCACTTGCGATCATTCCCTCATCGCGGCGTGGCGATAAAGCGGTCCCGCGCATCAATTCAAAATTAACCCTAGTTCTTTACCTTGGGGGCGGTTGCAGTGTGGGTCCCGTTGTGTCGCGCGAGTTGGGTTTTCGGTATGTCGCTTGAACAAAGGGGAGACGCCAGCACCGCAAATGACGTCGCCGCCACGCCCGCGCCAGTTGCGACAAACGTCAGCCTCCGCGATCTAGCCGACATTCTCGTTCGGCGCAGGGCGTGGATTTTCGGCACGGCGCTTGCGTCCGTCGTGCTCGCGGCCGGCTATCTGACGGTTGCCAAACCGACCTACACCTCCACCGCCGAAGTCTATGTCGATCCCCGCGATCGCCCGACCCCCAAGGAAGACCCGAGCGAGAAAAGCAGCGTGCCGGGAGATGGCCTTCTCCTGGTCGAAAGCCAGTTGAAGATCATCACGTCCGGCAAGGTGCTGTCGCGGGTCGTCGATCAGATGCATCTCGCCGAGGATCCGGAGTTCAACGGGCGCGGCAGCATCGTCGCCAATCTTCTGGCGATGTTGGGGCTGGGCGACGGCAGCAGTCCGCATCTGGCCGCGTTGCGCCACCTGCGTCTGGCGACATCGACCCGGCGCAACGAGCGCTCCTATGTGATCGACATTTCCGTCGCAGCCCGCGCGCCGCAACGGGCAGCCGACCTCGCCAATGCGGTCGCCAACGCCTATCTCGAGGAACAGGCCAGCGCCAACGCCAATTTCAACCGGCGAATCTCCGACGCGATCACCTCGCAACTGGAACGAATGCGCGTCGCCGTGAGCCGCTCCGAGCAGGCTGTCGCGGCTTACAAGGCGGCGAACAACCTGGTGGGTGCGCGCGACCGGCTGGTGACGGATCAGGAACTGACCGAAGCCAACACTCAACTGAACAATGCCAAGGCACGGCTGAACGAGGCGCAGGCGCGCGTCAAACTTCTCGAGTCGATCGAAAAAGGTGGCACGCCGCTGGAGTCGCTGCCCGAAGCGATTCAATCGAACACCATCGTGCAACTGCGAGCGCGCGCCATCGACGCGTCGCGGGCCGAGGTCGAACTCGCGCGGGTCCTCGGCCCCAATCATCCCACGTTGCAGCAGGCGCGGGCGCAGGTGCAGGACGTTCAGGCCGCCATCAAGAACGAAGTCAAACGCATCGCGCAAGCAGTGCGGAACGTCGCGACCAGCGAACGCATCAACGTCCAGAGCCTGCAGGCTCATTTCGACTCCCTGAAGGCGCTGACGCAGACCAACGAAAAGGCGATGGTGCAACTGCGCGAGCTGGAGCTGAAGGCGAACTCGGACCGCGCGGTATATGAGACTTACCTCGCCAAGGCCAAGGCGGCGACGGAAGAGCAGGCTATCAACAATACCAATATCCGGCTGATCTCCCGGGCGATCCTTCCCGATCAGAAGAGCTGGCCGCGGACGATTCCGATATTGGCCGGCGCGCTGTTCGGCGGGCTGTTCCTAGGCGTCATGCTGGCGTTCCTGCGCGGTGCGCTTGCTCCGTTCATGGGAACGTTGCCGAAGCCGGCTATGGCTGACGAAGACGCCGGGAAGCAACCGCCGCGGGCCGCGGAGGTTCATGCCGCCAGACGCCGGGAGCAACTCGACCGTCTGAAGGCGGAGTTGCTGGCGGCGCCCGCGGATCACGCCGTTCTGCTGGTGCGCGCCTGGAACGACGAGGACCTGAATTCGGTCGCATGGGAGCTTGCACATGCCATCGACGCGAGCGGACAGAACGTCGTCGTCATCGACGCCGATCTGAAGGACGATACCCTGTCGTCACGATTGCGGCTCAGCGAGAGCCTCGGTGTGCGCGATATTCTGGCGGGCCGCGCCTCTCTTCGCGAGATCGTCCATACGGTGGCGCAAACCGGAATCAAGATCGTTCCCGCCGGCATGGCCGCTCTCGGCCCGCTCAACAGGCATACGCAGAACGTGTTCCGGGTGGCCATGCGTCAGGCGCAAGGGCTCGGTCGCGTCATTATCGATGGCGGCGAACTGAGTGCGATACGCCCGGAACTGGGGCTCTACGCCATGGCCGACGAAGTGATCTTCCTCGAGACATCGGACGACGAGCGTCCGTCCGACGTCTCATTGCTGGTCGATCTGTTGCGCCATCGCCGGATCAAGGCTCGGGCGGTCTCGATCGATCCGGCCCCACAGGCAATCGCCGCCTGACCCGCGCGCCATCGCGGCGAGCAATATTCCCCGATCAGCCGGCATCGGCGTGACTGGGCGCGGCTATCTGACGTGTTCCCGCCCAACTGAAACGGTCGGCAATGCGTCGGCGCGCGAAATGCTGCCGACGATGAAACTGCCAGCGCAAGCTGCGATCGACCGTGAACGAACGCCGATAGCCGGCCATGCTCAGGGCTTCGCTGTCGGTCGCCTGCTTCACCGGATCGGAATAGAATTCCTTGATCTTCTCCTTCCCCATTCCGGGGGTCTCGATCCACCGAGGCAACAGCACATTACAGAGCCTGTCGATATCGGTCAGCAGCCGAGTGACTCCCGTTCCAGCGGCGGGACACGACGTCTGGAACGCATCCCCGATCAGAACGATGCCATCCTGATCGACGTTCTCGGCAACGGACAGATTCATGACCCAGCTTTCGACGCGATCGAGCGGCGCGATCTCGCCAACGAAGCCGGCAAGCCCGGGCAGAACCTTGAACAACTCCGCGACCGGATCGTGACGGAAGGTGCGGATCCAGGGATCGTCCTGATCGAGGAACGTGAACAGGTTCGCGCGCAGGCGATCCGCGATCGGGAACAGACTCAGATAGTCGATCCGGTTCGTGGCACCGGCGCCGTAGCAGGTGAGCGCCCGAGGCGCCTGCATCCGCTCCGATTTCGGCGCGAACGTCAGGCCAAACGAGATCGATTGTTTCTCCGCGATGACGCGGCGACCGATCCCGATCTTGTGCCGAAGCGCATCCGCCATTCCTGTCGCGAGGATGATGAGATCGGGCGTGAGGAAGCCATGATGCGCCAAGGATACATGCTGCATTCCCGCGCTTGTCTGAATGTCGCGCACGTCGTCGATGATCAGGTCGACGGAAGGCGGAAGTTGCGCGCGAACGATGCGGACGATGTCCTCGTAGCGGATGCCGAGATGTGGATTTGGCGTGCGATCGATAACATGGCCCGCGCGGACGTTGAGAATGTCGCGAAACTGCGTCGCTTCGGCGGCAATCGACTCCAGAACCCCAAGCTTCCGCATCAGGTCCGTCTGGCGCCCGGCAATCTTCTCGACGCGGAACTGTCTGGGACAGGCCGCGTGCTTGTCGATCAACGTGACCCGGTGACCTGCCCGGGCCAGCACCACGGCCGCGAGCGACCCGCTCAAACCGGCGCCCACGATGGCGACGTGCTTGCGTGCACCGGGTGTGAATGTCGTTTCGTGATCGGACTGTCTCATGCGAGCAACCAAAGAGTGGATTCGGTCAGGCCACGGCACTGGCCAGTTCGCCGTTGGATGCGACGCCGGCGTGGATATCGAGGTCTTCGAGATACTTCTTGCCGATGGCGTCGATGGAGAAGAGTTGAAGGTGCTGCTTCAGGTCCTTGGATAGTGCCGGCTTGGGGCGATTCAGACTCGCCGCCAGCGCGCACGCCAGCGCCTCGACATCTCCGACCGGGACAAGCGTGCCGTAGCGACCGCCGGCCAGAATTTCCCGGGGACCATGAGGACAGTCGGTGCTGACCACCGGCGTTCCGCACGCGAGCGCTTCCACGATGACGTTGCCGAAGCCTTCGGCGACCGACGACAGCACGAAGACGTCGGCCCGGCGCATATAGGCGAGCGCATCGGCCTTGTATCCGAGGAAATGGACGTTCGACGCGATGCCGAGCGACGCCGCCAGATTTTGCAGCGCCTCGCGGTCGTCGCCCTCGCCGAGGACGATGAGGTGCGACTGCCGCTGCGCGACAACACGGGCAAAGGCGGGAAGCAACGAGCGATAGCCTTTCTGCTTGTGCAACCGGCCCACCGCGACCACGACGGGCTCTCCGGGCGCGATCGCGGATGGCAACTCCACCGCGTGGCCGGCCTGCGTGTCGAATTCCTCGTGAAGGATCGGGTTGTAAATCTGATGGATCGGCTTCCTGGCCAGACCGGGGAGCCGGCGCAACTGCTCCTTCAATCCACGCGACACCGCGACGAACGCGTCGGCAAGATGGAAGGTGGAGACGACGGCCGTCATCATCGGCCAGCGATGCATCTGCAGCGGCAGCCTTCCGGGCTCCGACAGCGAATTGTCGAGACGCACGACGAGTCGATGGCGATGGAAGCTGAACAGCCGGCCGAGGCACGAAATGATGTTGGCATTCTCGACCGAACTCAGAACGACCGGCGGACGTGCGACGCGCAGATAGCGCAAATAGGCCGGCAGGCTGAACATCACCTTGGAGGCGTCGAGGCTGATCAAGCGGACGCCGCTCGGCACCTTGTCCTTCAGCGAGCCGAAGTATTTGCAAACAACGAGATCGACCCTGAGCCCCCGATCGATAAAGTATTTCGCCAGATTGATCTGCACACGCTCCGCGCCGCCGCTGTAGAGCGTCGGAAGGAACAGGGCGATGTCGGGCGCGGCTTCATCGGCGGCCAGCCGCGACACAGGAATACAGGTTGGCGCGGTCATCGAATGTAGCTCATTATCATGACGTAGCGGGCGACGATCCCTGCTCCGTAGGAGATGATGATCGCGCAGGCCGCACCATCGAGCCCGAATGGTGTAATTAGGATCACGTTGGCGAGGATTGACAGCGCGATGACGAACAATCCGCTGAACAGCGTGAATGAATCCTTGTAGTGACTGTAGAAAACGGTCCCCTGCACCTCGTAGGCCATACGCAGCACGAAGCCCAGCAGCACCAGCCACAGCACGGGCATCCAGTCCGCCACGAGGGGACGGTGCAGGTACGGTATCGCGAACTTGACGAAGATGCCGGCGGCGAGCGCCAGCACGACCGAAAGGATCGCCGTCTGAACCAACAGGAGCCGAAAGACGGCCCAATATGAGCCGTCCTGGCGCGTATGAGCATTGATCAGCCTGGGCCCGGAAATCTGAATGATGCCGGTATCGACGAGATTGCTCAGCGCATTCCCGATCGACCAGAACAGCAGATAAACACCCGTGAACTCCAGTCCCATGAACAGGCTGACCAGATAGCGGTCGGTATACTGCGCCACCGTATTGACGATGTCGTTGATGTAGAGGGTTCGGGAAGCCCGCGAGTGATGCAGGAACCACTCCCTGCGCCCGAGTTCCGACGACAAGCTCCGCCATGGCCAATCGCGCGCGGCGGCGGCGAAGCCCGCAATCGCCAGCAATCCGCCGCCGATCCAGAATGTCAGCAAAGCATCCAGGTTGCGAAGCGACGGGAATATGAAGGCCAGAACCATATAGGCGCAGATCCATGCGCCGGTGCGGACGAACATCAACACGTTCGCCAGAAGCGGCTGCAGAAGATGGTTCAGCAGGACAAACAGATCGCCATTGACGTGTTCGAGGAGAACAATGGTGAGGACGATCGAAGCGAAAGCCAATTCGTGGAGATAGATTCCGGCTCCGAGGCCGATCAGGCAGACAAGTCCGTAAATCGTCGCCTGAACCCCCCAGTAAAGACGGAGCACCCGCGTGACTTCGGCGAGCGGCTGTGTGACCGCGTTGCGGCTCAAAATCCGGATCAGGCCAAGACCGGCGACAATCGGAAACATCACCGCGGCGCCGGCCACCAGGCCGTAAACGCCCAACGTCTCGAGCCCGATGAAACCCGCGATAAAGAGCGTCAGCCCGAACTTTGCCGTCAGTGCAAGTCCGCGCAGCCCGATGATCGCCACCGGCATCAGCGCGCGGCTGTTCCACAGCGAACCTGATGTCAGATCGGCGAACAAGGAATCATCCTTTGTGAAAGGCGATGCGCCGAACGTATCGGCTCATGCGCGCAGACCGGTCATGACGGGAGCCGACCGGAATGCTCATCGTATCGCTTTCTCGACGGCGCCGCGGCTGGCGATCTGTTCCAGTTTCTTCTGACGGCGGCGCATCGGCGCGACTGTTGCCTGATGTACCTTTTCGACGAGGCCCTCGTACAACCGCACCAGATCTTGATTCATGCGCTCCGCGCCGAACATGGATACGTAGGTCGCGCGCGCCGCCGCGTTCATCGCCGGCCGATCGGCGTTCTCGAACACAGCGAGAGCGCGATCCAGAAAGCCGGGCGCACTGATGTCCATCAGAACGCCGTTGACGCCGCTTTTGATGAAGTGCGGGAAGGCGCCGTGATTGCTGCACATCAGCGGGCGCCCGGCGCGAAGCACCTCGAGCGCCAGCAACGGCATCCCTTCCCAGCGCGACGGCATGACAACGGCATCGAACCTGGCGAACATCGCCGGCAAGGTCGCGCGCGGCACCCAGCCGAGCAGTTCTACGTTCGGTGGTATCGTCAGGTCGCGATCGTCGACGATCTTCGCGCCGACCAAAGTGAGGGTGGCGCGGCCCGGCTCGAGCCGTGCGAAATCCCGCAACAGGAGATCGATACCCTTCTGCGAGTCGAACCGTCCCACAAACAGCAAACGAACCGGGCCGGTCGCCGGCGGCAGTTCGGTCTCGGGAAGCGTGGCCAGATCGCTGATGCCACTCAAAATCAGTTTGGTGTTGCCAAGGGGGATGCCGGCACTTCGCAGAATCTGCGCCTCGTGCGGAGAGATGTTGACGACGGCGTCGGCGCGCGCGCTCAACGCCCGTTCGAGGGCCGCGTAGAGACGCGTCCCGATGGTCTGTGCGGGTCGATCGAAGGCCCAGCAGTGCGCGCAATAGACGATACGCGGACGCGATTGCGCTTCCCGAATGACCAGGCGGCCGATGGCGCCGGCAAAGCTGCTGTGGAGATGGACGATATCCGGCTTGTGCCGCTTGATATTCGCCCGCAGCGCCAGCGCAAGCGCCAGGATCGAGCGGATATCGCGCCCTTTCCGGCGATAGGTTTCGACGACGCAATCAATCGACGGAGCGATCGCATCGCGCTGGTTCTCGGGCGCCAGCACGACGACATTGTTCGCGCCGAACTGCTCCGCTTGATACGGCAGTATCTCCTCAAGGTATGAGGCCGGGCCGCCGATGAGGCTTTCGCAAACATGAAGGATTTTCATCAAAGCTCCCGCTACCAACTGAAAGGGGGGAGCAATTCCGGAGGCCGCCCCGCTGTATTCACGACGTTCGAATACGTACGGAACTTAGCGCTTCAGCAGCAAGAGCGGGCGGCAAAAACTAAAACAAGGTGAACGCGTTAGCTGCGAAAAGCTGGACTGTCTCAGCGTGCGACAGTCACCGGTATGTAGCTCACGGAAGTCTTCGGCAGCACTTCCAAAATACCGTTCGTGTTCGGTTGCGAGACATCCCGTCGCCCGAGATGGTCGATCGTCGGACCCGACCTGCGCCAGCCTGGGACAACGATTTTTTGCGCCGTCGTGTCGGCGTCCGTGGTCCAGACGACAAGTTTGCATTGCTGCTCTGCTTTATCGCAAAATCGCAGGATCGTGATCCCGCGCGCTGTCGCCGGATCGAAGCGTGAGATGGTTTCGCGCAAGGACAGCCCGCCGATCTCGCGCGAGAGAGTCCGGTAGGCCTGAAACGACGGACGCAACGTGCCGTCGGAACGAACCAGTCCGAAACGATCCTCCATCTCGGTGTCATTGTCTCCGGTATCCATCAGGCAGTACCAGTTGGTGAGACTGACGTTCTCCATCAGATTGATGAGAAACATTCGGGGAAGCCAAAGCGCTTGCGTATCTTCGGAGATGCCGGACCGATAGACGGTATCGCCCCATTCGGTATCGACGACCGGTTTGCGGGGAACGGCCAGCGGCCACGCGGCAAGATAGTTGTCGCGGAAAACAGCGTAGTCGCGCGACACCGTCTCCGGCGTCTGCCCGAAGCGATGCGTATGCAGGCTGATCGCATCGAGGCACGACAGGAGTGCGCCGTCGCTCAGGAGCGAGCGCATCAGCGGCTTCTCGTGGCTCCAGACGGTCGGCATTTGCGCCGCCGCCGGGCCCACCACGTAAGCGTTCGGAACACGTCTCTTGATCGCGACGCAGGTTTCGCGCGCCAGCGCGACATAGTGTCCGGGATCGGGCTTCGGTGGCCAGAAGCCTTCCTGATCGGGCTCGTTCCAGATTTCCCAGATAGGATCGAGATTCCGGTAACGCTCCGCTGCCGCCATGGCCCATCGCGCGAATGCCGCGATCTGCGACGGTGTCGAAGGGGGTTGAGAGCCCTGATGACGCGCCCCGTCGACGACCGCGTCGTAGGACGTGCCATGCAGCGGATTCGGCCGATTCAGAATGAATAGCGGCCGCAATCGCAGTTTTTTCAACTCCGCCGCATAGGCATCGTAAAGCGACCAATCGTAGCGGCCGGGCTTCGTCTCGATCCACGGCCAGTTCAGATCGATGCGGACGATCGCCGCGCCGAGGGTTTGCGCAAGGTTAAGACGTTCGCGCCAATTCGGCAGATGCAAGTAATTGTCCGTAAACTGAACCGAGAGGCCACGACCGACGGTCTGCGCCGCCGACTGCCCCCACGCCGTGGAAAGCGGCGCGAGCAGGCTACATATGATCGCGGCGGCACCGAAAAACGCGCGAACAGCGAACGCCATCGTTAACAAACCATCTGCGCGGTCCATCGGTTTACCATGGTCGACATCGTCCGGAGATTCCGAAGGATTTAACGTATAAGAGCCTACGATATCGATAACATCGCCACAGATTCCTCGTCATCGATCGACCGCCTCACGAAGATATCGCACGCGTGCGATATCGCGACGGAGCAATAAAAGAAAATGAAGCGACGAACCGCCTTTCTGATGCCCGCCTACAATCCGGCTCGCGAAGACCTGGCGCGGACAGTCGATTCGCTTCTGGCGCAAACCGAAGCCGCCGACATTGTCATCGTCGATGACGGCTCGCGGACACTGGTCAGCGACATTCTCGCGCCCCACCCAAGTATTGTCGTGCTTCGGCTCGATCGCAATCAGGGCATCACCGCGGCCCTGAATCACGGCCTCGAATACATTGTTAAAAGCGGATACGCCTTCGTCGCACGCATGGACTGCGGCGACCTTTGCGTACCAGGCCGCATCGCGAAGCAGCAAGCCTTCATGGAAACGCATCCCGACATCGATCTGCTCGGGGCATTCGCGGACATCGTGGACGAAGACGGCAATCACCTGTTCTTCGAGGGAACGTCCGGCGGCAGAACGGCGATCGGACGCAAACTGTGTGACAACGCCGCGTTCAAGCACCCGACATTCTTTTTCCGAACCTCCGGCATCGCAACGTTCGGCGGTTACTCGCCAGATTATCCGCACGCCGAGGACTACGAGTTCATGCTGCGTATCTACCGTCGGGGCGGCATCGCCTGTCTCGACGACGTTCTTCTGATCTATGAGAAGAACGCAACCAGCATCAGCAGCAAGAACCGGAGCGCACAGCTGCGATCGCGATTGCGCATTCAACTCAAGTACCTCGAACCGACAAACCCTCACGCCTATGTCGGCTTGGCGCGCACGATCGTCACGCTGCTGATGCCGGCGCCATTGTGGGCTCGTCTCTCGCAGTCCTATTGGGGTCGCACGGGCGAACGTGGCGCAATGACCAAAGCGACCAGGGCACGAATGCTTCAATGACGGCCATCGACGCGCCAGCGACGGGAGCGAAACGGGAAGCGCAGATCGCGCTGCCCGAACGACTGGTCTGGCTCGCCGTCCTGCTGCTGCCGATCACGGGCCTGGCAGGCATCGGCGCATTTGGAGAACTGAAAGGATCGGCCACCGTTTACGTGCTCACCGCTGCCATTCTGGTCACGGCGGCGATGCGGTTCGGCCAAATTAAAATCCCCCTACCGCTCTTCGTCTTCGCGGCCTGTCTGCTGACATGGCTGGTCGTTACCGCGGCGTTCAATTTCGAAGCGATCATGACCTCGGATTTTCACGGTCGCAGCGGCTTCAACAAGTTCGCGACGTCGTCCGCGGTTCTGATCTTCGGTCTGGCCAGCGCGATCGTCTGTACGACGGTGTTTCAGCGCGTGAGCGACGTCGAAAAGCTGTTCGTGAACCCGCTGATTGCCGCAGTTCTCACATGCGCGGTGTTCGCGATACCGGAAATTCTCTCGTGGTTCTCATCGGCGGGCGAGCTTCTCTATAAGATATCGACCGGATTGCTGCATACGGCAAAGGACGAGCGAGGGCGCGCCGTCGGCCGCCTGATCAGCCTTGCCTTCGAGGCACCCGACCTGTCTTACTTCTGCGGATTCGCGTGCCCCTGGGCCTTGTTCGCCTATCGCGTGCGGACGCGAAATCATTCGCTGCTCAACGCGCCGATTGTAGCTGCGCTGCCACTCGTGCTCGGCCTGATCATGCTTGTGCTGAGCAATTCGCGAACCGGCCTGCTAATGTTCGGCGGTCTGATCTTCGCCGAGCTCCTTTACTGGATCATGATGCGCAGGATGCGGCTTGGCGCCCTTGCGCTGGTTGCCGCAATTCCAGTGTTTGCGGCAGTCGCGCTGGTTCCGTGGTTTGCCTTGCAGCACGTCGACGCCACGCTTGCCGCCGGTGACGTTTCAACCACCTCGCGGCTGGCGCTATTCGGCGCGCAATTGTCGATCTTCGCGCACAATCCGATCTTCGGTGTCGGTTTCGGGCAGTTCGGCTTCCACGCCTATTCGGTTTTGCCCTCCTGGGCATGGGATAGCTACGAGGTCGTCAACTGGTTCGAGACGTTCGACGAGCTGCCGCCGACGTTCAACGTCGCCGGACGGCTGGGCACGGAGTTCGGCGTACCCGGTCTATTGATCTGGTACGGCTTCTGGGCCGTTGCGATTTTCCGGATCGCGCGGGCGGCGATCCGGCAGCGGCAGGACTCCTCGCTGAATTTCCTCAACGTCGCGCTGCTCGGCAGCATTTTCAGCCTGATCCTCGGCGGCATGAGCAACGACCCGTTTCGTCGTCCGGAAACCTGGATTCTGATCGCAATCACGTCGCTCTACGCCGGACGCACGTCGGAGACGCCGGCATGACCGGCGCCGACCACAAGGAAGCGCGCCGCGTTTCGAAGTCCGCCGCCCTGCCGGACCGGGCCGTCAACCTTAATTCCGGAGATCGAAGGCAGCCGCCGGCGGAAACGTTATACTCGATCGAAACAGCAAAGCTGCGCCGGACCCGCGCAACGATCCAAGGTCGAGCCTGATGCCCGCGGAATGTTATACGACGGACTTGTCGGTGAGCGGGAAGTTGCCGCTCCTGCGTCCGGCGTTGCGCGCGGCCGACAACGAGCATCGCCAGGTATCGCCGCGGACGGGCAAGACGCGCGTTGCCGTCATTCTGCCAAGGCAGCGGCTTTGGGAGTGGCATCGTCAGCTGGTGCGTCATCTCGAGAAGAACTACGATATCGCAGTGTTTCTCGACGATCGCGCGCCGGCATATGGATGCGCCACGCGTTTCTGGCTGAAGCTGGAGCAAACGGTCTTTCGCGGCGGAAAGCTGGCGAAGCCGGTCGCTCCCGATGCGACCTGGCAGCCGGTTGGCGATCTGGAAGACGCGCCCGACCAAATCGTCGTCAATCTGTCGGAGCGACCCCAGCCGTATTCCGGCGCGGTCGAACTTCGATATGACGGAGCCTCAGACAGCGGCATCCTGATCGGACGGTTGCTGTCGCGGAAGGCGCCGCACCTGGCCGTCCGCTGCCCCGACGAGAACACGACTCTCGCGACATCGCGATTGGCGATCGAGGACAAATTCCTGATCGGGCGCGGGCTCGAGGATTCCTTCGCGCGTTGCATGTCCCTGATCGACCGCACCCTGTCGTCCGCCGGCGGCCGCATCGCCGACGAGACGATGCCCGCCGCGCCGCCGGAAACGCCGCCTTTGACCGGGTTCGTTCTGCGCATGATCGCGCGCAAGATCGCGAACCTGGCAATGAAGCCGTTTCGCCGTCAGGAGCATTGGCAGGTCGCGCTCCGACACGGCGCGCAACCCTTCCATGTCGTCCCGGACGACGGCGGCCGGTTCTACGCCGATCCCTTCCTGCATCGCGCCAACGACCGGACATTTCTTTTTGTCGAGGAATATCCCTATGCCGACCAGCGCGGCCTCATCTCGGCCGCCGAGGTTGTCGACGGAAGGCTTGCGGCCCCGCCGGTACCGGTGCTCAAGCGCCCCTATCATCTGTCATATCCCTTCGTCTTCGAGCATGACGGAACGTTCTGGATGATTCCGGAAACGGGCGAGAACCGCTCCGTCGAGCTGTACCGCGCGACCGAGTTTCCCTGGAAATGGGAACTGAGCAAGGTGCTGATGGAAGGCGCGGTGTTCTCCGACGCGACGATCCTGTTTCATAGTGGCCTCTGGTGGCTTTTCGTCACCGCCGACTGGTTCGGGACATCGACCCAGGACGAACTTTCGATCTATTACAGCGACACGCTCGACGGCGACTGGAAACCGCATCGCGCCAACCCGGTGAAATCGGACAGCCGCTATTCCCGGCCCGCCGGCCGCATCATCCGGCAAGGCAACCGCCTGTTTCGCCCCGCGCAAAACTGCGATCGAACCTACGGCGCCGGCATCGTATGGTTCGAGATCACCCGTTTGACACCGACCCATTTCAGCGAGCGAAAGATCGCCGATTGGGACGGCCAAACCGAACTGTCCATGGATGGCCTCCACAGTTTCGATCACATCGGTTCGCTGCAAGTGATCGATTTCAAGAGCGCCGTCTATCGCGGCGCGGCGCGAAAGCCGATCGCGGAGGTCACGCCACGCCGCGGCGGCGCGCTCGAATCTTCATTTTCCAAATCGCAGTATTTCTTCAATTCGATCGATTCCGATCAGGCTGGAAGCCGATGAAAAGCGATGTGTCAGAACCGACCGCATTCAGCATTGCCGCGACATCGCAGTTCGATTTCTTGTCCGAGGAATATGCGGCCCTGTTCGTCGAATCCTCCGCGACGGCGTTTCAGCATCCGATATGGCTCGACGCCGTTTACCGAAAGCTCGCTCCGCAACTGAAAAGCATTCCCCTGATCGTGACGGTGCGGGACGCGGCAGATGGTCATCTCGCTATGGTGCTGCCGCTGCTGCGCCGGCGATATCGCGGGCTGCGTACGGTCGAGTTCGCCGATCTCGGAGTATCCGACTATGTCGCGCCGGTCGCCAGTGACGCCACCATCGAAGCTGTCTCCGCCGATCCGTTTCTCTGCAAGCGTATCAATGCCGCGCTGAAGCCGTTCGACATGTTACGGATTCGCAAGCTGCGGCACCCCTCGGACGCGGTGCAGCGACTGTTCGGCGCGACCGACTGTTCGGAAATGACGATGGGCGCCTATGCGGTCCCGTTAGGCCCGGATTTCGCCGCATGGCGATCGAACAGCATATCGCCATCCTATCGCAAAGAACTGGACAAGAAATCGAGACAGTTTCACCGCAAGGGAAAGGTGGAGGTCCACTGCTCCACCGACGCGGCGATGATCGAGGCGACGCTTTCGAAGATGCAGGAGTATCGTCGACAGCGCTTCGACAGCGGCGATCTGCTGCAGGATCGGATCTACTTCGATTTCTATCTCGACGTCGCGATTCGCGCGCGCGAAACGCTGTGTCGCTTTTACAGCGTGCTGATGGACGGCGCGCCGGTCGCCGGCGCCATGTGCCTCTCGCACAAGGGCTCGCTTCTGATCATCCTCACCGGTTTCGATCACGACACGTACAAGAGTCAGTCGCTCGGCTCCCTGATCTTTGAGATGATCGCGAACCATGCCATCGGCGTCGGCGATCGCGAGCTCGATTTCACGATCGGCGACGAGCCATACAAGATCCTGTTCGGGACGCAGAAATCGCCGATTTACCAGATCGTTCGCTTCGGCAGCCTTTCCGGCGCCCTCGCGGGCGCGGCGGTGCAACGGTCGGCGTGGATCAAGGACCTCGCGCACCGCCTCGCAGGATAGGATTCGGCATCGCTCCCCGCCGGGAAAACATCCGATTTGCGGAACCTTTTCGCTGCGCCGCAATAGCATCGGATGAAACTGCACCCGATCGACCGCTTACAGCAAATTTGCGCATCCGCTGTGCACGCCCCCGCCGAAGGTTGAGCCCGGCGACCGCGACTCGCTTGCCCCCATTTGTTAAGGTCGAACGATAGGAAGGCTGCGCATCGCAGCCTCCCTCGACGAACTCATCGGAAACAAATTTGCTGGGAGGCACAGATGACACGAGGAATCGGAAGACGAGGCATGTTCCTGGCGGCGACCGCGACGTACAGCCTGCTGATCGCCGCGCCCGCACTGGCGCAAGGCGTCAAGATCGGCATTCTGAATGATCAGTCCGGCGTCTATGCCGACTACGGCGGCAAGACCTCGATCGAGGCCGCCAAGATGGCCATCGAGGATTTCGGCGGCGAAGTCCTGGGCCACAAAATCGAGATCGTTTCCGCCGACCACCAGAATAAGGCCGATCTCGCCTCCACGATCGCCCGTAAGTGGTACGACACCGAAGGCGTGGATATGATCACCGAACTGACGACCTCGTCAGTCGCGCTCGCCGTGCAGGAAGTCACCAAGGAGAAGAAGAAGATCGATATCGTCGTCGGCGCGGCCTCTTCAGCGCTCACCGGCGCGTCGTGCTCGCCTTACGGATTCCATTGGGCGTTCGATACCCACGCGCTCGCGGTCGGCACCGGCAGCGCGCTGGTGAAGGCCGGCGGCGACACCTGGTTCTTCCTCACCGCCGATTACGCCTTCGGTCACGCGCTTGAGAAGGACACCAGCGATGTCGTCAAGGCGGCGGGCGGCAAGGTGCTCGGCGCGGTGCGTCACCCGTTGAACTCCTCGGACTTCTCCTCCTTCCTGCTGCAGGCGCAAAGCTCAAAGGCCAAGGTGGTCGGCCTCGCCAATGCTGGCGTCGACACCATCAATTCGGTGAAGCAGGCGGCGGAATTCGGCATCGTCGCAGGCGGCCAGAAGCTCGCGGGCCTGCTGCTCACCGCGTCGGAAGTGCACGGTCTCGGCTTGAAAGCGGCGCAAGGTCTGGTGCTGACCGAGGCCTTCTACTGGGATCTCAACGACAAGACCCGCGCCTTCGGCGAGCGATTCTACAAGCGCACCGGCCGGATGCCGAGCATGATCCAAGCCGGCACCTATTCGGCGACGCTGTCCTATCTCAAGGCGGTGAAGGCCGCCGGCACGAAGGATTCCGATGCCGTGGTGAAGAAGCTGAAGGAACTGTCGGTCGATGACGCCTTCACCACCGGCGGCAAGGTGCAGGCCAACGGCCGCATGGTTGCCGACCTCTACCTGTTCGAGGTCAAGAAGCCGTCGGAGAGCAAGCGCGATTGGGACTATTACAAGCTGATCGCCAAGGTCCCCGGCGAGACCGCCTACCCCTCAGCGAAGGACAGCGGCTGTCCCTTCACGAAGTAATCGCATGTTGCGCACGGATGACGTTCTGAGAAGCAGGGCGCGGTCCCACCGGATCGCGCCCTTCGGTATTTATCAGTACCCTGTCATTTCCAGATAGCCCACGCCGCCGTGGCTGCCGTGAAACGCGATGGGCCCCTCCCAGTAGGCAAAAGCAGTCGCCATCCAGCTTCGCGCGTTCAGCGGCGCGCAATCGATCGCGAGATCTCGTGCGGGAACCGTGATGCGCCATTGCGTCGGCACCCGTCGCGCGGCGACATCGGTGAAGGCGAGCGGCGTCATCTCGATGGCATCCGATGGCAGCGGAATCGATTGTCCGTCGCGCCCGATCCAGTTACCCGCGAAGTAGTGACCGCCGTCCTTCCGCCGCAACCGGAACAACATCACCTTGTCTCCGCCGTCGAGATGCAATGAGAACCAGTCCCATCCGGTCTGGTCGGCTGCCAAGGGTTGGCTCGACCATTCGCGGTCGAGCCAGGCCGGTCCCGACACCGCGATGGTTTTGCCGTCGAGGCCGATGCTGCCGGTCGCGGTGAAATAGGGCTGGCTATAGTAGTACGACGCCTGACCGCGCTCGGACTTGCGGCTGTAGCCGTGAACGCCCTGCAACACCAGCGGCCGTTCGGCATCGAGCCGCAAGGCGTATTCGAAATCGGTGCCAGCCGCCGTCAGGTGCAACGGTGCGAAAGCATGGTTCGACAGCGGCGGCACCGCAACCATGCGCCACGCGTCGATCCACGCCTCGAACGGCGCGGCGGTCGCGCCCGCCTGCCCGACGCCGCCGCGCGCGAACGTTTCGCTGAAGCGATGCACGCTGGCACTGGTGACGGCGGCATGCCCCATCCAGACCTGCTGATTGGCCCAGCCCTCGCGTTGCGGCCCCGGCGCCATGGCTTGCCGAAACAGCGTCCACTGCGCGCCGTAGGCCGCGCCACCGGCGTCGCGCAGATTGGCGGTGACGTACCACCACTCGATGCGAAAATCTGGATGCGCGCCGAAGTCGCCGGGAAAGACGAAGCGCTTCCCCGGCACCACCGGCGCGAAGCCGGATGCCTCGCCGCCGAGCCCGGCGAAGCCCTGCGCTCGCGCGCGTGCGCCACCAACACCGAGCCACATCAGGCCGGCGGCGAAGGCGCGCCGTGATATTCCGCGGTCAGCGCTCATTGGCGAAAATCTTGATCAGTGTCGCGGGCTGGATCCGCGCCAGCTTGAGAATCGGCAGCAGCGTCGCGAGCAGCGCCGCCAGCATGGCAACGCCCAGCAATTCCAGCAACTGCATCGGAAAGACCTGGAACGGCAATCGCCAGCCGAACGCCTTGACGTTGACCACCGCGATCAGGCACCACGCCACCAGCAAGCCGAGCGGCAGCGCCAGCAGCGCGGTGATCAACGCCACCGCCATGGTTTTCAGAAGCTCGATCCCGGCAAGCGTCCGGCGTGTCATGCCAATGGCCCAGAGCGGCGCCAGTTGCGGCAGGCGCGATCCGCTCAGCGTCAGGAGACTGGTGAGCAGTGCGACACCTGCGACGCCCAGCGTGAAGGCGTTGAGCGCGGCGGTGACCGCAAAGGTGCGATTGAAGATGCGCTTCGATTCCGTCTTCACCGTGGCCTGATCGGCCAGTTGCCGCGCATCGAGATGAAACGCCGCGCGCATCGCGGCCATCACGCCCGCGATATGTTCCGGCGCAACCCGCAGGCCGAAACGGGTCTGCGGCGTATCGGGGAAATGCTGCAGCAGCGCATCGACATTCACCGCGACCTGCCCCTTGGGATTGCCATAGTCGGCATAGATACCAACAATCGCCAGCGGCCATTCGCCGCCGGGTGCGGCGATCCGCAGATTGCTCCCAACGTCGAGATGAAGCCGGCGCGACAGTTGCTCGCTGATGAACGCGGCGTCGCCGGCGTGTACACGATCCCATCCATTGTTGACCGAATGCAGCAGCGGCCAGTTGTCGCGATAGGTGGCATGATCGGCCACGCCCATGACTTCGACCGGCGCGCCGTCGATCTGGACTTCGGTTCGCGCGCCGGGCAGCACAGCGGCGACGTCGCTGCGTGCGGCGAGCCAGCGCCGGATCTCGGCAGCCTGCTTGTCGTTGCCGGCGCGGACGTAGACGTCTGCGGCGAGACGACCGTCGAGCCAGCGCACAAACGTCGCGCTGAAACTCTGCACCATGGTGCCGACGCCGACATTCACCGCCAGCGCCAGCAGCAGCGCCATCAAAGCCAGCGACAATCCCGGTAGTTGCTGGCGGCTATCCGCCCAGAACCACGTCGGCAGCGCCGCGCGCGTGCCCTTCCCGCCGAGTCGCAGCACGGTGTCGAGCAACACCGGCAACGCCAAGGCCGCCGACAGCAGCAATGCCGCGAGCACGCCGAAACCGGCCAGCAACGAATCGCCGACCAAGAGAATGACGACCGCCGCGATCAACATCGCGACCGCCAAGGCGCCCTGACGCCACAGCCAGCGCCGCTGCGCCTGTTGCCACGCATATGGCTGCGCCGCCGCGAGCAACGGCAGTCGCGCCATCCGCACGAGACTTGCCGAGGCCGCCGCCAAGGCGCCAAGAACGCTCATCGCGATGCCGGCCAGCCACCATTGCGGTTGCAGCGACAGTGCGCCGGGCAGTTGCGCCCCGTAAAGTCCGCGCAGGCTGGCGGCAACGTCGGGCAAAAGCGCCGCCGCGATGACGTAACCGCCGACCAATCCGACCAGGCCGCCGAACAGCGCGATCGACACCAGTTCGATCACCACCACCGCGTTCAACAAACGCGCGGAGACGCCGCAGGCGCGCAGCGTCCGCAACGTCGGCAACCGTTGTTCGAAGGCGAGCCCTATGGCCGAATTGACGATGAACAGCCCGACCAGAAACGACAGCAAGCCGAACGCCGTGAGGTTGAGGTGAAAGCTGTCTGTCAACCGCGCCAGGTCGGTCTCGCTGTCCGGCGCGACCCATTGCAGCGTCGTGCCCGCGACACGATCCGGCAGATCGTGCGCGCTCCGCCCGGTCTTGCCGACAAGCAAGCGCGAAATCTGCCCCGGCTGATCGAGCATCCGCTGCGCCACGCCGATATCGACGATCAGCACGCCGGGCGTGAGTTGCGGCTGCGCCTGCAACGGCGGCAATTCGGCGCCGTCATTGACGCGCGGCGTCGCGCCGGCCGTAAGCCCGAGATCACGCAGCGTCTCCGGCGCCACCAGCGTTCGTCCCGGCGGTGCAACGAAAGCGTGCAAATCGTTGCGCGCGATCGCGGAACTCGATGCCATCTCGACCGGCATGGTGACCGGCTCGATGCCGAGCAGCCGCACCGAGCGGCCATTCACCTGCACGCGATCCTCCAGCACCGGCGACACCGGCCAACCCGCGCGCCGCAGTTCAACGAAGGCCGTCTGCGGAAACGTCGCGTGCGCGGGATCGATCAGCATTGCGGTGCGCACGCCGCCGAACAGCGCAGCGGCGCGATCGTAGCTTGCGCGCGCTTGCTGGTTGAGTGCCTGCACGCCGCTCCACAACGCGGTGGCGGCGATCAACCCCACCAGCAACGTCGCGAGTTGCATCGGATGCCGTCGCCAATGGCTCAACAACACCGCGAGTACCCAGACCGCGCGCATCATGTCAGGCTCCCGCCGCTGAGATGCAGCCGTCGATCGAGCATCGCCGCAAGACGCGCCGAATGCGTGACCATCAACAGCCCACAGCCGGAGCGCATCACCAGATCGCGAAGAAGATACACCACCTTGTCGGCGGTAGCCTCGTCGAGATTTCCGGTCGGCTCGTCGGCGAGCAGCAACGCTGGCTTCACCGCCAGCGCGCGGCCGATGGCGACACGCTGCTGCTGACCGCCGGACAATTGCTCCGGATAACGCTTCAACAGCGCATCGAGTCCGAGCCGCGCGATCAGTTCGGTCAGCCAGCGCGGATCAAGCTGTCCCGCGAGGCGCGCCTGAAACGCCAGATTGTCGGCGACCGACAGGCTCGGCACCAGATTGAACTGCTGGAAGATCAGACCAAGCCGCGTGCGGCGCAGCGCGGCGCGCCCGGCATCGGACAAGCGCGTGACACAGGCGTCCTCGACCCACACCTCGCCGCCATCGACGTCGTCGAGCCCGGCGATCAGATGCAGCAGCGTGCTCTTGCCGCTGCCGGACTCGCCGGTGAGCGCCACGCTCTCACCTCGCGCCACCGCGAGGCCGACACCACGCAGCACATGAACCGCTTCCTGCCCCGAGCGATAGCTCTTGCTGAGATTGACGACGTTCAACATCGGATGGCATTCGATCCCATTCACTCGGCGGTGAACAAGCATAGCCGCGCTGCAATGCCAAATCACGATGCGCGCGGCCAATGCATTGCTGCTGCGAAAATCGACGATTGCCACGACGCCAAATCAGCGAGTAGCATTGCCGACGGCCTTATTCGAACCGGCAGAAGCCGGAAACGGCCGGGGGAGACGCACATGGCGGCACAACCGACTCCGAAAGGAGCGTGGGGCATCACGTTCCTGTTGTTCCTGTTCATGGTGGTCAACTTCGCCGACAAGATCGTGGTCGGCCTCGCCGCCGTCCCGATCATGACCGACCTGAAACTCGACGCCGAACAGTTCGGCCTGCTCGGGTCGTCGTTCTTCTTCCTGTTCTCGATCTCGGCCATCGTCGTCGGCTTCATCGTCAACCGCGTCGCGACGCGCTGGGTACTGCTGGCGCTGGCGTTGATCTGGGCCCTGGCACAGTTTCCCATCGTCGGAACCGGCAGTTTTGTAACGCTGATGATCTGCCGCATCATTCTCGGCGCCGGCGAAGGCCCGGCGTTCTCGGTCGCCGTCCACGCGATCTACAAATGGTTCCCCGACGAAAAGCGCACGCTACCGACCGCGGTGCTATCGCAGGGGTCGGCTTTCGGCGTCATTCTCGCCGTGCCGTCGCTGAACTGGCTGATCGTCAACTACTCGTGGCACCATGCGTTCGCGGCGCTCGGCATCGTCGGCCTGTTGTGGTCGTTGGTATGGCTGCTACTCGGCAAGGAAGGACCACTCGTGCCGTCGGCCACCGACGCGGCCAGCGAGACCCGCTTTTCCTATGCGCACCTGCTCACCTCGCCGACTTTCATCGGTTGTTGCGTCGCGACCTTCGGCGCCTACTGGGCGCTGTCGCTGGGACTGACCTGGTTCACCGCCTTCATCGTGCAGGGCCTGGGATTTACCCAGCATCAGGCCGGTCTGATCTCGGTGCTGCCGTGGGTGTTCGGGGCCTGCATCGTGATCCTCACCGGCTGGCTGTCGCAGCGTCTGGTGGCGCGCGGCATGTCGACGCGTGGCGCGCGCGGTGTGCTCGGCGCCTCGCCGCTGATCCTCGGCGGCCTGATCCTGCTGGCGATGCCCTATGCCGACAGCGCCGCCATGCGCATCGCATGCCTGGTGGTTGGCTCCGGCCTGTGCGGCGCCATCTATGTGGTCTGCCCGCCGATGCTGGGCGAATTCACGCCGGTGACGCAACGCGGCGCGGTGATCGCGATCTACGGCGCGATCTACACCCTCGCCGGCATCATCGCGCCCGCCGTGATGGGCAGCATCATCCAGCATGCCGGCGGCGACGTCATGCACGGCTATCTGCACGGCTTCGTCATCAACGGGATCGTCATGATCTCCGCGGGCGCGGTCGGGCTGCTGCTGCTGTGGCCCAACAGCGAACGCGAGCGCCTGCTCCGCCGCAACGGCCGCGCGCCGCAGTTCGCGCGAAGCTAGCTGTTTCAGTCGTCGAAATTCTCAAGGTCGGGATCGGACGGATTTCAACCGCCGGCTTTTTTCTGAACGTCGGTGCTGCGCTCCGGCACCAGCGCCAACAGCACCGTCAGCGCCATGAAAATCGCGGATGCGCCGAACACCCAGTGCGGCAGATGCTGGTCCATGATCCAGCCGAACAGCAATGGGCCGGCGATACCGCTGAGATTGAAGCCGGTGGAGACGATGCCGAAAGCACGCCCGGCCGCGCCCGGCGGCGCCGCATTGCGCACCATCATGTCGCGCGACGGCGCGATCACGCCGCTGAGAAATCCGGCCACGGTCAGGGCCGTTACCAGCAGCACCGGCGGCAACGTCGTCATTGCAATGCCGGCCACGATGAGGGTATTGACGGCAAAGCAAATCGCCGCGACCTGACCATGGCGCGCGGTACGGTCCGCCAGCCAGCCGCCGGCGAGCACCCCGGTAGCGCTGGCGCCGAGAAATGCGGTCAATGCGAGATTGGCGCCGGACAGCGAACTGCCGTAGCCGGCCATCAAGGCCACGACGCCGAACGAGCCGATGCCGGAATTCGACAACCCGAGCAGCAGGAAGAATGCCGTCAGCAGCAGGATCGCCGGCGTCATCATCGATACTTTTGGCGCGACTGCACCGGACGCCGAACCGGCCCCGCCCGCATCGGGAATCCGCATGATCGCGAGCAGCAGCGCCACCAGCGGCCCGACCGCACCGATCGCCAGCAGCGCACCGCGCCCGCCGAATGCCAGCAGCAGCCCGGCGACAATGGCCGGGGCCACCGCGCCGCCGAAAAATCCGGCGAAGGTGTGAATCGAAAACGCGCGCCCCATTCGCGTCTCGTCCATGTGCGCGGCAAGAATAGCGTAGTCTGCGGGATGATAGACGCTGTTGGCGAGCCCGAGCACCGCCGCGCAGACGATCAGGTTGGTATAGTTGAGGTGGATTGCAAGCAAGCCGAAAGCGATCCCGCCGACCACGAGGCCGATCAGCAATATCAGCCGCGCGCCGACCCGATCCACCAGATAGCCGATCGGCGCCTGCGTCAGTCCCGACACCACGGCAAACACGGTGATCGCGAAGCCGAGTTCGACGAATCCGACGCCGAGTTGTTCCTTGAGAAACGGAAACAACATCGGCAGCACCAGGATGTAGAAATGGCTCACCCAATGCGCGATGGAAATTCCCGTCAGCGTGCGCAACGGCGCATCACGCTCCCGCGGAAGATTGATAACGCCATCGACCATGCCGTGCCGGCTCCTTTCGACCGGCGCGGAAATTATCTGTCCCGGCGGCGCTTTGTCCATGAGCGGCGGCGCATGACAGCCCCTCCGCGCCGCGGCCCGGCGGTAACGCGATCACAACCCGCGTTGTTCGTCGTCGCGGTCTGGCTCCGGCGTGGCGATGTCGCCGGCATCCTCCAATTCGTCTGGCTCCGGCAGCGGCTTCGGCTTAACCGGCTTCTCCTCGGATTGGCGCTTGTCGGGTCGGGGTTTCCCGCCGAACATCCTGATATCTCCGCACATGCCGGAATGGGGCTCGGCTTGCCGTCGACCATAACAAACCGACGCTAGCATCGGAAATAGCCATATTTGAATCGTCTTGCCGGAAATCGCCTTCGCTCCAGCGGCTGGGCGGGAACTGACAACCCGACCCGCGCGCGACGCCCGTCGCCACGGCAAAACCCTTTGTGCCTTCGCAGTCCACGGTATAAAAGGCGCCGGACACCCGCAACGTACACAGATTCGCCGACGCTCTCCATGCGTCCCAGTGGACGTTGCTCTCCGGACATGCAGATCAAGACGATCTGGTCGCGCGGGCCGCTTCAGGCGCGTGGATACGATCGTTTCACGGGAGATGAGATGAAGAAGCCAAAGCTCGAACTGGACGAGCCGCAGTCGCGCAAGGCCGTGGTGCGCGCCGACAAAGCGCCGACCGAAGGCTACTCGCTGGTGGTGGACGGTCATTTCAAGTCGCACCACGACACCGTAGAGGCCGCGGAGGAAGCGGGTCTGGCACTGAAACATCGTTATCAAATGCTGCAGGTTCAGGTGTACGACGCCGCGACCAAGACGCGGTCGATGATTCAACTGCCGCCCGCCTGAGTCTTTCGACGAGCCAACCGCAACGTGCAGGCGACCCGGGTCGCGGTGCGGGCCACTCGCATTTCAGCGGCGCGATGTTGCGCGGCCGACACACAAATGACGCGATCACGGTTGCGCGAGTAGCGCCGCTGTGCTTGTTTGACGCCGTCATCGGTGCCTTCCAGGGACATTCCAGGGAAGGTGAAACGGGAATGCGGTGAGAGGACGTCTCCATCGGAGATCAAACCTCGATTCCGCGGCTGCCCCCGCAACTGTAAGCGGTCATCCGATCCATAATGCCACTGGACCCCACACAAAGGTCCGGGAAGGCGGATCCGGATGACGACCGCGAGCCAGGAGACCGGCCGTTGACGAACTTAACACGTTCGACGGTGGGTCGACGAAAGGGGCTACGATGAATTTCCGGAAATATGCTGCCGGCACGGCAGCCTGTCTTGTGCTGTCTCCAATCTGCGGCGGCGCGAATGCGCAGTCGTCCCTGCAACAACTCCCAGACATCGTGGTGACGGCGGATCGCGCGCCGGAGTCGATCGGCTCCACCGGCAGCGCCATCAGCGTGATCAGCGGCGAAACGCTGACGACCAGCAATCCCGCCTCCCTCACCGACGCGCTGCGTTCGGTGCCGGGCCTGATGGTAACACAAGCGGGAGGCCCTGCCGGCACCACCGGCGTGATGCTGCGCGGCGCCAACACCGGACAAACACTGGTGCTGATCGACGGCATTCGCGTCAATGATCCCAGCGGCGCCGCCGGCGATTTCAATTTCGCGCTGGTCGCGCCCGGCACCGTCGACCGCGTCGAGGTGTTGCGCGGACCGCAAAGCGCGCTTTACGGCTCCGACGCCATGGGCGGCGTCATCAACATCATCACCAAGAAGGGCAGCGGCCCGGCGCAATATTCGATTCGTACCGAGGGCGGCAGCTACGGCACCGCGTCCACCACCGCGTCGATGAGCGGCTCCAGCGGGCCGTGGAATTACGCCGTCACCGGCAGCGGCCAGCATACCAACGGCTTCTCCAGCTACGGCTACCGCATTCCATCCATCGAAGCGAAGTATCCCAATCTGGAAAAGGACGGCATGGACCGTATCGGCGGCTCAGCGCGCGTCGGCTATGACGCCGGCGAAGGCTTCCGCTTCGACGCCGGCGTCATGTCCACATTCACCCGCGGCGCCTATGACGCGTCGTTCGGCGCGACGCCGGACACGCCGTCGAACTCCAACCAGTTGCAGCAGCAAATCTGGGCCAAGGCCGCCGTCGATTCACTGGGCGGCATGTTGACGCAAAGCATCACCGCCTTCGCCAGCCAGGTCGACCGCACCTTCAACGACTATTCGTCTTACGGCATCAACGTGCTGCCGGCGAACAGCTACGCGACGTCCACCGACTTTCGCGGCAACAGCTACGGCGCGGAATATCAGGGCGACCTGAAGATGGGCGCCGCCGGTTCGCTGATCTATGGCGCGCGCACCCAGCACGATACCGCCGAGTCCTTCGGCGCGACCATCCTGCCGGTGCCGACGCCGCGCATCTCGACGCTGAACGCGACGAAGGATACCAATTCGGTGTTCGCGCTGTGGAAGCTGCCGATCGGCGAACGGCTGAGCGTCACCATGGGCGGCCGTGTCGACGATGTGGTCGACGTGGCAACCTTCGCGACCTGGCGCACAACGGCGGCCTACAATATCACCGAAACCGGCACCAAGCTGCGCGCCAGCGCGGGTACCGGCGCCAAATCGCCGACGCTGTATCAGCTCTACGAACCGACCTACGGCAACAGCAGCCTCAAGCCGGAAGAGAGCTTCGGCTACGACGCCGGCATCGACCAAAGCCTGTTCAACGGCCGCGTGACGCTGTCGCTCACCGGCTTCTACAACAAGTTCAGCAACCTGATCGACTTCACCTTCGATCCGACGCCGACGCAGCCGTTCGGGCACTACATCAACGTCGCCCGCGCCGAAACGTCGGGCCTCGAAGTCGGCGCCGATGTCGACCTGATGCCGGGAACGCTGCGGCTCAAGACCGCCTACACCTGGCTGCAAGCCAGGGATCTCTCCACCGGCCTGACGCTGGCGCGGCGCCCCGAGCATCTGGCGCGCATCGCGCTCGCTATCACGCCGACGGATCGCTGGCTGATCGAGCCGCGCGTCCTGATGGTGTCGAAACGCTTCAGCAGCACCAACGAACTCAATCCGCTCGCCGCCTACACTCGCGTCGATCTCTACACCGAGTACAAGATCGACAAGAACTGGAAGGTCTTCGCGCGCGGCGAGAACATCTTCGACGAGCGTTATCAGGAAGTGCTGAACTACGGCACCACCGGGCCCGCGATCTACGGAGGCTTCCACGCCACATGGTGACCGAGAGCGAAGCAGCGCAACGACGCACCGGCATCATCATCGCCATGATGATGCTGGTCGCGCTGCTGGCGCTGATCTCGCTCGGCGTCGGGCCGGTGCGGATGTCACCGCTGACGGTGATCGAATCGCTATTCGGCCGCGGTAGCGAGGTCTATCGGGTCATCGTGCTGGAGATTCGTCTGCCACGCATGATTCTTGCCGTTGCCATCGGTGCCATTCTCGGACTCTCGGGCGCGGCGCTGCAAGGGCTGTTGCGCAACCCGCTTGCCTCGCCGTCGCTGTTCGGTGCGCCGCAGGCGGCGGCGTTCGGCGCGGTGCTGGTGATCGCGCTCGGCCTCGCGGACGTGCGCTCCTACGCGTTGCCGGGCGCGGCAATCGCCATGGCGTTCGTCTCGGTGTTCGTGCTGCTCGGGGTGGCTGGGCGCAACGCCGGATTACTGATTCTCATTCTCGCGGGCCTCGCGATTTCGAGCCTCGCGGGTGCGGCGACCGCGCTCGCGATGAACCTCTCCAGCAATCCGTTCGTGGCGCTGGAGATCGCGTTCTGGCTGCTCGGCTCGCTGGAGGATCGCAGCTTCCGCCATGTCATGCTGGCGCTGCCGTTCATCGCCGTCGGCGCGATCATCCTGATGAGTCAGCGAAACACCTTGCGCGCGCTCAGCCTCGGCGAGGAGACCGCGCAGAGCCTCGGCGTCAACGTCGGATCGTTGCGGCTGATCGTCATTCTCGGCGTCGCGTTCGGCGTCGGCGGTGCCGTGGCTGTGACCGGCTCGATCGGCTTCATCGGCCTGATCGCGCCGCATCTGATGCGGCCGCTGGTTGGATACGATCCGGCGCGCTTGCTGGTGCCGAGCGCACTGGCGGGCTCGGCGCTGCTGCTCGCCGCCGATATCGCGGTACGCATCATTCCCTCCACCAGCGACATCAAGGTCGGCGTGCTCACCTCGCTGATCGGCGTGCCGTTCTTCCTCTACCTTATCATGCGCGAACGCCGCGCGCTGGGAGGCGGCGTCGGATGATGGACGCTTTCCTCACCGCACACGAGCTGAACGTCACGCTGGCCGGACGCGAGGTGCTGCACGATATCTCGCTGGCCCTCCCGCGCCGGCATCTGGTCGCTCTGGTTGGACCGAACGGCGCCGGCAAGACCACCCTGCTGCGCGCGCTGGCCGGCTTGTTGCCCGCGCGCGGCGTCGTTCACGTCGGCGGCGACGCGCTCGGCTCGCTGTCGCTGCGCGAGCGCGCCAAGCGTTTCGGCTACCTGCCGCAAGGCCACATGGTGCACTGGCCGCTGCCGGCGCGCGACATCGTGGCGTTGGGGCGTTATCCGCACGGCGCCACCGATCCAGCGCGGCTGTCGCCCACGGATGCCGCGGCCGTCGAACGCGCGATGCAGGCGACGGACGTGACGCAGTTCAGCACCCGCCCCGCCACCGAGCTCTCCGGCGGCGAACGCAGCCGCGTCGCGCTGGCACGCGTGCTGGCGGTGGAAGCGCCGGTAATCCTCGCCGACGAGCCGACCGCCGCGCTCGATCCGCGTTTTCAGATCGAGGTGATGAAGAACCTGCGCGCCGCCGCCGACAGCGGCATACTTGCCATCGTCGTCACCCACGATCTCGGCCTCGCCGCGCGCTATGCCGACGTGGTGATGGTGATGCAGGAAGGGCGATTGGTCGCACAGGGCGCGCCGGCCGAAGCGTTGTCCGACGCTATCCTTGCCGACGTATTCCGCGTCACCGCCTACCGCACCGGCCACGAGCATCGCATGATCATCGTGCCGTGGGCCAGCGTGTGAGCGCGATGCGATCAGACGTCTTCAAACGCCCACGCGAGGCGCCCAAGCGCCGCGTCGTCCGGCGGCAGGCCGAAGCGCAACAGGTCGTCAGCCCAGTCGAAACGGCGGCACCAGATTTGCCGCCGCGCCAACGCGGCGTGATAGGCTGACGCATGGCGATGCCTGACCAGACGAAACAGCGCGGTGCCGCCGGCCGGCGTGAAGCCGGCTCCTTGCAATACGGCATCGAGTTGCGCGACCTGCTCGCGCAACTTTTCACGCGTTGCATTTGCCCATCGCTCGTCATCGAGCGCGATGCGACCGACGGCGAGCGCCGGGCCGGAACAGACCCACGGCCCCATGGCCTCGCGAAGCTGGGCGATCGATCGCTGCGGCCCGATGGCGAAGCCGAGCCGCAATCCGGCAAGGCCGTAGAACTTCCCGAACGACCGCAGCACCACGACCGGCCAGTCCTTGCACAACGCCACCGCACTGATGGTGGGATCGAGATCGGCGAAGGCCTCATCGATCACCATCAGGCCGCCGCGCGCGGCGATGTGCTCGGCGGTGCGCGCCAATGCCGCACAATCGACGATGCGGCCGTCGGGATTGTTCGGATTGACGATTACGACATGACGAGCGGCCTGCGGCATCTCCTCGATCGCGCCGATGGCGATCATCCCATGCCCGGCCGATCGCCATGCGGCGGCGTGCTCGTTGTAGGTGGGCGAAACAACCGCGACAGCGCCGTGCGCCACCAGGCGCGGCAGCCACTGGATCAACGCCTGGGTGCCGGGCGCGGCAACGATGCCGACGTCGTCCGGCACGACATAAGCGCGGCGCGCGGCGGCGAGCAGCGCGGTTTCGTCGGCGCGCGACGGCAGACGCCGCCAGAGGTCATCCGGCAACGACGGAAGCGGATACGGTTTCGGATTAATTCCGGTCGACAGATCGAGCCACGCATCCGGTGCGCCGCCGAACCGCGCCATCGCCTCGCCGAGATCACCGCCGTGCTTCATGCGCGTCTCATGCCACAGCGCGCCGCGATGCGCGAGAAGTTATCGCTCGCACTCGTCGGCGTTCTCGCGGCAACCTTCGTCGCGACCCTTGCACCCGCGCGCGCCGCCGAACTGCCGCGCATCGCGTCGATCAATGCCTGCACCGATCAACTGCTCCTTGCGCTGGCCGACCCCGTACAGATTCTTGGCCTCGGCCCCTATTCGCGCGACGCCACCCGCGCGTGGAGCGCCGCTGCCGCGCATCGCTATCCACGGCTGTCGGGCGAAGCTGAGGATGTGCTGGCGCTGAAGCCGGACGTTGTGGTCGCCGGCAGCTTCACCAAGCGCGCCACACGCGAACTGCTCAAGGAACAAGGCGAGACGGTCGTGACTTTCGATGTCGCGCATTCGCTCGACGAGGTCAAAGCGCAGCTTCGCAAGATGGGCGAGGTGACGCAACATCCCGACCGTGCGGAGACTTATATCGCAAAGATCGACGCCGCGCTCGCGCGCGCCCGGCGGTTCGTGGCCAAGCATCGCTATCGCGTGCTTTCGGTCTCGCGACGCGGTTGGGTCGCCGGCAGCCGCAGCCTGATCAGTTCGCTGGTCGCGGAGATCGGCCTGACGAACGCCGCCGGCGATCTCGGCCTCAAATCCGGCGGCTTCGCCTCGCTCGAGGCCATCATCAAGCTCCAGCCCGATTTCATTCTGGTCTCGACCGACAGCGCCGTCGCCGAGGACGAAGGCCGCGCCTTCCTGCTGCATCCGGCGCTGGAGCATTTCTATCCGCCGTCGAAGCGCCTCGTGGTGCCGGAACGATTGACGGTGTGCGGCGGCCCCATGGTGGCCGAGGCGCTGGACCGCATTGTCAGCGAGATCACCCGCGCCGAGCGCGAAGCCAGCCCTACCGCAGCACGCTGATATGCTGACATGGCACGACACATTCGTCATCACGCTGACGGCCCTGGTCGCGGATGCCGTCGTCGGCGATCCGGACTGGCTGTGGCGGCAGCTGGCGCATCCGGTCGCATTGATCGGTCGCGCCATCGCAGCGCTGGACCGCGCGCTCAATCGCGAGACATGGTCGCCGGCGTGGCGCAAAGGCGCCGGCATTGCCGCCATTCTGCTGCTGGCGATTGCATCACTGCTGCTGGGATACGCCATTGAAGCGATCATTCCGCGCGGTTTCGCCGGCAACATCGCGTTGGGCCTGCTCGCCTCGACTCTGATCGCGCAAAAGAGCCTTTATCAACACGTCGCCAGGGTCCGCGCGGCATTCGCCACCGGCGGGCTCGACGCCGCGCGCGACGCGGTGAGCCTGATTGTCGGACGCGACCCGCAAAGTCTCGATGAAAGCGGCGTCAGCCGCGCCGCCATCGAGTCCTGCGCCGAAAATTTTTCCGATGGCGTGGTGGCGCCGACGCTCTCACTGGCGTTGCTCGGCCTGCCCGGACTGCTCGCCTACAAGGCGATCAACACCGCGGATTCGATGATCGGTTATCGCAGCGACATATATCGCAATTTCGGCTGGGCCGCGGCGCGGCTCGACGATCTCGTCAATCTTGTTCCTGCGCGCCTCTCTGCCCTGTTGCTGGCCTTCGCCGCGCCGATTGCGCGCGGATCGATTCTGTCCGCGCTGGCGACGATGCGGCGCGACGCGCGAAACCATCGCTCGCCCAATGCCGGCTGGCCGGAAAGCGCGATGGCCGGCGCGCTCGGCGTCAAGCTCGCCGGGCCGCGCCGCTATGCCGAAGGATTGGTCGACGACCCTTACCTTAACGCCGACGGCCGCGATGCGATTCCGAGCGATATCCGTCGCGCGCTGCGGTTACTGGTGATGGCGTGCGGGGTTCAGTTCGGGATCTATGCCATGCTGGCCTTCGTGACCTGACGTCGCCGCGCGATCGCCAGCAGCGCGTCGATATCGAGATGTGCTTCGAGATGATCGGCCAGCGCATCGAGCGCAGCCTCCACCCGTGCTTCATAAGCCAGCGACGAGGCCGCACCAAAACCCTTCAGCCACGCTGCGCGAAACGCATCGCTGGAAAACAGGCCGTGCAGATAAGTACCCTGCACGCGGCCGTCGCGCGACGTCGCACCGTCATGGCGCTCCCCGATCCGCAGCATCGGTCGCGCGGCATCCGGCCCGCGGCTGCGACCGAGATGAATCTCATAGCCTTCGACCGGCAAACCGCTGCCGCAATGAACGCCATGCGTCAGCGTGGTGGATTTGTCGCCCTGCATCACCGTCTCGATATCGAGCAGACCCAGCCCCGCGACGCAACCGGGCGCACCATCGAGCCCATCGGGATCGGAAATGGATTTGCCGAGCATCTGATAGCCGCCGCACAGACCCAGCACATGGCCTCCGCGCCGCACATGCGCGACGATATCGATGTCCCAGCCCTGCGCACGCAGGAACGCCAGATCGCCCAGCGTCGACTTGCTGCCGGGCAGGATCACCACGTTCGCCTCGGCGGGAATCGCTTCGCCGGGTCGCACGAAGCGCAAGGCAACGCCCGGCTCCATCGCCAGCGGATCGAGATCGTCGAAGTTGGCGATGCGCGCCAGCATCGGCACCGCGATCACGCAGGCCGCGTTCCTACGCATGGCATTGCTTTCGAGATCGAACGCATCCTCGGCCGGTAGCCACGCCGCCTGCGGCAGCCACGGCACCACGCCGAGCGACGGCCAACCGGTCATCTGCGTCACGACCTCGACGCCGGCATCGAACAGTTTCACCTCGCCGCGAAACTTGTTGATGAGGAAGCCGTGAATCTGCGCACGCTCTTTCGACTCCAGCACCGCATGGGTGCCGACCAGGCTGGCGATGACGCCGCCGCGATCGATATCGCCCGCCAGCACCACCGGCACATCGGCGGCGACGGCGAACCCCATGTTGGCGATGTCGCCCTCGCGCAGGTTGATTTCCGCCGGGCTCCCGGCGCCCTCCACCAGCACGATGTCGGCCTCGCGCGCGAGATGCGCGAAGCTCTCCAGCACCAGCGGCAGCAGGTCCTTCTTCTTCCCGAGAAAATTTTCCGCCCGCAGCGTCCCCATGCGCCGGCCGCGCACGATCACCTGCGCGCCGGTGTCGGTCTCCGGCTTCAACAATACCGGATTCATGTGCACGCTCGGCGGCCGCCGCGCGGCGCGCGCCTGCACGGCCTGCGCGCGGCCGATCTCGCCGCCATCCACGGCGATCGCCGCGTTGTTCGACATGTTCTGAGGCTTGAACGGCGCGACGCGCAAACCTCGCCGCACCAGTACGCGCGCCAATCCCGCAACCAGCGTCGACTTGCCGGCGTTGGAGCCTGTCGCCTGAATCATCAGCGCGGGCGTTGAAATCAAAACTCGATGCCCTTCTGCGCCTTCACGCCCTGCCGGAACGGATGCTTCACCATGGTCATGTCGGTGACGAGGTCGGCCATCGCGATCAGATCGTCATGCGCGTTGCGCCCGGTGATGACCACGTGCTTGTCGCTCGGCTTCTCCTCGCGCAGGAACGTCAACACCTCCTCGAGCGGCAGGTAGTCGTAGCGCAGCACGATGTTGAGTTCGTCGAGCAGCACGAGGTGATGACAGTCGTCGCGGATCAGCGCCTTGGCCTGCTCCCAGCCGGCGCGCGCGGCAGCGATATCGCGGGCACGATCCTGCGTCTCCCAGGTGAAGCCCTCGCCCATGATATGCAGCGTCACCAGATCGGGAAAACGATTCAGCAATCGTGCCTCGCCGGTGTCCCATTTCGCCGACTTGGTGAATTGCACGATGCCGACCGGGATATCGTGACCGATATGGCGGAACACCATGCCGAGCGCGGCCGAGGTCTTTCCCTTGCCGTTACCGGTGTGAACGATCAGCAAGCCCTTCTCGACCGTCTTGGTTTCCATCATGCGGTCGCGCGCAGCCTTCAGCTTGCGCATCTTGTCGTTGTGTTTGGTGTTGAGCGCGTCGTCGCCCGATTGGTCGGTCATGGTGGATTTGCTCTCTCGTTGGACACGCGTTTCAGCCATAGCGGCAGACCGGCGGCAATGAACGCGACGTTCGGCACCGCTACCGCAACGGCCTGATTGAGCCGCCCCTGCGCATCGCGAAATTCGCGGCCGAGCGGCGTCTCGGGCACGAGGCCGAGGCCGACCTCGTTGGAGACCAGCAGCACCGAATGCCGCGTGTCGCTCAGCCATTCAGCCAGTGTTCCGGTTTCGGCCTCGACGTCGCGCGATGCGTGCATCAGATTCGACAGCCACAAGGTCAGGCAATCGACTAGCACAACGCGGCCTTCGCCGGCATGGCGCGACAGTGCGTCGACCAGCGCCAGCGGCTCCTCCACCGTGCGCCAGCCGTCGCCGCGCTGCGTGCGGTGATGCGCGATCCGCGCGTGCATTTCGTCGTCGCCCGCTGTCGCCGTCGCGAGATAGACGCGCGCCAACCCGCTCTCGCGGGCAAGTCGTTCGGCGAAGCACGATTTTCCGGAGCGCGCGCCACCCAGCACCAGCGTCGGGCGCAAAGCGACATGAGATGAATCCTGCGGCATCGACGGCCCGGTCACAACGCGAGCTTTGCCGGTCGTGCTGCTGGCGATAGGCCAACGCGCGCTCGTCGGATGCACCCCGCCCCGACGCCGTCAAAACACAAGTGCGATGGCAGGTCTCCTGGCTTGCGGATCACCGCCTCGCGCCGCCTTCCCGGATTGCTCCAGTGGCCTCGGCGCGTGGCTCCTCTTGACGAGGCTCGTCGCTCACAGTTGCGGGGGCAGCGCCGGCGTTGGAAAATTTCCGCACCGGCTTCCCTTTTCACCCTCCATATGGAAGGACCATCGCGGTGAACGCTAGCCTTCGGCGACGACGCGGTCAACCGCGCGCCCGATGAGGACATCAACATGATCGATGCCAACAACGTGCAGTGGCAGCCCCCGAATATCCCGCCACTCGACCGCGCGCAGGAAGCCGCTCTCCGCGCGCGGATCGACGGCAAGGCCAAGCCGCCGGGCTCGCTCGGTCGCATCGAGGAACTTGCCTTGCAGCTTGGCCTGATCGCGCATCCGGCGGAGCCGCACGCGAACAATGCCGCGCTGCTGGTGTTCGCCGGCGACCACGGCATGACAGCCTCCGGCGTCTCACAGTATCCATCGGACGTGACCGCGGCGATGGTCAGGACATTTCTCGCCGGCCGCGCCAGTGCCAATGCATTCGCCGCAGCCACCGGCGCACGGCTGCGCGTGATCGATGCCGGCGTCGCTGCCGATCTGCCACCGCACCCCGATCTGATCGATGCCAGGATCGCGCCCGGCACCGCCGATGCCGCGCACACCCCCGCGATGTCGCGCAAACAGGCTATCACGGCGCTGACGCGCGGCTGCGAAATCGCCATGCAAGAAATTGGTAACGGCGCCGATGTCATCGCCATCGGCGAGATGGGTATCGGCAATACTGCCTCCGCCGCACTGATCGCGCATCGCCTCGCACCCGCGCCGTTGGACGATTGCGTCGGCGTCGGCGCCGGCCAAAGCGACGAGGGACTGGCGCGCAAACGCGCCGTGCTGGCGCAGGCCGCCGCGCGCAGCAACGCCACCGCGCCGCTCGACGTGCTGGCGGAATTCGGCGGTTTCGAAATCGCGATGATGGCCGGCGCGGTGATCGGCGCCGCTGCATCGCGACGTCCGGCGATCGTCGACGGCTTCATTTCAAGCGCCGCCGCGCTGACGGCGGTGCGCCTTTGCCCGGCGACGCGCGACTATTGCATACTTGCGCATCGCTCGGCGGAACGCGGCCATGGCCGCGTGCTGGACGCGATGCAGGCCGTGCCGCTGCTCGATCTCGGATTGCGACTCGGCGAAGGCACCGGCGCATTGCTGGCACTGCCGCTGCTTCGTGCCGCCGCGCGGCTTCTCACCGATGTCGCAAGTCTCGACGACGTGCTGAGCGGAGTGATCCGGTGAGCGAGACGGAGCACTTCCGCAACGCGGTTCGCTTCATGACGATCCTGCCGGTGCGCTCGGCGGCAGGCGAGATCGCGCCGGACTGGCTGACGCGTTGCCTGAAATATTCGCCGCTGGTCGGCATCGGCATCGGTCTGGTTTCGGGACTCGTGTTGCTGGTCGCAACCGAACTTTGGAACGAGACGATCGCCGCGATGCTTGCGGTCGCGACCAGCATCGCGCTGACCGGCGCACTGCACGAGGACGGTTTCGCCGATACCTTTGATGGCTTCGGCGGTGGCTTCACGGTGGAGAAACGCCTCACGATCATGAAGGATAGCCGCATCGGCACCTATGGCGCGCTGGCGCTTGGCTTCAATGTCGCGCTGAGGATCGCGGCGCTTGCGGCGCTGACGCCGTGGCAGGGCGTGGCGGCGCTGATTGCGGCCCACGCGGCGGCTCGCGCGGCTCCGGCATGGGTGATGACGCGGCTCGCCTACAGCGGCGACGTCAACGCGATGAAAGTCGCCTATGTCGAATCGCGTCCGCGCATCGACGAATTACAGCTCGGCCTGATCTTCGTTCTGCTCGCGATCCTGCCGCTGACGCTGATATCCGCGCCGGCGGTCGCCTTCGGCGCATTGCTCGGAGCGGCGCTGGCGGCAGCGCTGGCGCTGTGGGCGCGGCGATTGATCGGTGGCTATACCGGCGACGTGCTCGGCGGCATCGAACAGGCATTCGAGATCGGCTTCCTGCTCGGCGTTGCCGCACTGTTGGGATAGACAATTCCGTCACTACGAACCAAGCGAAACGAACCAAGCGAAGCAATCCAGAGTGTCACAAAGCAACGACCGGATTGGTTCGTCGCTAAGCTCCTCGCAATGACGGCGAACTTTGCAACTCGAGCCGATACGGCATCCCCTCGAACGCCTCGGCACCGCGCCCGATCCGCGCGACGGCATCGACCATCGCGCCATTGCGTCCCACCAGATCGTCGGCCAGCGCCACCATCAAACGGTTCGGCGTTGCAAACGGCGCGCGCGCACGCAGCATATCGGCAAGCTCATCCTCGCGGCCGGGATGACAGTCGCAAGCGAGAATATATGCCGCCGCGCTCGAGCGGCTGATGCCCGCCCAGCAATGGACGAGCAGCGGCACTTCGTGCGCGCGGGCGCGGCCGAAATCCAGCATCGCCGCAATCATCTCGCCGCTTGGTGCGATCAACCCCTCGCGCACTTCGACAATATCGTGAAATACCAGATGCAGCCGCTGGCGCGGCGCGAGCGCGGCGAGCGTCGCTGCGTCGGTCTCCGGCGATAACAGCGTCAGCAGATCGTAGGCCCCCAATCGCTGCGCGACGCGATCGACCGCACTCAGCGGCGCAACATGAATCGAAGCCGCGCCCGCCAGAGGCAAATCAACCGCCTCAGCCGGCAACCACCGGCCCTCCGGCCTTCTTCCAGGCATCGATGCCGCCTTCGAGGTGCATCGCATCCGTCAGGCCGGCCTCCTTCGCCGCCTTCACCGCCATGGCCGAGCGCTCACCGAAGGCGCAAAAGAATACGATGCGTCGTCGGCTCGCGGCGGCGACCTCGCGCAGCATCCCGCCGGGTGCCAGACTGTCGGCGATCGCTGGATAGGGCGTGTGCAGCGCCCCGGCGAGCGTGCCGTGCTTGACGCGCTCGCCCTGCTCCCGCAGGTCGACCAGCAGGATATCCGGCTGGCCCAGCCGCGCGATGGCATCGCGCGGCTGCAACGACGAGCCCTCGTCGGCCAACGCGTGCTGATGCAGGCCGATCTTCATGTTGGCCGGAATCACCACGTCCATCAGCTTCGGGTTCGGCAGATTGAGATTGCCCATCAGCTCGATGTATTCGTCGACCGAGACGACTTGCAGACGGGGATTGTAACGTCGCTCCTCGCCGATCGTGGAGACGGTATCGCCCTTGTAGTCGTGCGCCGGAAACACCATCGTGTCCTCGGGCAGCTTCAACAGCCGATTGAAAATCGAATCGTATTGCGCCCGCGCGCTACCGTTCTGGAAATCGGTGCGGCCGGTGCCGCGAATCAGCAGTGTATCGCCGGTGAAGACGCGATCCGCCATGCGGTAGCTGTAGGAATCGTCGGTGTGGCCCGGCGTATACATCACGTCGAGCGCCAGCCCCTCGATGGTGATCCTGTCGCCGTCACCGACACGCATCGCCACCACATCGGCTTTGCTCTGCTCGCCCATGATGGTGACGCATTGGGTGCGGTCGCGCAGTTCGCCGAGCCCGGTGACGTGATCGGCGTGCAGATGGGTGTCCACCGCCTTCACCAGCTTGAGGTCAAGCTCGCGCAGCAACTGGCAGTAGCGATCGACCTTCTCCAGCACGGGATCGATCAATAATGCCTCGCCGCCGGCACGGCTTGCCAGCAGATAGCTGTAGGTCCCCGACACGCTGTCGAACAGTTGACGAAAAATCATGATCGCCTCAACGCCAATCCGAAGCGCTATATAGCTCCCCGGGCGGGCGGTGAAAAAGACTATTCCACGCCCCATTCCGATTCCATCGGAATGGAAGTGGCTCTAGAAATCGAGGCTGTCGCGAATGGCGTCGAGCCCGGCTTTTGCGCAGGCCTCGTCCTTGTCGCCGCCGGGGGCGCCGGAGACGCCGATACCGCCGAGCAGGGTGCCGCCGGATTCGATGACGAGCCCACCGCCGAGCATCGCCACGTTGGGCAGCCGCGCCAGCGCCGCATCCATCCGGCCATCGCGAATCGATTGAGCGAGATCGGCCGTGGACGAGCGGAAACTCAATGCTGTATAGGCCTTGCGCGTTGCGGTGTCGTTGGCCGGCAACCCGGCGAAGCGATCGCGCAGCAGCACCTGCGGCAAGCCGAAGCGATCCACCACCGACACCGAAATCTGATAGCCGTTGTCGCGGCAGGTCTTCATCGCCGCCTGCGCGGCCTGCAACGCCACCTCCGGCGTCAGCGACTTGTAGGTCACCATCGCGGCGTTATCGGCGCGCGCGGGCATCGCGACAAACGCCGCGAGCATGGCGACGCAGGCAAAAATGCGCCACGTCATGGTCGCACGTAGCTCCAGCCTTGCTCCTGCAGTTCCATCAGCCGCACCACGCCGGAGGGCACCGGCGTTGCCTCCGCGAGGATCGGGATCGGGTGGCCTTCTTTCTTCTCCATCCCCTTGCGGGTGTTCTCGCAAGCCGAGAACTGGATCTTGCCGGGGAATGCAAGATCCTTGATGTGCTTGATGCGATCCTTCACCGGCGAGGTATCGTCGCGCAGCATGTTGAGGCCGGGGCCGTACGTCACCAGTTCGACGTCCACGCTCTCGCCTTTGCCGCGATAATATTCGATGACGTTGGTGGCGTTGTTGAGCGCCAGGTTCATCACGGCCGGATCGTTCTGATCGACCTGGATGACGAGGCGATGAGGCTTGCCTTCGGCGGCAAGGCCGGCGGACGACAACGACAGCAGTGCAACGACGGCCAACGCCGCCGCATGAAAGAGATAACGCATCTTCATACTCCTTGCTCGCGGCGGCCGCGCGCCGCCTCATTCATCTAGAGCTGCATCAAACTAAGGCCGCACCAGCGTAAAGCCGTTCTCGACCAGCGACAGGATATGGCCGACGCCGACCTGCACCGGGATCGCGCCGGGGATAATGTCCGGCCGCTTGCCGCTCTCGCGCTCGATGGTATCGAGCGTGTTGAGGCAGACATCGAACTTGACGCCTTGCGCAATCAGGCTCTCCACCCGCGTGCGGTTGGCGTTGCCGGCGCGCAGCACATCGATGCCGGGGCCGAATGCCACCACCTCGACCGCGATGGCGTCGGGTCCGTAGGCTTTGATCAGGTTGTTGGCGACGCTGATGACGAGGCTTTCCTTCTTGGCATCCGAATCCGACAATTGCAGCACTACGCGATGTTCGGCAAACGGCTTGTCCGGCAGCGGCTTCGGTTCGGCGGTCGCGGCGGCGGCGTTCAACGTCAGTGCCGCGACCGCCGCGCCCAGCGCAAGCCCGATGTGACGCCGCGTCATCATACGCATCGCCTCATCCCTGCCCGGTGAGGCCCGGATTGTTCTCGACGCCGCGCAGGGTCACCGCGTTGGCCGGCGTTGACGGCCTGCCCTCGCGCAGATGCTTCGCGAACACGTCCCACACCGGCTCGCCCTTCTGTTCGTTGACCGACGCCCAGCCCGCCACCTTGTAGGTCTTGCCGGCATCCAGCGCCTTGCCGTTCGCAAGTTTCAAATCCGAAATGCGGTTACCAACGCTCTCGCCCGGCGCGCAGGTGTAAGACAGGCCGCCGACGCGCACCATGTCGCCGCCCTGCTGATAGAACGGATCGGCATTGAAAAGATTGTCGCAGACGTCTTCCAGCACGGCCTTGATCTGTTCGCCGGTCATCGGCTGGGCATAGACCTCGGAATAGGTGGTGGCGGTTTCCGCCAGCACATCCTCCATGGTGATTGGTTGTCCTGCCAGCACGCTGGTGCCCCAGCGGAAACCCGGCGACAGCGCGATTTCGGCATCGAGCAGATGACGCAACGCATCGCACAGCAGGCTATCCATGGTGCCGTTGAAATTGCCGCGCCGATACAAGAGATGCGGCGCCGTCGCGACCTTGGTCGCGAACGTCGCCGCGTGCGGCGCGCGCAGCCGCTCGATCAACGCCTGCATGTCCGGGTCCGGCCTCAGCAGTTCGGAAAACACCGGCAGCAGGCGATAGCGCACGTCGCGCACCTTGCCCTTGCCGAGATCGAGATCGAGCACGCCGAGAAACTTGCCGTTGGAGCCGGCATTGGTCACCAGCGTAACGCCGCCGGCGTTCTTCACCGGGATCGGCTGCGGCACCGCGTCGTGGGTGTGGCCGCCGAGAATGACGTCGATGCCACTGACCTTGCCGGCGAGCTTGAGATCGACATCCATGCCATTGTGCGACAGCAGCACCACGGCGTCGATCCTTTCATCGGCGCGCAGCTTTTCCACCAGCTTCTGCAACTCGTCGTCGCGGATGCCGAAGGTCCAGTCCGGCGTGAAGCGCTTCGGATGCGCGATCGGCACGTAAGGAAATGCCTGGCCGATCACCGCGACGCGATAGCCGCCGAGTTGCTTGATCGTGTAGGGCTTGAACACGCGACCCGACGCGGCGTCGAATGCCGGCGCGTCGTTGAATGCGGCTTCCTCGGTGAGAAATACATTCTGCGCGATGAACTCGCCTTTGAATTTGGCGAGATTGGCACGCAGCACCTGCTCGCCGTAGGTGAATTCCCAGTGCCCGGTCATCGCCTCGATGCCGAGCAGGTTGGCGGCCTCCACCATGTCGGCGCCCTGCATCGTATTGGCGAGCCCGGAGCCCTGCCACAGGTCGCCGCCATCAAGCAGCAGCGCGTTGCCGTCGCCGGCTTCGCTACGCAGGCGATCGATCAGGGTCTTGAGATGCGCGAAGCCACCGAGCCTGCCGAACCGCGCCGCCGCCTTCTCGAAATCGAGGCAGGTGAAGGCATACGCATTGGCACTGCCTTCCACCACCTGGAAGCGCTGGAGGAAAGCGTTGCCGACCAGATGCGGCGGCTGTCCCAGCATCGAGCCGATGCCGATATTGACGCTGGGCTCGCGAAACAGCACCGGCTGCAACTGCGCATGGGTATCGGTCATGTGCAGGATGCGCGCATTGCCGAAGCGCGGCAGATCGTAAACGCTGACATCGTCGGGGGCGCCCGCGGCGCGCGCGCGGCGCGGCAGCGCGCCGATCAAGGCAGCGCCCGCGGTCCATCCCAGAAAGTCGCGGCGGCGGATGGTCATCGGGACTCCCACACCCCTGAAGGGGCTTCATCACAATCCACGGTCATGCCCGGGATCGTCGCGAGCATCCGCGTCTTTCCGCGAGAAAGACGCGGATGGCCGGAACCAGTCCGACCATGACGAAAAACGAAAGCGCGAACGAACCTTCCGTTCATGCCGCTCAGCGAATCTCCATCAGCTTCCAGTTTTCCTTCTGCTCGTTGGTCTGGAAGATCGCGGCCTTCGACAGTTGTTCGGACTTCTTGGCCTGTGCGGTCGCCTTGTCGAAGTCGCCGGCCTCGGCGGCCATCTTCGCCGCCTTGAGCGCGGAGACCGCGGTGGTCCACTGGTTGCGCAGCTTGTGGGCCTCGGCGTTGGCGGACTCCGCCGCCGCATAGGCCGCCTTGTAGTCGGATTCGGTACTGGCGGCGTGCGCGGACGCGGCGAAACCGGCCAACGTCAGAACGACGGCGAGTGCGGAGAGCGATCTGGACATCATCATCTCCATAACATTACGGACGCGCGCCGGGGCCGGAGATCGGCAGCCCGTTGCTGACATAGGACAGATAATATTCGAGGTCGCGATATTCCTCGTCCTGCGGCTTCAACGGCACCGCGCGGACCTGGCTGTTGCAAGAGGTGAAGCGGCGGCTGGTGGTACCCATTCCTGACCATTCGGAACGATAGATCGGCATGGCGTTAAGAATGCCAAGCGCCGGCGCCAGCACCTCGGCGCGAATCCGCTCGCCGGGGCTTTGCACATGGCAGGTGGCGCAGGAGAAGTTCAACTGGCCGCGCCGCGTATAGAAGTAACGCTTGCCGTTCTCGTAGGCCGCGAGCGCGCGCGGATCGTCGGGAATTTTCACGTCGAATACTTTACCGCGCGACGTATAGGCCATATAGGCGGTCACCGCCGCCATCTCGTCCTTGACGTAGGAATAAGGCTGCTCGCCGTTGGCCTCGCGGCACTGATTCACGGCCAGCTCCAGCGTGATCACCTTGCCCTGCTTGGCGTCGAAGTGAGGATAGTCCTGGCGGATGCCGATGCCCTTGTTCGGGAAACAGTCCGCCAGCGTCTTGCCGTTCTTGAACGGCTTCGCCATCAGTTCCTTGCCGAAATCGAGCGCGAACTCATAAGGCGGAAACTCCTCCTTTTCCTTCCACTGCTTGTAGAGCCCCTCGTCCATCGAATAGGGGCCGTTGACGAAGTCTTCGAACTTCACCTTCGGAAACTTGTCCTTGAAGTACTTCTGGAAGGCCTTGAGATCGGCGGGCGGATTCGGCGTATCGGCGGCCATCGCGAACGGCGCGCCGAGCAACGCTACCGCGACCGCCAACCCGGCTATCGCCACTCCGGAAAATCGTCGCATCGTCATCCTCCCCGCCTTTGTCCGCCGCGCGATCGCTATTGAATCTTGGCGGTGAGCGTATCGCTGGCGCCCTTGTTGTCGGTCCAGCTGATCTTGAGGTCGTCGCCCTTCTTGCCGCCCTTGAAAGCGAACTTCAGGTACGGATCCTTGGAGACGGCCGGCCCCCAGTCGGCGATGAACACCGGCTTGCCGCCGTGCTCGATGACAACCTGCTGAATGAAGTGCGGCGGAATCAGCTCGCCCTTGGCGTTCTTGACGAAGCCGGAATCCATCGGATGCTGAATCAGCGCCTGCACCTCGGTGGTGTCGCCGCTGGCGGTGGCGCGAACGCGAATGGTCGATGCCATGATACTATTCCCTGTTCTCGATCTCAGCCGCCGCAGCCGCCGACGGTGACCTTCACTTCCTTGGTCGCGCTGTAGAGCTTGCCTCCGGCTTCGACTACGGCGATGACGTTGCTGGTCTTCGCCATCTTGAGGCGGTTCGACACGCTCGGCGCCGTGCCCGGCAGGATGCGATAGGCCGCAGCCAACGTGTTCGGATTCTCCGTCACCAAGATCGCGATCGAGGTGACGTCGGGCAGCGACGCCGATACCGCGATCGGCACCACCGCGCCGTTCTCGGCGATTTCCGGCGCATCGAGCTTGACCTTGTCGGACTTCTCCGCCGTCTTGCCATAGAGCGATTTGATGGCGTCGGCCTCGCTCTTCGCCTTGAAGGCATCTTCGGGATATTTGTCGTTAACGGCGGCGAAAGCCTCGGTGAGGTCGAAGCGAATGCCCGCCAGCCCCACCACCGCGACCGTGCCGAGGCCTTGCAGCACCGCGCGTCGCGTCACGCCGCTCCAGATCGAACCATTCATCTCAATCTCCATGTTGCGGTCGCCGGCTCAGACCGGCAGGGCCGTCACAACGTCTGCAGAAAATCCACCACCGCGTTGATTTCCTGTTCGGTCAGGATGTGGTTGCGGCCGAACGGCGGCATCACGGTGGTCGGGTTACGCTTGGTTTCGTCGCTGACGATCGCCACCAGTTCCTTGCGATCGGGGTATTTCGATTTGATGTCGACCAGCGGCGGCCCGATTGTGCCAGCGAGATTGCCGCCCTTGATGTCGTGGCAGGTCAGACAGTTGCCCTTGCTGCGATCGAAGGCGAGCTTCTGCCCTTCCGCAACGCTAGCTGATTGTGCCATCGCCAACGTCGGCGCGCCGGCGAGGCCTAGCAGCACCAACAGCGCCATCGTTCGAAGCCGGTCGCGGCCTGTCAGGAAAAATAATCTCACGGCGTTCAATCCTGCATCGGTTTCGTGCTGTTGCGCGGTCAGGTTGGAGCAAATCTATCTGGCATCTTCACTTCGGTTGCATATCGTCTAGCGGACCGGTGGTTCGCGGCGTCAGATCGCGTCCTTCGGCTGTCGACGAAATCGTGACGCTTTTGGGATCGCGACACGCGCTCATGCACGGCTCCGCGGCGGTATCCGGCCTCGGATCGGTCCAGATGAAATTGTCGCGATTGGGCATCCTGACTTTCGGCAGGCTGTCGCGATCGGCGACGAACTCATTCGGCACGATATTATTCAGGTTCAGGATATAGGCCGTCAATGCATAAACGTCATCCGACGAAAGTGTATGCGGCGTCGGCATCGGCATCGCCCGGTTGATGTAGTCCCACAACGTCGGGGCGAACGGCCAGTAGCTGCCGACGGTCAGTTCCGGGCGGTCGTCCTTCAGTGTGCCCTGCCCGCCGGCGAGCTTGGGGAAGCGCCCCTCGCCCTCACCGAAGGTGCCGTGGCAGGCGGCGCATTGCTCGGCGAACACCTTCTCGCCGGTCGCGACATCGCCCTTGCCAGGCGGCAGGCCGACGCCATCCTCGCCACGCGCGTCGATATCCCAGCCCGCGATCTGCTCCGCCGTCGGCGTCGTGCCGTAACCGAAATGACCGGCCTCGGCGGCGGATGCCGACGAAGGCACCGAGAACCAGCAAAAAGCCGTCATTGCGAGGAGCATGAGCTCCGAAGCAATCCAGTTCTTGCTTCGTGGCTTTCTCGATTGCTTCGCTTCGCTCGCAATGACGAGACGAGATGCGAGGGCTCGACCGGACATCTGGCCGCTACGAAAGCTGAACATCGAACACGCTCCCGTCCGCTTTCACCTGCCAGGTCTGAATCGCGTTGTTGTGGTAGACTGAATTGGTGCCGCGCTTCTCCCGCAGTTGCACGATGGTCGGCTGCACGTAACCGGTCTCGTCGATGACGCGGGATTCCAGCAATGCCGGCTTGCCGTCCCAGCGCCACGGCATCGAAAACCGCGTCAGCGCCTTCGACAGGATCGGCTCATGCAGTTGCGCCGTCTGCCAGTTGAGGCCGCCGTCGACCGAGACATCGACGCGCTTGACCTTGCCGCGGCCGGTCCACGCCAGCCCGCGGATTTCATACAGGCCCGGACCGTGCAGCGGCTTTTCCGGGCAGGGGAACGTGATGACCGACTTGGCATCGATCAGCCAGGTGAAACCGCGCGAAGTGCCGTCCGGCATCAGGTCGGTATATTTCGACGTCTCCTCGCGCGAATGCCATGGCTTGTCGCCGATCTTGATCCGACGCAGCCACTTGATGCTGACATTACCTTCCCAGCCCGGCACCAGGAGACGCAGCGGATAGCCCTGCTCCGGCCGCAGCGCTTCGCCGTTCTGCGCATAGACCACGAGGCAATCATCGAGGCATTTCTCCAGCGGCAGGCTGCGGTTCATGTGCGCGCCGTCGGCGCCCTCCACCATCGCCCACTTCGCTTCCTTCTTGAGGCCGACCTCCTCAAGCAGGGTCGACAGCTTCACGCCGGTCCATTCCGCGCAACTGACCATGCCGTGATTGAATTGCAGCGAATTGAGCTGCGCCGCGCGCCACTCCATGCCGCCATTGGCCGGACATTCGATGAAGTGAATGCGCGACACCGACGGAAAGCGCACGATATCGTCCATCGTCAGCAGCAACGGCCGCTCGACAAGGCCGTGAATCATCAGTCTATGCAGCTTCGGATCGACGTCGGGACGCCCCGCGTGATAGCGCTCGAAGAACAGTCCATTGGGCGTGATGATGCCGTTGAGATGTTGCAGCGGCGAGAAGCTGATGGAGGATTCGGTGCCGGCGGTGAGCCACGGCACGTTGCGACGGATGACGCCGGCCTCGAATTCCGCCGGGCTGCCATAGGGCCGATCGACCACGCCGGCGCCGAGCGATTGCGACCACGGCGCGTCCGCTGGCGGCGACGCGCCCTCGCCCTGCGCCACCGCTGCATTTCGCCCGAGCGCGAGAGTTCCGGTGAGTGCCGCGCCAACGCCGAGCAGCGTGCGACGGTTGAACGCGATTCCCTCGGAATCGCCGCGATGGGATGGTCCGGGCTTGCCGCGCCAGAATGGGGGCCGCACGTTTCCTCGCTTTGCGGCGGACAGCCGCTTGTTCCGTCGGCGATTTGCGACCGCCTCGCGTGTTATTGATGCAAGACGTATCGTCGCACGTTAATTTAGTCAATGCTAAACTAGACGTGATGCGGTAGGGTGGAACCCGTTCGTTCCACGCAGCCTCGCACGTAGTCTTGGATATCGTCATGCCGCTCGCGAAGATGTCCGCGCGAAAGACAGGCGGAAATGCCGCCGCCGACATGAAGCGGCTGGCGCGACAGGCTAGCGATGCCGCGCAGCTCCTGAAACTATTGGGCAACGAAAAGCGTTTGCTGATACTTTGCTTTCTTGCGGTGCGCGGCGAAATGACGGTGGGGGACATGCTGGACGTAATCGACCTCAGCCCCTCGGCGCTGTCGCAGCATCTGGCGAAGCTGCGCGGCGACCGTCTCATCGACTACCGCCGCTCGGCGCAAACGCTGAACTATCGCGTTTCCGATCCGCGCGCGCTGAAGATGCTCAAGGTACTGAAGCAGATTTACTGCGGAGACATGACATGACCCGCCATGTCGTCGCGCTGGCCATGCTGCTGGGAACGGCAAATCTCGCATCCGCCGCGAGTCTCGCGCAGACGCGCGAGACGTCCTACGCACCGCTGACCAAGCCGCTGCATATCGAGCAGGTTCCCGGAGCGCCGATCTGGTTCAGCATCGGCAATCCCGGTATTCCCGGCAAGGACAATGAGGGCAACACCTCGAACGCCGGCTTCGTCGTCACCTCGGATGGCGTGGCGGTGTTCGACGCGCTCGGCACGCCAAGCCTCGGTTGGGCCCTGCTGCAGGACATCAGGAAACATACCGACAAGCCGGTGCGCTACGTCATCGCCAGCCACTATCATGCGGATCACATCTACGGCTTGCAGGCGTTCAGGGATCACACGCAGGCGACAATTATCGCGCAGGAGCAGGCCGGCGACTACAAAGTCAACGAAGAGACCGCCGACGAGCGCGCCGAGCAGCGGCTCGACCAGCGGCGCGGCGCGCTTTATCCGTGGGTCGACGAGAACACCCGCGTGGTGCCGCCGGACATCACGTTCAAGGAGCGCGTGACGATCACGCTCGGCGACCGCACCCTGACGCTGATCTTTGCCGGCCCCGCGCATTCCTCCAGCGACATGATGATGATGGTGGAACCCGACGGCGTGCTGTTCGCCGGCGACATCGTGCAGAACAGCCGCATCCCGTTCATGAACAGCGATGACGTCTCCACCGCGCACTGGCTCGCCGCTCTCAACGAAGTGGAAAAGCTGCAACCGAAGTTCATCATCCCCGGCCACGGCAAGGCCTCGACCAAGGCAGCCGAGGCCATCGCGTTCACGCGCGACTATATCCAGTATGTCCGCGATGCGATGACCAAGGCGGTACAGAACTGGACCGACTTCGACGCAGCCTACGCGCAGACCGACTGGTCGAAGTACAAGGACATGCCGGCCTTTACCAGCAACAATCGCGGCAATGCCTACCGCATCTATCTCGAACTGGAGCAATCGCAGTTCAACGGCGACAACAAGTGAGACGGAGCTGACGATGGCCGAATACATCGTCGAGTTCGGCAAGGACGGCCGCCGGGTCGAGCCCGACGGTCGGCTGGATGCGGCCGCGTTTCATCGCAATCACGAAGCTATCTGGGCGGTGCTCGAGCCGTTCCTGCGCGACCAGAGCGGCGACGTGCTGGAGGCCGGCAGCGGCACCGGTCAGCATATCGTCCATTTCGCGCGCCACACGCCGGATATCGACTGGTGGCCGAGCGACTATAACGAGGCGCATCTGAAAAGCATCGCGGCGTGGCGCGCGCACGCGAAGCTCGCCAACGTTCACGCGCCGCAGCGGCTCGATCTGTCCGATCCCGGCTGGCGCGCGACAATGCCGGGTGCCGATCCGCATCGGCTGCTGGCGATCTTTTGCGCCAACGTGATTCACATCGCGCCATGGAGCGTCGCGGAGGGCCTGCTCGCCGGCGCCGGACGTGCGCTTCGTCCGGACGGACGGCTCTTTCTGTATGGTCCGTTCAAGCGCGACGGCAAGCACTCCGCCGTCAGCAACGCGGTGTTCGACACCAGCCTGCGCGAGGGCAATCCGGACTGGGGCGTGCGCGACGTCGACGAGGTTCGCGCTGTGGCGGAGCGTCACGGTCTCGCGCTGCATGACGTGGTGGAGATGCCCGCCAACAATCTGATCGTGGCGTTCGGGCGAAGCAAGACAGGCTGATCGACCTCGTGTCCTGCGTGCCGGGTTCAGACTGATTTGCCGCGGATGCTGTCGGCCCCCCTCTCCCCATGGGCCAGGTAGACCCGCCGCACGAATGGGTTGTCCGTAGCGCCAAATGAGTGCATGAAATACATCTATTCAGCATTCCCTTGCTCCCGAAGGCCGCCATGCCGATCAAGACCGCGCTCACCTCGTTACTCGACATCGAACATCCGATCCTGCTGGCGCCGATGGCAGGCGTCTCCGGCGGCGCGCTGGCCGCGGCGATCACCAATGCCGGCGGGCTTGGCATCGTGGGCGGAGGCTATGGCGACAAGGAGTGGCTAAGCCAACAACTGCTGGAGGCCGGCAATGCCCGCGTTGGCATCGGCTTCATCACCTGGTCGTTGCGCAAGAACCCGGCGCTGCTCGATCTCGCGCTGGCGCATCGGCCGAAGGCGATGTTCCTGTCGTTCGGCGACATCGACGACTTTGCCGCGCCGATCAAGCGCGCCGACATACCGCTGATCGCGCAGATCCAGACGGTGGCGCAGGCACGCAAGGCCGTCGCCGACGGTGCCGACATCATCGTCGCACAAGGCGCGGAAGCCGGCGGACACGGCGGCGGACGGTCGACCCTGCCGCTTGTGCCGGCCGTGGTGGACGCGATCGGCCACAAGGTCCCGGTGGTCGCCGCCGGCGGCATCGCCGACGGACGCGGCCTCGCGGCAGCGCTGATGCTGGGCGCAGCGGGCGTCGTATGCGGCTCGCTGTTTTATGCCAGCCGCGAGGCGTTGACCCACCCCAACAACAAGCGCGTCGCCGTCGCCGCCAGCGGCGACGACACCATCCGCAGTTCGGCGATCGACGTGGCCCGCGGTCTCGAGTGGCCCGGACAGTGGAACATCCGCACCCTGAAGAACCCAGCCATTGTGCAATGGGATCGCGATCTCGACGGCCTCAAGGCGCGCGTCGATATCGAGAAGCCGCGCTATCTCAAGGCCGCCGCTGACGGCGATACGTCGGTCGCCGCAGTCATTGTCGGCGAGGCAGTGGACCTGATCACGGCTGAGCGCGATGCGGGAGACATCATCTCGGGCATGGTTGCGGATGCCGGCAAGCGCCTCGCCACCGCACCGCAAATGCTGGGCTGATCCGCGTTTGCGTGCGTTGATTCCTGTGCCGCAGTAAGATTTATCTTCCCCCATACCGCGCTTTCGCGGATATTTATGCCATCACGACGCGACGCTGAAGAATGTCTTTCCTGCCCGGAAGCGATCTGGCGTGCGGGCGTTGCGGGATTGCGAGACATGACGGAAGCCACCCTCGACGAATTCGCCGACGATCAGCGGGCGCGCGCCAATGTGGTGCGGCTGTCGATCGCCCAGGCGCTGACCGGCGCCAACTCGGCGGTGATCTTCGCCACCGGCTCCATCGTCGGCGCGACGCTGGCCCCGAGCCTGGCGCTGGCAACGGTCCCGCTGTCGGTCTACGTGCTCGGCCTCGCCATGGCGACGCTGCCGACGGGTTACATTTCCCGCCGCTATGGCCGCCGCACCGCCTTCATCGTCGGCACCGGCTTCGGCACGCTGACCGGCGTGCTCGGCTGCATCGCCATCCTGCGCGGTTCGTTCGCTCTGTTCTGCGTCGCGACCATGCTCGGCGGCTTCTACGGCGCGGTGTCGCAATCCTATCGCTTTGCCGCCGCCGACGGCGCCAGCGCCGCGTTCCGCCCCAAGGCGGTGTCGTGGGTGATGGCGGGCGGCGTGTTCGCCGGTGTGCTCGGTCCGCAGATGGTGCAGTGGACCATGGACATCTGGCCGCCCTACCTGTTCGCCGCCAGCTTCCTGACGCAGGCCGCCATCGCACTGATCGCCATGGCGGTGGTCGCCGGCGTCGATGCGCCGCCAGCGCCGCCGGCCGATCTCGGCGCCGGTCGCCCGCTGATGCAGATCGCGCGGCAACCGCGTTTCATCGCGGCGGCGATCTCCGGCGTGGTGTCCTACTCGATGATGAACCTCGTGATGACGTCCGCGCCGCTGGCGATGAAACTGTGCGGCCTGCCGCTATCGGATTCCAACAACAGCATCCAGTGGCACATCGTGGCGATGTACGGCCCGAGTTTCTTCACCGGCGCGCTGATTTCCCGCTTCGGCGCGCCCACCGTGGCCGCAGCCGGGCTGTTGCTGGAAGCGACCGCCGCCGGCATCGGGCTCGCCGGCATCACCTCGCATCACTTCCTGATCGGCCTGTTCGTGCTTGGCTTCGGCTGGAACCTGAGTTTCATCGGCGCCTCCGCGCTGGTGCTGGAAACCCACCAGCCGCAGGAACGCAACAAGGTGCAGGCGTTCAACGATTTCCTGGTGTTCGGCACAATGGCGGTCGGCTCGTTCCTCTCCGGACAGTTGCTCGCGGATTTCGGCTGGTCGATGGTCAATCTCGTGGTCTATCCGCCAGTCGCCATCGGACTGATCGCGCTGGCTTTCGCGGCGGCGGGACGACGGCGGCGAATGGTTGCGCCATAACGCCAGTCCCAAAACCGGTGCCGCTTCCCGGATTCATGTTCTACCCTGCCACAAGATAACGAACAAGGAGAGACCAATGCCGACGCGGGCGCGCGTGGATGAATTCATCGCCGTGGTCGCGAGTGGCGATCACGCCGGCGCCATCGAGCGATACTACACCGAAGACGCCACCATGCAGGAGAACGCCGCCCCGCCGCGCGTCGGTCGCAACACGCTGGTGGCGCACGAGCGCGGTGTGCTGGCGCGGATGAAGCACGTCTATTCCAAGGCGCTGGGCTCCGCCGTGGACGGAGACCGCGTTGCGATCCACTGGATGTTCGAACTCACCGATCACGACGGCAAGGTGCTCAAGGTCGACGAGATCGCCTGGCAGGAATGGCGCGGCGACCGAATTTTTCGCGAGCGGTTCTTCTATCAGCCGATCAAGCCGGGCGCGTGAGAAGCGCGCCGACACTTCGGCTTCGACCAGATCGGATTTTCAAACGCAAGACGACATCGCCGGCCCGTGTCCGCTACCGCGCCGATTGCACGCGATGACGGATGCGCTGGATCATGCGGACCCAGCGCGAAGATGAACCTGCGCGCAACCGCGCCAATACGGCCCTGATGCGTGCCATCACCGGCGCCACCAACTCTTGCGCCTTGGCCCGGATAATCAGCACGGTCTCGTAGACCCACTTGAACCAAGCCATCTGCAACAGCTTCGGCCTCGTCACCTCAAAAATGAAGGCGGCAACGCCAACGCCCATCAGCTTGGCAAAGACGACGACCGCCATCGCGCTGAACCAGTAGTGATGGGCCAGAAGCCAGAGCCCGGCGACCTTCAGCGGAAACAGCAGCACCGCCGGGATCAGAAACACGATCAGCGTCAGCGGCGGGGACAGATGCTGAATCCGATCCGCGATCCATGCCTTGATCTCGCGCAGCGGAATCCACGCCACGACGCGCGCGACGACAGGCTGGAGATGATCCCACAGCCACGCCTCGACCAGAAAGATCAGCGCGAGCAGAAACCAGACCGGCTGCAGCAGGCGTCGCATCGACACGGTACTCCGCTCCGGCGGAGCGCCAGAGTCGATTTACATATGGATGGCGCGTTTCCCCACCGCAAGCGCGGCTTCCTTGACTGCTTCCGAGCGTGTCGGATGGGCATGACAGGTCCGAGCGAGATCCTCGGCGGAACCGCCGAACTCCATCAGTACGCAGGCCTCGTGGATCATCTCTCCAGCCTCGCGGCCGACGATGTGACAGCCGAGCACGCGGTCGGTCTTGGCGTCGGCCAGTATCTTCACGAAGCCGTCGGTGGTCTGGTTGACCTTGGAGCGACCGTTGGCGGTGAAGGGGAACTTGCCGACGGTGTAGGCCACACCCGCCTGCTTCAGTTCTTCCTCTGTCTTGCCGACGCTCGCGACTTCCGGCGTTGTGTAGACCACGCCCGGAATGACGTCGTAGTTCACATGTCCGGCCTGCCCCGCGATGATTTCCGCGACCGCCACGCCCTCGTCTTCGGCCTTGTGAGCCAGCATCGGCCCGCGCACCACGTCGCCGATGGCGTAGATGCCCTTCACGTTGGTAGCGAAGTGATTGTCGATCTCGACGCGGCCGCGATTGTCGAGCGCGACGCCGGCCTCCTTGAGGCCCAATCCCTCGGTGTGCGGCACGCGCCCGATGGCGACCAGCACCACGTCGGCGTCGAGCGTCTCCGCCACGCCGCCGGCGGCGGGCTCGACCTGAACCTTCAAGGTCGCGCCGCTGCTATCGATACCGGTGACCTTGGCGCCGAGCTTGAAAGCAAAACCCTGCTTCTCCAGCAGACGCTGGAATTGCTTCGCCACCTCGCCATCCATGCCCGGCAGGATGCGGTCGAGGAATTCGACGACGATGACCTGCGCGCCGAGACGCCGCCACACCGAGCCGAGTTCAAGACCGATGACACCGGCGCCGACGATCAAGAGCTTGCCCGGCACCTTCCCCAGCGCCAGCGCGCCGGTGGAGGAGACGACGCGCTTCTCGTCGATCTCGATGCCCTTCAGTTGCGCAACATCCGAGCCGGTGGCGATAACGATGTTCTTCGTCTCAACGGTCTGCGTCGCACCATCCGCGGCTTTCACCTCGACCTTGCCGGCAGCGACGATGCGACCGGTACCACGCAGCACGTCGATCTTGTTCTTCTTCATCAGGAATTCGACGCCCTTGACGTTGCCGTCGATGCCTTCCTGCTTGAACTTCATCATCGCCGGCAGATCGAGCGACGGCGAACCAACCGCAATGCCCATCTTGGCGAAGGAATGCCCGGTTTCCTCGAACAGTTCGGAGGCGTGCAACAGCGCTTTCGAGGGCATACAGCCGACGTTGAGGCAGGTGCCGCCAAGCGTCGCGTTCTTTTCGACGACGGCCACCTTCATGCCAAGCTGCGCCGCGCGGATCGCACAGACGTAACCGCCGGGGCCGGTGCCAATGACGATGAGATCGTAGGAAGCCATGATATCAATCCTGTCGGTACAAAGGCGGGATCAGCGCCCGCCGGAAACATTGATCGTGGTGCCGGTGACATAGGACGCCTCGTCCGACATCAGCCAGACGATGGCGTTGGCGATTTCGTCCGCGGTGCCCACGCGCTGCATCGGCACGGTTTTCGCCAGCCGGAAGTGGCGCTCGGGTTCGCCGCCGCTGGCATGAATCTCCGTGTCGATAAGCCCCGGCCGGATACCGACGACGCGAATGCCCTCGGCCGCGACTTCGTTGGAGAGCCCGATGGTGAAGGTATCGATGGCGCCTTTCGAGGCCGCGTAATCGACATAGGTATTGGCGGAGCCGAGCGTCGCCGCCACCGACGACAGGTTGATGATGACGCCGCCCTTGCCGCCGTGTTTGGTCGACATCCGCTTCACCGCCTCGCGCGCGCAGAGAAAGCTACCGGTGACGTTGACGCGCAGCATGTGATCGATGCGGTCCGCCGTGAGCGCCTCGACGCGCGCCGTCGGCCCGACGATGCCGGCATTGTTGACCAGCGCGCCCAGCGTGCCGAAATCGTCCGCCGCCTTGAACAGGCCGAGAATATCGGACTCGATGCCGACATCGCAGCGCACCGCCATCGCCTTGCCGTTGCCGGCCTCGATGGCCGCGACGGTCTCGCGCGCGGCCGCCGCGTTGCTGACATAGCCGATGACCACACGCCAACCGTGCGTCGCGGCGGCCATCGCCGTCGCGCGGCCGATGCCGCGACTGCCGCCGGTGACGATGGCGACGCGGGACTCCCGCGCGGCGTCGGTCATCGCGCCATCCTCACAGATCCAGCACCAGCCGCGCCGGGTCTTCCAGCGTCTCCTTGACGCGGACGAGGAAGGTGACCGCTTCCTTGCCGTCGATGACGCGATGATCGTAGGACAGCGCCAGATACATCATCGGGCGGATCTCGATCTTGCCGCCGACCACCATCGGCCGCTCCTGAATCTTGTGCATCCCGAGAATGCCGGACTGCGGCGCGTTGAGGATCGGCGTCGACATCAGCGAACCGTAAACGCCGCCGTTGGAGATGGTGAAGGTACCGCCCTGCATCTCGTCGATCTTGAGCTGGCCGTCACGCGCGCGGCGGCCGAAATCGGCGATCGACTTCTCGATGTCGGAGATCGACTTCTGATCGCAATCGCGCACCACCGGCACGACGAGACCGCGATCGGTGCCGACCGCAACGCCGATATGATAGTAGTTCTTGTAGATCAGGTCGGTGCCGTCGATCTCGGCGTTGACCGCGGGGATATCCTTCAGCGCCTGCACGCAGGCCTTGGTGAAGAAGCCCATGAAGCCGAGCTTGGTGCCGTGCTTCTTCTCGAACACATCCTTGTATTGCGAACGCAGCGCCATCAGGTGGCCCATGTCGACCTCGTTGAAGGTCGTCAGCATCGCGGCGGTGTTCTGCACGTCCTTGAGGCGGCGCGCGATGGTCTGGCGCAGCCGCGTCATCTTCACGCGTTCCTCGCGCGCGGCATCGCTCGCCGGCGACGGCGCGCGCACCTGCACGGCGGCGGCGGGCTGGTTGACCGGCGTCGCGCTGGACGCCGCCTTCTCGATGGCGGCGAGCATGTCGCCCTTGCTGACGCGACCGTCCTTGCCGGTGCCTTCCACGGTGGAGGCATCGATGCCGCTCTCGGCGGAGAGCTTGCGCACCGACGGCGCCAGCGGCGCATCGGCAGGCGGCGCCTTCGCTTGCGCGGGCGCGGCGGCAGGTGCCGGCGCGGCCGCAGGGGCAGCCTGGGCGGCGGGCGCCGCCGGCTTCGCCGCGGGCGCGGCGCCATCGGTGATCTGTCCGAGCAACGCACCGACGGCGACCGTCTCACCGTCCTTGGCGATGATCTCGCCCAGCGTTCCGGCGGAAGGCGCGGGCACCTCGATGGTGACCTTGTCGGTTTCGAGTTCGACCAACGGTTCGTCGACCGCGACGGCGTCGCCCGCCTTCTTGAACCACTTGCCGATGGTGGCTTCGGTGACGGATTCTCCCAGCGTCGGGACGCGGATTTCAGTCATTGTCATGTCCTCTTGAGATAAGCGCGGAAGCTGCCCGCCATATCATGTCGTTATTCAAATCAAGGCAGAGCGCGACGACCGGCGGCGGCCGGACGTCGCGGCGTTCGATCACGTCATCCCAACGCATCGTCGAGAAACGCCTTGAGCTGTGCGAGGTGCTTCGACATCAGCCCGGTGGCGGTGGCGGCGGAGGCGGCTCGACCGGTGTAGCGCGGCCGCCGGTTGGCGGCGCCGGCCTGGTTCAGCACCCACTCAAGATAAGGCTCGATGAAGTGCCACGCGCCCATGTTGCGCGGTTCCTCCTGGCACCACACCACTTCCGCGCTCTTGAAGCGTGACAACTCCTGCACCAATGCCTTGAGCGGTACCGGGTAAAGCTGCTCGATCCGCATCAGGTAAATGTCGTCGATGCCGCGCTTCTCGCGCTCCTCGTAGAGATCGAAATAGACCTTGCCGGAGCACAGCACGACGCGACGGATCTTGTCGTCCGCGACCAGCTTGATCGGCTCATCGGGCAGCATCGCCGCATCGTCGTGCAGGATGCGGTGGAACGAGGTGCCGTCGCCGAGTTCGTCGAGCCGCGATACTGCACGCTTGTGGCGCAGCAGCGACTTCGGCGTCATCAGGATCAGCGGCTTGCGGAATTCGCGGCGCAACTGACGGCGCAGAATGTGGAAGTGGTTCGCGGGCGTGGTGCAGTTCGCCACCTGCATGTTGTCTTCCGCGCACATCTGCAAGTAACGCTCGAGCCGCGCCGAGGAATGCTCCGGCCCCTGCCCTTCGTAACCGTGCGGCAACATGCAGACGAGACCCGACATGCGCAGCCACTTGCGCTCGCCCGACGAGATAAACTGGTCGAAAACGACCTGCGCGCCGTTGGCGAAATCGCCGAACTGCGCTTCCCACATCGTCAGCGCTTTGGGCTCGGCCAGCGTGTAGCCGTACTCGAAGCCAAGAACCGCTTCCTCCGAGAGCATCGAGTTCAGCACCTCGTAGTGGCCCTGGTCGGGCGCGAGGTGATTGAACGGTGTGTAGCGGCTCTCGTCTTCCTGATCGAACAGCACCGAATGGCGCTGCGAGAACGTGCCGCGCTCGCTGTCCTGTCCGGACAGACGAACACGATGGCCCTCGAGCATCAGCGTACAGAACGCCAGCGCCTCGCCGGTCGCCCAGTCGATGCCAACCCCGTTCTCGATCGCCTTCTCGCGGTTGTCGAGGAAACGCTGCACGGTGCGGTGAACGCGGAAACCATCCGGCACCCTGGTGATCTTGCGGCCGATATCCTTCAGCACCGCAACATCGACGCCGGTGATGCCGCGACGCGGATCGTCGTCCTCGCCCACCGTCTTGAAGCCGGCCCACTTGCCATCGAGCCAGTCGGCCTTGTTCGGCTTGTAGCTGGTGCCGGCCTCGAGCTCGATATCAAGCTTGGCGCGCCAGTCCGCCTTGGCCTTGTCGATCTCCGCCTCGGTCATCACGTTCTCGGCGATCAGCCGCTTGGAATAGACGTCGAGCACCGAGGCGTGGGTCGCGATCTTCTTGTACATCAGCGGCTGCGTGAACGACGGCTCATCGCCCTCGTTGTGGCCGTGCCGCCGGTAGCAGAACATGTCGATGACGACCGGCTTGTGGAAGCGCTGCCGGAATTCGATCGCGATCTTGGCCGCGAACACCACGGCTTCCGGATCGTCGCCGTTGACGTGGAAGATTGGCGCATCGATCATCTTCGCCACGTCCGACGGATACGGCGACGAGCGCGAGTAACGCGGATAGGTGGTGAAGCCGATCTGGTTGTTGACGATGAAGTGAATCGAGCCGCCGGTGCGATAGCCCTTCAGGTCCGACAGGCCGAAGCATTCCGCCACCACGCCCTGCCCGGCAAACGCGGCGTCACCGTGCATCAGAAGCGGCAGCACGGACGTGCGCTGGTCCGGCGGATCACCGTGCTGGTCCTGCTTGGCGCGGACCTTGCCGAGCACCACCGGATCGACGATCTCCAGATGCGAGGGATTGGCGGTCAGCGACAGATGCACCTTGTTGCTGTCGAACTCGCGGTCCGAGGACGCGCCGAGGTGATACTTGACGTCGCCGGAACCTTCGACCTCGTCCGGGGTCGCCGAGCCGCCCTTGAACTCATGGAACAGCGCGCGGTGCGACTTGCCCATCACCTGGGTCAACACGTTGAGGCGGCCGCGATGCGGCATCCCGACGACGATCTCCTTCACGCCGAGATTGCCGCCGCGCTTGATGATCTGCTCCAGCGCCGGGATCAGCGATTCGCCGCCGTCGAGGCCAAAGCGCTTGGTTCCGGTGAACTTGAGGTCGCAGAACTTCTCGAAACCCTCGGCTTCGATCAGTTTCATCAGGATGGCGCGGCGCCCCTCGGGCGTAAACGAGATTTCCTTGTCCGGCCCCTCGATGCGCTCCTGAATCCAGGCCTTCTGCGCGCCGTTGGAGATGTGCATGAATTCGACGCCGAGCGTCTGGCAATAGGTGCGCTCGCACAGCGCGACGATCTCGCGCAGCGTGCCGTATTCGAGGCCCAGCACGTGATCGAGGAAAATCTTGCGGTCGAGGTCGGCGTCGGTGAATCCGTAGCTGCGCGGATCCAGTTCCTCGTGGTCCCTGGCGGGTTCGAGCCCCAGCGGATCGAGCTTGGCGTGAAAATGGCCGCGCATCCGGTAGGCGCGGATCAGCATCAGGGCGCGAACCGAGTCCCGGGTCGCCTGATGGACATCCGCGGGGGTCACGCCCGGCGCCCCCTCGGCGGCAGCCTTCGCCTGCAGTTTGGTGCTGACGGCCTTCTCAACCTGAATCCAGTTGCCGTCCAGCGCCGAGGTCAGGTCGTCCTTGGGGGTCAGCGGCCAGTTCGCCCTGGCCCAGGAGGGGCCCTCCGCGTTCTTCTGGACGTCGGCCGGCTTGTCCTTCAGGCTGCCGAAAAACTCCTGCCACTCGGGATCGACGGAACCGGGGTCCTTCTCATAGCGCGCGTAGATATCGTCGATATAAGCGGCATTTGCACCGTAGAGGAAGGAAGAGAGGGCAAAAGCGGCGTTGGCGTCCTGGCGAGACATTGATCCGTCCTAAGAGTTTGATGCCACACATAAAAATGAGGCAGGGAGGCCGCTCCACGCACGGATCGGCCTCGCCTTTGCATCTTTTACCCTATTTAGGCGCAAGTTTCCCGCTCAAAAGAGCGAGAAAATGAATCAGGATTTCAATTTTTCGACAAGTGTTTTGCCGAGCCGCGCCGGGGACGGAGACACTGTGATTCCGGCCGATTCCATCGCCGCAATCTTGGAACCCGCGTCACCCTTGCCGCCGGAAATAATCGCACCGGCATGGCCCATGCGACGGCCCGGAGGGGCGGTGCGTCCTGCGATAAAGCCGACCATCGGCTTCTTGCGGCCGCGCCTGGCCTCGTCCTTGAGGAACTGGGCGGCGTCCTCCTCGGCGGAACCGCCGATCTCGCCGATCATCACGATCGATTCCGTCTTCGGGTCGGCGAGGAACATCTCCAGCACGTCGATAAATTCGGTGCCCTTGACCGGGTCGCCGCCGATCCCGACCGCCGTGGTCTGGCCGAGGCCTTCCTGGGTGGTCTGGAACACGGCCTCATAGGTCAGCGTGCCGGAGCGCGAGACGATGCCGACATTGCCAGGGCGGAAGATGTTGGCCGGCATGATACCGATCTTGGATTCGCCGGCGGTGACGACACCGGGACAGTTCGGCCCGATCAGCCGCGACTTCGAGCCCGACAGCGAACGCTTCACCCGCACCATGTCGAGCACCGGAATACCCTCGGTGATGCAGACGATCAGCGGGATCTCGGCGTCGATCGCCTCGCAGATGGCATCCGCCGCGCCCGGCGGCGGCACGTAGATAACGCTGGCGTCGGCGCCGGTCTTCTCCCGCGCCTCGCGCACGGTGTCGAACACCGGCAGGCCGAGATGCGTGGTGCCACCCTTGCCGGGCGAGGTGCCCCCGACCAGCTTGGTGCCGTAGGCGATCGCCGCCTCCGAGTGGAACGTGCCGTTCTTGCCGGTGAACCCTTGCGTGATCACCTTGGTCTTCGTGTCGATCAGAACGGACATTACGCGGCCTCCTTCACGGCCTTGACGATCTTCTGCGCGGCGTCGTCGAGGTCGTCGGCCGCCAGCACGTTGAGGCCGGACTCACGGATGATCTTCTTGCCTTCCTCGACGTTGGTACCTTCGAGGCGCACCACCAGCGGCACCTTGAGACCGACCATCGCCACCGCGACGATCACGCCTTGTGCGATCACGTCGCACTTCATGATGCCGCCGAAGATATTGACCAGGATGCCCTTCACGTTGGGATCGGCGGTGATGATCTTGAACGCCGCGGTCACCTTCTCGACCGAAGCGCCGCCGCCGACGTCGAGGAAGTTCGCCGGGTTCTCGCCGTAGAGCTTGATGATGTCGAGCGTGGCCATCGCGAGGCCGGCGCCGTTGACCATGCAGCCGATGTTGCCGTCGAGCGCGATATAAGCGAGGTCGTATTTCGACGCCTCGATCTCCTTCTCGTCCTCTTCGGTGACGTCGCGCAGCGCGACCACGTCCGGATGACGATAGAGCGCGTTGTCGTCGAACGACACCTTGGCGTCGAGGCAGCGCAACTGACCCTGCTTGGTGACCACCAGCGGGTTGATTTCCAGCATCGCCATGTCCTTGGCGATGAAGGCCGTGTAGAGCTGCGTCACCAGCTTCTCCGCCTGCTTGGCAAGATCGCCGGTGAGGTTGAGCGCCTTGGCGACGGTGCGGCCGTGATGGCCCATCACGCCGGTCGCCGGATCGATCGAGAAGGTGACGATCTTCTCGGGCGTCTTGTGCGCGACGTCCTCGATGTTGACGCCGCCTTCGGTCGAGACCACGAACGACACCCGCGAGGTCTCGCGATCAACCAGCGCCGAGAGATAGAACTCCTTGTCGATCTCGGAGCCTTCCTCGATGTAGAGCCGGTTGACCTGCTTGCCGGCCGGGCCGGTCTGCACCGTCACCAGCGTCGCGCCGAGCATTTCCTTGACGAACTGCTTGACCTCATCGACCGATTTGGCGAGGCGCACGCCGCCCTTGTCGCCGGCGGAGGCTTCCTTGAACTTGCCCTTGCCGCGGCCGCCCGCGTGAATCTGGCTCTTCACCACCCATACCGGCCCCCCGAGTTCCTTGGCGGCCGCCTCCGCGTCCTCCGCCTTCAAAATCGGAACACCGCGCGACACCGCCACACCGAATTCGCGCAACAGCGCCTTTGCCTGGTATTCGTGAATATTCATCCGTGCCCCTTACAATCCGTCATCCCATACGAAAACCGCGCGGGCCGGGCCCGCGCGGTGAGACGTCTTACTTCTTGCCAAGCAGGTCGGGAGCGATCTGCCGGCAGGCGTCCATCAGGCCGTGCACGGAGCCGACCGATTTGTCGAAACCCTCGCGGTCCTTGCCGCCAAGGTCAATCTCGACGATGCGTTCGACGCCCTTGGCGCCGATCACCACCGGCACGCCGACATAGGTGTCCTTCACGCCGTACTCGCCGTTGAGATAGGCGGCGCAGGGCAGCACCCGCTTCTTGTCCTTCAGGTAGCTTTCCGCCATCGCGATGGCCGAGGCCGCCGGCGCATAGAAGGCCGAACCGGTCTTCAGCAGGTTGACGATTTCCGCGCCGCCGTTGCGGGTGCGGGTGACGATCTCGTCGATGCGCGCCTGCGAGGTCCAGCCCATCTTGACGAGGTCCGGCAGCGGAATGCCGGCAACGGTCGAATACTTCACCAGCGGCACCATGGTGTCGCCGTGGCCACCGAGCACGAAGGCGGTGACGTCTTCCACCGACACGCCGAATTCGTCGGCGAGGAAATAGCGAAAGCGCGCCGAGTCGAGCACGCCGGCCATGCCGACCACCTTGCGATGCGGCAGGCCGCACGCCTTCTGCAACGCCCACACCATCGCGTCGAGCGGGTTGGTGATGCAGATGACGAAGGCGTTCGGCGCATACTTCTTGATGCCGGCGCCGACCTGCTCCATCACCTTGAGATTGATGCCAAGCAGATCGTCACGGCTCATGCCCGGCTTGCGCGGCACGCCAGCGGTGACGATGATGACATCGGCGCCTTCGATCGCCTCATAGGAATTGGCGCCGGAGAGATTGGCATCGAAGCCGTCGACCGGCGACGACTGCGCCAGATCGAGCGCCTTGCCCTGCGGCACACCCTCCGCGATGTCGAACAGCACGACATCGCCGAGTTCTTTCAGGCCGACGAGATGAGCGAGCGTTCCGCCGATCTGGCCGGAGCCAATCAAAGCAATCTTGTTGCGCGCCATGGGAAACTTGTCCTTTGAAGCCGGGAGTGGAAGGAGGAGGGAATTCTTGGCAGGTTGGTTAGACCTTTCGCGGGAACCGTTCAAGTCGCAGCTTGGGTGAAAATCACCCGACATCTGTGCGGGAACTCTCCTGCCGCATCGCCCCTGCGCTTCTCGCGCGCCAAGTCCTCCCGCAAGAGATAATGTCCGCTCCGGCGCTCAGGTTTCGACCAGCCCGGTGCTGGCGCCCGACGCCGTGGAGTCGCTGCGACCGTGCGGAAGCGCAAGATACGATTCCGAGCCCATCTCGATCAGTCGCGACACGGTGCGCTGGAACTCCATCGCCTCGGTGCCCTCGGTCGCGCTGTAGAGCGACATCGGGTCGGCGTCGGCCGACGCCATCAGTTTCACCGCGTTGTCATAGAGCGTGTCGATCAGTGCGATGAAGCGTTTGGCGGCGTTGCGATCGGCGACGTCCATGGCCGGAATGCGGTCGATCATGATGGTGTGAAAGTCGTGCGCCAGCCGCAGATAGTCGGAGGCGCCGAGCGGCTGTTCGCAGAGGTCCGCAAACGAGAACCGCGCGACGCCCTGGGCAGCACGCGGCACATGCAGCTTGCGCCCCTTGACGGTGAGATCGACCGGCTCGCCGCGTGCGCCACCGGTCAGTTTGGACCATGCGGCATCGAGCGCGGCTTCGGCGGCATCATCCGCCGGCACCATCCACATCTTGACGCCGGCCAGCTTCTCCAGCCGGAAGTCGGTGCGCGAATCCAGCCGCAGCACGTCCATGTGTTCCTGAATCTGGTCGATGAACGGCAGGAACAGCGCTCGATTGAGCCCGCCTTTGTAAAGATCGACCGGCGCGACGTTGGAGGTGGCGACGACAACGGTGCCGAGTTCGAACAGCCGCGCGAACAGCCGCCCGAGGATCATTGCATCGGCGATGTCGGTCACGTGGAATTCGTCGAAGCACAGCAGCCACGCCTCGTCGAAAATCGACGACGCGGTGAGATGCACCACGTCGGTATCGGCGATCTCGCCGCGCGCGATGCTCTGGCGGAAGTTGTAGATGCGCTCGTGCGCGTCGGCCATGAATTCGTGGAAGTGCGCGCGGCGCTTGTGCATTACCTGGCTTTGCTCGAAGAACAAATCCATCAGCATGGTCTTGCCGCGACCCACCTCGCCATGGACGTAGAGGCCACGCGGCGGGGTGTCCTTCTTGTCGCCGAACAGGCGGCCGAAGAAGCCCTGCTTGCGCGCCGGCCGGTAGCGCGACAGTTGCTCGTCGAGCGCAGCGAACGCCTCCACCGCGCGCGCCTGGGCAGGGTCGGCTTCAATGGCTCCGGAGGTCACAAGGGACTTGTAACGGGCACGAAACGAGGCGGGCGAGGCAGCATCCATAAGCTGCTAACGGCCCCAGCGCGCGCGAAAATGCAAGCCGGAAATGCGGCCGCTTCGAACCCTTATGCGCTGAGCGCGTAGACGTCCTCGACCACATAGGGCCCGCCGCCCACCGAAGCACGGGACGAGAACAGCACGAACCGCGAGGCCCGAAATACACGTGTCGGAAAATAGCCGCGCAGCGACAGGTAGTCCGCAACGTCACGGTTGGAGGCGGTACGCAGCCGTGCCAGCGTCACATGCGGGGTGAACTTGCGGCCTTCGGGCGTGAGACCGATGCGCTGCATCAGCCGCTCCAGTTCGGCCTGCAACTCGATCAACGGCCGGCTCGGCACCACCGAGGCGACCACGGCGCGGGGCTTCTTGCCGCCGAAACTCGAGAGCCCCTGAAGCGTCACATCGAACGGTTTGCGGTTGACGCGAGGCAAGAGCGACGCGATCTCGTTGGCCGCGAGGCCATCGATATCGCCGATAAAACGCAGGGTGACGTGATAGTTTTCCGGGTCGATCCAGCGCGCCCCCGGCAACCCGCCTCGCAACTGGGACAATGTCTGTCCGACCTCGGCGGGAATTTCCAGTCCAGTAAACAAACGCGGCATCGCGAACCCCCGATGCTGAACCCGATGACGAATCACCGATAGTCATTTCTACCGCAGATACATGACAGAGCGAAGCGATCGCCCCGCAAGGCGTGGACAACTGCGATGCCACACGCGCGACTGCCCTATTTTTCAGCAGTCCTGATGCTTCCGAGAAAGCTTTCCACCGTCGGCAGAATCCGCGCGACGATGCGATCGACGCCGGCGGCGGTCGGATGCATCCCGTCGGCCTGATTGAGCGCGGCGTCCGCCGCCACGCCGTCGAGGAAGAACGGATAAAGCGGCACACCGTACTGCTTCGCCAGTTCGGGATAGATCGCGTTGAACCGCGCGGCATAGTCCGCGCCGTAATTCGGCGGCGCCAGCATTCCACATAACAATACCGCGATCCGGCGCGCTTGCAGCCGCTGGACGATCTCGCCGAGTGCCTTGCGGGTCACCTCCGGGTCGGTGCCGCGCAGCGCGTCGTTGGCGCCGAGTTCGACGATCACCGCGTTGGTACCGTCCGGCACCGACCAGTCGAGCCGCCCGAGCCCACCCGAACTGGTGTCGCCGGACACCCCGGCATTGTCGATATCGACGACTATCCCCTTGGCACGCAAGGCGATTTGCAATTTCGCCGGGAATGCGGAAGCGGCCGGCAGGCCGTAACCGGCGCTCAGCGAATCCCCCAGCACCACGACCTTGAGCGGCTTCGCCCCGGCGGCGGGCGCCTGCGCCCGCGCGGTCCCGGCCGCCAGCAGCGGAGCGAGCATGAGGACCGCCATCGCGACAAACATCCGCGCCGCCCCCTCGACCGCCGCGCGCCAATCGCCATATGACCGAAGCATGGACAGTCTCACCGCATCCCCCACTTCATCGGTCCCGTCACCCGCGCGCGACGCGACGCCTTCGATTGCAATCACCAACCTCGACCTTTCGCTGGGGACGGGGGCCGCCCGCGTTCACATTCTGAAAAACATCTCGCTGCGGATCGCCGCCGGCGAAGCCGTCGGCCTCGTCGGTGCATCCGGCTCCGGCAAGTCCACGCTGCTGATGGTGATGGCGGGACTGGAGCGTCCGGACAACGGAGAGGTGGTGGTGAACGGCACGTCGTTCAATGCCCTCGACGAAGACGCGCTGGCGCGGTTTCGCGGCCGGCACGTCGGCATCGTGTTTCAATCGTTCCATCTGATCCCGACCATGACGGCGCTGGAGAACGTCTCGGTGCCGCTGGAACTCGCCGGCCATCCCGATGCCGCAGCGCGCGCCGCGCGCGAACTCGACCTGGTGGGCCTGAGCGAACGGCTGCATCACTATCCGCGCCAACTGTCCGGCGGCGAACAGCAGCGCGTCGCCATCGCGCGCGCGCTTGCGCCCGATCCCGCAATTCTGGTGGCCGACGAGCCGACCGGCAATCTCGATGAAACCACCGGCCGGCAGATCGTCGATCTGCTGTTCGCCCAGCACGCCGCGCGCGGCATGACCATGGTGCTGGTGACGCATGACGCGGCACTCGCGCACAAATGCGACCGCGTCATCCGTCTGCGCTCCGGCCAGATCGAGACGCCGGAGCCCGAGCGGCGCTGGACCGAGACGGCATAACTTCATGAGCCTCGCTGCCGATTCCCCGTCGCGTTCCGCCATGTCGCTGCTGCCGCTGCGCTACGCGATCCGTGAGCTGCGCAGCGGGCTGCGCGGCTTCTACGTCTTTATCGCCTGCATCGCGTTGGGCGTGATGGCGATTGCCGGCGTCGGCTCGGTCGCCGGAAGCCTCGCGGCAGGCCTGAGCGAACAGGGCCGCACCTTGCTCGGCGGCGATGTTTCACTGTCGCTGATCCAGCGCGAGGCCAGGCCCGACGAACTGGCGTTCCTGCGCGCGCACGGCACAGTGTCGGTGGCCGCGACCATGCGCGCCATGGTGCGCGCGCCGGACGGGCAACTGGCGCTCACCGAAATGAAAGCGGTCGATGCCGCCTATCCGATGCTGGGCGAACTGGTGCTGGCGCCGCCGATGCCGACCGGCGATCTTTTTGCCGAACGTGACGGCGTGTTCGGCGCGGCCGTCGATCCAGTGCTGCTGGCGCGGCTCGGCCTGAAGATTGGCGACCGTGTCAGCATCGGCGAAGCGACGTTCGAGCTTCGCAGCGCCGTCACCTCGGAGCCCGACAAACTCGCCGGCGGTATCGGCTTCGCGCCGCGCGTGCTGGTCAGCGAGAGAGCGTTGCGCGCGACGCATCTGTTGCAGCCCGGCAGCCTGGTGCGCTGGATCTATCGCGTGCGCCTGCCCGACGCCGCCACCACCGACGCCGGCGCCAAAGCTTTCATCGACACGACGCGCGCCGCCTTGCCCAATGCCGGCTGGGACATCCGGTCGCAAAGCAACGCCTCGCCGCAACTTGAGCGGACCATCAAACGGTTCACGCAATTTCTCACGCTGGTCGGCCTCGCCGCGCTCCTGGTCGGTGGCGTCGGCGTCGCCAACGCGGTGAAGAGCCACATCGACCGCCGCCGCGATGTCATCGCCGCATTCAAGTCGCTCGGCGCGCCGGCGAGCCGCATCTTCGCGATCTACCTGACGCAGGTGATGATGCTGGCGGCGATCGGTTCGCTGATCGGGCTCGCGGTCGGCGCCGCGCTGCCGTTCGTCATCGTCGGCCTGTTCGGCAAGCTGCTGCCGCTGCCGGTGGAGCCGGCGCTCCACGGCGGTCAGTTGGCGATGGCCTTCGTTTACGGTCTGTTAACCGCGCTGGCTTTCGGGCTGTGGCCGCTGGCGCGCATCCACGACGTTCCGGTCGCCGCGCTGTTTCGCGACACCGTCAGCGAGGAGCGCCGTCGCCCGCGCCTGCCCTATCTGCTGGGTATGGCGGCGGTGATCGTGCTGCTGATCGCCGTCGTCATCGCACTCGCTTACGACAAGCGCATCGCCGCGATCTTCGTCGCCGCGTCGATCGTGGTGTTCGCGCTTCTGCGGGCGCTTGCCGCCGGGCTGATGGCCGTCGCACGCCGGCTGCCGCGCCCGCGCGGCACCATGCTGCGGCTCGCGCTTGGCAATATCCATCGGCCCGGTGCGCTGACGCCGTCGGTGGTGCTGTCGCTCGGTCTTGGACTGGCGGTGCTGGTAACCATCACCCAGATCGACGGCAACCTGCGACGGCAGTTCATGGCGGCGCTGCCGGACCATGCGCCGTCGTTCTACTTCATCGATATTCCTTCCACCGACGCCGAACGCTTCGACGCCTTCCTCAGGCAGCAGGCGCCCGGGGCCCGCGTCGAGGATGTGCCGATGCTGCGCGGGCGCATCGTCGCGGCGCGCGGCGTCAAGGCCGAAGACCTCAAGCCGACCCACGACGCAGAGTGGGTGCTGCAAAGCGATCGCGGCCTGACCTACACCGGCGAGGTGCCCCGCGGCTCCAAGGTGGTCGAAGGACAGTGGTGGGGACCCGACTACAGCGGTCCGCCGCTGGTGTCGTTCGAGAAAAAGCTCGCCGACGGCTTGGGCCTCAAGATCGGCGACGAGGTGGTGGTGAACGTGCTCGGCCGCAACATCTCCGCCACCATCAGCAATCTGCGCAGCGTCGACTGGCAAAGCCTCGGCATCAATTTCGTGCTGGTGTTTTCCCCGAACGCGTTTCGCGGCGCGCCGCACACCCATATCGCCACGCTGACGCCGCAGCACCCCAATGCCGAGGACGATGCCCGCATCATCAAGGCCGTGGCGAAGGCGTTCCCGATGGTCACCAGCGTGCGGGTGCGCGAGGCACTGCAAACCATCGGAACGGTCGTGACCAATCTGGTGCTGGCGATCCGCGGCGCCAGCGCCGTGACGCTTCTGGCGGCGATCCTCGTGCTCGGCGGCGCGCTGGCGGCGGGACACCGGCATCGCGTTTACGACGCCGTCATCCTCAAGACGCTGGGCGCGACCCGCGCCCGCCTGCTCGGCGCCTACGCGCTGGAATACCTAATGATCGGCAGCGCCACGGCGGTGTTCGGCGTCCTCGCCGGTTCGGTCGCCGCCTGGTTGATCGTGACACGGCTGATGACGCTCAGCTTCGTCTGGCAGGCCGGCAACGCCGCCGCAGTGGTGGCCGCCGCGCTGGCGGTGACGGTCGGCCTCGGCCTCGCCGGCACTCTGAGCGCGCTCAGCCGCAAGCCGGCCTCGGTGCTGCGCAGCTTATGACAATATGAAGCAGGTGACAGGGGGGGCGGCCGACCGGGTTCCCGCATTAACGAATTACGCATTAACGCCCGTCTACTGTGGCTTTTCGATGCTGGATGACACCGCGATTCCGTTGTACGGCATCGCCCGGAGCGACATTCAGCCGCGCGTGGAAGCTTGCATCGAATGTGTTAGTTTCCCACATACAAACTGGGTCGGATGCCGGCTCGACGACACCGGATTCATGTCCTCGAATTCATGTCGCGAAGGGCGGTGTCTGGGATAGAATTTCGCGCTGGCGGCGCGAGCCCTTCGCACTTAGCCAGACAACCTAGAGGGTTTCGACCATGTCGGACTTGGACCGTAACTACACTTCACCTTTCGGCCGGGCCGCCGGGCGGGTAGATTCCGCCGCCGTCGATGCCGGTCTGCGCGCCTACATGCTGCGCATCTACAACTACATGACGATCGGCCTCGCCATCACCGGCCTCGCCGCGCTCGGCGTCTACATGGCCGCCGTCACCGGCGACGCCTCTGGCGCCGCCGCACGGGTCGGCAACACCTACCTGACGTCGTTCGGCGTCGCGATGTTCGTCAGCCCGCTGAAGTGGGTGTTCATGCTGGCGCCGCTGGCGATGGTGTTCGTCATCTCCTTCGGCATTAACCGGCTGAAGCCCGCGACCGCACAAATGCTGTTCTGGGCGTTCTCGGCGCTGATGGGCGTCTCGCTGTCGTCGATCTTCCTGGTGTACACCCACACCTCGATCGTGCGCGTGTTCTTCATCACCGCCGCGTCGTTCGGTGCGCTGAGCCTCTACGGCTACACCACCAAGCGCGACATGACCGGTATGGGCTCGTTCCTGATGATGGGCCTGTTCGGCATCATCATTGCCAGCCTGGTCAACATCTTCGTCGCCTCGTCGATGCTGCAGTTCGTGGTGTCGGTGGTCGGTGTGCTGGTGTTCGCGGGCCTCACCGCTTGGGATACCCAGCGGCTGAAGAACGACTACATCTACGGCTACGCCAGCCAGGGCGGCGACGTCGCCGAACGCGCGGCCATCACCGGGGCGCTGTCGCTCTACCTGAACTTCATCAACCTGTTCACGCTGCTGCTGCAGCTTCTCGGACAGCGCGATTAGGACGCCGGCTCAACCGAGCCCTGAACACGAAGCCCCGGCCTTGCGCCGGGGCTTTTCGTTTGCGGCTTTTCTTTTGCCGCCCGCGAAAATACTCTGCGGGCATGTCCTGCGTTGAAATCCGGCCGGCGTCCGACGCCGACCTGCCCGCCATCACCGCCATCTACGACCGCGAGGTGCGCGAGAACACCGCGACGTTCGAACTGACGCCGCCGGATCTCGCCGAGATGACGCGGCGCTTCCGCGCCTTGCAGGCTGGCGGCTTTCCCTATCTCACGGCAACGCTGGACGGCGACGTGCTCGGCTACGCCTATGCCGGCTCGTACCGGCCACGTCCGGCCTATCGCTTCACGGTCGAGAACTCGGTCTATCTCGCGCCAGCCGCGCAGCGGCGCGGCATCGGCACGCAGTTACTGCAACGCCTGATTGCCGAATGTGAGGCCTGCGGCCATCGCCAGATGATCGCCGTGATCGGCGATTCCGCCAATGCCGGATCGATAGGCCTGCATCGCCGCTGCGGCTTTGCGATGATCGGCACGCATCCGCATGTCGGCTTCAAGTTCGGCCGCTGGCTCGACACCGTGATGATGCAGCGCGCACTCGGCGAGGGCGCTGAGACGGTGCCGGCGGAGAGTTGATTTCCTCTACCGTCATGGGCGGGCTTGTGCCCGGGCCAGGACGATAAAGAGTCTTTGCCGGAAGGCGAGGGTCGCTACACCAGTGCCAGCTTGCGATCGATCGCCAACAGCACCCGGTCGAGATCGTGACCGCGCCGAAGGATCAGGCCCCCCGCCGAGATCACGCTGTAGGCGCCCTGCTTGCGCGCGAGCCGGGGGTCCTTCTCGATGCGATAGAGCGGCACCTCGGAGGCGCGGCGGAAAATCGAGAACACGGCCTTGTCTTTCAGGAAGTCGATCGCGTAGTCGCGCCACTCGCCGTCGGCGACCATGCGCCCGTAGAGATTCAGGATTCGATTCAGTTCAAGGCGATTGAACGTGACGTTGCTCGGCGGCGTCCCCGCCATGCGCTCCGATCCGCGGCTGTCCTCCGGGCCGGCCTCCCCCGACGTCAAACTCATCGGCGCCTCCTGTCTCATATCACTTACATGATCGCCCCGACCGGGCTGCGCCGCAAGGGTTGAGTATCTCCGAAGGACCCGACGAGCGACTCACAGGAACGTTAGGCAAATCATAATACGGCCCAAATTCCGCCCATCGGACGCCGTGCTGGGTTGCGATAACGCCACCACTGCGTCGGCCCGGTTCTTTCGGTCCCGGTTTCCTCAGCCCCCAGCCCCCCGGGGTCGTCAGGATCGGGCCTGTACGCAGGGAGGTTAATCCCCCCACTCCGGGCCAGCGCAAGTTGGCCTTTTTCTTTTTGGGGCCTGCGTTCGCAAATCGGCGACCCGCGAACGAACCGCGCCCGCGCACAATCTTCATTTCAAGGGAATGAGACTCTAGCGCAGCGGCGCGAAAGCCGCGCCCAGCATTGCGCCGGGCCGTTCCTGCGTGCCGCCCTGCACGTAGACCACGGCGGCATCGACGCCATCGCGCGCGATGTTTTCGATCGGCACACTCCAGCTTGCTGTCTTGCCGGCCCAGTCGCCGACCTTCAGCCAGTTGCGCACGACGTTGTGATAGACGATTTCGCGGCCGCGATTCTCGCCGCGTGCAATCGCGATCGGTATCGCGCGCGACACCGCGCAAATCCAGATCTCGCCATGGCGGGCCATGTGCCCGGGCGAAGCCGCGCTGACGGTGACATTGAGCTGCTTGCCCGAGACTGCCATCGACACCGGCACCGACATGACGTCGTTGACCTGAGTCTCGCGCATCGCGGCATCGATAGCGGCACGATCGCTGCCGATCAGATGCCGCTCGCCGTTGACGATCACTTGCGGCGTATAGACGTCGCGGTCGCCACGCATCCGCGAATAGGCTTTCTGCCGCGTGCTGAAACGCGAATCCGCCAGCGTGTCCTTCCAGCCGAGATAATCCCAGTAGTCGATCGGCATCGTCAATGCGACGACGGACGGGTCCTGCGCGAGTTCGCCGAGAATCTTGTCGGCGGGCGGACACGACGAACAGCCTTGTGACGTGAACAGTTCGACCACCGCGCGAGGCGACTGGGCGGTGGCCGGCTGAACCGTCGCCGCCACAGCGATAACGCCCACCAATCCCGACCATCGCAGCAAACCAGTGATCGTCATCATGCTTCCATCAGAGCGTCTTCGAGCGAAGTGGATACCAGTTCGCGCAAGAAAAACGCGTCATAACCAGAATCTGGAGCCCGCTCCGGTTCGACCTGAACGACGATGGCTCCAAGAGTCGCCCAAGAGCCGCCACCCTCGCGGCATCCGGACCAATGATACCAGCCGACAATATCAGCCCGTCAAATGCGAAAAGGCGACCTTTCATAGGCCGCCTTTTCGTCACGCTCCACTCACTTCACGGTGAGGCAAACAGCCGCAACGCGCTCACGCCGCGAGGCGGCGCAACACGTACTGCAGAATGCCGCCGTTGCGGTAGTACTCCAGTTCGTCCAGCGTATCGATGCGGCAGAGCAGCGGGACCTGCTTCAGCGAGCCGTCGCTGGAGACGATATCCGCGACCAGCTTCTGACGCGGCTTGAGTTCGCCTTGCAGACCGCGAATCGTCACTTGCTCGTCGCCCTTCAGGCCGAGCGAGGCCCACGACGTGCCTTCCTCGAAGGTCAGCGGCAGCACGCCCATGCCGACGAGATTCGAACGATGGATGCGCTCGAAGCTCTGGGTGATGACCGCGCGTACGCCGAGCAGCGTGGTGCCCTTCGCCGCCCAGTCGCGCGACGAACCGTTGCCGTATTCGGCGCCTGCGAACACGACGAGCGGCACCTGCTCTTCCTTGTACTTCATCGCGGCGTCGTAGATCGTCATCTGCTCGCCGTCGGGCCAGTGCCTGGTGAGACCGCCTTCCGGAATGTTGCCGTCGGCGCCCTTGAGCATGAAGTTCTTGATGCGGATATTGGCGAAGGTGCCGCGCATCATCACTTCATGATTGCCGCGCCGCGTGCCGTACTGGTTGAAGTCCGCCGGACGCACCTGATGGTCGGTGAGATACTTGCCGGCCGGCGAGGTCAGCTTGATCGAACCGGCGGGCGAGATGTGGTCGGTGGTGATCTTGTCGCCGAACAGCGCGAGGATGCGCGCATCGACGATGTCGCTCACCGGCTCCGGCGTCTTGGTCATGCCCTCGAAGTAAGGCGGGTTCTGCACATAGGTCGAAGACATGTTCCAGCGATAGGTCTCGCCGGCCGTGGTCTTGATCTTGCGCCAGTTGGTGTCGCCCTTAAACACGTCGGCATACTTCTTCTTGAAGATCTGCGAGGTGACGTACTTCTTGATGAAGGCGTTAATCTCCTGCGCGGTCGGCCAGATGTCGCACAGATAGACCGGCTTGCCGTCCTTGCCGGTGCCGATCGGCTCCTTGGTGAGGTCCTTGGTCACGGTGCCGGCCAGCGCGTGCGCGACGACCAGCGGCGGCGACGCGAGGTAGTTCGCCTGCACGTCCGGCGAGACGCGGCCTTCGAAATTGCGGTTGCCTGACAGCACCGCGGCGGCGACGATGCCGTTGTCGTTGATGGTCTTGGAAATCTCCGGCGCCAGCGGACCCGAGTTGCCGATGCAGGTGGTGCAGCCGAAGCCGACCAGATTGAAGCCGACCTTGTCGAGGTCCTGCTGCAAACCGGAATTGGCGAGATACTCGGCGACCACCTGGCTGCCCGGCGCCAGCGAGGTCTTCACCCACGGCTTGGACGTGAGGCCCTTGGCGACCGCCTTGCGCGCCAGCAGGCCGGCGGCGATCAGCACGCTCGGATTCGAGGTGTTGGTGCAGGAAGTGATGGCGGCGATCACCACGTCGCCATGGCCGACATCGAAGCTGCGGCCCTCGACGGGGTAGCGGCTGGCGATATCGTCGGCCTTCTTGTACTCGGTCTCCATCGCGGCGGTGAAGCCGCCCGGAATGGTCTCCAGCGCCGCGCGGCCTTCCGGCCGCTTCGGACCGGCCATCGACGGCACCACGTCGCCGAGATCGAGCACCAGCTTGTGGGTGAACACCGGGTCCGGCGAGTTGGCGGTGCGGAACAGGCCCTGCGCCTTTGCGTACTTGGCGACCAGTTCGACGCGCGCCGGCTTGCGGCCCGAGGTCTTGAGATAATCGATGGTCGCGGCATCGACCGGAAAGAAGCCGCAGGTCGCGCCGTATTCCGGAGCCATGTTGCCGATGGTCGCCTTGTCGGCCACCGACATCGAATCGAGACCCGAGCCGTAGAACTCGACGAACTTGCCGACCACGCCAAGCTTGCGCAGCATCTGCGTCACGGTGAGCACCAGGTCGGTGGCGGTGACGCCCTCGCGCAGCTTGCCCTTGAGCTTGAAGCCGACGACTTCCGGCAGCAGCATCGACAGCGGCTGGCCGAGCATACAGGCTTCCGCCTCGATGCCGCCGACGCCCCAGCCGAGCACGGCGAGGCCGTTGACCATGGTGGTGTGCGAATCGGTACCCACAAGCGTGTCCGGGTAGGCGACCTCGAAGGTGCCGGTCTTGCGGCCGACGGTCATCTTCTCCTTGCGGGTCCAGACCGTCTGCGCGAGATATTCGAGATTGACCTGATGGCAGATGCCGGTGCCCGGCGGCACCACGGAGAAGTTCGAGAACGCGCCCTGACCCCACTTCAGGAATTCGTAGCGCTCCTTGTTCTGCTTGTATTCCTCGGCGACGTTCTTGCCGAACGCCTTGTTGTCACCGAAGAAGTTGACGATCACCGAGTGGTCGATGACGAGGTCGACCGGCACCAGCGGGTTGATCTTCTCGGCATCGCCGCCGAGCGCCTGCATCGCGTTACGCATCGCCGCGAGATCGACCACCGCCGGCACGCCGGTGAAGTCCTGCATCAGCACCCGCGCCGGACGGAACGCGATTTCGTGCTCCAGCGCGCGCTTCTTCATCCACTTCACGACGGCGAGGATGTCTTCCTTCTTGACCGTGCGGTCGTCCTCGTTCCGCAGCAGGTTCTCGAGCAGCACCTTCATCGAATAGGGCAGCCGCGAAATTCCCTTGAGGCCGTTCTTCTCGGCCGTCGGCAGGCTGTAATAGATGTAGGTCTTGCTGCCGACCTTGAGGGTTTTCCGGCATTTGAAGCTGTCGAGCGAGGTCATGTGGAGCGATCCCAATTTTTCGTGACGGCGGCCCGGCGAATGGTATTAAAGCACCGTCCAGGCTGGGCCGACTGACTTGCAGGTGCGCATTGTGTGCTGCATCAAGACCGGGCTTATAGAATGTTTCTAGCAGCGCCGCCACATCGACCGACACGTTTGCGCGATGTGAAATAGATGAGCCGCGAAATCATGGGACGTGCAGCGATGCGGCTCACCGGAAGCCAGCTCAGATGCGTGCGAGGCGGGCGCGAGATCTTCGCCGGACTCGATTTCACCGCCGACGCTGGCGAGGCGCTGGCGGTGGTCGGGGCCAACGGCGCGGGCAAGACCTCGCTGCTGCGGCTGATCGCCGGTCTGATCGCACCCGCGGGTGGCAGCGTGGCCCTCGCGGGCGGCGGCGACGATCTCTCTCCTGCCGAACAGGCGCACTATCTCGGCCATCGCGACGCGCTGAAGTCGGCCCTGAGCGTGCTGGAAAACCTCGCCTTCTGGCGCGATGCGCTGGGCGGCGAGAACGCTGACATCGGCGCGGCGCTCGCGGCTGTCGGGCTCGACCATATCGCACAGCTTCCGGCGGCTTATCTGTCGGCCGGTCAGCGGCGCCGGCTGTCGATCGCCCGCCTGCTGGCGGTGAAGCGACCGATCTGGCTCCTCGACGAGCCGACCGCCTCGCTCGACGCCCACGGACAGGCCATGCTGGCGGATCTGATGCGCGCCCATCTCGGCGGCGGCGGTGTCATCGTGGCCGCAACGCACCTGCCGCTCGGCATTCCCGCACGCGAATTGCGAATCGGGGAGCGGGCATGACCGCGCTATTCGCCCTGCTCCGCCGCGATATCCAGGTGGCGTTGCGTATCGGCGGCGGCGCGCTGATCGGCGTGCTGTTCTTCCTGATCGTGGTGGTGCTGATGCCGTTCGCGGTCGGCCCCGATCTCGCGCTGCTGAAGAAGCTCGGTCCCGCCATCCTGTGGCTCGGCGCGCTGCTGGCAAGCCTGCTGACACTGGACCGGTTGTTCGCCGCCGACCACGACGACGGCTCGCTCGATCTCCTGACCATGAGCCGCACCCCGCTCGAATTGGTCTGCCTCACCAAGGCGATCGCGCACTGGCTGGTGGCCGGGCTGCCGCTGATCGTCGCGACCCCGATCCTCGGGCTGCTGCTCAACCTTGACGGCGACGCCACCCTCGCCGTGGCGCTGACGCTGCTGGCCGGCACGCCGGCGCTCACCTTCACCGGCATGATCGGCGCCGCGCTGGCGGTGGCGCTGCGGCGCGGCGGCCTGCTGCTGGCGGTGCTGGTGCTGCCACTGTCTATTCCGGTGCTGATCTTCGGCGTCGCGGCCTCCAACGCCGCCGTGCTGGAGCCGGCCGGCTTCGGCGCGCCGCTCTCGATCCTGTGCGCGCTGTCGCTCGCCGGACTGGTCATCGGCCCGCTGGCGGCGGCCGCCAGCCTGCGGCATGGACTCGACTGACAATGCCGAGGATCTCGCTATCAACTCTCGCGGAACGACACCGGAACGCACCTCTGCTCCGTTGCGCGAGCGGCGCGCGGCGACTATCAGGACTGCCATGACGCTGATCGACCTCGCCAACCCGACCCGGTTCCTGTCGCTGACGGCCAAGATCCTGCCGTGGCTCGCGGCGGCGACCGCGATCCTGCTCGCCGTCGGCCTCTATCAATCGGCGATGGCGCCGGACGACTACCAGCAGGGCGCAACCGTCAAGATCATGTTCATTCACGTGCCCAACGCATGGCTGTCGATGTTCGTGTGGGGCGTCATGAGCCTCTCCGCGCTCGGCACGCTGGTGTGGCGGCATCCGCTGGCCGACGTCTCGGCCAAGGCGGCAGCGCCGATCGGCGCGGCCTTCACCTTCCTGGCGCTGGTTACCGGCTCGCTGTGGGGCCGCCCGATGTGGGGCACCTATTGGGAATGGGACGCGCGGCTGACCTCGGTGCTGATCCTGTTCCTGATGTATCTCGGCCTGATCGCGCTGTGGCGCGCGGTGGAAGACCCTTCGCGTGCGGCGCGCGCCGCAGCCGTCCTCACACTTGTCGGCGCGATCAACATTCCGATCATCAAGTTTTCCGTCGACTGGTGGAATACGCTGCACCAGCCGGCGTCGGTGCTGCGCATGGGTGGCTCGACGCTCGACAAGGCGTTCCTGATTCCCTTGCTGGTGATGGCGGTGGCATTCTCGCTCCTGTTCGTCACGCTGCATCTCGCGGCCATGCGTAACGAGATCCTGCGCCGTCGCGTCCGTGCGCTGCAAATGCAGCAAGCCAGTCAGCCGCGAGCCTGATCCGATGTCGCTCGGCCCTTACGCTTCCTTCATCGTCTGGTCCTACCTGCTGGTGGCGCTGGTGGTGGTGCTGCTGATCGGCTGGATCGCGCTCGACTATCGCCAGCAGAAGGCGCGGCTGCGCGATCTCGAGGCGCGCGGCGTGACGCGCCGCTCCGGCCGCGGCGCGGCAGATCTGTCATGAGTCAGGCGACATGAGCGAAACATCCCGCGACACCGCGCCGCCCAAGCGGCGCTGGCTGGTGGCGCTGCCGCTCGTGATCTTCGCGGCGCTGGCGGCGCTGTTCTGGGTGCGGCTCGGCGACCGCGACGTCTCGCGCATTCCCTCGGCGCTGATCGGACGGCCCGCGCCGCAAACAATCCTGCCCGCGCTCGAGGAACTGACGCGCAACGGCGCGGCGGTGCCGGGTATCGACGCGGAGACGTTCAAAGGCAAGGTCAGCCTCGTCAACGTCTGGGCCTCGTGGTGCGTGCCGTGCCACGAGGAAGCGCCCTTGCTGACCGCGCTCGCCAGTGACACGCGCATCCAGATCGTCGGCATCAACTACAAGGACAAGGCCGACAACGCCCGCCGTTTCCTCGGGCGCTACGGCAATCCGTTCAGCCACGTGGGGGTGGATACCAACGGCCGCGCCGCCATCGAATGGGGCGTCTATGGCGTGCCGGAAACCTTCATCGTCGGCCGCGATGGCAAGATCGCCTACAAGCTGATCGGAGCCATCACACCTGAAAACATCGACAAGGTGCTGAAGGTCGAAATCGATAAGGCGTTGAAGGCAGGGACGTAAGCGACGGGATCGTCATCCTTAGCGTCTGTCCGGACAGACGCTTTATGGGCGAATCTGCAACACGAAAATGGTCGTCCCCGCGCAGGCGGGGACCCAGACTCCGCAGCAGCGGTGATGTAAGAAAAGTGCCAGTTGCAAGCCCCTGGATAACAATCAAAGCTAGGGGTAATGGGTCCCCGCCTTCGCGGGGACGACGCTGAGGCTGTTTGATCCGACGAAGCGCACTTCGAGGTGCCTCACCCCTTCCCGATATCGCCCTCGCGCGCGTCGCTGGCTTCCAGCGTTTCCGGATCGCGGCTGTAGCGCTTCACCAGCGGCATTTGCAGCATCGCGAACACCATGGTGATCGGGATCACGCCGAAGGCCTTGAAGGCGACCCAGAAGTCCGTCGTCTGGGTGCGCCAGATGACTTCATTTAGCAGCGCCATGGCAGCGAAAAACAGCGTCCAGCGCAACGTCAGCTTGCGCCAGCCTTCCGCCGTGAGATTGAACATCTGATCGAACATGATCGCGATGAAGGAACGGCCGAACAGCAAGCCGCCGCCGAGCACCGCCGCGAACAGGCCGTAGATGATGGTTGGCTTGACCTTGATGAAGGTCTCGTCGTGCAGCACCAGGGTCAGCGTGCCGAACACCAGCACGATGACGCCGGTGACCAGCGCCATCACCGGAATGTGCCGCGTCACCATCCATGACGCCACCAGCGCGACGACGATCGCCACCATGAAGGCGCCGGTGGCAACGAACAGGTTGAATTTGGAATTCGCGAAGAAAAAGATCAGCAGCGGCCCGAGTTCGGTCGCCAGCTTGAACATCGGATGCGGCTGCTTCTTGTCCATGCTCAGCTCTCAATCCCCGCAATCGCCTTGGCAAAATCGCCTGCGGTGAAAGGCGACAGGTCGTCAACGCCTTCGCCGACGCCGATGAAATGCACCGGTAGCTTGTACTTCTCCGCCAGCGCCACCAGAATGCCGCCGCGCGCGGTACCGTCGAGTTTGGTCATCACCAGACCGGTGACGCCGGCGGTGCGGTGGAACGCCTCGACCTGCGACAGCGCATTCTGTCCCACCGTGGCGTCGAGCACCAGCAACACCGCGTGCGGCGCCGTGGCATCGACCTTGCGCATCACGCGAATGACTTTCTCGAGCTCGCTCATCAGCTCGGATTTGTTCTGCAAGCGGCCCGCGGTATCGATCAGCAGCACGTCGCTGCCCTGGGTCTTCGCCGCCGTCAGCGCATCAAACGCAAGGCCCGCCGCGTCGGAGCCCTGCGGCCGCGCGATCACCGGCGCGCCGGTGCGCTCGCCCCATACCTTCAACTGCTCGATGGCGGCGGCGCGAAACGTATCACCCGCCGCCAGCATCACCTTGCGGCCCTCCGCCGCGAAACGCGAGGCGAGCTTGCCGGTGGTGGTGGTCTTGCCGGAACCGTTGACGCCGATCATCAGGATCACGAACGGCTTTTGCGCGGAATCGACGACGAGGGGCTTCGCCACGGGCGTCAGCACCTTCTCGACTTCGGTGGCGACCACGCCCTTGACCTCGTCGGCCGAGATCGCCTTGTCGTAGCGGCCGTGGCCGACGGCGGCGGAAATCCGCGCTGCAACATCGGAACCGAGATCGGCGCGCAGCAGCACGTCCTCGATGTCGTCCAGCATGGCGCGGTCGAGCTTGCGACGGATCACCAGATCCGCGACCGCGGTTCCCAATGAGGCCGAGGTGCGCTTCAGGCCGCTGGAGAGCCGGCGCCACCAGCTCTGTTTCGGTTGGTCAGGATTGTTGTCGCTCATAGCGGCAATGCTCTAAACACTTTGCGCCGCAAACGAAAGGCATCTTCCCCCGATGGATACCCTGCAACTCAGCGCCGAGGATATTCAAGCCCGCGTCCTGCATCGCGACGGCCTGATGCTGGTGATCGACAAACCCGCCGGGTTGCCGGTGCATCGCGGCCCCAAGGGCGGCGCCAATCTGGAAGATTCGTTCGATGCGCTGCGCTTCGGCCTGCCGCGCCCGCCGGTGCTGGCGCATCGGCTCGATCGCGACACCTCCGGCTGCCTGGTGCTGGGACGACATCGCAAGGCCACCGCCTCGCTGGGACTGCTGTTCAAGCACGGCAAGATAGACAAGACCTATTGGGCGGTGGTCGAAGGCGGTCCTTCCGAGAACGAAGGCATCATCGACATCCCGCTCGGCCGGTTGAATGCCGAACGCGGCTGGTGGCAGAAGCCCGATCCCGAGGGGCAACCGGCGCTCACCAACTGGAAAGTGCTGGGACGCGGCGAGGGCCTGACGTGGCTGGCGCTGGAGCCGGTCACCGGCCGCACCCATCAGTTGCGCGTGCATTGCGCGGCGCGCGGCTGGCCCATCGTCGGCGACAACATCTACGGCAACGGCCCGCGCTTCGGCGAACCGTCGCTGCACCTGCACGCGCGCGAGATCGTCATTCCGCTGTCGAGGAACAAGCCGCCGGTGCGCGTTGTCGCGCCTGCGCCGGTGCATTTGCATGAGCGATTGAAGGCGTGCGGGTGGAACGGGGAGTAAGGTACGCCAACCATCGGTTCGTCATGGCCGGGCTTGTCCCGGCCATCCACGTCTTAAACCGTAAAGTAGCAAGAAAGACGTGGATGCCCGGCACAAGGCCGGGCATGACGATGGAGAGTCTATGCCAATAGGCCGCCGGTTGTTACGCCAACAACCGCGCGCCGTCGTGGCCTGTCATCATCATGGCGCGCACTTCACCCGCAACACCATCTGAAATGGCGACCGGGACGAAATGCTCGGTGCGGCCTTGGGTCGCGCTTTCGATCAGCACGGCGCGCGTCGCACCGATCTCCGCGTCGAGCCGTCGTCGCAACGCCGTCTCGCCGGTGGCGCGCAGACGCCTCGCGCGTTCCTTGACGACGCGGCCATCGACCTGCGGCATTCGCGCCGCCGGCGTGCCGGGGCGCGGCGAATAGGGAAAGACGTGCAGGAAGGTCAGGCCGCAGTCCTCGACCAATGACTGCGAGCGCGCAAACATCTCCTCGGTTTCGGTCGGGAAACCGGCGATGATATCCGCGCCAAACACGATATCCGGCCGCAGCCGCCGCACCTCGTCGCAGAACGCCACCGCGTCGGCGCGCGAATGCCGCCGCTTCATGCGCTTGAGGATCATGTCGTCGCCGGCCTGCAACGACAGATGCAGATGCGGCATCAGGCGTTCGTCGCTGGCGATGGCCTCGAGCAGGTCGCGATCCGCCTCGATGGAATCGATCGACGAAATGCGCAGCCGCCGCAACTCCGGCACATGCTTGAGAATGCGCTTCACCAACGTGCCGAGCCTCGCTTCCCCCGGCAAGTCCGCGCCGTAGCTGGTAAGATCGACGCCGGTGAGCACGATTTCGGCGTGGCCGCGCTCGACCAGCGCGCGCACCTGATCGATCACGCCGCCCATCGGCACCGAGCGCGAATTGCCGCGCCCGTAGGGGATGATGCAGAAGGTGCAGCGATGGTCGCAGCCGTTCTGCACCTGCACGAACACGCGCGGCAAACCTGTTTGAAAGCCGTCGACCAGATGCGGCGCCATTTCGCGCACCGCCATGATGTCGGCGACGGCGATCTTTTCCTCGCTCGAAACGCCGAAATCGGCCGCGCGATCCAGCGCCGCGCGGGTGTCGCGCCATGCCGCGCCGTGCAGCTTGTCGTCGTTGCCGACGACGCGCGCCACTTCCGGCATCGCCGCGAACATCGCTGCCTGGGTCTGCGCGGCGCAGCCGGTGACGACGATGCGCGCGCCGGGCCGCTCGCGCTTCAATTTGCGGATCGATTGCCGCGCCTGCGCCACCGCCTCGTTGGTGACCGCGCAACTGTTGATGACCACGACATCGTCAAGGCCCGCGTCTTCCATCTCGCGGCGGATCACCTCGGACTCGAACGCATTGAGCCGGCAACCGAAGGTGACGACGTCGACACCCATATCAGGCGGCAGGCGCGAACAGCGCCGGGTCGAAGCGGCCTTCGTATTCGAAAGCGGCCGGCCCCGTCATCAGCACATGATCGTCGCGCTCTCGCCATTCGATGGTGAGTTCGCCACCGGGCAAAGCCATGTGCACGATGCGCCCGGTGCGCTTCAGCCGCGCCGCCGCCACCGCCGTGGCGCAGGCGGCCGAGCCGCACGCCTTGGTCAGGCCCGCGCCGCGCTCCCACGTCCGCATCACGATGTGATCGCGGTCGACGATGTGCGCCAGCGTGATGTTGGCGCGCTCCGGAAAGATCGGATGGTTTTCCAGCAGCGGCCCGAGCCGTTCGAGATCGTAGGCATGGATGTCGTCCACCCAGAAGATCGCATGGGGATTGCCCATGCTCACCACCGACGGCGAATGCAGGATCGGGTTGTCGATCGGCCCGATCTGCAATTCGATGTAGCGGGTGTCGCGAAATTCTTCCGCCAGCGGAATGTCCTGCCAGTTGAACTTCGGCGCGCCCATGTCGACCGTGTAGAGGTCCACCGCCGGCCCCTGCCAGCAGTTGATGAGACCCGCGCGGGTCTCAAACGTCAGCGCCGATTGGCCAGTGGCGGCGAAAGTCTGCCGCGCGACGCAGCGCATCCCGTTGCCGCAGGCGCCGGCTTCCGAGCCGTCGTTGTTGTAGATGCGGACGAACGCCTCGGTGCCCTGCGCGCGCGGCGGCAGCAACACCATCAATTGATCGTAAGGGACGCCCGAAGGCGAGCCGATGGCGCGCGCGTCGTCCGGCGTGATTGCTGCGGCAGAGTCACGCAGGTCGAGCACGACGATCTCGTTGCCGATGCCGTTCATCTTGCTGAAGCTATGGTTGGCCAGCGCGCTCATCACGAATTCCATATTTGTGCCGTGTTATATGGCGAACAGCGATGGATTGGCCAGTGGCCGCTCACGTCCAGGACAACTTCCATGCTTTGCGAGGATGACAGCCCCGCGCGGGACGAAAGCCGAATCGGCGTGTTAAGCATGAGAATGCAACACCTGTTCAGCCGCTGGCCCGCCGGTCCGGCCATGGAGACTTCGGAATGACCAAAGCGTTTTCAAGCGAAGTGGATACCGGTTCGCGTCAAGAAAACGCGTCCGGGGCTGCGTTCCGATTCCATCGGACCGGAAATGGCGCCCGGTCCCGTCTGCTTCGTGTCGCTCTGGTTGTGCTGGCTCCGACGCTTGCCCTCGCCCCGGCGGCGACGCTGGCGCAGGCCCCACCCACGACCACGACTCCCGCGACCTCGACACCACCGGCCACCTCGACGCCGACGCCCCCCACACCATCGGATACCACGCCGGCGACGCCCGCCCCCGCCGCGCCGACCACGGACAAGCCGGACCAGACCGCGCCGACCACCGCCGCGCCCGCGACGCCCTCCCCGACGACGCCTCCCGCGAGCGCCACAGCACCCGCCTCACCGCCCGCGACGCAGACCGCCGATCCGTTCGGCGAGGAAATCACGCTGACGCCCAAAACGGTGCTGATCTACACCGGCAACGCGACCTGGGATTCGGCGTTCGAAAGCCTGATGGACGCCTTCAAGGCGGTGTCCACGCTCATCGACAAGCAGGGCATCAAGCCCGCCGGCAACCCGATGATCATCTACACCTCGACCGATGACAACGGCTTCGTATTCCAGGCCGAGATGCCGGTGGATCAGGAGCCGAAGAACCTCCCGAAAAACATGAGCATGGGCAAATCGCCGGACGGCCGCGCGCTGAAATTCGTGCATCGCGGGTCCTACGACAACATGGACAATACCTATGAGGCGATCACGAACTACCTCGACGACAAGAAACTCGAGGCGAAAGACCTGTTCATCGAGGAATACACCACCGATCCGCTCAAGACCGCGGAAGACAAGCTGGTGATCAACGTCTACGTGCCGCTGAAGTGAGAACCATGATCGCAACCCGCTTTTTCGCTGCCGCTCTCGCGGCTACGTTCCTGAGCCTGTCCGGAGCCGCGATGGCCGACACCACCTTGCCGCCGATGATTTCCGTCACCGGGGAAGCCACCGTGAACGCCACGCCGGATCTGGCGCAGATCGACGGCGGCGTCACCACCGACGCCAAGACCGCGCGGGAGGCCAGCGACACCAACAACGCCGCGATGGGCAAGGTGCTGCTGGCACTGCAAGGCGCCGGCCTCCCAGAAAAAGATTACCAGACCTCGCGGCTGTCGCTCTCGCCGCAATATGCCAACACCGGCCCGAACCGAAACGGCCCGCCGGTGGTCAGCGGCTATCGCGCCAGCAACCGCGTCACCGTCAGGCTGCGCGACGTCTCGAAGGTCGCCGGCATCATCGATGCACTGGTTGCGGCGGGCGCCAACGACATCGGCGGCATCCACTTCACGGTGTCGAACCCTTCGAAGCTGCTCGACGAGGCGCGACCGAAAGCCATCGCCGACGCGCGGCGCAAGGCGGAGATTTACGCCAAGGCCGCCGGCGTGACCCTTGGCGATCCGGTCAGCATCAGCGAAGGCGGTGCGATGCCGCCGATGCCGATGATGCGCACGGCCAAGATGGATTTCGCGGCGGCCCCGGTCGCACCGGGCGAGGAAACGCTGCACATCAATGTCAGCGTGTCGTGGGCGATCAAGGCGGCGCAGTAGTTATCCGTCATGCCCGGGCTTGTCCCGGGCATGACGGGTGGAGGGATTTCCTAAATTTCCACCACCTGCCCGGGCTTCAGCGCCATGAACGTCTCGGGCGCAACGCCGGCGGCTTCGCGTGCGACGTGCAACGCCTGCACAGGCGCGTCGATCGCCTCGTCGGTGAGTTGAAACGTGCCGTGGTGATGCGCCAGCGCGCGCTCGGCGCCTGAATCGGCGAACGCCTTCACCGCTTCCTCGGGGTTCATGTGCTGGTCGCGCATGAACCAGCGCGGCTCGTAGGCGCCGATCGGCAGGATCGCCAGCCGGAACGGCCCGTGCGCGTCGCGCACCCGGCGGAAGTGGCCGCCGTCGCCGTAGCTGGAATCGCAAACAACGTAGAGATTGCTTGCCGGCGTCTTCAAGACAAAGCTCGCCCACAGCGCCTTGTTGCGGTCGAACAGGCCGCGCGCCGACCAGTGCCGCGTCGGCACCAGCGTCACCGTGACGCCGTTGCCGAGATCGATGCTGTCATGCCAGTCGAACGCCTCGGCGCGGATCGCGGCGTCGGCCGCGCGCATCGTCACGTCGTTGCCGAGCGGCGTGATGACGCGCGGTGCGAATGCCGCGTGCAGGCGCGACAGCGTCGCCACGTCGAGATGATCGTAATGGCCGTGCGACACCAGCACGGCGTCGATCGACGGCAACGCCGCGAAGGCGATGCCGGGATCGTTGTGGCGTTTCGGCCCGGCGAAGGAAAAGGGCGAGGCACGCTCCGACCACACCGGGTCGATCAGGATGTTGAGCCCGGCCGTCTGGATCAGCCAGCTCGCGTGCCCGACGAACGACAGCCGGATGCCGCCCAGCACGCGGGGCGGCGGGGTGTCGGCGTGAGGGCTCGGCGCCCAGTCCGGCCACTTGTGGCGCTCGCGGTCGCCGCCGAACTGCCAGCGCAGCACCTCGCCGAGGCTCTTGGGCGGCGAACCGTGCGGATCGAAAAAGCGCAGCCCGTCGAAATGATCCGACACCGGCCCGTCGTAGGTTTTCATCAGGGAGGCCCAGAACGCGGAACCGCCAAGCAAGGCGGCGATGCCGGCCACGGAAGCAAGAAGCCGGCGGCGGGTGATTGTCATCGGCAGATTGGGCCAAAAATCGCGGGATTCGGCAAGGCGTCGCGGCTATCGACTTAAGATACTGATCCGACTTGGAAAAATGCAGAAGCGCCACAAGATTTTACCCGCGCGCCCCGTCAAGTTTTGTTGACTTTGGCGCACAACCGGCGTTTAACCGCCCGAATTCTCGGAAAGATGTTCTTTTCGACCCGCCGCCCGGCCCTTGAGACCGGAGGCCAACGCCCGACAGCGCTGTGCGCCCTCGGGCGCAAACGTGTTTGGATCAGTGGCTCATGTTCGACAATCTGTCGGAAAAGCTTGGTGGCATTCTCGATCGGCTGACGCGCCGCGGCGCGCTGACCGAGGCGGACGTCGATGCGGCGATGCGCGAAGTGCGCCGCGCATTGCTGGAAGCCGACGTCGCGCTGGAAGTGGTGCGCAGCTTCACCGAGCAGGTCCGCGAGCAAGCGGTCGGCGCCACCGTCGTCAAGTCGGTGACGCCGGGCCAGATGGTGGTCAAGATCGTCCACGACCAGCTCATCGCGACGTTGGGCGCGGACGGCCAGACCATCGACCTCAACGCGCCGGCGCCGGTGCCGATCATGATGGTCGGCTTGCAAGGCTCCGGCAAAACCACCACCACCGCGAAACTCGCCCGCCGCCTGACCCAGCGCGACAAGCGCAAGGTGCTGATGGCCTCGCTCGATATCTACCGTCCGGCGGCGATGGAGCAGCTCGCCGTACTCGGCCGCGACATGGAAATCGCGACGCTGCCGATCGTCGAGGGCCAGAAACCCGACCAGATCGCGCGCCGCGCCATCGAGGCGGGCAGGCTCGGCGGCTACGACGTGGTGCTGCTCGACACCGCCGGCCGCACCACGCTCGACGAAGAGATGATGAGCGAGGCGGCCAACATCAAAGCCGCCGCGCACCCGCATGAAGTGCTACTGGTCGCGGATGCGCTGACCGGTCAGGACGCCGTCAATCTCGCGCGCTCGTTCGACCAGCGCGTCGGCCTCACCGGCATCGTGCTGACGCGCGTGGACGGCGACGGTCGCGGCGGCGCGGCGCTATCGATGCGCGCGGTCACCGGCAAGCCGATCAAGCTGATCGGCACCGGCGAAAAGACTGATGCGCTGGAAGACTTCCATCCCGACCGTATCGCCGGCCGCATCCTCGGCATGGGCGACGTGGTGTCGCTGGTGGAAAAAGCCGCCGCGCACATCGACGCGGAGAAGGCGGCGCGCGTTGCCGAGAAGATGCGCAAGGGTCAGTTCGACCTCAACGACATGCGCGACCAGTTGCAGCAGATGGCGAACATGGGCGGCATCGGCGGCCTGATGGGCATGATGCCCGGCATCGCCAAGATGAAGAACCAGATCGCCGCCGCCGGGATCGACGACAAAATCCTCAAGCGTCAGACCGCGATCATCGATTCGATGACGCGGCAGGAACGCAAGCATCCCGATATTCTGAAGGCCAGCCGCAAGAAGCGCATAGCCGCAGGCGCCGGCCAGAAGGTCGAGGACATCAACAAGCTCCTCAAGATGCACCGGAACATGGCCGACATGATGAAGATGATGGGATCGGGCAAACGCGGCCCGATGGCCGGCATCGCCCAGGCTATGGGTTTCGGCGGCGGCGGAATGCCTTCGCCGGAGCAGATGAAGGCGATGGCCGACAAGCTGCCGAAGGGCGCCGACGGCCTGCCGCAACTGCCGAAGGATCTTCCCGCCGGCCTGCGCGGCGGCTTGCCGAACCTGCCGGGCCTCACCGGCCTCAGCGGCAAACCGACGCTGCCGGGCCTCGGCGGCTTTCCCGGTCTCGGGAAGAAGAAATAGTCACATCCAACTCAACCAAATCCGACAACAGATTCGAACATATTTCCAAAGGAGAACTCCATGTCCGTCGTTATCCGTCTCGCCCGTGCCGGCACCAAGAAGCGTCCGGTCTATCACGTCGTCGTCGCCGACTCGCGCTTTCCGCGTGATGGCCGCTTCATCGAGCGTCTCGGCTACTTCAATCCGCTGCTGCCGAAGGACAACGACCTGCGCCTGAAGCTCGACATGGAGAAGGTAAAGGCGTGGCTCGCCAAGGGCGCGCAGCCGTCGGACCGCGTGTCGCGTTTCCTCGACGCTGCCGGCGTCATGAAGCGTGCGCCGCGCAACAACCCGGAAAAGGCCGTGCCGCGCAAGGAGCGCAAGGCCGCCGAAGCGAAGTAAGGCTTCGCCGGGGCGATGACAAAGCAGGTTTGCATCGCCCGCATCGGCGCCGCGCATGGTGTGCGCGGCGCGGTGAAGCTGTGGACCTTCACCGAAGACCCGTTCGCAGTTCTGGATTACGGCCCGCTTTCCACCAGGGACGGCGCGCGCCGGTTCGAAGTCAGCAACGCGCGCGAGGCCAAGGACCATCTGGTCGCCACGCTCCAAGGCGTCACCACGCGCAACGATGCCGAAAAGCTCAATGGTATCGAGCTGTATGTCCCGCGCGAAAAGCTGCCGCCGGCCGGGGACGGCGAATACTATCATGTCGACCTGATCGATCTTGCCGCCGTCGCGCCCGATGGCGCGCCGATCGGCCGCGTCGTCGCAATTCATAATTTCGGCGCCGGCGATGTGATCGAAATCGCCCCCCTGAAGGGCGCGACCATGCTGCTGCCGTTCACCGACGTGGTGGTGCCGACCGTCGATATCGCCGGTGGGCAGGTGGTGATCGAGATGCCCGGTGAGGTCGACGGCGATACGCCCGATCAGGCATAATTGCTTCGTCATTGCGAGGAGCAAGGCGACGAAGCAATCCAGGGGCGGTGAAGAACTGGATTGCTTCGCTTCGCTCGCAACGACGGCGGTTAACTCATGGCACCACACCAACACATTTGGCGCGCGACGATCCTGACCCTGTTTCCGGGCATGTTTCCCGGCCCGCTCGGCGCGAGCCTGTCGGGGCGGGCGCTGGCCAACGGCCTGTGGGAGATGGAGGTGCGCGACATTCGCGATTCCGCGACCGACAGGCATCGCAGCGTCGATGATACGCCGGCCGGGGGCGGACCCGGCATGGTGCTGCGCGCCGACGTGCTCGCCGCCGCCATCGACGCCGCCGCCATCGCGCCGGACCGCCCGAAGCTCGTCATGAGCCCGCGCGGTCGGCCATTGACCCAGTCGCGCGTTGCGGAATTGGCCGCCGGTCCCGGCCCGCTGATCGTCTGCGGCCGGTTCGAGGGGATCGACCAGCGGGTGATCGACGCGCGGGGCCTCGAGGAAGTATCCATTGGCGATTACGTGCTGTCGGGCGGCGAAATCGCCGCCATGGTCCTGCTGGACGCCTGCGTGCGGCTGCTGCCCGGCGTGATGGGGAAGCTGGAATCCGGTTCCAACGAGAGCTTTTCAGCCGGACTACTTGAATACCCGCAGTATACCCGCCCCCAAAACTTCGAGGGCCGTCCCATCCCGGACATTCTGCTCTCCGGCGACCACGCGAGGGTCGCGGCGTGGCGGCGGGAACAGGCCGAAAGCCTGACGCGGAACCGCCGCCCGGACCTGTGGGCGGCGCATGGTGGCCAGCCCGACAACCAAAAAGGACCAAAAAACGCGACAGACGGGTGACAACGCCTTTGCTTTGCCGTATAGGAGCGCGAAATCCGCGCAGGATAACGAGTTTCACGCAGCCGCCCCGGACGGGCTGGCGCGCCGCCGATGGAGTTTTGCAATGAATATCATCCAGCAGCTCGAAAAAGAGCAGTTCGACAAACTGTCGGCCAACAAGACCATTCCGGAGTTCGGCCCCGGCGACACCGTGATCGTCAACGTCAAGGTGGTCGAAGGCGAGCGTACCCGCGTGCAGGCTTATGAAGGCGTCTGCATCGGCCGCTCCGGCGGAGGGCTCAACGAGAGCTTCACCGTCCGCAAGATTTCCTATGGAGAGGGCGTCGAGCGCGTCTTCCCGCTGCTCTCCCCGATGATTGACTCGATCAAGGTCGTGCGTCGCGGCAAGGTGCGGCGCGCCAAGCTGTATTATCTGCGCGGCCTCCGCGGTAAGTCGGCCCGCATCGTCGAGAAGAAGCAGGACCGCGCGCAGGCCGCCGCCGCCGAGTGATTCCTCGTCGTATCGCGACGTTGAAAGGCGCGGGCCTGTCCCGCGCTTTTTTATTGCGTGCAAATGGGCCGTGGCGCGCCTATCTGAACGAACGTAACTGAGCGGGCATGGCGCCATGCTGCCGGCCTCGTTGTCGGGGCGATTGCGTCCGTGCTAGGATATGGAATGGTTCCAGATCGTAGAGAGATCGTTGCCCGAATCGTGCTCGACGACCGCTCGCGGCTGCCGTGGCGCTTCTTCGGCCGCCTGACGACCACCGCGCTCCTCGCGGGCTGACGCCTGGCGCCTGCGCGCCGCCCGCCTGCAACACGCATTTCATTCCCGTTCGAGGCCGACACCATGTCCGATTCAAAATCCGCCACCACCCTGTACGACAAGATCTGGAACGATCATCTGGTCCACGAGGCCGATGACGGCACCTGCCTGCTCTATATCGACCGCCATCTGGTCCATGAGGTGACCTCGCCGCAGGCGTTCGAAGGCCTGCGCACCTCGGGCCGCAAGGTTCATGCGCCGGAGAAGACGCTGGCGGTGGTCGATCACAACGTCCCGACCACCGACCGCTCCAAGCCCAATCCCGATCCCGAGAGTGCCGAGCAGATCGCCGCGCTGGCGCAGAATGCCAAGGACTTCGGCATCGAATACTATAACGAGTTCGACAAGCGGCAGGGCATCGTCCACGTCATCGGCCCCGAGCAGGGATTTACCCTGCCCGGCACCACCATTGTTTGCGGCGACAGCCACACCTCGACGCACGGCGCGTTCGGCGCGCTGGCGCACGGCATCGGCACCTCGGAAGTCGAGCACGTGCTCGCCACCCAAACGCTGATTCAGAAGAAGGCGAAGAACATGCGCGCGGTGGTCGACGGCAAGCTGCCGGACGGCGTCACCGCCAAGGACATTATTCTGGCCATCATCGGCGAGATCGGCACCGCCGGCGGCACCGGATATGTGCTGGAATACGCCGGCGAAGCAATCCGCGCGCTGTCGATGGAAGGCCGCATGACCGTCTGCAACATGTCGATCGAGGGTGGTGCCCGCGCCGGTCTGATCGCGCCGGACGAGATCGCCTATGATTTCCTGAAAGGCCGTGCCAAGACCCCGAGAGGCGACGCATGGGATGCGGCGCGACGCTACTGGGATACGCTACGCAGCGACGATGGTGCGCATTTCGATCACGAAATCCGTCTCGATGCCGCCAAGCTGCCACCGATCGTGACCTGGGGTACGTCACCGGAAGACGTCATCTCGATTGCCGGCATGGTCCCCGATCCCGACAAGATCGAGGACGAAGCCAAGCGCATCTCGAAGCATCGCGCGCTCGACTACATGGGTCTGAAGGCGGGGACGAAGATCACCGACATCAAGCTCGACCGTGTTTTCATCGGCTCCTGCACCAATGGCCGCATCGAGGATCTGCGTGCGGCGGCCAAGGTCGCCGAGGGCAAGACCGTCAATGGCAACGTCAACGCCATGATCGTGCCGGGCTCGGGGCTGGTGAAAGAGCAGGCCGAAGCCGAAGGTCTCGACAAGATCTTCATCAAGGCCGGCTTCGAATGGCGCGAACCGGGCTGCTCGATGTGTCTTGCGATGAACCCGGACAAACTCAAGCCGGAAGAGCGCTGCGCCTCGACCTCGAATCGCAACTTCGAGGGCCGACAGGGCTTCAAGGGACGTACGCATCTGGTATCGCCGGCGATGGCGGCGGCGGCGGCGATCGCCGGTCACTTCGTCGACATCCGCGACTGGCACTGATCAGTTCGCGGTTCGCATTACAAGTGGGCAAACGGCGGTCCCTCGCGGGACCGCCGTTTGCTTTTGCTTTCTTGCAATCAGAGAAACGGGACGGGGGAACCGAAACACAGCATCGCGACTTGTTACCTTACTGGAGGGCCACCGCCATGCTGGTTGAACGCGACGTCCAGGTGATCAATATCGACGTGATCGGGCAAGCGTACGCCATCGCCGCCGATTATCTTTACAGAAGCGGCGCGCTTGCCGACCCCTATCACACCGATCAATCGCTGCTCGAGATCATTGTCGATCTGTTCGAAGTCGGCGACCGCAATCGTATCCGCATCGCCAATCGCGCGATCCGGCGCTATCAGGCCGCGCACCCTCAGGCCGGACATGGCGGCTGAACAAAGTCCCGTGCCAAGCCCGGATCGCGCCGCCGTTCAGGCGGCGATCGATCGTGTGATGATGACTTACGACCTGCTCGCGAACCGCAGCGAGGTCGATCACCTCGAGGCCCGCGAGCGACTGGTCGCCTATCTCGAAAAACTTCACGCTGCGGGCGAGAGCGATCTGGATCGGCTCACGGTTTGTGGGCTGACTTACCTGCGTGAACGCGACGGCAGCATCGATTCGGTCAGAGCCGGCTTCACTGGATTGTAATCGCGTCACAAAATCGATCGACGAGATTGAATCGACGTCTTGAGATTGACTCGTCATTGCGAGCGAAGCGAAGCAATCCCGGAGCCCACAAGAAAGAACCAAATTGCTTCGTCGCTGACGTCCTCGCAATGACAACCAAGGCCAAATGAGCGAAATTACATTACGTGCTGCCGCCCGCCGGCGTCGCCGCCGGCAACACCTCGACTGCCGCTGCGCCGACGTGATCGGGCGAGTTTTCCTTCCAGCGCACCGAGCCAAACGGCCGCTCCAGCATCCGGCGGATTTTCACCGGCTCAAGCCCGTGGTGGAATTTCATCGCCCGCAAATGCAGCTTGCGCTCCGACTGCGTGGCGCGATTGCGCTGACGCAAGTAATCGTTCCAGGTCGGACAGTGATAGCGCTCGGTCCATAGCTGCGGATCGGAAATATCGCGTGCGATCGACCAGCCATAGGCGCCGTTCCGCTTGCGGCTGAGCTGCACCATCTGCATCAGGCGGTAGAAGGTCCGGGCACGATTGAGATCGACGCGGTATTCAATCTCGACAATGACCGGTCCGCTGCGGCCGGTGAGCGGCAGTTGCACCTCGGGGTCCGCCAGGATGTCGCCAGCCTCGTCGCGCCCCTCGATCGACGGCATCCGCATCCAGCGTCCGAGAACGGGCGAGACGAACATCGCGACGCCGGAGACCAGCAGCGCGCCCTCGACACCGATCCCATCGGCCAGGTGCCCCCAGATCCAGCTGCCAACGCCGATACCGCCGGCGGCCGAGGCCTGAAACGCCGCTAGCGACCGTCCGGCAACCCAGCGCGGCGCCGACAGTTGCACGCCGATGTTGAACAGCGCCACCGCCAGCATCCACACCGCGCCCGCGACCACCAGCGCCGCGGCGGTGATCACGGCCATCTTGCTGACGGCGACAACGGCGATGGCAACGCCCATCACCATCGCGCACAACCGCACCGCCGTCTCGCTGTTCACCCGCTTGCGGATTTCGCCGATGTTGAGCGCACCGATCACCGCGCCCATGCCGAACGCACCGAGCATGATGCCGTAGGTCTGGGCGCCGCCATGCAGCAGATCGCGCGCCACCAGCGGCATCAGCGCCGAGATCGAGCCGCCGGCGATACCGGTCACCAGCGTGCGCCCCAGCACGATGCGGATCGAGGGCGAATTGGCGATGTAACGGAACCCGGACACCATCGCCCGCGGCAGCTGCTCGCGCGGCAGCCGCGACGGCTCGGTGATGCGGCGCCACAGGAACATGACGATCAGCAGCGGCACGTAGCACAGCGCATTGGCCGCGAAAGCCGCGACCGCACCCGCGGCCGCCACCACGATGCCGCCGATCGCCGGACCGAAACTGCGGGCGATGTTGTAGCTGATGCCGTTCAGCGCCACCGCCGAGGGAAGCGTCTCCGGCGGTACCTGCTCAGCGACCGAAGCTTGCCAGGCCGGGCCGAACAGCGCCATGCCGCTGCCGATCAGGAAGCAGAACAGCAGCAGCAGGTTCGGCGTGATGTGCCCGCTCCATGTCAGCACGGTGAGCCCGGTCGCGCCGATCAGTGCGAGAGTCAGCGACACCAGTCCGACCTTGCGCCGGTCGTACATGTCGGCGACAGCCCCGGCCGGCATCGAGATCAGCATGATCGGCAGCATCAGGGCGGTCTGGACCAACGCCACCTTGTCGGCGGCCGATGTCATCTGCGTCATCGCCCAGGCCGCGCCGACGCTCTGGATCATCAGGCCGA